>WBZO01000845.1_pt1 | contig 55639 bp, 31 predicted proteins | sample 5204261 | NCBI WGS metagenome assembly WBZO01 (sample SAMN12412400, study PRJNA552823) | activated sludge metagenome | isolation source: activated sludge from anammox sidestream of wastewater treatment plant... | place: USA: North Carolina | collected 2017-09
CCTTTTTATCTCCAGCAGACCAATCCAAACAGCATCTGAAAACGAGCAATTTTTTGTCAGGTTTTTAGCTTTTTGAAGTGGCGTCGCATTCCTATGGAGTTGAAAAAAGGTAAAAAACAGGTGAAAAAAGGACGGTTTTTAGCCAAGTGACCAAATCGCAAACAAGCTCCCACTGTCGCTGCATTTAGCAGCCACTCAACAGGAGCCTGGCCAGGCGTGCAAGACCTGCCAATGTTGGCTGTCGGTGGGGCTTGTTCAACCATGTCTTTCTGAACCCCCTTATAACTTGCCAGCAACAGGCGTACCCCCCCCTGGGAAGCAACTGTCCAGCAGTTGCTCACCAATGCTGCAATGCAGGCACAATTTAAATACTTTTAGGAGCTGAATTGAATATGGCGAAACCTTTTTTATATAGTTTTTTGCTGTTCTGAAGAGGCACAAAATAGCAGGTGATCAAAGGAGGATAGCCTATGCGCCTGCATCAAAAATGGCTGAATTGAAAGCAGATGCTAAAACCGCCTTGCAGGGCCGGAATTTGCTGGAGAACCTTTTCACCGGCGAGTACAGGAGTATGCGTAAAAGGAGCCTTTAAGGCCGCTCAGAGGAGACTTCCCCATCGGGGCGACTCAGAACATATAACAGATAGTATTTTCCGCTTACAACTTATCTTGTGCCCAAAATCTGACTGTATGTTTGAAATTATTATTGCGGACAATTCCCATGCTGCACAGATTGGGATCTTACTCGAAGAATTGTTTGAGGAAGTAGAGCATGACGTGAAGAAGGAAGAAATTGAGGAGCTTTTCCCCCAACTGGAAGACTACGGCGCTCACGCAGTGCTGCTGGCGCTGAACGAAGAGGGCGACCCTGTCGGCGTCATTACTCTGTCCGAGATGGTTGCACTGTTTGCAGGCGGCAAAATTGGCGTCATCAACGAATTATTCGTCCTGCAGGAGTACCGCTCCGAAGGAGTGGGAAAGATGCTGCTCGAGGCCGCCCGCGAGATTGGAGAGTCGAACGGCTGGCGTCGCCTGGAGGTGACCACGCCTGGCGAGCAGTTTATCCGCACTCGTCAGTTCTACGAGCGGGAAGGCTTTTTTGAAATTGGCCCGAGGTATAAGCTGCTGTTGTGAGCGGAGAAACCCCATGCTGGGCAAGCGCTTATTCCACCACGAGTTTGCGCAGGTGTTGGCCGATTCTTAAAAAGTACACCCCAGGTTGCCAGCCGTTCAGGCCTATGGCTTTTTCACCGCAGAAATGCTCTTGGAGCAGTAGCTGCCCCAATGCACTGAATACCTGTACCTCCACGGACTGTGACGAATTTACCCGCACGAGCACTTGCTCCCGCGCAGGATTGGGGAGCAGATGGAAGCCCTCCCCGGCAGCATCGGGATCATTTGTCGCACTTGTACCTTCGTTGTTTGCATTGAATGTATGGGCCTGAAAGACAAAATCACCGGTGCCATTGGGTATGCGGGCATAGGCAAGGTCGGTTTGTTGCTGCCCGAAGGTGACCTCCTGCCCGATGCTCATTTGGGGGTTGAGCAGATAGAGCGATTCACCTGAAGCCGAGAGTTTGAAACTGGCGTGCAGCCCGGCCTGGGCCTCATCCTTGTCTGCCCAGATGATCAGGTAGTCGTTGCCGTTGATGACTGTTCCGTCGGGGAAGATCCATTTTTCCACCAGGGAGTTGTCGTCCGACAGGTACCAGCCGCTGAGGTCAATCGCAGAAGAAGAATTGTTGAAAAGCTCGATCCAGTCGTCGTACTCTCCGTCCTGGTCAGCTACAGAGGAATTGTTGGAAGCCATGATTTCATTGATGACGACTTCGCTGTTGAAGTACTCTGTGATGCCGGTTTTAAAGAAAAACACGTCGTGCTCTGCACCTGTAGGCATGTAAGTAGCCGTTTTGGAGCTGTTGTTGGCAATAGCTTCGATGTAAAACCGCACCTGAGTACCGTTGCTATAGCCTGGAATGGTACCGCCGAAGACGGCGTCGTCTGCAGCGCCGTCGCCGTGGTTGCCGTCGTCGAACATTTCTGTTTTTTCAAAACGACCTACCAGGCCGGTGGCGTAGTAAAGATAGACTTTGCCGATGCCTGCTGCCCCGCTCACCTGTGCTCTCACGTTGACGCTCTCACCGGCAGCAGGAGCGACCCAGCTGCCGCCAGCCGAATTCATTTGTACCGCTGAAATTTCGAGGCCCTGCACATTCACTTCAGCATTGCCCAGCAAAGCAGTGCGTCGCTTTTGCACATAGTTTTTCAGGGTGCTTTTTTCATTTTTAAAAGCAGTATAGGAGTATAGTTTTTTAGTGTCTGCTGCCACCAGCGGGTCTATCAGATCGAAGTAATTGTCAATCAGGCTGTCCAGTCGGGCCTGCTCCAGCCCTTCCTCGATGATGGTGCGCAGGTGAGCCAGGTAGCGCTGGCGGATGGAGGGGACGGCCAGCAGTTTGTTCAGTAGTGGAAAGCGGACGTCATTGGTGTTGCGAAACGGACTCCAGTTCACGTTCACCATGTCCATGGCGGAGTTTCCGTCGTATTCCAGCGGCACCATGCGCCCTGTTTCAGGCTCCCAGTAGAGGTAGTAGTCCATGCCTCCTTTGTTCACGTAGCTGTCGTCGTCAGAAAAGGCAATTTCCGAAGCCAGAAACCACAGCGTGCGGTCGAGGTCGAGGTAGCGCTGGATGGTGTCTTCCAGGCTGCTTAGCGGCGTGTTGTTGAGCTTGTCGCAGGTGCGCACCAGGTCTTCCCAGGGGTGGAGCTGGTGTGTTTTTTTTAGGGTGTAGTACTTTTTGTACTGGGTGGTGTCAGCATTGCCCAGCCAGTTGAGGGAAGAGTAACCGGTGCCAAAGAAGCCACCTGCCTGGATGTTGGGGTCTTTTTGTGCCCGCCAGCGCGTTCCATCTTTGCTGAGGAACCACTCGCGCAGGAAGCTGCTGTTGAGGGCCTGAATGCTGGGATAGATGCCCCAACTCTGGCCGTTGATGTAGAGCTGGATATAGCTGGCCTTGGCAGCAGGCGTGTGCTTGCGGCTGAGGTGCAGGTAAAGAAACTCGCGCAGGAAAGAAGGATCCTCGTAGCAGTTGTTCAGGTTCAGGGTTTTGTAACCGTCAATGTGCTGGTCGGGGTCGGCAAAATCGAGGGTGATGTTGAAGGATTTCTTCTGGGAATTCGGGATCATGAAATAAGAAGTAAAGCCTTTGAAGCGCACGCCTACCGGACTTGCCAGGGTGTCGCCGTTGGCGATCATCAAGGCGCCGAGATTTGTACTGCTGTTGTAGTTGTTCGTGAGCAAGGACCAGTAATTCGGTTGGGTAAACCACAGCTCGAGAGTCTGAATCTCCTCTTCATCGTAGAAGCCCGTTGAGGGCAGGCCACCGATCGTCAGTCTTTTTCCGTCGTCGGAAATCTGCCATTCGCTGGGCAGGTTTTGGGAGAAAACAGGAAGGGCAAAAAGGAGGATTGCAGCAAAGGAGAAGAGGATGTGGCTGGTCGTTGATTTTTTCATCTGAGTTTGGATTTTGAAAAGATGGCGCTTACCTGACGATGGGGTGAGCGCCATCTTTTTGTGGGCAATTTATATTTAAAATGATTTCACAGGAAATTTTTGAATGGCATATCGCCGTTTTGTCGGCTGCTAAACGCAGTACCTGCCGCTGTAGAGGATTTTTGAAAAAAAGAGGTGGGTTTTGCGCTTAGCAGGCAGTTCGCAAGGGAGCCAGCCTTTCTTCTGCCAGCGCAATGTAGGATTCAACTGTTTCAAAACCAATGAATTTCCGGTGGCTGCGCAAGGCGGCCAGTGCAGTAGTGCCGCTGCCCATGAAGGGGTCAAGCACCACGTCGGTCTCAAATGAATAAAGCTGAATGAGGCGGTAAGGCAGCTCCTCGGGAAAAGGAGCAGGGTGGCCGATGCGCTTGGCCGATTCGGCACCCATTTGCCAGATGGTTTTTGTCCATTCGAGAAACTGCTCCTTGCTGATGGTGTTCTTTTTTAATGTCTTCTCCTGCGGCGTCAAATGGCGCTTGTAATCGCCTTTTGAAAAAATGAGTATGTATTCGTGAACGTCTCTGAGAATGGGGTTCGAGGCGCTCAGCCAACTCCCCCAGGCAGTGCTTGGGCTAGAGCTGGCACCTTTATCCCAGATGATCTCTCCCCGCATCAGAAAACCCGTTTCAGCCATAATGCGGGTAACATAGGTGGTGAGCGGCAGATAGGGCTTGCGGCCCAGGTTGGCCAGGTTGATGCAAGCCCGACCTCCCGGAACCAGCACCCGGTAAGTCTCCCGAAATACTCGTTCTAACAAACTCAGATACTCTTCCAGAGAAAGATCCTCGTCGTACTCCTTGGAGACGTTGTACGGCGGCGAGGTGATCATCAGATGAAGGGAGTTGTCGGGGAGGATGGACATGTCTTCCGCAGAGGCGAGCAAGATTTGGTTTTCCAGTTCGGCAGGGAATGGCTGCACCGGAGTTTTAGCTTTCTTTCCGGCAGGCGCGTCCAATTCCTGGTAAAGTCGGGAATTGTAAAACCTGGAAGCATCGTGGTTGATTCTTCCATTGGTGCCAAACGAGCTGGTTTTTGTGCCTTTTCGACGTCCTGACATGCTGAATATTGCTGTTTTTTCCCGATAGAACAAAAGTGAGGGATCCGTAGATTCTCAATGGCTGCAAAGGTTGGTAAAAATTGTGAGACAGCGCAGTATTTGCCCGAAACAGCAGTTTTGGCAGTGCCTGAAAGATAGAGCAGCTCTTTATTCACTTGGAACAAATGCCAGGATATTCATGATCTTGTCGTAGAGCTCCTGTGGTTTGAAAGGTTTGGCGAGATAGTCGTTCATACCGGCTTCGAGGCATTTTTCCTGTTCCTGGGGGGTGGCATTGGCTGTCAGTGCGATAATTGGCACCTGACTGAATTCCCTCAGTTGCTGTGCTGCTTCAATTCCGTTCATCACGGGCATCTGGATATCCATGAGCACCAGGTCGTATTCACTTTCACGAAACATCTCCAGAGCCACCAGTCCGTTGTCGGCAATGTCCACAGTGACAACTTCTGACCAGGAGGTGAGCACCTTTTTTGTAGCGATCTGGTTGAGGAAATGATCCTCTACCAAGAGAATGCGGGTGAGTACCTCTGGCTTGTCACCTGCCTTTATCCTCGTTTGGGTTGCCAATTTGACGGGCAGTGAAACGATGAACACCATGCCTTCTCCCGGGTTACTCTGAACGTTAAAAGTGCCATCCATGTCATGGATCAGCTTGGAGGCAATTGCAACACCGGATTCTTTTTTTAGGGAAGGGGTTTCTTTCTCGTTTAAATTGCTGCGCAATAATTTTTCGGCCTGGAGCATGCTCTGGATGTCAGCTCTGGACAAGTCTTTGTCTGGGTTGGTAATGTACAAGTTGATTTTACCTTGAGAAGACTTGAAGGAGCTGGCTTTGAGCTGAAGTTCGACCAGTCCCGATTTTTTGTTGTGGCGAATGCTGTAGTCTAAGAGATTATAAAGGATTTGCGTGACCTTTTTGGTGTCGGTCAGTATCTTTTCGGGCACTGATTCCTCTATGAAAAAATTCATAGTAACGTGGCCTGCATCTGCCTTTATTTTCATCAGCTTGCGAACACCTTCCACAAACTCCCGGGTGTTGATTTCTCCTTCTTCCACCTTCACCGGGTCGGTAACCAGGAAGGAGAAGTTCATCAGGTTGTTGACCGAAGCAGAAAGGTCGTTGACCGAGGCTTTCAGGTCTTTGATATGAGCGGATTGCTGTGCGTCAGTGTTGCCCTTTTCTAGCAGGAAGAGCAGGTTTACGATGGAGGAAAGCGGAGTCCTAATCTGAAAGCTCATGTCTGCCAGGATGGCTTCCTGCATTTTTTCTTTTTGGTTGGAGAGGTTCTTTTCGATCAGCAGGTTTTCAGTTTGTTTTCGTTCGGTGATATCCTGAATATTGCCGACCAGGTAAATCTTTCCCGTCATTTCTTCCACTTGCACTTTTGCCTGGATAGCTATGTACCGGACGTTGAAGCCATCCACCAGGATCCGGTGTTCTGTTTCGTGGCGCTTTCCACTTTTTGCAGCATTTTCAAAAAAGGATTCGATGGGGGGGCGCTCTTCGATGGGAATGTAGTTGAGATATTCTGACAAGGTGGGCTGGATGGACTGCGGATTGAGGTTGAAAATGTAGTAAACTTCATCTGACCAGGTCATCGTATTGGTGACCAGGTCCATTTCCCAGGTACCGAAGTGTGCCAGCTTTTGTGCTTCCTGCAATCGCTTTTTGTGCAGCTCAAGTTCCCTGGCGGTTTTCTGCAACTCCGATTGTGCCTTGAAGCGCTGCAGGGCGTAGCGGATGGCTCTGCCAAATTGCCGGGAGTCGAATTGCCTTTTTACCAGGTAGTCTTGTGCGCCGGCTTTAATAGCCTGATTGCCAATGATTTCGTTGTTCAGGGAAGTGACAACGATAACGGGCAGGTGAGGAACCCGCTCCAGGAAGGTAGTCAGTGTTTTGAAGCCGGCAGAATCGGGCAGGTTTAAATCCAGCAGCACTAGGTCAATAGAAGTATTTTTTAACAGATTGGTACCTTCGTATAATGTATCCGTGTGAAACAACTCATATTTAATAGCGACATCCACCAGAAAGCTCTCAATCAGTGCCTTATCCTCCGGGTTATCTTCAATCAGCAATATGTGCGTTTTATTTCTTGTGTTCATGTATTTCTTCGTTACGTCATGTTCCGCAAATCAGTAGTCCTAAGTCAAAGTCAAGTGTGCTGTAGTAAGCAAAATAGCTGCCTTGACAGAAATTACAAGGCTTTCGCAGGAGGTTCTAAAGGCTTATAAATGGTGCACTCCCTCTGAGAGTGGGGGGGTCTCCTCCTGTGGTGCTTCTCATTTGAAAGGGTAAAAACCGGAGCTGGAATGTAATGCAGCGAAGTGTTGGAATTAACTTCAATAGGAGATTTCCGACAGCCTTTTTCAGGTAAACTGGAGGCAGCACAAACTAATTCAAGAGGCAAAACCTTTGATGGAGGAAATGTTTTCTGAATGGAGCAGCACACTTCTGCCTCCTGCGAAGCAGTTACAGGCCGGGCATTGTAGTTGCCTTCCTGGAAAGCCTTTTGTGCAAGTTGGAATTCCCCGGGACTATCTTCAATCAGCAAGATATTCGCAGGCCTGAAATTCTTCATAACCGTACTGTTTTTGCAGTATATTTCGACCAAATGCTATCTCAATCAGTCCGTTTTAGCGGAAAAATGCAGGATGAAATTGTCGTATGACAACAACAAATATCAGAATATGAATCTTAGGGGGTGCTTAAATAAATGGAAGATGGGATGGCCACTATTGTAGGAGCTAATTTTAATTTTGCCCGATTCTAAAACAGACTATTTCGCTTTTTCATGCAAACTTTAAACCAAATTCAGGAAACTTTTGAAAGATACCTCGAGGCAAATAGGTTTGAGGGCCTACCTGCTGAGCTGTACGACCCCGTCAATTACATCCTTTCCTTAGGAGGGAAGCGCCTTCGCCCCGCTGCTTTACTGATGGCGTACAACCTGTTCGACGAGCACATTGAAAATGCACTGCCCGCTGCTTTTGCCATTGAGTTGTTTCACAATTTTACCCTGATGCACGATGATATCATGGACGCGGCACCACTGAGGCGGGGCAAGCCTGCTGTCCATCACGCCTTTGGCCTCAATGCCGGCATCCTTTCGGGAGATGTGATGTTTGTACTTGCCTACAAATACCTCTCGCAGTTGCAAAGCCCCAACCACAGCTGCATCGTGGAGACTTTTATTAAAACGGCGATTGAAGTTTGCGAGGGACAGCAATTGGACATGAACTTTGAAACCCGCCTCGATGTACACATTGACGAATACCTCAAAATGATTGAGCTGAAAACCTCCGTGCTGCTGGCAGCAGCAATGAAAATAGGCGCCCTGGCCGCCGGTGCACCACAGAAAGACGCACAGATGCTTAGCGAATTTGGTCGGAATCTCGGCATCGCATTCCAATTGCAGGATGATTTGCTGGATACCTATGGAAACCCTGAAAAATTCGGAAAAAAACCCGGCGGAGACATCGTGCAAAATAAAAAAACTTACCTGTACCTGAAAGCCCTCGAACTGGCGAACCACTCCGCAAAAGAGCAGTTGAAAATGTGGTTCTCCTCAACAAATGAAGAGGAAGAAGAGAAGATACGAAGGGTTAAAAACTTATTTAACAAATTGGAAATTAAAGATATAACTGAAAGGGAAAAACACGAGTTTCAAACCCGTGCCTTCGAAAACCTGGCCCAGGTTAACCTCCCAGCCTATCGAAAAATCACCCTTGAAAAATTTGCTTACGCACTGATGCAGCGGGAATCCTGAAAATTTGAAATGAAAAAAGGAGCAACCACCGAAGCGGTTACCCCTCACACTATGAAACACTATTTCTCAAGTAATTTTGGGATTAAATATCAAGCCGCAAATTGGGTCTGTGAAAAAGATGTCCGGTAAGTATCAGGATTGATTAGGGCCTCAAAAATAGCGTGTGCGGTCAAAAATGCCAAGAAAAGTGGATAAAATGTTTTTTCTCAGCACTCAGATATGTGAAATTATAATAAACGTGTATTTTTAATTTATGCGAAACTCTCAAGTGAAAGTAAGACTTTTACAAAGGTAAAAGGTTAAACCGGGAATTCAAAAATTTGTTTCGTGAACTTTTAATTTAATTGTTAACGCCTTATTCTTCATCTCAATATATAAAAAATTAATAACTATTTACGGCTATTTAGCCAGGGGTGCCCTAGGGAGAAGATTTTCAATTTTTTCCCTCAAAACACCCCAGGGATCAAAGAAAAAACCATTTCTACTTCGGACTTTTTGAAAAGGATAGGATTTTTTAATGCCCCGTTTCCAAATTGTGAGAGGAGGAAGAAAAAATTAATTTTTTCTTCCTCCTCTCACACCCTCCTAAGTAGTTACAACCGTTTTAAGACTGGAAAAAGGGAGTAAAAATCCATTCTTCTGCTCCATTTTTCTAGAATTGAGTGATTTTTGGAAAAAGGTTTTCAATTTTTGCTTCGTTCCTAAGAGCTTGTTTGCGTTTTGGTGCTTGAGCAGAGATGCTGATTGAATTGAGCGTATCGGGCTGAAAAGTCGCCTTTTTATCTCTGGCAGCCCCATTTGAACAGCATCTGAAAACGAATAACTTTTTGTCAGGTTTTTAGCTTTTTGAAGTGGCGTAGCAGCGCTACGGATTTGAAAAAAGGTGAAAACAGAACGAAAAAGGGCCGTTTTTGGCCAAGTGGTCAAAACGCAAACAAGCTCTGAACCATTAATAAAAACATGATAAATCATTAAAAAATGAAGGCTGCTATTCTGTTTGTTCTGTTGATTTTTATTGGCAATTTCTCCTTTGGTCAGGACAAGGAGACCGCCTTGCAAGACCTCAGGGTTGATGTCGTTTATCTTTCTTCAGACCTTTTGCAAGGCCGGGAAACAGGCTCAGAAGGAGAAGAACTTGCTGCAAATTACATCGCTAGCCGCTTTGCAAAACTTGGACTTCAACCCATTGGCAGAGAAGGCTCCTGGTTTCACGATTTCAAATTTCGCTACAATCCAAACCCCCACGAAGCAAGTGGCGAAGAGCGCACCGGCAGAAACGTAGCCGGCTGGATTGACAACGGAGCACCGACTACTGTCATTATCGGAGCGCATTACGACCACCTGGGAATGGGAATGCCCGGTACTTCCCTTTACGTCGGCGACCCGGCAGTGCACAACGGAGCTGATGACAACGCAAGTGGCGTGGCTGCGTTGCTCTACCTGGCCGACTATCTGAAGAACTCCGGGGCCAAAAAGAACAACTACCTGTTCCTCGCCTTTTCAGGGGAAGAATTGGGATTGTATGGCTCCAAAAAATTTGTGGAAAACCCACCCATTGACCTTAAAAAGGCCAACTACATGCTGAACATGGACATGGTCGGCAGGCTGAACGAGGAAAAAGTACTGGCGGTGAACGGCGCAGGAACTTCGCCCCTTTGGAAGGAAACACTGGATAAAATTGCCATCGGCGGCATTAAGGTGAAAACTACCGATAGCGGCATAGGCCCTTCGGATCACACTTCTTTTTACCTGCAGGACATACCCGTGCTTCACTTCTTTACTGGCCAGCATGCCGACTACCACAAACCCAGCGATGACAGCGAGCTGATCAATTACGAAGGTTTGTACGATGTGAGCCGATTCATCGCCCGCCTGGTTGAATTGCTCGACGACAAAGGCAAAATTGAATTCACGAAAACTAAAGATGAACAGCAGGAAGCTGCCAGCTTTAAAGTTACCCTCGGCGTTATGCCCGACTACGTATTCGACGGAGAGGGCATGCGCATAGATGCGGTACTCGATGACCGCCCCGCCCAAAAGGCCGGCCTGGAAAAGGGCGATGTCGTCATTCAACTTGGAGAGGTAAAAGTGAAAAACATCTATGATTACATGGAGGGACTCAGCAAATTTCAGAAAGGAGAAAAGACGAAAGTTACCGTAAAGCGAAAAAATGAAATAATCAAACGTGAAGTAGAGTTTTGACCACATCAACTCCGCAACTGTCAAAAAGACGCAGAAGATTATTTTATGCTGTCATTTTGTCTAATAAAAGCAGTTGGAACGGTTTTCACCGGGAGACCTAAATTCTTTTTTTATAAAAACCTAAGTGCCCGGCAGGGTGGGGGAGCAGGAAGGAAAAAGAAAATTCTCTCTGCCTGCTCCTGCAAGATTCCATCCTTCTGGCTCTGAAAAAATATCCCGGACATGTACCAACTCCTTTCTACAGAAAACACTGAAAACCAAACTTCTACGCTGCCTGCTAACCCCGATGCCCTTTTGCTCGATGCCTATTCCCGGACTATCGTCGGCGTTTCGGAAAACGCAAGCCCCGCAGTGGTACAGATCAAAGTCAACAAAAGGCAACTCCCCAATCGAAACCCCCACCGCCAGCAACCCTTCGGCACAGGCAGTGGCTTTATCATCTCCACGGATGGCTTTATCGTGACCAACAGCCACGTTGTACACAACGCAGAGAAGATCGGCGTGGCCCTCCAGGATGGGCGGGAGTTCGAGGGGAAGATCGTAGGTGAAGACCCCGCCACCGATATCGCAGTCCTTCGAATCGCCGGCGATAAACTGAGAGCAGTCCGGTTTGGCGACAGCGACCGACTGCAGGTAGGCCAACTTGCTGTCGCCATTGGCAACCCCTATGGCTTCCAGTACTCCGTGACGGCAGGCGTGGTCAGCGCATTGGGCCGCACCCTCCGCTCGGAAAGCGGACGGCTGATTGACGACGTGATCCAGACCGACGCAGCGCTCAACCCCGGCAACTCAGGAGGCCCCCTGGTCAACAGCCAGGGACTGGTGATTGGCGTGAATACTGCCGTTATTCTTCCGGCTCAGGGCCTGTGTTTTGCCGTTGCCTCCAACCTCGCTCAATACGTGGTCGGCAAGCTCATCCTGGAAGGCAAAGTCCGCCGTGGGTACATCGGCATCGCAGGGCAAACCATCCCCCTCAATCCCCAATTGGTCGGTTACCACCAACTGAGCCGCAAATCGGGAGTGCTCGTCCAGGGAGTAGAACCTGACGGGCCTGCCAACAACTCCGGCCTGAACGTCGGCGATATCATCATCGCTTTTGGCGAAGACCCCGTCCACTCCATTGACGACTTGCACAAGCTGCTCAGCGACAAGACCATAGGAATAGTCTCCGCATTGACCGTCCTGCGGCAGAATCGAAGGGAATCCGTCAAAGTGATCCCAGGCGAAATGAAATGAAGGAGTCAAACATCCATTTTCTACTTTTAAAATCGAACAGCCAATGCTCGCATCAGAATTAGTCCTCAACGCAAATGGAAGTATCTATCACCTCAATTTGCATCCCGAACAAATTGCTGACACTATCTTGCTGGTGGGTGATCCCGGCAGAGTGCCACGGGTGTCCAAATATTTTGACAAAATAGACTTCCAGGCACAAAAACGGGAGTTCGTCACTCATACGGGCTGGATTGGAAAAAAACACCTCTCTGTGCTTTCGACAGGTATCGGCACAGACAACATTGACATCGTGATGAACGAGCTAGATGCCCTTGTAAATATTGACCTGCAGACCCGGACAGTGAAAGAAAACCTGGCGACGCTCCACCTGATGCGGATAGGTACATCGGGTAGCCTCTCTGCGGAGATCCCCGTCGGAGGCCTGGTGACCTCCCTCGTTGGCGTGGGGCTTGACAACCTCATGCACTACTACGGAAGCCCGGCCAATGACCGAGAGCAGCGCCTGCGGCAGGCCCTCATCGAATTCGTGGGCAAACTGGGCGTGCCGGTTTCACCCTCAGTGGCTGAGGGCCATGCAGAATGGATCGAGCGGGTGGGCAGGGGAATGCACCAGGGTATCACCTTTACCTGCCCGGGCTTCTACGCCCCCCAGGGGCGCAGCCTGCGATTGCGCAGCATCCTGACCAACTCGTTTTTTGAAAATATCGGTCGGTTTGAGTTTGAAGGCATGCACGCCGTGAATTTTGAAATGGAGACTGCCGCCATCTTTGGACTGGCAAAACTGCTGGGACACCGTGCAGCCTCTTGCAATGGCATCCTGGCTAACCGGATCACCGGAGAGTTTGCACAAGACCCCAAACAAGTAGAAGAAACCCTGATTCGCCAGGCACTGGAAAACCTGACTGCCTGAACCAGCCTCCCGGCAGCCAGATTTCCCCGCCCATTGGGGTCTTTGTTAGAGCTTGTTTGCGTTTTGGTGCTTGAGCAGAGATGCTATTGGGATGGAGTTAAGGAACGTGTCGGAAATAACTTACGCATTTGGGCGGCGTCTTTTGGGCGCTGGCTGTGTTAGTGAAATAGTTACGTAGCTAAGGCTATACGCCTATTTCACTGCCTTGCCAGCCCCCAAAATACACTCGCCGAAATACCCAACTTATTTCCAGCACGTTCCTTACCGGGCTGAAAAGGTGTCTTTTTATCTCCGACAGCCCAACCCCAACAGCATCTAAAAACGAGCAATTTTTCGTCAATTTTTCTCCTTTTTTCCGTTGCGTAGCAGCGCTACGGAACTGAAAAAAGGAGAAAAAGTGACGAAAAAGGGCCGTTTTTTAACCAAGTGACCAAATCGCAAACAAGCTCTAAAAAAAGATTGCGTACGGCAGCCTTTAGCCTGCCAATTTAGGTACTGAATGTCGGCCCTGTATCGTAGCTTTGCACACCTTTGTTCAAGGTGTAATTTCAATTAAAAATTAACTGCAACTATTTAGCAGAGGGTATTTTGGGGAAGCAATTTCAATTTTTCCCAAAGAATAATCTTAAGGATCGAAGAAAAAGTAAAATGTACATTTTTTAAAAAACCGTTTCCACTTCGGGCTTTTTGAAAATGACAAGTACAATTTATTAATGCCCCGTTTCTGATTGTGGGGAAAGGAAGAAAAAATTTCGCTTTTTCTTCCTCCTCCCATGTCCTCCTAAATAGGTACAACTTAGAAGTTGTATGGATTTGGCTTACCGAGCTGAAAAGTTTGCTTCGTTTTGGGCGGGAAAGACGGCTTTTTAGCCCGGTAAGCTCAATTCAAACAGCTCCTTAGGGAGGCGTCGGAAATTAAGTTGAGTATTTCGGTGAAGGTATTCTGAGCGTTGGCAAGGCAGTGGAGCAGGAGCATAGTTTTCGTTGTGTGACTATTTCGCCAATACAGCCAGCACCCGAAAAGACATCGCCCCAATGCACAGGTTATTTCCAACGCCTTCCATAAAATCATCCATCATGACGGAAGTTTCCTCTCCAGCCCTGTCTCGTTTAGTCATGGAGATGCACGAAAGTGCCACCCTCAGAATGGCCCAAATGGGTCGGAATCTAAAAGCACAGGGTTTCGATGTCATTAGCCTCAGCTTGGGCGAGCCAGACTTCGACACCCCCGACCATATCAAAGAAGCCGCAAAAAAGGCCCTTGACGACGGCTATACCAAATACACGCCTGTGCCTGGCCTGCCCGAGCTGCGGCAAGCCATCGTCAACAAATTTAAACGAGAGAACGGCCTTGAATTTGCTGTGAATCAGATCGTTGTGTCAAATGGCGCCAAACAGTGCATAGCCAACCTCGCACTGGCGCTGCTCGACCCGGGCGATGAAGTAATCCTGTTTTCACCGTATTGGGTTTCCTATTCTGAAATCGTCAAAATGGCAGGAGGCGTCCCGGTAGAGGTGTACGCTGGCATTGAAGAGGACTACAAAGTGACACCAGCACAAGTGGCGGCTGCCATTACCCCCCGCACCAAGGCTGTGTTGTTTTCGTCGCCCTGCAACCCTACCGGCTCAGTTTTTACAAAGGCCGAACTTGAAGCCATCGCCGCAGTGATTGCAGAACACCGACATATCGTGGTCATCTCTGACGAAATTTACGAACACATCAATTTCACAGATAGCCATTTTAGCATCGGCGCAGTGCCGGCAATTAAAGATCAGGTTGTCACGGTAAACGGATTCGCTAAGGGATTTGCCATGACCGGATGGCGCCTGGGATTCATGGGCGGCCCCAAATACCTCATGGAGGCCTGCTCAAAAATTCAGGGACAGTTTACCTCTGGAGCCAATTCGTTTGGCCAAAAAGCCGCTGCCTACGCCCTGGATGCGAGCCTGGAGCCGACCTACAAAATGAGGGATGCCTTCAGGAAACGCCGCGACCTGGTCATTGAGCTGCTTGAAAAAATACCGGGCTTTAAGGTTAATTACCCCACCGGAGCCTTCTACGTTTTCCCTGACATCAGCGACTTTTTCGGAAAAACCGACGGCGAGATGACGATTAAATCCGGCGATGATTTCAGCGAATTTCTCCTGCTGAACGCCCACGTCGCCACCGTTGGAGGTGATTCCTTCGGCGCGGCTAATTGCTTCCGCATCTCTTATGCTGCTTCTGAAAAAGACATTCGCACGGCGATTGAGCGGATTGCCCAGGCAGTGAAAAAATTGAAATAAGCCCCTCATTCTCAAGGAACTGCCCCACTTTAACGCTTATTTGTGATTGGGTCACTTGGTCAAAAACGGCCTTTTTTGTCCTGTTTTTTACCTTTATTCCGTTCCGTAAGGATACTACGCTCCTTCAAAAAGCTAAAAATCTGGCAAAAAATTGCTCGTTTTCAAATGCTGTTTGGATTGGGTTGCTGGAGAGAAAAGGGCGCCTTTTCAGCCCGGTAAGCTCAATTCAATAAGCTTCTAAGGAATTACAAATTTGCTATTCGTTTTGTGCCCTCCTGCGCTGGCTTTCAGTATCAGATTGAGGAACAGGCAGAGAATCGAGGAAGTCGAACAATTCTTTCGTGGAGACGGGCTGCCCGGAGCGGAGCTTTTCTTCGCCGTCTTTTCCCATCAAAACGAGGGTAAATGCGTGGTGGGTGGCGCCGTGATGCTCATACATCCGGCGAAAGGCCTTTGGGTTGGTAAAAACAGCGATCCAGATACCCCGTTTTTCAACGCCTGCCGAATCTGCCTGCAGCCATTCCCGCTGAGTTTTGAGCGCCAGGTCGGTGCTGTCGCCTGCAAAGAGCAGCAGCCTGCGCACGCCCTGCGACTGACAGGGCAGAGAAAGCACCAGAAAGAAAAAAAAGCCGGGCAGAATTAAATATTTCATACATCGAAGTTTGCATAGAGGAGTCGCTTGTGCAACAATAAAAATCGGCACGAAACTACCCAACTTTTTTGCAAATCTCTTGCAAACCCGAGCGAAAATCCCCCACGTTAGCACCCCTGAGGGCATGCCGCAAACAAGCTCTTAGCCCGGCGGAAGGCTTAATTCAAACAGCATCCCGGCTCAAGCATCAAAACGCAAACAAGCTTTACACTAGATCTTTTGCTCTGGCAATGGCCCTGTCGAGTCCGCTGGCATCCTTGCCTCCGGCAGATGCAAAAAATGGCTGACCGCCGCCGCCTCCCTGAATTTCTTTGGCCAATTCCCGCACCATGTTGCCGGCGTGCAGGCTCTTCCCGTTTTCTGTCAGCTCCTTGCTGATGGCGATCATGAGCTGAGGTTTACCATCTACTTCGGCGCCGAAAACGATGCAGGCATTTCCGACTTCGCTTTCCAGCTGGTAGGCCAGTGATTTCAGGGCGTTGGCATCCTGTAGTGGTAGTTTGGCAGCGAGAAAATTGATGCCTTTGATTTGTTGCACCCGATCTTTGAGCTCGCTCTTCAGGGCTTGAGCCTGCTGGGCAACGAGCTGCTCAACCTGCTTTTTTAGGCTGCGAAGTTCTTCCTGCATGGTGCTGAGCGCTTTGACGGAGTCCTGTGCTTTGAGTAGGCTGCGCAACTTGTTGAGTTCGTCGAGCTGTGCCAGGAAGTAGTTTTCTGCGTTTTCAGCTGTCACGGCTTCGATGCGTCGGATGCCTGCTGCTACGGCTCCCTCACTGACGATTTTGAACAGGCCAATCTCGCCCGTAGCCTGTACGTGTGTGCCTCCGCAAAGCTCCCTGCTGAAGTTTTTATCAAAAGTGATAACCCTGACCTTCTCGCCGTATTTTTCTCCAAAAAGCATCATGGCGCCCATTTTTTTAGCTTCAGAGATGGGCACATTGCGGTCTTCTTCGAGCGGGATATTCTGGCGGATGTGTTCGTTTACCATGACTTCGATCTGGCGGATTTCTTCCTCCGTCACCTTTTGAAAATGCGAAAAGTCGAAGCGCAAGCGCTGGCTGTCCACGTCCTGGCCTTTTTGCAAGGCATGGCTACCGAGTATGCGGTGGAGCGCAGCGTGCATCAAGTGAGTGGCGGAGTGATTGCTCGAGACGGCTTTGCGCTTGCCTGCATCAACGCTTGCCCTCACGCCTGCGGAGAGGTCTTCGGGCAGCTTTTCGAGGAGGTGAACGATGAGATCGTTTTCCTTTTGTGTGTCCACCACGCTGATTGTTTCACCCGGAAATTCAAGTGTGCCGGTGTCTCCGCGCTGTCCACCGCTTTCTGCGTAGAACGGGGTCTGGTTCAACACGACTTGGAATTGGCTGCCTTTTTTGGTTTTTACCGTTCGGTAGCGCAGCACTTTGGCCTCCTGGACTTCGAGCTGGTCGTAGCCTACGAACTCCACATTCTCGCCGGGCCGCAGCACAACCCAGTCGCCCGTTTCTTTGGCAGCAGCAGCGCGGGCGCGGTCTTTTTGTGCCTGCATGGCTTTGTTGAAGCCTTCTTCGTCCACCTTCCAGCCTTTTTCTTCTGCCATCAGGCGGGTGAGGTCTATGGGGAAGCCGAAGGTATCGTAAAGCTCGAAGGCATCTTCACCAGCAATGAGACCCTTGGTAACTTTGAGGCCGGCGAAGCGGTTTAAGCCTGTTTCAAGGGTGTGCAGGAATGCTTTTTCCTCTCCCTGGATAATTTTGGCGACTTGTTCCTGCTGAGCTTTTAACTCGGGGAAGACCCCGGCAAAGGTGTCTGCCAGTAACCCGACGATGCGGCAAAGGAATGGCTCTTTGATGTGCAGAAAGGAGTAGTAGTACCGCACCGCCCTGCGCAGAATGCGGCGGATGACGTAACCCGCACCTGTATTGCCCGGGAGCTGCCCGTCGGCAACAGCGAAGCTGACAGCCCGGATGTGGTCGGCTACAACCCGCATGGCGATGTCGCTCATGGCATCGGGGGCGTAGCTGTCCGTATATTTTATACCACTTTCATTTTCAATTAATTGGATAAAAGGCGTGAATATATCTGTGTCGTAAGTGGCTTGTTTTCCCTGGATGGCCATGGTGAGACGCTCGAAGCCCATGCCGGTGTCCACGTGCTTTTCGGGCAACTCTTCGAGTGAGCCATCCGCTTTCCGGTTGAACTGGATGAAGACGTTGTTCCATATTTCCACGACTCTTGGGTCGCCGGAATTGACGAGTTTTTCACCGGGCAGAGCGATCCTTTCTGTTTCGGGGCGCAGGTCAATGTGTATTTCCGTGCAGGGGCCGCAAGGGCCAGTATCACCCATTTCCCAGAAATTGTCTTTTTTGTTACCGTAAATGATGTGGTGGTCAGGCAGAAACTGCTGCCAGAATCCTTTTGACTCGTCGTCGGGGATGAGACCTTCTGCCTGGCTGCCTTCGAAGACAGTGGCATAGAGGCGATCTTTGGGCAGTTGGTAAACTTCTGTCAGCAATTCCCAGGACCAGGCAATGGCCTCCTTTTTGAAATAGTCGCCAAACGACCAGTTGCCCAGCATTTCGAACATGGTGTGGTGGTAGCCGTCCCGGCCTACTTCTTCCAGGTCGTTGTGTTTGCCACTGACCCGAAGGCATTTCTGGGTGTCGGCCACGCGGCGAAATTCAGGAACCCGCGTGCCGAGGAAAAAGTCTTTGAACTGATTCATGCCCGCGTTGGTGAACATAAGCGTGGGGTCGTCTTTGTTGACGATGGGGGCGGAGGGCACGATCCTATGCTTTTTAGAAATAAAAAAATCGAAGAAAATTTGCCTTATTTGTTGTGCGGTCATGTACAGGATTTTGTGATATGATTTTATTTGATTGCAAATAAGAAGCTATTACGAGTTTTTACTTGGTTTATGCTCAAAGATTAAGTAAATTTATTTTAACTTATTAAAAAATTATATTATTATAACAAACTGACGTATAGCAACTTGCTGTTTTTTTTGATTTTAAAAAAATGGTTGCGTCAAAAAGTTTTCCACATTTGGGTAAATATTCGGCCCTTTTCTTCATATTTGCCCCTGCCTTGATGAAATAAAGTGTTTAAAATGAGCTTGAAGGAGCTTGCAAATCAAGGTAAACAAACGTAGAGAAGAATAACATCCTACTGATACGCTGCAAAGATTTCTTGTATCTACATTTTAGTTCCATGACAGAATGGACAAACTAATTAACTTTTCACGTGGGCATTTGGATTTAAAAGCAAGGGAGGGGTCCTGACTTTCATATCCTTTCTCACCTGCCCCTTGGCAGGGGATTTTAAAAAGTGTGCAAAGTTAGGTTATTGGCTAACAACAGAACACGTATGAAACGAGAAAAATTCTTCTACAACAGACAGACGCTTCAGTACGAGAAAATCCGGCTTTCAGTTAAAGAAAAACTTACCCGCATTTTCGGCTTTGCCTCTGCAATTTTTGTTTCCAGCCTGATCATTACGGTTTTAGGATGGAAGTTCTTCCCGTCGCCGCAGGAAGAAGTTTACCTTAAAGAAATCGATCGCCTGAAGAGCGAGCTACAGGTCTTCCAGAGCGACTTTAACGACCTTTCAAAGGGTTTAGCCAACCTGCAGGAGCGCGATCGGTGGGTTCATCGCATGGTCCTGGAGATGGACCCCATTGACGAAGACGTTTGGGAAGGTGGTGTAGGGGGTAGCGAACGCTATGCGGAATTGCAGAGCTTTAGCCGCTCAGGTGACCTGATGTCGCAACTCCGGCAGAGAGTAGATAAACTCAAACGACAGTATTACATTCAGACCAAATCCTTTGATGAGATCGAAAAGATGGCCCTGGGAAAGGAAAAAATGCTTGCCTCCATTCCCTCCATCAAGCCGGTTCGTTCTGATAAGCTCAATCGCGGCGTCCAGTTGCTCTCGGGGTTTGGCTACCGACTGCATCCCGTCCATAAAATTATGAAGATGCATGCAGGTATTGACTTCTCCGCCCCTCAGGGCACGCCCATACAAGCAACAGGAGATGGGGTCGTTGTGGAAGTGGATACCAAAAAAAGCGGCTATGGCTTCCACGTGATTATTGATCACGGCTATGGCTACCAGACCTTATACGGACACATGTCTAAGATTCAGGTCAAGCAAGGGCAGAAGATCAAGAAAGGCCAACAGATAGGGCTGGTCGGCAGTACTGGTTTGTCCACTGCTCCGCATTGTCATTACGAAGTCCATTACAAAGGCAAACCGGTGAACCCCATTGATTACGTGTTGGATGGTTTGACGCCTGCAGAATACCAGGAGATGGTGCGACTTTCCGAAATGGACAATCAATCATTTGATTAATTTTTGATAGCCATTGAAAGGGTGCAGAAAGAGAAGGAAAAAGAAATTTTTTCCTCCTCCTCCCGCAAGTCGGGGTGTTTTTGAGGAAAAATTAAAAATCTTCACCCCAAAATCTCCCTGCTAAAAAATTACAATTTTTGCGCTTATAAATAGATGTACAAATCAAAACTAAAGACCACGTAGAAATCTTGTTTTTTATATTATGTTTCCAAGAACTAATCATAAGGGCCTCCTGAAAGGAGGTCTTTTTTTTGTTGCAGCACTGCTCTGGCTCTCGCTGAATGCACAGGAAGAAAAACGAATCAGCATAATCGGCGTCGGAGACATCATGCTGGGCACGAATTATCCTTCCAAAGCCTACCTGCCACCTGATGGCGGCAGTAGCATACTCAAAGATGTCTCCGAAATACTGGCAGATGCAGATGTCACCTTTGGGAATTTGGAGGGCACAATGTTCGACGGTGCGGGCACGCCAAAAACCTGCCGGGATAGCACCAAATGCTATATCTTCAGGACGCCGGCTAGCTATGTGAAGCACCTCTACGAGGCGGGCTTTGACCTAATCAGCTTGGCCAATAACCATTCGGGCGATTTCGGGCCAGGTGGGCGAAGTGGCACTAAACAGGTGTTGAAAAATGCAGGTATCTTGTATGCAGGCCTGGCTGGAACGGATGAAACCGTTCGATTCGTAAAGAACGGGGTCAAATTTGGGTTTTGTGCTTTTGCACCCAATGTCGGCACCTGCGACCTGCGGGATATCCCAAGAGCCAAAGAGCTGGTCAGCTCCCTGGCCAGGGACTGCGATATCGTCATTGTTTCCTTTCACGGAGGAGCAGAAGGTGCTGACCATCAGCATGTTCCAAAAAACACGGAAAAATTCCTCGGTGAAAACCGGGGGGATGTCCACCTGTTTTCACATGCCGTGATTGATGCCGGCGCCGATGTGGTTTTTGGCCACGGGCCGCACGTTACCCGTGCTGTGGAATTGTATAAAGGCAGATTCATCGCTTACAGCCTAGGCAATTTTGCGACCTACAGCCGCATCAGCCTAGCAGGCCCGGCAGGTCTGGCGCCCATTGTAAAAATCTACACGGATGAGCATGGAGCCTTTATCGAAGGGGAAATCATTCCAACCTACCAGAGGAAAGGTTTTGGCCCTAAAGTGGATCCACAAAAGAGGGTAATTGAAAAAATCAGACAACTGACAAATGCAGACTTCCCAAACTCAGGCCTGGATATTTCTGCAGATGGCATCATCTCCGCAAAATAAACCCTGCTGCCCTGCTTCATGACAGGCCCTGCCGTGCTGAACTGGCAATCAGGCCCTATTTGAAGCAACGGATGTAAACCGGCTCTGTTTCGATTACGTTGCTGTCGTGCCCGGCCCGATCCCGAATAAAAATTTCGTAAATGACTTTGTCGTATCTGAAAGTAGGGTCTTCTCCATTGCAGGGATCTAACCCCAACTCAGGAGGAAAAATGCAGCAGGTGGTAAAAAGCCTGAAAGTGATTTCTCCTTTGATGCCGTTTGAGGCGCCAAGCTTGGGAACTAACGGCACCTGAAACTGGCTTTCCAGCACCCCTGTTCTCTGGTCCGTAACAAAAAGATCCAGGGTATCCTTGTTGCCGATGTCGCCGTCGCCGTCGGTAAATGAGATGGTAACTAAGGTCGTGTCTTCTTGCATCGCCCCCCTTCGCAGCGTGTCTTTTGTCATACCGAGATACTCAATGAAAGGCTCAACCGGATAATCCGGTGGCGAAGCACAAGAGGCTAACAGAAATACTAACCCCGTAGCGGACAACAAAGCGGGGTAGATGAAAATTTTTAGCTTATTCATTACAGCTATTTTAGCAATGTGGAAAATTAGTAACCACTTAGAGCTTGTTTGCGATTTGGTGCTTGAGCAGAGATGCTGTTGGGATGGAGCTTAGGAACTTACCGGGCTAAAAAGGTGTCTTTTCCGCCCAGAGCCAAGCAAATTTTGAAGGAATAACCTTAGCTATTGCTGAAAAATTTCCTTTGCTCTGGACAAAAATCCATTCTTTTTATCTCCGGCAGCCCAACCCCAACAGCATCTGAAAACGAGCAATTTTTCGTCAATTTTTCTCCTTTTTTCCGTTGCGTAGCGCCGCTACGGAACTGAAAAAGGGGGGAAAGTGGCGTAAAAGGGCCGTTTTTTAGCCAAGTGACCAAATCGCAAACAAACTCTTAGAAGGAGATGCCTGTCTGCTAAGCTAAATCGCCACTGCTGGCAGCGAATAAGCTTTTTAGAGAGGGGTACTTTTTTAAAATTTCAAAGGGATTTTCAAAAAAAGATGTATACTTTATTCTTTCTTCGCTCCTGAATGGTTACGAAAATTAATACATTCTACACATAACGCCACCACAGCGCCATGTCTTACGAACAACAAAGGGAACTTATTTTCCAAAAAGTCCACAATTTCAAAAGGAGTGACTTCAGCGAACTTGCCCTGGAGATATTTCGCTTCCAGGCGGTGTGGAACAAGACCTATGCCCGGTTCCTCTCTTTGTTGGGCGTTGATTTTCAGAAAATAACGAGCATCAGAGCTATCCCGTTTCTACCTATACAGCTTTTTAAAGTTCATGCAATAAAAACCGGTGACTGGCAGGAAGAGGTTGTCTTTTCGAGCAGCGGAACAACCGGGGCGCTGACCAGTCAACACTTTGTCCGTGACCTTAACTTTTACAGAGCAAATACAGTCAGGGGATTTGAGGAATTTTACAGCCATCCGGCCGGCTACTGCATCCTGGCACTCCTGCCTGCTTACCTCGAACGCTTGGGCTCGTCGCTGGTTTGCATGGCAGACCATTTTATTCAGCTGTCCACTGCTTCCCACAGTGGCTTCTTCCTCCAAAACACCGAACAACTCGTGGAGGTTTTAACGCAGTATAAGCTAGGCGGCCGGCCTGTGTTGCTTCTGGGGGTGAGCTTTGCCCTGCTCGACCTGGCAGAGCAACATCCCCTTGATCTACAACATGTTACCATCATGGAAACGGGGGGGATGAAAGGCCGTCGCAGGGAGTTGATTAGAGAGGAGCTCCACTGGAAACTCACCCAGGCCTTTGGTGTTTCCCAAATCCATTCGGAGTATGGCATGACAGAACTTTTCTCGCAGGCCTACTCCAGCGGTCAAGGCAAATTCAGACCTGCGAAGACGATGGGCGTTTTGACCAGAGAAATAACTGACCCCCTGACCCTGTGCCCCGAAGGGAAAACGGGCGTGCTGAATATCATTGACTTGGCAAATTTTGATACGTGCAGCTTTATTGCCACCAATGACTTGGGAAGGATACAGGAAGATGGCTCCTTTGAAGTGCTGGGAAGAGTGGACAACAGCGACGTTCGAGGCTGTAATTTGATGGTGGCCTGATTGCAGGCTTTTGTGCAATCCGCGTTCGCCTCCAGGTAGCAAGGAATAATTAATTACCTGAAAATCAGCATGTTGCTTTTCAGATAGTTTTTCGTTTTAATTTTATCCAAAGTCTGATTAATTTAACCCTTAAATTCGCTGGGATTCACCTCATTTATGACGAATATGACCTTTCTTCTTTACGGAGCCAATGGTTATACCGGGCAACTCATAGCACGCAGAGCAAAGGAATTTGGCCTGACTCCTATCCTCGCCGGACGAAGCGGCTTGAAAGTTAAAGCTTTAGCTGAAGAGTTGGGCCTTGAGTACCTGGAATTAAACCTGAACGACGCCGAAGAACTCGATGAGGCATTGTGGGATGTTGAGGTGGTGCTCAATGCGGCCGGACCATTTGCCTATACTGCCCGGCCCATGATGGAAGCCTGCCTTCGAACCGAAACCCATTACCTCGACATCACAGGGGAAATTGTCGTCTTTGAAACTGCATACCGCCTTGATAATGAGGCTAATGGCCAGCGAATCATGCTCATGCCAGGGGTGGGATTCGACATTGTGCCCTCGGATTGTATGGCGGTGTTTCTCAAAAAGCTACTGCCCGATGCCACGGAGCTGAGACTCGCTTTTGCCAGCAAAGGCAGCAGCGTGTCGCGTGGAACTGCCCTGACGATGGTCGAAGGCCTGGGGAACAAAGGAGCTGTGCGGCAAAACGGCAGAATTGTCCGGGTACCACTGGGTCACAAGACCTTGCATTTTCCATGTGGTGAAAAAAAATGCCTGGGCATGACTTTCCCCTGGGGCGATGTGTCAACTGCCTTTTATTCAACGGAGATTCCAAACATCGAAATCTATGTGGGTATCAGCCCGACGGCTTACCGGAATATTCGGATCAGCCACTTGTTCAACCGGCTGCTGCGAACCAGGCTGGTCAGAAACTTCATCAGGAGGCAGATTGACAAGCGACCGGCAGGCCCTTCCGCCGAACAGCGGGCAAATGGCAGAACCTACGTTTGGGGAGAAGTCAGAAACGCCGCTGGCGAAGTGCGCCAGGCAACCATGGAAACGCCCGAGAGCTACGAACTTACCTGCCTGAGCAGCCTGCTGATCCTGAAAAAAGTCCTGAGCGATAATTTTAAAACGGGTTTTCAAACGCCTGCAAAGGTGTATGGAGAAGACCTGATCTTGGAAATCCCAGGTGTATTGCGAAGGGAAATAACTGTAAATCAATAAATTAGTAGGAACTACTTAAGAGAGTGTGGAGAGACTGTACCAAAAGCTAACTGGCGGCCGCCGCTATTAGAGCTTGTTGGCGTTTTGGTGCTTGAGCAGAGATGCAGTTGGCATTGAGCTTACCGGGCTAAAAAGGTGTCTTTTCCGCCCAGAGCCAAGCAAGCTCTTAGACCTATGATTCAGCCTCTACTAAATAGTGGCAATTAAAGAACGTGCCGGTAATAGGTCGGGTATTTCGGCGAGGATATTATTCTGAGGGAAGGCAAGGTTGGGAGTATAGCCTTAGCTATGTAAGCATTTCCCTCATGCAGCCAGCGCTCAAAATGCGCCGCCCAAATAACGTGAGTTATTGCCGGCACGTTCCTGGATAGAGATAACTTTGGTATGGCATCTAAAAAGATAAAGCAAAAAGCAAAATCTGCTTCGGAAAAACGAGTCCTTGGAGAGGCGTCGGTGAAAGGCTATTCATCATCCCTGAAATGGGTTGCCCTTGCCATAGCAATATTTGGGGTTTTGCTGTATGCCAATACCCTGGGGCACAACTACGTGCTGGATGACTTTTCAGCTATAAAAGAAAATTTCGTGACCAAACGGGGCATTGAGGGTATTCCCACGCTCTGGAAAACCCACGCCCGCTACGGTTACTGGAACAGCCCCGGGGAGCTATACCGCCCCATCCCCATGAGTATGTTTGCGCTGGAGTGGCAGCTCGCTCCTGATCAACCCTGGCTGGGGCATTTGATAAATATTTTGCTGTATGGATTGACGGGTGCCGTCCTCTTTATAACCCTGGCGAAAATCATGAAGGGCTATAATTTGCTCCTGCCGCTGCTGACAACTTTATTCTTCGTGGCGCATCCCACCCATGTCGAGGTGGTTGCCAACATCAAAAGCAGAGATGAAATCGTGATGTTTCTGTTTGCCATTTTGTCTCTCAACTTGCTGTGGAAGTACCTTGAAAAAGCGGATGTGAAAATCCTGCTCTTATCCTTGCTGTGCTATCAGCTCGCCCTGTTTTCAAAAGAAAACGCCGTTACGTTTGTGGCAATCGTGCCGTTGATCCTCTACTTTTTCAGCAGGCAGAAGCTTCCAAAAATTGCAACCATGACGGCATTATACATGCTGCCGGCTTTAATCTTTATCCTAGTCAGGCGGGCTGTCATCGGCGACGTGCTAAACCCGGGCGAAACTTCGCTGCTCGATAACTTTCTGGTGGGAGCACCCAATGCAGGCATCAGGTATGCGAGTGCCTTTCTCATTTTGGGCAAGTATCTGTGGACGTTGGTTTTCCCGCATCCGCTGAGCAGCGACTTCGGCTACAACCAAATTCCCCTCAGCAACTGGGCAGACTGGCGAGTGCTAAGCTCCCTGCTCGTGTGGACTGCAATTGGCGTATATGCACTTGTACGACTGAAAACCAGAAGCCTGTGGTCCTTTGCCATTCTGTTTTTTATCGTCAATTTTTCAATTTTTACTAACCTGGTAGTTACAATTGGAACTTCTTACGGCGATCGCCTGCTTTACTCGGCTTCTCCTGGTTTTGCTCTGGCGCTTGCGCTCTTGCTGTTGAAAATTTTTAAAATAGGCGAAAGAGAGCAGACCGCACTTCCGGCGGGAATCCTTCAGCACAAATCGCTCGCATGGGCAGCAGGTGCAATTTTGTTGCTGTACAGTGCCAAAACCTTTTCCAGAAACTTCGACTGGAAAGATAGTTATACGCTCTACGAAACAGATGTAGAAATATCTCCCAATGCCGCAAAACTGAATTTTCACTATGGACTGGAGATTATTCAAAAAGGCCTGAAAGCCGAAGACCCCCATGTTAAGAAGCAATATTTCGACCGGGGAAAAGCTCGTTTTGAAAAGGCTATCCGCATTTACCCTTCCTATCACGATGCTTACGGGCAGCTTGGACTTTGCTATTACCGGGAAAAAAACTTTGACAAAGCACTTGAAAACTATGAGCTTGCCCTGAAGTACAAACCCAATTTCCCCTTGGTTTACAGCAACATGGGCATCATCTTTTTCGAGAGGGGTGATTTGGCAAAGGCAAAGGAGGTATATGAAAAAGCTGTGTATTATGACCCCCGGATGATAGATGCTCTGCGCAACCTGGGAGCTGTAAATGCTATGGAGAAGAACTTCCCTGAGGCGATAAAATACTTTTCCCAGGCACTGGAGTATGCGCCTGATGACCCTACCCTCAATTTTTACCTCGGCTCTGCGTACAGCGATTCAGGGCAGGAAGAAAAAGGAAGGCCTTATCTGGAAAAAGCATATCGCCTAGATCCTTCCTTGAAAAAATAGCCTCATCGCTGACAGGAAGAATGCCATCAAAATTCAATACACCCGCATGGTGGGGTCAATTTCTTTTGACCAGGCCAGAATCCCCCCCTTCAGATTGAAGAGATTTTCCAACCCAAAGTTCTTTTCCAGCTCGCGGATGGCATTGGCGCTCCTGGCACCGCTACGGCAATAGAGTACTACCTTTTTGTCTTTGGAAAAACGCTGCACCGAGTTGGCCAACAAACCCGCCGGGATCAGCTCGCCACCGAGGGTGGCCAGATCTCTTTCGTAGGGTTCCCGCACGTCAACTAATTGGAAATCTTCGTTTTGTTCCATCATTTCTTTTAATTCTTGCACGGTTATTTCCTTGAAACTGCCAGACCATTCACCCGAGACTTGCCCACAGAAGTGCTCGTAGTCAATAAGCTTCTCGATTTTCACCCCCGGATTTTTTTGTATCTTCAATATCCGCGTAGTGAAGGAAGCAGCATCCAGCAGGAAGAGCCTGCCCGCCAGTGGCTCGCCGATGCCCGTGACCACTTTGATGACCTCGCTAGCTTGCATGGAGCCGATGATTCCAGGCAGTACCCCCAGCACACCACCATCTGCACAGTTGGGAATGAGACCAGGAGGGGGAGGCTGGGGAAAAAGATCCCGGTAATTCGGCCCCCGGGTACCATCAGCAAATGGAAAATTGAAAACTGAAACTTGACCCTCAAAGCGAGAGATAGAAGCATAAACATTGATCTTTCCAGCCAGGGCACAGGCATCGCTCACCAGGTAGCGGGTGGGGAAGTTGTCGGTGCCGTCGGCTACCAGATCGTACTGTCCGATCAGCTCCAGCGCATTTTCATGGGTCAGGCGGATTTGGTGTACATTAATATTAATGTGTGGGTTCAGCATGCTCAGCTTTTGGCCAGCGACACAGGCTTTGGGTTTTCCTATGTCTTCAGTAGAATAAAGCACCTGGCGCTGGAGATTGCTTTCATCCAGGGTGTCAAAATCGACAATACCTAATGTGCCTACGCCGGCAGCTGCCAGATAGAGCAGCAAAGGGCAGCCAAGCCCTCCTGCGCCGAGCACGAGTACCCTGGCTGCTTTCAATTTCTTTTGTCCGGCCAGGCCAAATTCTGGTAGTGCGATGTGGCGGGCGTATCGCTGTAGCTCGGCTGCGCTTAAGTTACCCTGTTCCTGATCCATGGTATAGAGATTGCTGTAAGGTGTTGAAAAAATACAATTTGTGAAAATCCGATGCCTATTTGGGTAGTTGCTGCAAAAGCGCTACCTTTGACTCTTCAATCTGACCCGCATAAAGTTGGCAAGTCAGAGGTTTTACTAAGTTCTGTACGTAAAAAGGAGGCATTTTTTTATTTTTTAAAATTTTTATTGAAACATTTTTTTTATGCTCATGTAAAAGAGCTTAAACTTAGGGAGTTTAAAAATCACAGGGTATTTTAGTTTTTTACAATTTTACTTTTTTTAAATTTTTTGAACTAAAAAACGATTACCCATTGCCCACGTTGTCTTTTTTGCATAACTTGCACCCGTTTTTCAGCAAATAGTTATTTTTAAAGTCCCTTGAACGTAAATCTCATGAAAATGGCGAAACTTACACATGCTACATCCAAGCCTTTTGCTTGCACTTACCTTCGTTTTTTTTCCATTCACCTAAAAGGTTGCCCTTTCTTCTATCCTGCCAGAGCCGAGATCTCAGGCTAAACCTGCTTTTTTCGCCTTCTTTTCCCGCAACCGATTTTTCCAATACCGATTTTAGTCAATGGGACATAAAAGTATCTGACTCCTGAAAACTTTGAAAATTGGATAATCTGCAAGCTTCCTGGGAAGGGAGTTTGATACCTATATATTAATGTGTAGGTCGCTTTGGCGAGTTTTTTTTAAGCAAGCAAAAGCACCCCCCTGCACAGTGCTTAATTATGAAACTAACGAATGACATCCATGACAGACTTGCACACCGCTTTTTTAACAGGTGTTTCCCTCAGTGCGGCTTTCCGTGCCGGGGCTTTCGCTTTTGGAAAAGCTGGGACTTTTCTTAGTGGCTGTGATTTGTTGGTACCTGGAAATCTGCCTTCGGGCAGGCAACCAGAAAAACCAAGTGTTATGGTATTCTTTGCGAACCAAAATCTTAATCCTTAAACAAATTGTAATCTTATGAAAAAAACGAGTTTTACTTCAAACCTGCTTAGGGCTTTGGGTAAGAGTTCGGTGATCTTCATGCTCAGCGCCATGCTGGTCGGAACGGTTACAGCTCTCTCGGTGAATTGGGAGGAGACAATTCTCTACGCCACGGTGAACGAGGCGGTAGCGAAACTCACTTCCGAGGCTCCGCCTAAAGTAGAGGTCAAGACAGCGAAGTCACAGGACGTCGCTCCACTCGCTACAGAGGAGAACTTCGCCCTGGCGGATGCCTACATCTCGAATGTCTGCGCCTGCGATGACGGCAGTGGAAATGTTACATTTAATGTAACTATTTCAAACTGGCCAACAACAGGGGGGCCTTACGACGTGGGACTTCAATACACCAGAGACGGAGGAGGTGTCCAGGTGGCTTCAGATGGCCCAGGTGGTACTCCGGCAGACCCATCAGGAGAGGCCACCGTTCAGTTTATCCCTGTTGTAGATGCTTCTTCTCCAACGGGAACGGTCTCGCTGATATCAATAATTGAGCAAGGTACCAACTTTGCTGTAACTATTGACCCCTCTCCGGTTGCCTACACCATCTCAGATCCTTTAATGCTGACTTGCCCGGCAAATCAGACGGAGGTAGCTTGCCAGGACCAGTCGGCAATTGATGCAGCGTTTGCTACTTGGTTAGCAGGAGCTTCGACAACGGATGGCTGCGATCCCGATCCAATTACTAATAACAACACGGGTGCTCCCGACCACTGTGGAGGAACGACGACAGTGACCTTTACTGCAACTGATGGCTGTGGCGCTTCGTTGACCTGCGATGCTACATTCACTGTGGCAGATGCTCCTGCCGTTGTATTGACTTGCCCAGCAGATCAGACGGAAGTTGCTTGCCAGAGCTCGACGGCAATTGATGCAGCATTTGCTGCCTGGTTAGGTAGTGTAAGTTCAAGCGGTGGCTGCAATGCAGTTCTTAGTACTAGCCCTGCAACACCAACCCGACCGGATGAGTGTGGAGGAGTTACAACAGTAACCTGGACTGTAGCAAGCGACTGTGAGGCGGATGTTACCTGCACTGCTACATTCACGGTGACTCCTGCTCCGCTAGTAGTATTGACTTGCCCAGCAGATCAGACAGAAGCTGCTTGCCAGGATCAGGCCACTATAGATGCGGCATTTGCAACCTGGTTAGGTAGTGTGAGCTCAAGCGGCGGCTGCAATGCATCTCTTAGCTCTAATCCCACTGCACCCACTGCACCCAATGCTTGTGGAGATTCGAGGATAGTAACCTGGACCGTAACAAGCGACTGTGAACCTGACGTGATGTGCAGCGCTACATTCACGGTGACAGCTGCTCCGCCAGTAGTATTGACTTGCCCGGTAAATCAGACGGAAGCTGCTTGCCAGGATCAGGCAGCTATAGATGCAGCATTTACAACTTGGTTAGGTAGTGTGAGCTCAAGCGGTGGTTGTAATGCATCACTTAGCTCTAGTCCCGTAGCCCCTACTGCACCGGATGCATGTGGAGGTTCGACGACAGTGACCTGGACCGTAACAAGCGACTGTGAGGCGGATGCGATTTGCAGTGCTACATTCACGGTGACAGCTGCTCCTGCCGTAGTATTGACTTGCCCAACCGATCAAACAGAAGCTTCTTGCCAGGATCAGGCCACTATAGATGCGGCATTTGCAACCTGGTTAACCGGTGTGAGCTCAAGCGGTGGCTGTAATGCATCACTTAGCTCTAATCCTGTAACACCCACTGCGCCGGATGCATGTGGAGGTTCGACGACAGTGACCTGGACCGTAACAAGCGACTGTGAGGCAGATGTTACCTGCAGCCGTACATTTACGGTAACCGATGCTCCTGCCGTAGTATTGACTTGCCCGGCAGATCAGACAGAAGCTTCTTGCCAGGATCAGTCCTCTATAGATGCGGCATTTGCTGCCTGGTTAGGTAGTGTGAGCTCAAGCGGTGGCTGCAATGCATCACTTAGCTCTAATCCCGTAGCACCCACTGCACCGGATGCATGTGGAGGTTCGATGACAGTGACCTGGACCGTAGCAAGCGACTGTGAGGCGGATGTTACCTGCACTGCTGTCTTCACGGTAGAAGAACCTGATCTTTTCAGCCTTACCTGTCCGACTGACAGCACAATTGCTGCTGGTCAGACCCAGGCAGCTGCTGATGCGGCATTCAGTGCCTGGTTGACAACTGCTACTAGTTCAGGTGGTTGTCCTCCAGTTGCATTAACAAATAATGCACCTGCAGGCGCACCAGATGTTTGTACTGGCGGTTCTGTAACAGTTACGTTTACTGCAACACCTACAGGATCATGTGATCCGCCATTGACGTGTGATGCTATCTTCACTGTTCCGCCTACCGATCTCGATTCAGATCCTACAGCTCCGGCTACAGCTGCCTGTAATGGGACAGTGATGACCCTGGTCGGCAATCCTTCGGGAGGAACGAGTCCTTATACTCATTCATGGCTTGCACTTCCTGCAGGTGTAGTGACTTTCAACGATGCTTCACTGGAAAATCCTGAAGCGACCATTACAGCAGGTCCGTCTGCTGTAACTGTTACGATAACGTATGATGTTACGGATGCAGCTGGTTGTACTGTATCGAAAAACATTGAAATTTACGTTCCGGGTATTAATGAATGCAACCCGGAATTCAATATTACAGATCCCTGTGTTTGCAATGATGACGCCGATGTGAACTTCGATAACGGCACGTTCATGGAATTGATTTCTATCGTTGGCCCAGGAAATGCTGCACTGCCTGCAGGCATGACATGGACTCTTTCCTATGTAAATGGCGCATTTACTGCCAGCCCACTGAACGAAGAGAGCATTCCAGGCCCACAAGGTGCAGTTATAGCTGCTGGTCAATTATTGCAATATTGTGATCCAGTGCTTAATCCAGCAGGTTGCACCGTGTATAATTCACCTGGTGGAACGATACTGACTGCACTTCCTGGATCCTATTACCTGGTGTTTGCTCACGTAGATCACGAAGGTTATACTGTACAAGCTCAGGGGCCAAATCCCGATACGGATGGTGACCCTGCATCAATCGAACCCGGTAATATTACATTGGATATAGATAACGTATGCTACTACCCGCAGCCAGCATTCTTGAATCTGCCTTCGGAGGTTTGCCAGAATGCAGCTATATTTACGATCTCCACGAATCTGGCTGGCTCGGGAACGGGTACTTTCATGGGAGATGCTACTTTCTTTGGTGGTAACCCGCCTTATACGTATGGTGCGCTGCCTGCTGGCTTCCTCACCGACAATGGAAATGGGACGGCTACCATAGATCCTTCTCAAGCTGTACCAGGCTGCTATACGATTTCCTATACTTTTGTTGATGACCTGTTTTTAGGTCCTCATGATCCTGGTTGCTACCAGGCAATAGAGGCTACAATTATTGTTACACCGGCAGATGATCCGACCTTTACCGTTAACGCACCGGTATGTCAGGGTGATGCTCCGAGGATTCTTGCCCTGGACAACCCACTGGCTACCTGGCCTTCCTGTAGTACACCTGCACCAACAGATGGCGATCGGGTAAGATGGTATGGTGGAGATGGTGTGAACATTACCGTTGTTGACAATGGCAATGGAACAGGAACCCTGACGGTTTCTGCTACGGCCGCTTCTGGTGTTTACACCGTATGTGCAGAAGCAGGTGTGGATCCATGCAAATCAAATTATTGTGTTGATGTGCTGGTCAATCCTTCCTATACTGCCGGCGACGTTCAGTTGATTGCTGATCAGACTATATGCCTTACTCCCAATCAGTTGTTCAGTTTCAGCGCATTGCTTGATGCGAACGCTAAATTGGGTGGAACCTTCACTGCCACAGCAGTGCCTGCCGCATTGGGCACCATTTTGCCGAATGGGTTTGTTTATGCACAAGGTGATGGCACCCTGGCAGTGACCTACACATTGACAAACTGCGATGGCTCTTCCGTCAGCGATCAGGTAATTCTGACAATTGATGAGGCTCCATCCGGTACCTTCTCTTTACCCGCAGTAGTTTGCCAGGATGCCGGCGTGAAATTCCCGGTATTCAATGCTAAGCCAAACTTCACTTACGCATGGAGCCAGTCTCCACTTGCTCCACCTGCGTTCGTAGATCCGGTAACAGGTGCATTTGATCCTGCTACAGTCGGCCTGGGTACGAGTGAATCTGCCACAGTACAGGTGACCATGACGGTTTCCAACGGTGTTTGTGCAGATCATACCCAGACGCAAAATGTAGTGGTGAATGCTTCGGGTAACCCGGCGTTTGTGCTTCAACCTACTATTTGCGAATCTGCAGCGCCGTTGGCACTTAGCTTAGCCAACCCGAATAACGACGGCGGTACGCCACTCAACGCTGACAACGTAACCTGGACTGGTACGGGCGTGACTGACAATGGTGTATCGGGTACTTTCGATCCGACAGGTTTGGCTCCTGGCATCTATACGGTATGTGTGACCGTTGGTGCTCCAAGCTGCGAGGAAACAGAATGCCATGACATCGTTGTTACGAAAGATTACTTGGCAGCAGATGTCGCTTTAGTTCCGGATTTCGGCTTGTGCCTTGTGCCGGATAATATCATTGATTTCTACAGCCTGCTGAATGCTGGCGCTCTGGCCGGTGGCAATTTCTCTGTAACGGGTACTACGGGTACTATTACAGGAACTTACGCTCCGGGCAGCACGGGCTTCCAATACACAGGGGGTTGCGGAACAATCACAATCCGGTATCAGTTCAACAATGATTGCGCTCCTGCTGGTGCACCTACTTTCGATGAGGTGACAGTCACCGTTGAGCAGAAAGCTACCAATCTTTCCATTATGGATGTTGGACCGGTTTGCGTAACTGATCTAGATCAGCCGGTTATTCTGAACCAGAATTTCTTGTCTTTGCCAATCTGTGGTGACTACGGTGACTTCTTTGGTGCCGGTGTTACTGATTTTGGCATAGGTGCAGCAGTCTTTTCTCCCGGACTTGCCGGAGAAGGCACCCATCAGATAACATATCAGATTGGAGGAAACCTTGTTTCGTCTTGCCAAACGACGCTTGTTTCTTTTGTTACAGTGAAAGCAGCCAGCGATCCTACTTTCGAACTGCCTGCAGTAGTTTGTATTGCAGATATTCCGGCAGGCGGACTTCCGCTCAATCTGACCAATCCACACCCGTCTGTTCAGGCCGGCAGTGCTGGCAACACGAATGGTGTTTCTGAAGTAGTCTGGTTTGGTGGCCTTGGAGCAGATGTAACGGATAATCTGCTGGATGAAACAGGGGTATTCAACCCATCTCAACCCGGCACTTATACAATCTGTGTCCGCACGGGTGACATAAGTTGCGAGCAGGTCTTCTGCAGAGATATCATCGTAGAAGGCGATGCTGTAATCGTAGTGAATCCATTGGGTGCTTGTGATGACAACATCACCTTGTCCTGTGGTGCTGAAGTATTGGGCAATAGCCAGACTGTCTTGTTGAGCAGTTTGCAGATAGGAATTCCTACTCCAATCAGCTTTACATTGTTTACTCGCTACAACCTGGGTACATTCGACCTCGAAGGCCTTCTTTGTGCAGGAAGCACACAAGGTGGCACCTGGTCGCTTGTTTCGTCGCCTACTCCAACTCCAGGGTTCACCGTGGGGCCTCAGACAGGTGCTGTACAGGGCAATACGCTCTACTTCACCGAGCCTGGTTGCTATGAGGTGAACTATACAGTAGAGCGCACAGGTTCTTGTACTGCTACTCAGAACTACCGCATAACCATTGGTGAGAAGCCCACACCTTCACTTGATCTTCCATCTGCTTACTGCTACGACGGTGGTGATGGGGATCCGGCCTATACTTTCAATGTAAGTGATTACGTCACGAGCCCAGCTTATGCCTATGGTACACCCACCAGGGCGTACACTACTTCCAATGCTAGTGTTATTGATGTAGATCCTGTTTCTGGCGTTGCTACAGTTACAGGCTGGGGTAATGTGACGATTTGTCTGACTGAGACCTTTAACTACGGACTTGGCGGTTTGTGTCCAGGTATTGATGGCGGTATCTGTCAGGTGCAGGTATGCCAGTCAGTAACGGTTGAGGACAATACTCCACCGACTGCCCTCTGCAAGAGCATTGTAGTTGATCTGGATCCAACAGGTCATGCATCAATCGTTCCGGCAGATGTGGATAACGGCAGCCAGGATAACTGCGATGCTACGCTCTCTATGACATTGAGCAACAGCGACTTTGACTGCGATGACCTTGGTTATACCGCTGTAATACTTACAGTAGAAGACGACAATAATAACACGCACCAGTGTGCTGCCCAAGTATTAGTTCGTGACGTAACTGCTCCGGAAATGGATTGCACACGTCCGGAACCTGATACTGTTAATTTGACTCTTTTTGGAGCACATATCTTCTCGCTTGCTGACTTCCCGGGCCTTGTTGCTACGGATGCTTGTAATGAGATAACATATAGTTTCGTGCCGCCGATTGCTTATTGCGAGGATGCAGAGACTACAGTTTCAGTAGTAGTTACCGCAACAGATGGCAGCGGCAACAGCACGAGTTGTACTATCCCAACTTATGTTGACGATGTGACAGCTCCTCCGATAATTGGTGTTTGCCATGACCTTACCATTGAGCTTGACGAACTCGGCCAGGCACCACCACTCGTTCCGGATGATATCGGAGCTGTAGTACAGGATGAGTGCGGCCAGGCAATACTTGTTCAGGTGTTTTCAAATACTATGAATGTTGACAGTATTGATTGTACAGCAATTGGTGTGCATCAGGTTCAATTGGCCTTCCGCGATCAAAATGGTAATTACAACTATTGCAACGCGATTGTGACTGTTGTTGACAAGCGCCCACCACTCCTTGAGTGCGTAGCAAGTGTAGATGTTATACTTGATCCGGTAACGGGTTGTACTACTATTGACACATCCGGAATGTTCGTAGCCGGTCCGTATGACAACTGCGGCCTTGAGCGGATTGACTTCCAGGATATGGCTGGCAACCTGAGCCAGACTGTAACATACTGCTGCGATGATGTCGGACTGAACACTGTTACCATCAAGGCGAAAGACAACCACGACAATTCGTCTTACTGTACAGTGGTTGTGAACGTCATTGATGATACAGCACCTGTTCTGCACTGTGATCCTCTCGTGAGGGTGTTTGCTGCTGACTCAGGTGTTTGCAGCGTGAAAGCTGCTAATAAAGCGATGGATATCGTAGTTGATACGGATAATTGCCCGCCGGTAGATATTCGTCATAACTACCCGAGCGCTCCACATACTTTCACTTTGGACGATGCCATCTTCCCTGTAGGTAGCACAATTGTTACCTGGACAGCCACGGATGCTTCGGGCAATACGAGCGAGTGCTCTATTGAAATTATCGTTAACGATACCCAGGTTCCTACGGTGACTTTCTGCCCGGCTGATACCAGCGTAATTGCTGATGCAACTACATGTGGCGCTGTATTTAGCTATGCTGCACCGACGTTCAATGACAACTGCGATGGTTCCGGCTTGCTGGGCACTTTGGTTTCTGGTTACGCATCAGGTACACAGTTCCCACTCGGTACAACCACTGTAAGGTGGGAATACACCGATGCCGCAGGTAATGGCCCGGCAGTTTGTGAGTTCGATGTAACAGTGATTGATAGTGTGGCTCCAGTGGCATTGTGTCAGCCTGCTTACACAGTGGCGCTTGACGGCGATGGCCTGTTTGAAATCCTGGTGACAGACATAGATAACGGAAGCTGGGATAACTGCGGACTGATTGTGCGTAGGGAGATAGACCGTGGTGCTGGATTTGAGGGCTCTGTATTTGTAGATTGTGATGACGTGAGTACAGTAGCTGGAAGCGGCACAGTAATCATTACCCTGGAAGTTGAAGACCAGTTTGGTAATACAGCTCAGTGCCAAACCTTTGTTACAGTTTTTGATGTACAAGTTCCGGATATTGAGTGCCCGAGCAACTTGTATGTGTCTAACGATCCGGGTCTGTGTGCAGCTGTTGTTGCATACAATGCACCTTCAGTTACTGACAACTGTCTTTCACCGGTAGTCCAGACGGGTGGCCTGCCCAGTGGCTCAACCTTCCCTGTTGGTGTGACGGTGAATACTTTCAGTACCACAGATGTGGGTGGTAACATTGAGACCTGCTCCTTCCTGGTAGTTGTTTTGGATACAGAGAAACCTGTTCTTGACTGTGGCAGCCTCGTTCGCGTTCGCGCCAATGATGCAGACCTTTGCTCCTACACAGCGGTAGGTAGTGAATTCGATGTAACAGCTACTGACAATTGTGGCTACACGCTGCGTCATGATTACGCTGGCGCATCCAGCATCACTACTCTGGCAGGCACTACCTTCCCGGTAGGCATTACCCAGGTGATATGGACTGCCCAAGATGCTGCAGGCAATCATGAAAGCTGCACGATTGAGATCGTGGTTGAAGATAAGCAGCTCCCAATCGTTACTTTCTGTCCGTCAGACATTACAGTAGGTACTGACGCTGCAACTTGCGGCGCCGTGGTAACTTATGCACTGCCCAAGTTCCAGGATAACTGCGATGGCATAAACCTGACGGGTCAACTCGTTTCCGGTTATGCATCTGGAACCCTGTTCCCACTTGGCACAACAACAGTAACCTGGGAATACACTGACCTGGCTGGTAACGGCACCGGTTTCTGCGTCTTCACTGTAACCGTAGAAGATGACGTAACCCCGACGGCAATTTGCCAGGATCCATTTAGCGTTACACTGGCTGGCGATGGCTTGTACGAAGTACTGGCTTCTCAGGTTGATCTGAACAGCTTCGATAACTGTGGTGTGGTTTCAACTGAAATCAGCAGAGACGGAGTTGACTTTGCAGGCTCCTTCTTTGTAGAATGCAGCGACATTGGAATCCTCGGCTTTGGCTTGGTTCCCGTGACCTTGCAAGTGGCTGATGCAGCAGGTAACACTGCTACGTGTGAAACATTTGTACTGGTCTATGACGTACAGGTTCCGGACATTGAGTGCCCGGGCAACTACACGGTGGTTGCAGATGCTACCGGTGGATGCAGCGCTGTGGTTAACTACCCGCTGCCGCTTGTTATAGATAATTGCGATTACACTTTGATACAGGTTGATACTAGCGGTTTGACCACGGGCGATGAATTCCCGGTCGGCCAAACTACGCAGACTTGGGTTGCAATTGACAATGCAGGCAATATTGACGAATGTTCATTTGTCATCATTGTAGTTGATGAGATTTCGCCAGCAATTGATTGCGGAGCACTCGTGAGAACGGTTTCTGCAGATAATGGCGAGTGCAGCTACACTGCAATTGCAGATCAATTTGATCCTACAGCAACTGACAACTGTCCGGGTGTGATTCTTACGCACAACTTTGCAAACGCTGCTGATCCAAATACGCTGGCAGGCTCGACCTTCCCGGTGGGCACTACGCTGGTTACTTGGGTTGCTACGGATGCATTTGGCAACAATTCTCCAATCTGTGGAATTGAAATCGTAGTAACTGATGATGAAGATCCGACGATCACTTGTGGCAGCAATATCACTGTAAACAATGACCCGGGTCTATGTTCCTTCCAGGTGACTTCCACCGGAAACGACCCGACGTTTAGTGATAATTGCGAAGGTGCCGTTCTGACTCATAACTTTGCTACGGCTCCTAGCGCAAATTCGATTGATGGAGCTACTTTCCCTGTGGGTACTACGACGCTGGTATGGACGGTGACAGATGCTTCAGGCAATACTGCTACCTGCTCATTCGACGTAACCGTGACAGACAACGAAGCTCCAGTGTTCACCAACTGCCCCGTTACAATGGTGATGGTTGGTAACGACGTTGATAAGTGCAGCGGTAAGTTGAACTGGTCAATTCCAGTTGCTACAGACAACTGTGCATTACTGCCGGCTCCGAACGGAATCGTTCAGACTGGTGGCCCGCAGAATGGTACAGAAGTACCGGTGGGCGTTCCTTACACAGTGACCTACACTGCTACGGACATCCACGGCAACTCTTCTACTTGTGTCTTCCAGGTACAGGTAGCTGATACGCAGAAGCCTTCATTCGATGCGGATATCGTCATGCCGACGAACATCACAGTAGAGTGCAATGCAATTCCTGATAACTGTGTCTTCCACGGTAACGGAGTTTGCTCACCACTGACGAACGATGACGTCCATGACAACTGCACTTCTCCAGGGAATCTGGTAATCAATTTCTCTGAGACAAGTACGCAGGATCCAAATGCGAATAACTGCGGCCATTACAACTACACTTTGACACGTACCTGGACCGTAACTGATGAAGCCGGTAATGTGCTGACGCACGTTCAGGTCATCACCGTTCAGGATACGCAGGCTCCAGTGCCTACTTGTCAAAATACGACGATTACACTTGATAAATTTGGTGTAGCTACGATTGATCCTAAGGCGCTTGCAGTCGGTACAACTGACAACTGCGCACCGTTCAGTGCATTAACTGTAACGGCCAGCAAGACCAGCTTCGGCTGTGCAGACCTTGGCGAGAACAACGTGACCTTGACAATTACTGACCCATGTGGCAATTCTACTACCTGCACCATCGTGGTCACTGTAGTAGAGGGCATTGGCTCTTGCACACCGCAAGGCACCATGGCTTCAACCTGCCTGAACAACGCAACTACTTTGACCAACGGCCAATTCAAAGAATTGATCACTATCAAAGCGCTTGCAGGTCAGACATGGACCGTAGTTTCCTCCAGCGGATTGTACACTGCTACTAGCCCGAACCCGCCTGCTGCTCCAACTCCGGTTGCAAACGGCACAGCACTGGTGCTCGGCTCTGCTGATGGCATTGACAACAATGGCAACGGCCAGGTTGACGAAGCGGATGAAATGGTCTTCTATACTTTCAACGCAAGGTATATTGAGGCAATCGGCTACACGGCGACGCTGACCAACAACCTCGGCCAGACAGTTACCCTGTCTAACGTGGGTCACTATCCTACACCGGCGCTGAAGAACTGGTATCCACCGTTCTGCCTCAACACTCCGGCATTCGTTCCTGAAGTGACGGATCTGTATGCAGGTGATGGCCAGTACGTAAGTGTGACCTTCCTGTTGGATGGTAACCCAATTACGGTACTTGATCCTTCTACCTTAGGCCCAGGCCAGCACTCTTTGGTTATCACAGTAGATGCAGGGGACGCTGCATTCTCCCGCAAGGTGAATGGCGTACTGGTTGCAGGTGATGCCGCTACCAGTGATGAGGCTCGCCTCAATCCGGGTTGTGTACAAAGTACGACCGAGTTCTTCCACGTTGTGACTACACCGTCGCAGGTTACCTGCAACGACCTGGTTCATGTAACGCTTGACACGAATTGCACCAGTGTAGTACTGCCTGATATGGTACTTGAGGGAACCTACCCATGCTTCGACGACTACGAAGTACACATCAAGATGCCTAATGGCGTGCCGCTCAATCCGTCAAACGTAGTTACAAGCGTACACGTTGGCCTTACCTTAGAGTACAACCTGTGGCATCCACTCAGTGGCAACGCATGCTGGGGTCACATCAAGGTTGAAGATAAGACCAAACCGACAGTTACCTGCCCGGCTGACTTGACAATCCTCTGTACAGTGGATGCAGACAGCCTCATAGGCAACTTCTTGTTCACCGGTGAACCTGGCGTATTTGATTGCTCCAGCTGGAATCGTGAGTACACAGATGATTATACAGTGTTTGAAGAATGTGCTGACAATCCTGAAGATGCCGTTCACATCGTTAGAACCTTCGTTGTAACGGATGCTTGGGGTAACCAGTCCACATGCTCTCAAACTATCATCAAGAAGAGAGGAGAAGCTGCTGACGTAGTATTCCCGGCTGACTGGGAAATAAGCTGCAACGATCCAGCCCTCCCGGGCCTCGTGGCATCTAACTTCAGCCCTGCTCAGACTGGCTGGCCGAAGATCTCAGGTCAAAATATTACGACCACAGGCACAGGCATTTGCGGCCTCGGCGTATCGTACACGGATGAAATCGTGAACATGTGCGTTGAAAGCTACAAAGTGGTTCGTACCTGGAAGATATTCGACTGGTGTCCTGCAGGTGGTGGCGCTCCAAGCCAGACTACTTTCGTTCAGTACATCCTGATCAAGAACGTCGCACCGACGATCACACTTGACTGCCAGGATATAGATCCTGTAACAGGATTCTGCATCCTGAATGCTACTGAGCCAGGTAACCCACCGCATACTCTGTGCTACGCATTGCTCGTACCGTTTGCTCAGGTAGATGGTGTCTGTGACAACATCAAAAAGGTAACAGTTGAAACTCCGGCCGGCTTCACCACCAATGGTGGCCTTATGCCTGCTCCGGGTCTGCCAATCGGTGGTCCTTATGACCTGATTTATCGTGCAGAAGATCAGTGCGGCAATATCACGCAGTTCACCTTGACGGTAGTTGTGAAAGATAAAGTCGCCCCGGTTGCTGTTTGTGATAAAATCACCGATGTAACCCTGTCTTCGGATGGCGTTGCGACGGTCTTTGCAACGACGTTCGATGATGGTAGCCATGATAACTGCTGCTTGGATCACTTCCTTGTACGCAAGATGGTTGACAACTGCGACGATGGCCATGACGACACAGTATTTGGCCCATCAGTAGAGTTCTGCTGTGATGATATCACTAACAGCCCTGTAACGGTTGTCTTCCGTGCAGTTGACTGCGAGGGTAACTACAATGATTGCATGGTGGATGTCAACGTCTTCGACAAGCTTTCACCGCTACTCGTGTACTGCCCACCGGCTCAGCGTGCAGATTGCGACTGGTATGCTGACAATGTTGAGACCCAATTAGCTGCACTGGCAGGTGATCAGGATGCTCAAAGTCAGTTGTTAGATCAGTACTTTGGAGCTCCGACGTTTACCGATAACTGTGACCTGACGATCAAGCGCACCTTTAACAATAACGTTGATCAGTGCCTCGACGGCCCGATTACTCGTGTTTGGTATACTACTGACCCGAGCAACAACAAGTCACAGAACTGCACTCAGACTATTTTCATTGACCACGTTTCTGACTGGGCTATTGAATTCCCGGCTGATGCCACTGTCGAATGCGGCACTACGCCTCCAGACTTTGGTGAGCCGAAGATTTTCAACGAAACATGCGAGTTGATCGCAGTTTCTTACCAGGATGAAGTATTCAACGTTGATCCACTGGCTTGCTACAAGATAGTGCGCACATGGACGGTGATTAACTGGTGTGTCGTAGGTGCAGAAGTTGACCAGGAAGTTATTGAACTCTCCGAGGCTCAACTCTGGAACCAGGGCGTAACAACACTGGCTGATCGCGATATCAACGGCGACGGATTCTTCAACGCAGCAGAGACGAACAGCAATAAGAGCCACCGTACCTTCCGCGATAGCTGGAACAACATGCCTGGCAAGAAGCACAAGCCAGTTCGTGCTGACAACCAGTCCAACGGCCCGATCACAGATCCAGACACGGATCCAGATAGCGACCCATGGGATGGTTTCATCACTTACCAGCAGGTCATCAAGGTGTTTGATACGGTTAATCCGGTGTTCACCAACGGTTGTACGATCCCGGATGTTTGCATCCTCGATAACACTTGTACAGCAACAGTTACTCTGCCTACACCTGAAATTGAAGAGTGTAGCCCAACGGTTAACTTCGTTGTGACCAGCGACCTCGGAACAGGCTTCGGTCCGTTCACCAACGTGGCTCCTGGTACTTACGCTGTGAAGTATGTTGCGAAAGATAAGTGCAACAACCAGGCAGAATGTACGACTACTATTACAGTGAAAGACTGCAAGAAGCCTACTCCGTACTGTAAGAACGGACTGGTGATTGGAATTGATCCTCCGGATCCACACATCACCATCTGGGCTTCGGACTTCGACGCTGGTAGCTTTGACAACTGTACTGCTGCAGGCAACCTGACACTGTCCTTCTCTGCAAACGTTGCAGATGTTAGCCGGACGTACTACTGCGAAGACCTCGGTCAGCAGGCTGTACAAATCTGGGTAACGGATGAAGCAGGTAATCAGGATTACTGCGAGACGTTCATTGAAATCCAAGACAACTTCAACGTGTGCGAAGGCACGGGCGGTCCGCTTGTAGCTGGTAAGATCCAGACAGAGCAAACTGAAAGCGTTGCAGGTGTTGAGGTACAACTGAGCGGTGCTGCTCAAATGTCTATGACGACGACTAACAGTGGTGTGTTCTCGTTCAGTGTAGTACCTGGTGGCGACTACACCGTTACACCGGTGAAAGATGATGATCCGCTGAATGGTGTATCTACGTTTGACCTCGTACTGATTACGAAACACATCCTCGGTGTTACGCCGCTGAACAGCCCCTACAAGGTGATTGCAGCGGATGCTAACAAGTCAGGTACAGTCACTACATTTGACCTCGTACAACTACGTAAACTGATTCTGTTCATTGATACTGAATTCCCGAACAATACGTCCTGGAGATTTGTGGATAAGGATTATGTATTCCCGAATCCGGCAAACCCATGGGCTGAAGTGTTCCCTGAAATTATCAGCATGAACAACGTCAGTGCAAGTCAACTGGCTACCGACTTCGTAGCTATCAAGATTGGTGACGTGAACGGCAGTGCACAGGCTAACCTGCTCGGCGGTGTTGAAGACCGCAACACAACAGGTTCACTGGTGTTCGCAATTGACGATACGAGACTGACAGCAGGCATGGATTACACCGTTGACTTCAAAGCACAAGACTTCGATGTGCTGGGTTATCAGTTTACCCTGAACTTCGACCGCTCGGCTCTTGATTTCGTACAGGTGAACCCATCTGTAGCAGGTACCGAAAACTTCGGTCTGACGCTGCTGGAAGAAGGAGCTATCACCACAAGCTGGAACGACAACGATACTCGTCTGTCTGACGGTGAGGTAGTGTTCAGCCTCGTCTTCCGGGCTAAGTCCGACGTAAAACTGAGCGATGTATTGAGCGTGAATAGCCGCTTCACCAAAGCAGAGGCATACCAGCGCAATGGCGAGCTTCTCGATGTCGAACTGGCATTTGGTGGTGCTACGGTTAAGAGTGGCTTCGAGCTGTATCAAAATACGCCGAACCCATTCAACGCCTCTACAGTGATTGGTTTCAACCTGCCTGAAGCTGTTAACGCAACGTTGACGATTAGCGATGTATCAGGTAGAATAGTGAAGGTGGTAAACAGTGATTTTGCGAAAGGCTACAACGAAATCAGGTTGGAGCGTCGTGAACTCCCCACTACCGGCATCCTCTACTATCAACTCGATACGCCGACTGACTCGGCAACAAAGATGATGTTACTCATTGAGTGATTAAGATGCAATTTGTAATCCCTTGAGAACACGCAAGACCTCTCCCTGGTATATCCGGGGAGGGGTTCTGCGTTTTTAGAGGGAGGAGTTTATTGGGTTCAGGGTTATCCTAGCCTTAAACTCATTTATAAAGTGTAACTTATTAATTATTTTTTTTTTGATAAATACTTTGCGATTTGGCCATTTGCGCCTACTTTTGGGCATGGTTTTTTGATACGATTGGACAGAATTAAAATCTTGTGAACATGAAAGGAACGTTACTCAACAAAAAAGCAAAATGAGGAGCCGGAAGGATATCTAATTATTTGACATCACCATTTTTCTGTCTCAACAACCGATTTAAGTATTGTTAACTCACAACCTTTTGTTTCCTGGCTTCTCATTCTTTTTTTGATTCCCTCCATACACTTGTTCACAATCTAATTTTTATTCTCTGGTGGTGATGTATCACACTCATGTTTTTGGTGCCTCTTGCACCTGCCGTTGCAGAAGTAGGTCGGTAGCTCTGGATTTTGACCCCAGGCCCTTCCCGGCTTGCTGTTACCCCATTTAACAAAAGATGTAATCGGTTTTTGGGATAGCCTCTCTCCGAACTTTTTGGAGGGGGGTTTTTTATTTTGCTAACTATTAACAGAGGACATTTTTTCAAAAATTTTCGATTTCTCCCAGAAAATACCTCAAGGTGTGCTTGCCTCATACCAAATCGCCACCTCCTGTGGCGAAACACACACACCTCTCTTATCTCCTCATACGGCGCTTGTCCTTCTCCATTCATTTTCGTTGGTTATTGTGGCTGCTCTGTCGAAAATACTCCTTGGCGCCTCTATTTATTTGGGTCATATTGCTTTTGCATTGACTTACTTTGCACTGCTTTTTATGCACTGGATCAGTGCGTAGGGTTAGTTATTAAACAAAGAAATTTATGATGATAGCCTGGATAGGGTTTTTGCTTTTGGTTTTTGCTTGTTTAGCCGTTGACCTGGGCGTGTTCAACAAAGAACCTCATAAAATTACGACCAGAGAAGCGTTGACATGGACGGCTGTATGGGTGGGCATGTCGTTGTTGTTTTCCGTCTTTATCTATTTTGGTTATGAAAATCACTGGATAGGCCTGGGAGAAACGGTGGGCCACGATGTTGGAGGAATGAAAGCCTTCCTTGCCTACCTGACGGGCTTCATCGTTGAAAAATCCCTCAGCCTTGACAATATTTTTGTCATCGCCGTTATTTTCAGCTACTTCCATATTCCTCAGAAATACCAGCACCGAGTCTTGTTTTGGGGGATTTTAGGAGCACTGGTGTTCAGAGGTCTGATGATAGCAGCGGGCGCTTACCTCATTGACAAATTCGACGTCGTCACCTACATTTTTGGTGTCATCCTGCTATGGACAGCTTTCAAAATGCTGAAGGCCGGCAATGACTCTGTTCATCCCGACGAAAACCCCATTGTCCTTCAGTTGCGAAAATTCCTGCCCGTTACCAAATCTCTGAAAGGAGAGCAGTTCTTTGTCAAAAGGCACGGAAAGATTTTGGCCATGACGCCTTTGTTCGTGGCTTTAGTGGTGATTGAAACGACGGACATCATGTTTGCCGTAGATAGCATCCCTGCAATTTTTGCAATCACGACAGACCCCTTTATTGTTTTTACTTCCAACGTTTTCGCCATTCTCGGCCTGCGCTCTCTTTATTTCGTGCTGGCTTCCATACTAACCAAATTTGCCTATGTGAAATACAGCCTTGTCGGCATCCTCGCTTTTGTAGGCATCAAGATGCTGCTGCTCCATCACATTGAAATGCCAGAGTGGGTGTCCCTGACGGTAATTGTGGTTTTCCTCAGTGGTGGGATTCTCTATTCCATGTTTTCAGACAAGAGAAAAGCTAAACAGGATCAGAGCGTGAACGCAGAAGCAGACCATGTGTCAAGTGGTGCAAATGAGGATTTGCAATAGGATCCTGTATGTTTTAAAATTTGTTTTTCCACATCATGCTCTCCACGGGCTTGTCCGTGCGTTTGCTATACTTGGCGTCTGTTTTTTTGTTGTACATCCGTTCTATTTCGCCATCTACTTTGAAGTAGATTAATTGGCCTACGGGCATGCCTGCGTAAATTCGTACGGGTTGCGTGCAGGAGATCTCAAGCGTCCAGGTGTTGCAAAAGCCTACGTCGCCTTTTCCAGCGGTGGCGTGGATGTCAATGCCCAGCCTCCCGACGCTGCTTTTCCCCTCCAAAAAAGGGACGGCATTGAACGTTTCAGTGTATTCTTCCGTCACGCCGAGGTACAGTGTACCTGGCTGTAGCAGGAATCCATCGCCCGGGATTTCAAAATATTCAACCTGGTTATGCTTCCTGGCATCGAGTATCCGGTCTTTGTAAACTGCCAGCCATTTGCTGAGGTGTACATCATAGGAATTTGTGCCTAAGCAACTCCTGGAGAAAGGCTCAATGACGATTTCGCCCGATTCCATGGCTTCGAGGATCTTTTTATCGGAAAGTATCATACAGCTTGAGATTAAGGCGCAAAAATAGTTTTTTCAGCTTTAGAGCATGCTGGGGATTTGGCTGCTTGGCTAGAAACGGCCCTTTTTCGCCTGCTTTTACCTTTTTTTATCTCTGAAACGAGGTTACGCTACTTCAAAAAGCTAAAAACCGGACAAGAAAATGACTCGTTTTTACTTACCCAAACACCCGAACCCCAACATGCTCTAAATTCAATGATGGTGGCAGCCGCAAAACAACCTTTGAAAGCGCCCCTCTCTGGAGAATCCGATTCCCTGCTGATGGCGGCGGTTTGACTTGTGAGGCAGGCTCCCCAACACAGCCTGCGGCCAAAAGATGCCACCCAGGCGGGTAGGCTGTTTGGGACATGCTCCTGAAAAATCCTCCGCCGGTTTATGCGCTGTTTATTCAGGGAAACAAAGTACATTTGGAATCCAATCGGAGTAGGTAAAAACCTGTGAAAAACCTTCTGCCCCCGACCATTCAAAGTCAGTAACTACTAAGAGCATGCTGGGGATTTGGTCACTTGGCTAAGAGGGTCGTTTTTGACCAAGTGACCAAATCGCAAACAAGCTCTAAACAGTTATCAAAATAATTAATACACCGTGAAAGATTTCATTGACCTGTTGGGCAGATGCTTCATTGCATTTATTTTTTTATACGAGGCCTACGACTCGGTTTTCTTTTTTAAGGAAACCAAATTGAAGATGAGCTACCACGGCCTGAACTGGAATCAGGATCTGCTACTTTACGGTGCAATTGTGCTGCTCATTCTGGGAGGAATCTTAGTGCTAATCGGCTACAGATCGAGCTTCGGAGCCTTTCTTTTGTTGTTGTATTGGGTTCCTGTTACGCTGATTGTCCATAGTTTCTGGAATGTGCCTTTCGAATGTGTAGCCACGATCTCCTGTCCGCCAATTCAGTTGGAAGGCGAAGAAATCTATCGCCGGATGCAAAGCATTATATTTATGAAAAACCTGGCAATCATCGGTGGCTTGCTGATGATTCTGGTAAATGGCAGTGGCAAAATCAGCGTTCGTCGTCTGTTTGCTACGACCAAAGTCCCCGGTGTTTGACCAAACGCCTATTTTTGACCTCAAAAAAGAGCGGACGAAATGGTGGAAAGGCTATCTCTTCCTCCTGCCGCATTGATGTTTTCTTAGAACATGTTTTGGTTTGGTGCTTGTGGTAAGTAAGAACGAGCCATTTTGTTGTCCGATTTTTAGCTTTTTGAAGTGAGGTTGTATCCCTACGGAGTTGAAAAAAGGCAAAAGCAGGCGAAAAAGGACCGTTTTTAGCCAAGTGGCGAAATCCCCAATATGCTCTAACTGGTTGCCTATGAAAGTTCTTGACGATCACCAGGTCAGGCAGAAGATCCGACGCCTCGCCATCGAAGTTTTGGAAAAAAACTACGAAGAGCCAGAGATTATCCTCGCTGGTATTAACAATAACGGAATGGCCTTCGCCCGCCTCCTGGCCGACCAGTTGCGGGCCATCACGCCGCAGACCATCACTCTGACTCGCTTGTCCCTGAACCCTGCCAATCCACTTGCCTCCGAGGTCCAGCTCGAAATGCCCCTGACTCAAATCAGAGACAAAGTCGTCATCGTCGCCGACGACGTGGCCAATACAGGGCGCACAATCTTCTACGCCTGTAAGCCTTTCATGGAGTCTTTGCCTAAAAAGGTAGAAGTCGCTGTCATCGTGGACCGCACCCACAAATCCTTCCCTGTAAAAGTGGACTACGTCGGCCTTTCCCTGGCTACCACTTTGCTGGAGAACATTGATGTTCGCATCCGCAACGTGGACGAATTCAGCGTTCACCTGAACTGAACATTAGAAGAAAAAACTGCACCCCGCTGTTCCTAAGAAAAATGCCGCACCTGCCCGGGCTGAATGGCTGGTGCTTCGGCCAGACTCTCTGCAAAAAAAAAGGGTTTGTCAAACCGAAGTTCAACAAACCCTGGAATTTTACTACCTCTTGTGCCTCTTTTGGCGCAAGGGCAGCCCACACACTATGAGAACACCCAATATTTCTTATTACTACTTTGGAGAGGAGGAGAGGACGAAAAAAATGAAATTCTTCCCTAAAAACACCTCCTTTTAAGAAGCTGTTTGGATTTGGCCCGGTGAGCTGAATTCAAACAACTTCTGAATAGTTGCTATTTCTTAAGTATCGGGAAAAGGCGAGGGCCCTTGCACAGAACTGCTCATCGAACCATTCGAATACGGTTTCGGGAAAACTCGATGAACTTGCCAGTTAGCGAAGCCTTTATCAATCTGTTGTTCTGAGCTTCCTGCCCCCGCCAGGGGATTTTCCCTTAACGCCTTTTTTCAATTCGCACAGAGGAACGATTCCTTTGCCCATTCTTTCATCAAAGAGGGTTCAGGCTGCACGCAATGGCAGCCGAACAACTCCCATCTCATGAAAAAAACGATTATAACTTTTAGCAGCCCGGTTGATCCTGTTCAAGCCGACTGCACAATCTTTTTCAAAAGGGGCCTGCTAACATTCATCAGCAAACCCATTACAGAAAATAACTACTTATAACCGCTCCAATTCCTTGTACTCGTGAGGGTTTGTTCAAAGTGCAGACAGAAGTAAACTTCTGTGTTTAAAAGGAATCTGAGACCAAGGCCATAAGTCAACGGAAAATTGGAGTTGCTGATACATGATTTATCTCTTCCAGGAGCGGCCTGGGGGGGAGTTTTTCAAGCCGCCTTTGTAATCATCCCATGATATGTTTGTTCTGTTTGTAAGAAATTCTTCTGCCAGCATTTTTACTTTCCCGACTGGTTCGTTTACCAGTTTTGTTTGATGATACAAATGTAAGGGCGCTGGGTAGGGGAGGACAACCAGTTTTTTCTCTAATTGAAGTTTCTACCACCTCTGAAAGTGATGCCTTTGAAAAACTCAAGGATAATCTTATTACAATAAAACATCATAATATACTTTACTCCAGATGGTTAGGGAATTATTAATCATTAAAATGTCAGAAAGGATATTGAAAAACCAATGAAAAGCCCTCTATGAAATTGAAGTTTCAAAAGCTGTAATTTTTTTTAATTTTTTTGAAATTATTTTTTATAACGATGTTAATTTGCCAAAAACGCTCATAAAACTGTGTACAATATCTAAGCAGAACTATGCGAAGCAGAGAAGACTTGTTTAAACTCATCCAGGCTATGTCCAAAACTGAAAAGCGCTACTTCGTTTTGGATGCAAAAAAGAGCGGCAGAACAGCCAGTCGTTATCTTTCTCTTTTTGATACCATCAACCAAATGGAAGACTACGACGAGGAAGTGCTGAAAAAGGAGTTCCCTAAGAACCTGTCTTCTGACAAAGCCTACCTCTACGAAGCCATCCTTCGCAGCATGCGGGTTTACAGGAGCCAGTCCTCCAAGGCCGTCCGCATGAAAGAGCGCCTGATGGATGCACGTTATCTGTACGAACGGGGCCTGTACGACCAGTCCACCTCCCGGATTTTAGAAGCTAAAGCGATGGCCACGGAGCTGGAAGACCAGTTTGCCCTGCTGGAGATCAACAAAGAGGAGCAGGTATCTTTGTTTGATAGGCGTGCAAAAGTACAATTGGAGCACATCGAAACCCTCAAACGAGAGCAGGAGATCACCTTGAAGGCCATCAGTGGAGAACTGAAATACCTCGACCTGAACTACCGCTTAGGCCTGGAGGTGACCAGAGAGTTCAACCTGAAAGACGACGGAAGCATCCAAGCACTGAACCAGCGGATACCCGTTGAACTTTTGGGTGAAAAAAATAAGCCCCGCTCACCGCAGGCCCTCCGCAGATTTTATCTCTGCAATGCTGTTTATTACAACCTGTTGGGCGACTTGGAGAAAGTCTATCACTACTTCCTCAAGGCAGCGGAATGGTGGGATGATTATCCCGCCCTCAAGGAGGAGGAATTTCATCGGTACATCATCAATATTTACAATCTGGTGAACGTCGCCTATAAGTTTGAAAAATATTACCCCTCCGCACAGAAATGGCTGCAAAAGCTGAAAAGCGAACAGCTTTCCAAGAGCTACCATAACGAGAAAATCATCTTCCTGCACTTTTCTATTTCTAACCTGCTTCACCTGCTCAATCAGAATGACTTTAAAAGCGCACACAACCTGCTGCCCGAAATCATTGAAGGACAAAATAAATTTGGCCTGAAAAAATCCATCGTCCTCACAGGAAACATTGCGACGGTTTACTTCCTGGTTAAGGATTACGAGAACTGTGTTCGACAGACAGACATCATTTCCAAAAACCTCAAGTCCACCGGCAGGGAGGATATCCATCGGCTCATGCGGATATACAAGATTATTTCCTTGTTTGAAATGGATAAAATTGAAGAGGCAGAGTCTGCAACCAGGTCAGCCAACCGCCTGTTTAAAGCGCATCGTGTTCAAAAAAACAGATTTGAAAATTTAGTAGTCAATTACTACCTGCGCAACATCTTCAACGCACCCATCAACGAATTGAAGTATGCAGTGGCAGACTTTGAACGCTATCTGGAAGAGCTTAAGACGAACCACAACGAAGGCATCCCATTAGGCGTGGAAGAACTCCTTATCTGGTTGAGAAACAGAAAAAACTGAGAGCTTGCAGGCCCTACCTGGACGCCTTGCCGGCTCTGCTTGGCTTAACAGGCCGAAAGATGGTAAAAGCGTATCAACTTCTGCCCGCCGATTGCAGGACCCGACATTTCCAGCCGTGCCAGAATGACATTTTTTGAAGACAGCCCTTCTCCTGGCTTTTCCTTCAGCCGGATAGCCATGGTTGTCACCTTGCCCTGCGGAATCTCCACCGGCTCCGCATGCTCGATGATGATGTCTGTGATCCCGATGATAAATACCGTGTTGGTTGAATCATTGTAAGTGAGGGAAAGCTGGTTCTTACCCAGGTCGGAAGCATCAAATTCAAAAAATGGGTTGATCCTTTTCAACTGCGTAGCGATGAAGTTGTCCAATTCTGCTGGCACTTCAGTTGCGCATACTTCAGTTCCCAGCACTGAGATCAGCACCCCTCTTTTGCCAATGGCGAGCGTACTGCCTCCGCTAGTTGGATCCACCAGAATAACAGACTTGAGATCGGATGTAACGAGAATAGAATTCTTCATAGTAATAGAAGTTTGAGTTGTCACCAATTAGTTTTATTGATTGTTCAATGTCCCTACAAAGGAAAGGCTTTTTTCTGAAAATACAGGAGTTGGACGCTTTGTTTAATGTGCATCCTGCCTACACATATTGAAAAAATCATTTTGCATAGAAGCTTATTGCTTTTGTAACTTTGCACCATGAATAAATCAAAACAAAGTAAGCACCAGCCCCCCTCTAAAGAGGTCGAATCCCTGCAACCTGGTGCAGAGCGCAAAAAAGCTATAAAAGATACTAACAGCCGCACTACCCGGAGCGAGCCTCAAAAAGAATCCAGGCCAGAGGTCGCAGTGCCGCTTAAAAAGGAAGTATCCCAGGCTCCCCAGGAAGAGAAATTGCCCGTTGTCGTCCTTGATCAATCCGTTGCCATTCTCATAGATGGGAATAACATTGAAATGAGCCTGCACAATGTCTCTGGCAAAAAAGGAGCGATGATCAACTTCGATAAACTCGTACCTGCCCTGCTGATGACCCGGGCACTCTCGCGGCTCATTTACTTCCGTGAGGGCAAGAGCATCTCCACCAAATTGGCCGAGCGCCTGCAAAAACTCTTTCACGGCTCCGTCGTACCTTGCTATAAATCTGCTGACATCCCCCTCACCATTAAAGCCGTACAGGTAGCTTCCAAAGTGGATACCATCATCATCCTCTCCGGCGACGCCGACTACGTGGAACTCGTGCGCCACCTCAAACACGATGGCATCCGCGTAGAAATAGCCGCATTCCCCGAAACCAGTGCTGACGTACTCCTCAACGAAGCCGATTTCTTCTTCCCCATCACCGTAGAGTATAGCTTTGAGTTGAAATAAATTGAGTGCCTCCCAAAAAAATGGGCCACCCTCACATTCTTAAGAGCTTGTTTGCGATTGGGTCACTTGGCTAAAAACCCCTCTTCCCTCTCACTAAGCTCTCAAAACCTTCCTACCTTTCCGCCAGTTTAAACCTGCGCATGGCAACTGAAAATAAATACCGGCCCGGCTGGCGCATTCGCAAGGCATACCGGACGACTGCGATCGTGCTTACAAGCTATTTATGGCTGATTTTTTTAAAAAAGCTTTTTGGGAGAGGCTATTACGAGCGTCGGATCCAGGTGCTTCATGTACGCAATGCCGAGCGCGTGAAAAACGGCATTCTCGAGTTGAGCGGGTTATTCATCAAAATTGGGCAGTTGCTTTCCATCCTGGGAAACTTTTTACCGGAGGCATTTCAGAAGCCCTTTGAAGCACTGCAGGATAAAGTACCTCCCAGCCCGTTCCCCGAAGTACAGCTGCGCATACTCAAGGAATTTGGCAGGCCGCCTGAAGAGCTGTTCGTTGAAATGGAGGAAGTCCCCGTTGCCTCAGCTTCCATTGGGCAGGTGCACAAAGCCAGGCTGCACACAGGAGAGCAGGTAGCGGTAAAAGTGCAACACACCCATATTGAGCAGACTGCAAGGATAGACCTGGAAATACTGCGTAAAATCAGTCGCTTGGTTGCCTGGATTTTTGACATCAACGGCATGGAGTACGCCTACACCCAGGTGCGAGAGATGATCGAAGGAGAGCTCGACTTTGCGCAGGAAGCCCGCTCCATGCAGGCTATTGCCGCCAACCTTGCAGACGAACCCAAAATCGCCATCCCCCGCGTGTACAACGATTTTTCCACCGACCGAGTGTTGACCACGGCATGGCACGAAGGAGAAAAAATTACCAACCTGGCTCAGCTCGACGCATGGAAGCTCGACCGCAGGCAGCTGATGACCCGCCTGCTGCGGGTTTACTGCCGAATGGTTTTTAAAGATGGACTTTACCATGCCGACCCCCATCCGGGGAATATTTTTGTGCATAGAGACGGCACCATCGTGTTGCTCGACTTCGGCGCAGTCGCCCACCTGTCGCCCGTGTTGCAGCAGGGAATCCCCCGCCTAATCGAAGCCGCTGTCCGAAACGACCACCGGGCTATGATCATCGCAGGTCGGACGATGGGCTTCATCGCCCCTGGCAGGGAAGCAGAAAAGACAGCAGATAAAATGATCAAAGCCCTGCGCAACTTCCTGGAGCGCGACATTCAACTAGAGGGGTTGAACCTCAAAGAGATGCGGATAGATCCTTTTGACAACAGCCTCACCGACCTCCTGGGCGACATTGGCATCAGCGGTATCAGCGGCACGGTGCGGCTCCCCAAAGACTGGGTGCTGCTCAACCGCATGGCCACCTTGCTGTTTGGACTCAGTAGCATGCTTGACCCCACCCTTAACCCCATCGCCGTGATCCGCCCTTACGTGAAGGAATTTGTCCTGGGTGAAAAAAAAGGAATCCTCCCCATGCTCGGCAGCTTCCTACGCCGCACCGCCACCACCGCACTGAGTCTGCCCGACGAAGCACACCGGGTCTTACAAAAACTTGAAAGCGGCGAATTTGAAACCCGAACGCCCGACATTCGGGAAGGCGCCAAGCTGCTCTATCAGGTCGGCCAGCAATTTGTCCTGGCACTCATGATCATTGCCGCTGCCACCTTCGGCTACCTCTTCCACCGCAGCAGCAATATGCACCTCGCCAACATCGGCTTCGGCATGTCCGCCTTTTTTACCCTCCTCCTTATCCGCTCCCTCTGGCAGGGGAACCGCATCCGCCGCCGCCTCAACGAATGATAAATTTCCCCGCTGAAGATGATTTATTTCACTCTTTCGGGCACGGTGCTGTTCTATTTTCGTCGGGAATTTTTATAGAAAACCTTCATCACTTTTGAAAGAACCTCAGGGGCGTCGGCACTTTAAACAGATAAAAAGGAAGGCAGAAAAGCGCTTTTTTAATGAAAAAGGCGAAAGACCTGATGAACTTCCGAGCTTTTTGAGGCCCTCTCAGCGAGGGTGTTTTTTGGAAAAATGCCGGTTCCCCAAAAGGCAACCCAGCCAGGCCGTTGCAAAAGTGAAAGGGAGTGGCCAGAGCAAACGCTGCGGCAGTTTTCTGAATTTGTTGTAGCTACTTAGGACCGAAGAAAAAATAAAATGTACATCCCGTTTTTAAAAAACCATTTCCACTAAAGGCTTTTTGAAAATGATGAGTACAACTTATTATTGGCCTGTTTCCAAGGAGGAGCCTATCTCACAAGTCAAACCGTCGCCTTTGGCGGCTGCTGCCAGTTGGCTTTTGATACAGCCTTCTACCATCTTAAGTAGTTACAATTTTCTTAGCGCTTGTTTGCGATTTGGTCACTTGGCTAAAAAACGGCTCTTTTACGCCACTTTTCCCCCTTTTTTTCAGCTTCGTAGCGCTGTTACGCAACGGAAAAAAGGAGAAAAATCGACGAAAAATTGCTCGTTTTCAACTACTGTTAGAGTTGGGCTGCCGGAGATAAAAAGGATGGAATTTTGTCCAGAGCAAAGGAAATTTTGAAAGAATAGCCTTAGCTATTGCAGAAAGATTTGCTTGGCTCTAGGCGGAAAAGACACCTTTTTTAGCCCGGTTAGGAACGTGCCGGAAATAAGTTGGGTATTTCGGCGAGTGTATTTTGGGGGCTGGCAAGGCAGTGAAATAGGCGCATAGCCTTCGCTACGTAACTATTTCACTAAC
>WBZO01000762.1_pt1 | contig 55632 bp, 54 predicted proteins | sample 5204261 | NCBI WGS metagenome assembly WBZO01 (sample SAMN12412400, study PRJNA552823) | activated sludge metagenome | isolation source: activated sludge from anammox sidestream of wastewater treatment plant... | place: USA: North Carolina | collected 2017-09
TTATCTGGCATCCCATACGAAACTACTGGGTATTCTCAAGCGCAAGCGTAAAGGCGCACACCCATCGCCGCTGGAGCTAATTCCTATCTTGACAGAAGCAAATCTACCTTAACTTGTGAGCGATGGTATAATACCTCATCATGGAACTGCCGAACAAGATCAACGCTATTGTACCCATAGTCAAAATCACCGACTATCTTTTGTCGGAGACTCATGCCGTTGGGAAATCGAAAGCGAAGTTCTTTCGTTCGTTTGGATTCGACGACGCCAACGCGGACGATTTTCAGCGGGCGTTGATTCGCCTTGCCCAAACGGGCGCATTGACCGACATGACCGAAACGGCATACGGCAACAAGTACGTGGTTGACGGCGAACTGGAAGCGCCGAATGGTGATATGATTCGATTGAGGACAGTTTGGATCATTGAGACAGGCGAATCCGCGCCCAGATTGGTGACAGCCCATCCGCTGGATTAAGACAGGAGCGACAACATGTTTAGCGAACTCGATACCGTTGTTTTGGCGCATGATTTGAAAGAACACAAACTCTCGCGCGGCGACGTGGGGACGGTCGTCCATTGCTACGCGGGCGGCAAAGCCTACGAAGTGGAATTTGTCACTGGCGAAGGAAAAACCGTCGCCGTATTGACGCTCGAACAGGCGGACATCCGTCCCATGCAGGGCATGGAGATTTTACACGTCCGCGAACTTGCGGCGGCGTAACCATTTTGTTTCAACGTAAGCGGCGGTTTATCCGCCGCTTTTTTTATTCCTTCTTCAACGCAAACTTGAGTCCCGCCTGAAAGCCTGGCGCGATGGCGTCGCAGTGGTTGAGGTCGAGGAAGATTTGTTTTCGCAGGGTCAAGCCTGTGTAGTTGTGGCTCTTGAGGACGGCGGCAAAGTGTACGAAGTCCCCGACCATACTGCTGTCTGCGTCCTCCTCCAATTCGCCGATGGACAGGTACACTTTTGCGTCGAGCCGTTTGCGGCGTTTGGCAAAGCGCTCCTCCCGTTTGACGATGTATTTATCGCCGTATCAAAACGCGGGACTGCATATCAGGAACGTGTCGAACAACGTCGGCGCGGCGAAGGTGACAAGGAATCTATACGCCTTATAGGTTGCAAACTTCTCGTTCAACTTGCAACCTTAAACATTCGACGCCCGCCTTCTATTAATCAGCGCGCGGCGCGAGCTGGCGCGTTCCAACGCCTGCTTCATGCCGCTGGAGACTTGCGTCAGTTCTTGAAAATCTTCGCCCGCCAATTGCAAAAGAGTCGTCGGCGCGGAAGCGCTAACGGTGGCGGTTCGCGGCGCGGCGGACGTCAACGCCATCTCGCCGAAGTATTCGCCCGCGCCGAGCACGGCGCGCTCCACGCCGTCAATTTGCACGCTGACCTTGCCCGCTTCGACCACGTAGAAACAATCGCCGGGCGCGCCTTGCTCGAAGACGATCTGCCCCTGCCGCGCTTCGATCTTTTGCAGGGTTGCCGCCAGCATTTTTAAATCGAGCCCCTCGAAGTGTTCAAACAGCGGAATTTGCCGCAGCACGTTCAAGCGATGGAATTCGTCGCGCGACTTCTCGTCGAATTTGACATTGGCGCGAATGAGTTTATCGAAATCGCGCTTGCTTAATGCCAGCGCTTGAATGGACGTCAAGGCGCGGATGGTGGCGTTGCGCTTTGCGCCCGTGAGTAGCGACGCTTCGCCGAAATAATCGCCGCGCCCCAGGTTATTAAGTCTTTCCCCGTCGGCGGATAAAACCTCCGCGCGCCCGACGCGAATGACGTAGAACGAATCGCCGCTGTCGCCCGCGCGGACAATCTCCTCGCCGCGCTCGAAGCGCTGCGGGACGAATCTCTTCGCCAGCGCGGATAAATCTTCTTCGGTCAGGCTGATGAACAACGGCACGGAACGCAGCAAGATGTCGAGGTCGTTGCGCGCGGCGGTTAGTTCATTGCTCAACCCTGCGGCGTGACGCGTATATTTCAACACGTGATCTTCGATGAGCTCTTGAATCTCCCAATCGAGGCGATCGAATCCGGAAGCCAGCGCGCGCCAGGCGTATTTTTTCCCCGCGGCGCGTTCGACGCTGACAAGCAGTTCTTCGAGGTCGAGCGCCAGCGCGCCGCCATAATCGTTAGGCGTCATATCCAACGCCGCGGGGGGGCGCGTTTCGCCCGCGCTCTCCGTGGGACTATACATCCCAAACTCGACGCATGCGCGCGTTTGGTTTCCGAAATCGAGTTCGAGTTCGAGCAGGATGGTTCTCTTGATCTCGGCGAGGGCGCGCGCCATTCTTTCATTCGTGCCGCCCGCGGATTTTTGTTGCATGGATTCGATCCGCAGCATATTCGAGCGCGGGCGCGGATCTATTTTGATCTTCGACAAGTCCAACGCCTCGAGCCATGCGCGGAGTTCGTCGCGTTTGCGGCGCGCGCGGTTTTGCGCTTCTGATTCGGGCGGGCGCATGTTCCAGTGCAACACGCCGCCCAACAGCAGGAAGCCCGCGGGGATGTGCCAGTTTAGGCTGAGGATGGCGAAGGGATATTGGATGAACCACGCCAGCGAGCCAGCCCAGGCAAAGAAGCCAAACAGTAGCAACAGAAGCGATGAGCCGCGCCACACGCCGTTCAGGTTGAGCGGCAAGCTCCCCGCCAGCAAAAAGCCAAGCAGGAAGATGCCCGCCGCGGCGGCGTGCAAAACCAGCCCCGTGCCGTCGGCGTAATATTTCCATAGCAGGCTGGCGGCGCCGAGCAGCAAGCCGAGCGCGGCAAAGAACCATAAGCGGGCGTGGACGGAGCCGCGCATGGCGCGGTAATTATTGAAGGCGAGCCACGCGCCAAGCAGAAAGGCGGCGCAACTGGCAACGAGTTCCACGCTGAACCAAAGCGTGGGCAGGAGATAGCGCGGCAGGTAGAGGATGACCAGCGCGGCAAACGCGAGCAGGAGGGCGGCGCGTCCGCGCGTGGAGAGCAAGCCCTTTTTTCGCAGCCATTCCACAAGCGTTTTGGCGCTGCCCGCAATAAATATGAATGAGTAAACGATGGTGGACGCGGCGAGGAGCAACATGCCGACGTTGATCAGAATCGCGCCGAAGTCGCCTTGCAGGTTGAGCAGTTCCGAAAAACTCCTGGTGGCTTGCCTGTCCCAAAAAGCGACGCCGACGTAGGTGAAGTAGAAGGTGGAGAGGAAGGCGACCACGCCGTAGACGAGGAATATTTTTTCATCGCGCGTCCAGCGCGAGCGACTCTTCAGTTTGGCTTGCAGTTCGCGGGCGAGGAATTCCATCGAACGCTCGCGCAGGCGCGGGATTTCGAGCCAGTCCGCCAGGATGTAGTACCCGTCCAGTTTGAGGACGGGCAGCAAGTTCCAGGTGTTGATGAAGAGCGCCGAGAGCGCCAGTTGCAGGAGCAGGACGGCGGTTTCGAGCGGCAGGGTGGGCGAAAAGTAGACGATGAGCGAACACGCCCCGCCGATGATGTAGCCCGTGTAGGGTCCCGCCCAGGTGACGGCGAGCCGCGCGCGTTTGCCGAACATCCATACGTCGGTGGTATCCATGAAGGCGGCGGGCATTCCATAATAGAGCATGGCTCCGCCTTTGTATACTTCACAGCCGAAGTGCTTGGCGGTGAGCCCGTGGCTGAATTCGTGCAGGAGGATGGGCAGGAGCGAGAGAAAGCCCAGTTGCACGGCGGTGTCGAGGCTGAGCAGGTTGTAGCGCGGGTCGCGGGCGAGGACGAAGAACAATCCCGTGCCGATGGCGGAGACGAGCAGGATCAGGATCTGCGCGGGGATGGTGTAGATCAGCCAGCCGCCGTAGCGGTGAATGCGCGTCAGGTGGACGTCGAGGTTCTTGACGACGAATTCTTTGGTGAAGACCGCGCGTCCCAGCCAGGTGAATTTATACCAGAAGGATTGTTTCTGAATGGCGGCGGCAACCTCGGCGTAGGTGTGACGCGGCGCTTCTTGCAGCATGTTCGCTTCGCGCAGGCGCTCGACGAGCGCGACGACGGCGGCGAAGGCGAAGTCTTTGTATTGCGCGAAGTACGCCAGCACGAGTTTTTGAACGGTCTTTGCGCCGTCCATTTGTTCCCACAGCCAAAATTCTTCGGGCGAGAGTCGGGCGTAGGAATGGGTCTTGCCGTTCTTCAACATGAAATGCCGCCCTGTTTTGTCGTTCATCTCCTTGGAGATAATTCCATCCGCGCGGACGGGGATGTATCCCTGAACGTTTAGCGCGGACTGTAATTCGTCCCAAATCCCCGCGCCTGCGGCGGGCTGGGCGGAGTCTTCGATTTGGAGGTAGAGGGGGAATGTGGGCATAAAATTAATTCATGTCATTGCGAGGAGGAGCGGAGCGACGACGAAGCAATCTCCGTGTGACGTGGGATTGCTTCGGGCAAAGAGCAAGAGCGCCCTCGCAATGACATGCTATTCCAAATTCTTCAACACCACAGGCGCTTCTTTGGGCTTGCACACGCCGCAATAAATGGTATCGTCCACGACGACGGCTTTGTTTTGCCCCGCCTTGTCCTTGAAGATTTCAAGAATAAAGGGCATGGACTTCGCATGTTCGCGGCAGACGGCGCGCCCGCAAAATTTACACACGGCTTGCGAGGGACGATTGCAGTGCCAACATTCCATGAAAGGCTCCTCGGATTGGGTATACAGGTAGGCAAGTACACAGGTACGCAGGTATAACAAGGTATAACGAGAGGACACTAGCCCTCTTGCAAAAGTGCGCCAGAGGGCGCACATTACTCCTTCGCGTAAGAGACGTTCTCTAACGTCGGCTGACTTATCAAGAGGTCAGTTGTCGGCGCTCTCCCGTTACGCGAAAACAATAGACGATGGGTCGGTATTACAACATCGTCTCGTTGTGATTGCGATTAAGAAACGACGTGCGTTCTTCGGGCGGGGCAGTTTTGGCTTGCTCGAAGTCCGCGCGGGACATGCCTTTGAAGTTGGCGACAGCCTATTTGCTATTGCGTCGCGTCCATTGCCAGCGTGAAAATGAGCGCCGCGAGATAGGGCAGGATGCAGAGCAGGTTGACGACGACGCCCGCCAGCGCCATTCCGCGCCGCGCGTCTTTTTTTCGCAGGGCGACGACGCCGACGATCAAGCCCGCCAGCGCCAGCAGAATCGTAACGATCATGCCGAGGGTCGTGCCGCCGAGAAAAACGGCGTAGCCGAGCGTCTCGTTTTCAGTTCCGCCCACGCCGCCGATGACGGCAAAAGCGGCAATGAAGTAAACGCACCACGTCAATAAAATCAACGCGGGCAGGATGAGGGAGATGAGCGCGAGGCGCGTGGGTTGGGATTCGTTTGGCATGGTTATCCTTTCGACGGCTGGGATCCGCGCCTACTTCTTGAAGATGAAATTCCCCAGCAGGGAGCCGAGCCACGCAAAGAGCGCCCAGGTGACAAGGAGCGCGGGCGCGGCGACCCAGCCGCCGAGGATGGGATTCAATGCCGCAGTGGGAAAACCCGCCAGCGGCATACACAAAACGAAACAGGCGGCGGTCAGCCACCTTGCCCCGACGGAACGGCAGCGGTTGAGGAAGAAGATCAAAATCAAGCCGCCGCCCGCGCCGACGAGGAACAACATGAGATAACCGAACGGGGTAAAAAAGTCGGGTCCGATCAGTTTGGAAAAGACGAGCATAATCAGGATGGGAAAAAGTATCCCGCCGATCACAGCCAGCCAGTAGGGAATTTTTTTCATCAGGTCTCCGTTTGAAGATGTCATTGCGAGGACGCTTTTTCCGAAGCAATCTCTTGGGAATTAATAGGCTGTCTCATTCTTCGAGGCGATGCGCTGACGCGCGGCGACGGTCTTGGGATGCTCCGCGCCCAGCCGCGCTTGAAAGACTCGCAGGGCGCGCGCGAACTGTTCGCGGGCTTCTTCATCGCGGTTCGTTTTTTGCAGCAATACGCCGAGATTATACGCGGTCAACGCCGTATCGGGATGCTCCGCGCCGAGAATTTTTTCTTTGACTTGCAAAGCGCGGCGGAATAAACTTTCCGCGCCCGCGTCATCTCCGCGCCGAAAGCGGACGCCCGCGAGATTATTCACGTTGACCGCGACCTCGTAATGCTCCGCGCCGTAGGTTTTCTCGAAGACTTCCAACACGCGCAGATAGATCGGCTCGGACTCGTCGTAACGCTCCAGCCCGTCCAATACGCCCGCGTACGCCGCCGCGTCTGCCAACGTGGCGGGATGATCTTCGCCGAGCAGTTCGCGGTTGATCTCCCACGCTTTGCGCGCGTACGGCTCACCCGCGGTAAAGTCGCCGCGCGCGTGCAGAATCCCGCCGAGGTTGTGATACAACACCGCGACGATTGAGTTCGTCTCGCCGTGTTTTTCGATCAGGTTTGTCAACGCCGCGCGATACAAACTCTCGCCTTTGTCGAACTCGCCCGTATATTTATACAAAACCCCAAGATGATTGCGCGCGATGGACGTCTCGTCCGCCGCGTCGCCGAAGACTTGAACGGCGAAGTCCAACGCGCGCGCGAGATACTTCTCCGCTTCGGGATAACGCGCGAGTTGGCGATGCATGTTGCCGATCATGCCCCACGCCTGCAAGCGGATTTGCTCCGCGCCGCGCCCCGTTTCCGAGTCCACGGCGTCGAGCGCCTCCTGCGCGGCGGACAACGCGGATTCGTATCCGCCCAGTTTTTGAAACAGCGCGGCGCGGTTGAGGCATGCGTGGGAGTACGCTAGATTCATAACTTTACTCCAAGTGACAGTCACTTGCGAAGTGGCTGTCACTTGGACGTTATTACAACAGTGTCTCGTTATGGTTCACTCTGACGCCAAACGACTTACGTTCTTCAGGTGCGGCGTTCTTGGCTTACTCGAACTCCGCGCGGGACATGCCCTTGAGGCTGGCGATTTCCTCGGCGGTCAGGTCGAAGCCTGTCAGCGCCTTTTCGGGGTTGGCGAAAAGCGAATCGGCAAACGCGGCGTCGCTCATCGCGCGGGTCAAAACGGATTCAACGGTTTGTTGGGACATGGGGATTCTCCTTTGGGTATGTCATTGCGAGGAGCGTTCGTTGCGACGAAGCAATCTCCTTGTGACGGGAGGCTGCTTCGTTCCTCGCAGCGACATGGCTTACTACAACAGCGTCTCGTTGTGGTTGGGGTCTATGCAGCTGCCCGTCTCGGGGTCGCGCGACTGGCAAACCTTGAGCATGGACTTGCGCTCCTCGGGCGTGGCGTTGAAGAACTCCGCGCGGGACATGCCCTTGAGGCTGGCGATTTCCTCGGCGGTCAGGTCGAAGCCTGTCAGCGTCTTTTCGGGGTTGGCAAAAAGCGAGTCGGCAAACGCGGCGTCGCTCATCGCGCGGGTCAAAACGGATTCAACGGTTTGTTGGGATATGGGATTTTCTCCTTTGGTGAAATGGACCATGGACAATGGACGATGGTCTATCGTCTATCGTCCACGGTCTGTCGTTACTACAACATCGTCTCGTTGTGATTCGTGCCAGTCCCAAACGACTTGCGCTCTTCGGGCGTGCCTTTGGCGGCTTTGTCAAACTCCGCGCGGGACATGCCCTTGAGGCTGGCGACTTCTTCGGCGGTCAGGTCAAAGCCTGTCAGCGCCTTTTCGGGGTTGGCAAAAAGCGAGTCGGCAAACACGGCGTCGCTCATCGCGCGGGTCAAGATGGATTCTACGGTTTGTTGGGACATGAGATTTTCTCCTTTGGTTATTTTGCAACCTGATCGCAGGTCGCTTGATTGCCGTCATTCTATATGACCAGCGTTACAACAACGTTACAAAGAATCCAGCCAGCGCGCGGCAGATTCGAGCGTGAGCGCCCGCCCCAAGAGATGTTCCCTGCCGAAGGTCTTTTCATCCAACGCGGCGCGGATATCGGTCGCCGCCTGTTCTTGAAAGTCGCGCGCCTGTTTGAATAATTGAATCCCCAGTTGCGCCTGCACGCCGTCCACAAACCCCAGCAGCCGCGCCGCCCGCTCCCAATCCGCGTCCATGCACATCAACTTCAAAATATTCAACGCCGCGATGAGCGCGCCGCGCCGATCCCCGATGTGCGCGCGGATTCCAAAACTTTCCCCGTACAATTGGCGCGCGCGCGCGTAATTCTTTTCCTCCGCTTCGAGGTCGCCCAAATTGTTGAGGGTGACGCCCATGCCGCGCGCTTCGCCGAGTTTGCGCCGCAACTCCAGGCACTCCGCGAGTACGCCGCGGGCGCGGGGCAGTTCGCCCCTCTCGATCAACGCCAGCCCCAGGTTATTTAATCCGACGGCAAGCGCGCGCTCATTTTCCGACTGGCGCGCCAGCGTTATTCCTTGTTCCAACAGTTCCTGCGCCGCGTCGATCTCGTCTTGATCCAGATGGACGCCGCCGCAATTCGCCAGCGTCATCGCCGCGTTTTTTTCCAAATGCAAATCGCGATAATCCGCCAGCGCGCGTTGGAAATACTCTTTCGCCAGATCGTGATTCCCCGACTGCCATTCCAGCAGACCCAGGCTGTTCAAAAGTTCGCCGCGCGCGGGCTGCGGCGTTTGCAGGGCGGGATGAGCGAGCAGGGCGCCGAAACGCTCGCGGCTCTCGGCGTACTGTCCGCGCATATACCAAAAACGCGCCTGACAGGAGACCGCTTCCTGGTGCGCCTGCCACTCCGTTGCCGTGGACTGCCACACCCATGCGCCGCGCAAATTTGCCTGCTCCCGTTCCACCTGATCCAGCATGGCGGCTTCGCGTTCGGTATACGCGTCCGCCCATAAATTTTGCAACATACCCAGAAAAACGCGCGCGTGTCTTTCCTCGGCCGCGGCTTCTTCGCCGCTTTCGTTTAATTTCTCCCGCGCAAATTCGCGCAAGGTGTCGAGCATATCGTAGCGCGTTCCGAATTCGCCGCGGCGCAGTTGGATCAACGCTTTCTTGACGAGACCGTCCAACGCCTGCCGCGTCACCGTCTCGCCTGTGACGGGCAGGGGAGTCAAATGTTGATCCGCCGCATGTTGCGTCAAAACGGATTCCGCGTCCGCGTAGCCCGCCGCGATGACCGTCGCCGCGGACAGATTCCACCCGCCTGCAAAAATCGCCAGCCTGCGGAAGAGAATCTGCTCGACGGGGTTGAGCAAATCGTAACTCCATTGGATGGCGGCGCGCAGGGTGGCATGCCGTTCGTGCCGCGCGGCGGCGGAAAAATCCAACGCTTGTTTCAGGCGTTCGAGAATCCCCTCCAGCGTTAAATTATTGACCTGCGCGGCGGCGAGTTCGATAGCCAGCGGAATCCCGTCGAGGCGGCGGCAGACTTCCGCGACGCGCGCGGCGTTTTGCGCGGTGAGTTGAAAACTGCTGTTCGCCGTCCGTCCGCGTTCGACGAATAATCGCGCCGCCGCGTTATGTTTCAACGCCTTCACACTGGTCGCTTTGGGCAGCGGCAGGGTCGGGGTTTGCCAGCCGACTTCGCCGTCCACGCCCAATGGCTCGCGGCTGGTCGCCAGAAAAGTCAGCGCGGGACAATGCAAGGATAAGAATTCGACACATTCCGCGCAAGCGGTTAACAGGTGTTCGCAGTTATCCAGCACGATCAACATGCGCCGCTCGCCGATGTACCTGGCGATTTGTTCCAATAGATTCGTCGCGCCTTGCTCCTTCACGCCCAGCGACTTGGCGATGGCTTGGGGAATCAACCCGCCGAAGAGCAGCGGCGCAAGGTCTACCCACCAGACTCCGCCCGCGTAGTTGTGCGCGCTTTCGTCCGCCGCTTGAATGGCGAGGCGCGTCTTGCCGCTGCCGCCCGCGCCGAGCAGGGTCAGCAGGCGCGTTTCGTTTAAGAGGGTTTCGATTTCGTTCAACTGATCTTCGCGCCCGATGAAACTGGTGAGTGGGCGCGGCAGGTTGCCCAACGGCGCCGCGCCTGCCACAACGGGCGGTTTTTGCAAGCGGCTGTGAATGGCTTGCGTCTCGGCGGAAGGTTCCAGCCCCGCGTCGCGCAAGTTTTGGCGGCACACGTCGTATTGGCGCAGCGCGGCGGGACGGTCTCCCAGGGCGTCGAGGCTGGCGATCAAAATTTGATGCGCGGTTTCGCGCGCGGGATCGAGCGCCAGCGCCGCGCGGGCAAAATCGGCGGCGAGGGCGTGTTGGTTTTGGGCGCGATACTGCCGCGCGAGTCGCAGGCGCGTTTCAAGATCGAGTCGTTCAAACGTTGCGCGCCATTCCAGCGCCCAATCGTCGTAGCCGCGCGGCAAGAATTCGCCTTTGTATACGTCCAGCGCGGCGAGCCAATCCTCCGGCGTGGAGCGCGAATCGGTCAGACGTTGAAATTCGCGCGCGTCCACCCATAACGGAAAATCGGGATTCAATTGCAGGCTTTCGCGCCCGATCAAACATTCCTCCCCCAGCGTTTTCCGCAGGTCGCTGACGACGACCCTTAAAGACAGCCGCGCCGCTTCCCCGTCGGCGTCGCCCCAAAATAAAGCCGCGAGTCTTTCGCGCGGGTGTTCGGACGGATGCAAGGCGAGATACGCCAGCAGGTCGAGCGCCTTGCGGCGCGCAAACTCCAGCGGCTTGCCGTTCTTTTCCAAGCGGACAGACCCGAACAGGCGCAGTGCGAACTTTGAATCCTTTGGCATGGAACTATTATCAGTACTTCACGAAAGCGCGTAATTGGCGTTCTCTAACGCCAGTCGTGCGCTAGAGAGCGCAGACTATGCGGAATTTTCGCAATCTGCTGATTATGCGGAATTTGAGGTTAATTTGCAAGAGGTTGGGGTATAGCACAAAACTACCGGTAGCTGCTCCCTGCGCCGTCCCCGGCGCAGGGTTCTCGGCGCAAATCGCCGCCGGGGACGGCGGCTTGAGCGAATCGCCGAGACTTTTGCGCTATACCCAAGAGGTTGGACGGTTTATTACCCGGCAAACATTTTCCGCGCTTCTTCCCCGTCCAGCGGACCGCCGCGAAGAAGACTCCACCCGATTTAAGAACCCGCGTCATTTCTTTGACGACGAGTTGCGCGTCGCGGACGTGAGTTAATACGGTCTGACAGAGGACTCCGTCGAACGTTGCGTCGTCGTATTTCAAGTTGTGCGCGTCGCCCTGCTCGAAGGTAAGGTTGGCGAGTCCGTTGCGGGAGGCGTAGGCGCGGGCGTCTTCGAGAGGCTTGGGTTCAAAGTCCATGCCCAGGATTTGCAGATCAGGTCGAAGGTCAGAGAGAAGAAGCGAAATGCCGCCGTTGCCACAGCCCACGTCGAGGACGCGTCCGCTGTGGGGTAAATCCAGAAGCGGGAGGATGATCCGCTCGAAGTAGTCGCCGTTCCAGAAGGTCTTCATCCGCAGGCGGAGAAAGACGGAGTTGTCGTCGTCCGACCAGGGGTTGACGGTGGGAGGTTGTTGCGTCATTGCATATCCTTTGTCAGTAAGAAATTTGCGTCACACTGAACGCATGTATAATACTTCATCATGGAACTGCCGAACAAGATCAACGCTATTGTACCCATTGGCAAAATCACCGACTATCTTTTGTCAGAGACTCATGCCGTTGGGAAATCGAAGGCGAAGTTCTTTCGTTCGTTTGGATTCGACGACGCCAATGCGGACGATTTTCAGCGGGCGTTGATTCGCCTTGCCCAAACAGGCGCAGTGACCGACATGACCGAAACGGCATACGGCAACAAGTACGTGGTTGACGGCGAACTGGAAGCGCCGAATGGTGATATGATTCGATTGAGGACAGTTTGGATCATCGAGACAGGCGAATCCGCGCCCAGATTGGTGACAGCCCATCCGCTGGATTAAGACAGGAGCGACAACATGTTTAACGAACTCGATACCGTTGTTTTGGCGCATGACTTGAAAGAACATAAACTCTCGCGCGGCGACGTGGGAACGGTCGTCCATTGCTACGCGGGCGGCAAAACCTACGAAGTGGAATTTGTCACTGGCGAAGGAAAAACCGTCGCCGTGCTGACGCTCGAACAGGCGGACATCCGTCCCATGCAGGGCATGGAGATTTTGCACGTCCGCGAACTTGCGGCGGCGTAACCATTTTGTTTCAACGTAAGCGGCGGTTTCATCCGCCGCTTTTTTTATTCCTTCTTCAACGCAAACTTGAGTCCTGCCTGAAAGCCTGGCGCGACGGCGTCGCAGTGGTTGAGGTCGGGAAAGATTTGTTTGCGCAGGGTCAAGCCTGTGTAGTTGCGGCTCTTGAGAACTGCCGCAAAATGTACGAAGTCTCCGACCATGCTGCTGTCTGCGTCCTCCTCCAATTCGCCGATGGACAGGTACGCTTTTGCGTCGAGCCGTTTACGGCGTTTGGCAAAGCGCTCCTCCTGTTTGACGATGTATTTATCGCCGTACCAAAGCGCGGGACTGCATATCAGGAACGCGTCGAACAACGTCGGCGCGGCGAACAGGGCGTAGGCGGTGAACAGACCGCCGAGCGAGTGCCCCGCGACGACGCGCTTTTTCGGGTCGGCGGGAAAATCCTTTTCGATAGCGGGGATCAATTCCTGTTCGATGAATTGCAGGAATTTCGGCGCGCCACCCGTGACCAGTTTCCGCTTCAGCCAGTCTGAATCACGCTTTTCCATCTGCTCGTCAACCACGGGCGTGAAATCGTAGTTGCGACCGATGACCGCGTCGCGCCACGCTTCGGGCGGATTCTCGTCTTCGGGATAGCCGATCCCGACGAGGATCGCGTCGGTCGTGGCTCCGCACCACGACATGGCGCGGGTCATCTCGGTTGCCATGCCGAAGTAGTAATTCGCGTCGGTCAGATAGACGACGGGATATTTCTTCAACGGGTTATCGAATGGCCACCCACGATTGGGCGTTTTGAATGAATCCAGCGGCAGGCTGATGGAAATGCGATACGTCCGCTTGGTAAATTTGGATTTCATCAAACGGGTCTGGCTGGCGAGAATGGTTGCGGGTTTGGCGGGCATGAGATTTTCCTTGAATGAGTTTTACCGGCGAATCCATGAAGCAACTTTTGAAACAGCGACAGCCACAGGAATGGAAAGGAATGTTCCCCAATTTACCATATAGCCTCCCAGAAAACCAATGAGGATGGGATCGAATACATTGGCACAGACGCCGCCGACTCCGCCCAGCGAAAAGATTGACCAGCAATCACCCAGTTCCACCAAGCCGACAAAGCCGAGCGTGATGACCCCGCCTGCGACGAATGCCGCGAACAATCCATGCGCCCAACCCAGGCGCTTGACCCAAATGGAGGCGGCGAGCGCCGCGCCCAACTGGAACAGGATCGCCAGCGCGATCTGGCTTTTCAGGTAGCCGTCTTTCCAAGCCATGTCGGTATAAGCCGCTTCCGCAAGCGTGAAGCGCGCGCCCAGCCTAATGACCGTCATAAGCGCAAGCGCCAAGATAGCGCTGACAACTCCAATGAGAATTGCCAGACCAGCGCGCGTCGGTTCGAGCGACTTCAACCGCAACGGCGGCGGGTCTTTTTCGAGGCGCGCGTTTTCGATGACGATTTCATTTCTGCGAAAGAAACGCGCGGACAGGGGGAATGCCCACAGGCTGAGAAAAACCCAGAAGGCGCAGGAAGAGCCGATAACACGATCCATCACCGGGACGATGCCCCCGCTCAATCGGATGATGGTATAAACGCCTTCGTATCTTTGGAACCAGAAAAAATACCAGAACCCTACGCAGAGCGCCATGATCGCAGTAAGCGGGAGAATGGAAAAAACGTACGCGCTCCTCATGGATTTTGCCGAACGCGCCGCTTCCAGCCAGATTACCGCGCCCGCCGCCGTCCATTTGGATAGGAAAAACAAACCGACGACGAGCAGGCTTCCCCACAGAAAAAGGAATAATGAAGGGACAAGCCATTCCCAAAACGAACCGTAATCAATGTATGGGACGGCGGAACGAAGAGCCAGCCACAATCCGAGAATCATGCCAAGCCCGAGCGCGACGCCCAGCCTGCCCGTCCCTTGCGGTTTTGTTCCATGTATCCTTGCCATGTAAACGCTGCGCCATGCGCCCAACGCCATCACGCCCGCCATCATCGGCGCAAAGAGAATACTGGCTCCGTACGGCGTGAGGATTTCATACTGACTGTCCAGCAATAAACCGAAGAGGGCGTTCAGGTCGGGAAAGGCAAGCGTGGAGGCGATCCCTGCGGCGAAGGCGTCCCAAAAGGAGAGGCGGAAGAGGCGCTGGGGTTCATCGAACGAACGGAGGCGATGCCGCGGGTCGGGATGAAACCCCAAAAAGGAAAGCCGGTTCCCGCCCACAGACTTGGATAATATCTCTCGAAGCGCGCCCGCCTCCCCGTCCCAGATGGAGGCGCGAACGTCCGCATGAATTTCACGGGAACGCAGGAGCGCCGCCAGCGCAAGATAAACATATCCAGCGATCCCGATTGCCCGCCATGCGAGATTCAAGCCAAAGATGAAATCGGTTCCAAAGAATACATCGTCAATCAGGCTGACGCCCAGCGGAATTAACGCAACCAGTACAAACGCCAGGCTTACGGCAACGGCAAAATAGGTTTTGTCCACATCGTTGTTTCTCAGATGAGCCAGTTCGTGGCGGACGACGGCGTGGAATCGAGCGGGGTTACTGTGAAATTGAGCCAGCAACCCGCCGTTGAGCGCGACATAGCGGCGGCCCAGGCGCCCAAATGCCAAACCGCCGACAGTGGGATTGAAAGGGTCGGATAAAAAAACGGGAGGGTGGGCAAGCCCCGCCTCGCGGCACAACTCGTTCAGGCTGGACATAATCTGTGGGTCGTCCTCTGCTGTAAAGGGACTCAACCGCCTGCGCCAGATCAGCCAACTGGGAATCAGCCAGTAAATGATGACGGCGACAAAAAGCAGAAGAAACACAACTCCCAGCAGAATCCATCCGCCTTGAATCAACTCATAGGCGTCGCGGCAGCGTTTCTCGAATTGCAGTTGCAAAGTCAAATCGTCGGGGTGGGCAAGTTGCGATTTGGCGATACAGTTTGAGGTCGCCTTCCACCAACTTGAAGTCAGGATATCGTATTGCATGGAATTGAACGCTGTGATACTTGATGCAATCACCGCGACAATGAGCAGGACAAAGCGAAAATCCGTATCAGACGGAAGGAGAAATGGATTGAGTCGCCGCGTGGCGGGAGTTGATTGCGATGACATAAAAGACTATCCTCTCCCAACCGCCAGGCTTCCTGTAATGGCGTTTGCCAGCAGTTTTGTGTTTTTATCCGAGAGCCGCAATCGGCGGGCTTCTTTCATGGCGATGACTTGCACCTGAGCCAGTTGTTCGGCGGTCAACGGCGGGACTTTGTTCTTCGAGTCGTCGGGGTTGCGATATTTCTTGAACAGCGACTTGACCTTCTCGCCTATCAAACTTGCGCTTTCTTCGCCGAACGCCTTTTTGATTTCCCCTGCCAGATACTTGACCACTTCGGCAACAGCAGGCAATACATAGGGCGCGAACAGGGACATTGTTTCGCCTGCGCCAAATCCCAACATATCATCTCCGCCCGTCTTTGGCAGGACGCCCGGATTTTTGAAATACGCCTGACTCGCCGCTCGGAATAACGGCAATTCCTGTGGCGCGACTTCGGAGAGCGTGTCGCGTGAAAGTTCGCCGACAAGTTGATTCATAATTTGAGTGTCCATTGCGCCTCATCTTGAAGTGGATTACAGCACGATCAAAATCCCCGCCAGTTCCTTCGGCATGGCGATCATCGCATCGTGACCCGTCGGCAGAGCGCGGAAATTCATCCCCAACGCCGTGAACTTCTTTTCTTCGGCGGCGATGTCTTCCTCCGTCATGCCATCGGAGCAGAGGATGAACGTGGACGGAATGGATTTCGTCTTTGGATTTTCGAGCGCGACGGGCGTCGTCAGCGTCTTCAGCGGATGTGGAGTTAACTTCGATTGCACCCGTTCCAACTCCGCGCCAGAGACGCCGAACGTCCACTCCAAAATGGGCGGACAGCGCCACTCGTTCCCGCTTTCGGCGGCTTTCTTCTTGAAGAAGTCCCAAGTCTCGCTCATTAAATCCGCCAGCGATTTGCCGTTTTCGGGAACCATGCCGTCGAGATTGACGATGTGCGCGACGCGCTCAGGGACTTTGTCCGCGACGACGTGAGCCATGAACCCGCCCGAACTGTGACCGACGAGAATCACGTCGCGCAGGTTGTTGGCTGAAATCAAATCCACAATTTCCTGAACGTGCGCGTTCAGGTCAATGTCATCGTTTAGCAGATCGGCGCGTTCGGCGAGTCCCGCCAACGTCGGCGCGTGGACGTCGTGTCCCGCCGCTTTCAACAGCGCGGATAATTTGTCCCAGCACCAGCCGCCGTGCCACATGCCGTGAATGAGGATGAAGGTGGTCATATCGTTTCTCTCGTACACGGATTAGGCAGAAGAGGCTACTTCACAACAGATTTTTTTACCACTGAGACACGGAGTCACGGAGTTTTCCTTTTTGGTTTCCCCGTGTCTCAGTGTCTCGGTGGTTTGGTCTGTTTTTTTCAGCGTGGTTATCCGTCAAATCCGCGAAACACCTGCACTGCACCAAACGCAGTGCGGTGCAAGTGTCCGTGTACAGGAATTTCTACGCAGGCTTGATATTCGCTTCGAGCGTCTTCGCCAGATCCGCCTTCTGCTCGTCGGTCATCGAGTTGAGAATCTCGGCGTGGACGACGCCCGCGTGCGCGAACGCCTTCTCCTTGATCTCCTCCACCGTCTCGCCCGTGGCGACGAAATCGCAATCCACGCCCGTGTCCTTGCAAGCAAACTTCAACATGGCATATCTCCTTTTTGGTTTGAATTTCCACCAGTATAAAAATCTCGCGTTGCAAAATCGTCTCATAATACGTCTCGGTAACGCAAAATTTATTTTGCGCCTCGCAAGATAAATCTTGCGGTACTATAATTCGCCCATGCCAAAGAAGGAGAGCCGCCTCGCCGTCCATCTCTTCGGCGCGCCGCGCGTCGCGCTGGGCGCCGCGCCCATCGAAACCGCCCGCCGCAAGACTCTCGCGCTCCTCGTTTATCTCGCCTTCGATTCAAAACCTCACACCCGCGAATCCCTCGCCGCGCTTTTTTGGGCGGAGCAATCGCAGGAACGCGCCTTCGCCAACCTGCGCCACGCTCTGTGGGAGATCAACGAATCGTTGGGCGAAGGCTGGATTGAATCCGACCGTGACGAAATTCGACTCAGCGGGGACGTTGACCTCGACCTGACTCGCTTCCACGCCCTGCTCGCCGCTTCAAACTCACCGACAGTTGATTCTGCTTCGAGATTCATTTCCCTCGCCCAAGCCGCCGCGCTCTACACCGACAACTTCCTCGCGGGCTTCACCCTCAAAGACGCGCCCGCCTTCGACGACTGGGCGTTCTTCCACGCCGAGTCCCTGCGCCGCGAATTGACATCCGCGCTCGAAATCTTGTCTCACGGCTATTGCGACTCGAACCGCGCCGCCGAAGCGATTCCCTTTGCCCGCCGCTGGCTCGCGCTCGACCCGTTGAACGAGTCCGCGCACAGGCAGTTGATGATCGCCTACGAACTCGCGGGTGAACATGCGTCGGCGTTGAAACAGTATCAGCAATGCGAAGCGACTCTGCAAAAGGAACTCGGCGTCGAACCCGAAGCGGAGACGAAGACTCTCCACGAGAAAATCCGCGCGGGCAGGTTGCAGAAAAAACCGTCCGCCAGAAACAACCTGCCTGCCGCAGTGACCAGTTTCATCGGTCGGGAGAACGAAGCGGAGCGCGTCCGATCCGAACTCGCGCAGAATCGACTCGTCACGCTCACAGGCTCGGGCGGAGTCGGCAAGACTCGTCTCGCGATTGAGTCTGCGCGTGGACTGCTTTCGCAATTTCCGCAGGGCGTGTGGCTCGTCGAACTCGCGCCGCTCGCGTCGGCGGATTTGATTCCGCAGGCGATGGGCGACGCGCTTGAGGTGGAACATAAAGACGCCGACGCGCTGATGGAATTTTTGCGCGAACGCGCCGCGCTGATTTTGCTCGACAACTGCGAACACATCATCGCAGGCGCGGCGAAGTTTGCGGCGCGTTTGCTGGCGGGTTGCCCCGCTGTGCGCCTGCTTGCCACCAGCCGCGAGTCGCTGGAGATTGACGGCGAGTTTGCGCTGCGCGTGCCGTCGCTGGAGACGAGCGACGCGGCGCGATTATTTGCCGAACGCGCGCGGCTCGTCCAGCCGTCGTTTGTGTTGGACGCGTCGAATACGTCGGTGATTGCGGATATTTGCGCGCGGCTCGATGGGATTCCGCTCGCCGTCGAACTCGCCGCCAGCCGCGTCAAAATGTTGAGCGTGGAGCAGATCGCCGCGCGGCTCGATAACGCGATCTCCTTACTGACAGGCGGAAGCCGCGCCGCGCTCCCGCGCCAGCAGACTCTCCGCGCCGCGATTGACTGGAGTTACAACCTGCTCCCTGAATCGGAACAGGCGCTGTTCAGAAAGTTATCCATCTTCACAGGCGGCTGGACTCTCGACGCGGCGGAGTCAGTTTGTTGCGAAGATGGCTCATCGGTTTTGGATTCCCTCACCCAACTCGCCAACAAATCGCTGATTAACGTAGGGCGAGATTTTACATCGTACTCGCAGAGTATCTCGCCAGCCCCGCGCTACTTCATGCTCGAAACCATCCGCCAATACGCGCGCGAAAAATTGAAAGAGATGGATGAAGAAACAGAAGCGCAAGAAGCCCACGCCCGCTGGTGCGTCGAACTCGCCGAACGCGCCGAACCGAATCTCCGCAAGCACGGACAAGTCGAATGGCTCGACCGACTCGAAGCCGACCACGACAACTTCCGCGCCGCGCTGGGTTGGTCGCTGAAGAATCGCCAAGCCGAAACCGCCATGCGTCTCGCGGGCGCGCTCTCCGAGTTTTGGAAGATGCGCGGATACGAATGGGAAGGTATGCGCTGGCTCGAACTGACATTGGACCTTGCCAGACCAAGAGTCCATCTTCTTCCCGCGCAAGTCCAATCGAAGGTCCATTTGGGGATGGGCATGTTGGCATTCGAGACCGCCCCCACCGCCAAAATCAGGGAGATTACGCAAGCCCATACCGAAAAAGCCATTCGTCTCTACAAAAAAACGGGGGATTGCGTCGCAATGGTTCGCGCCATTTACATCAATGGCGGCGCGGCATGGCTCGCGGGCGATTTTTCCGCAGCGCGCGTCATTTTCGAAAACGGTTACGAGATTGCCGCCCGTGAAAACGATTCATGGGGCATGGGCAGCTGCCAGCATTATCTCGGACATCTGGCAAAGAACGCGGGCAACTTCAAAAATGCCCGCGCCCATTTCGAAGAGAGCGCCGTTCTTCTACGTCAAAGCGGCGACTTGTGGAATTACGCCCACCCCGTTATTGATATCGCCAACTGCTGCTGGGATGAAGGCGAGATCCAAAAAGCCTGGGAGCGCCATCAAGAGAGCCTTGACATTTTTCGCGCGGTCGGCGACATGGACAACGCGGCATGGCAACAACGTCAATTGGGCATTCGCGCGTTATGGATGGGCAAATACGACCTGGCGCAAGACCTGCTCGAACGCGCGCTTGCGTTTGCATTCGATTACGGCGACAAAATCAACAACGCCCTCTCGCCTGGATACCTTGGGCTTGTGGCGCTATTTCAATGCAGATTTTCCGCGGCGCAGGAACGGCTCGAACTCGCGTTGCGCCTGAATCGCGAAATTGGAAGCAAAAACAACATAGCCTGGGCGCTGGGCGCTTTCGGTCTTCTGCATTACTACAACGCCTCGCCCAACGAAGCCCGCGCCGCGCTCGACGAAAGCCTCACCATCTTCGAGCAAATCCCCAACGCCGAAAAATCAGATCACGCCCTCGCCTGCCTCACCCGCGGCGACCTTGCGCGGTTGGATGGGGATTTGGATTCCGCCCGCGGCTTTTACCTTAAATCCCTGACCCTGACCGAAGCCCTCCCGCTTCTTCCCTACCCCGTAGAGGGATTCGCCAAACTGAACATTCTCCACGCCCAAGCCGAGCGCGCCGCGCGTCTCTTCGGAGCCGCAAACAAAATGCGCGAACAAATGGAAATCCCCATCCCGCCCGTCGAGTGTAACGATTACGAAAAACATCTCACCCTGACAAAACGCGCAATGGGAAAGAAGGAGTTCGCCTCCGCGTGGAAGGATGGGGAGAAGATGAGCGTGGAAGAAGCGAAGGAGTTGGCGATGAGGGGGAGGTAGCGCGTCGCACACCCGTCCTGGTGTGTGCTGTCAGGGAGACTGATCTTGTGAGACGCAAAATGAATTTTGCGGCGCTACTTTCCCGCCGCCAGCCAGCGTTCGCTCAACTGCACGACGGTTTGAAAGCCGGTTTCATCCAGCCAGCCGCGATAGGTTTCAAACGAGTGCGCCGCCCCGCCGCTGTTTGCCCAGAGGAAGAGGCTGAGGAAGGCGGAGGATTCGGTGGGAGTCTCTTGCGACATGGGGCAGTCAATGACGAGGGTTCCGCCATCTGTCAGCGCGGAATGGATGCGGCGGAAGAGGGCGCGGTTTTGGTCGGGGGTGAGGTAATGCGTAATTTGCCCGACCAGCGCCAGGTCGAAGAGAGATGCGCCGAGGTCGGCGGTGAGGATGTCGGCAGGGAGGAAGGTCACGCGGGAGGTGAGTCCCATGCGGGCGGCGAGGTCGCGGGCAACATCCAACACGTCGGCGGAGTCGAGACAGGTGACGCGGACGCGCGGAGAGGCTTGGGCGAGGGCAAAACTTTTGATGGCGCAACCACAAGCGAGGTCGAGGAGATGAAGCGGTTTGTCGGTCGAGACGCCAGCGGCTCGCCACATCTCCAAACTTTTGGGGACGCGGGTCTGGCTGTAACTTTCGAGCCAGGCATCCTGCACGAAGTTTTCATTGAGCCAGTTTGGTTTACCTGTGCGGATGGATTGCGCGATGCTTTCGTACATGGCGGGATTGGTGTAATCGAGGAGCATGTCGCCCGCGTAGGCTTTGCGCCCGCGCACGAGGAAGGTGGCGGCGTCGAGGGTGAGGGAGTAGCGGTTGTCTTCGAGGGTGAGGAGTTGCGCCGCGCAGAGATTATCCAGCAGGAATTTTATGCCCGTTGAATCGCAGCCGCAGGCTTGCGCGATTTGTTCGGCGGTGGATGGATGCTCCGCGAGCGGCGTGAACACATCCAGTTGAAGCGCGATGCGGATGAACTGCGGCTTGAAGATTCCGCCGAAGAGGTCGTAGATGAGGTCGGGGTTGGGGAGGTTAGTCATGACACGCTTATTCTGTCAAGTCAATTCCACGCGCCTCGCTAACCCGACAGCAGCGACGCCATTTGTTTGGAGATAAACTCCGCTGCGCGTTGGGGGCTGATGCGGTAGAAGAAGTTTAAAAACGCCGAATCGCGCCCGACAAAAACTTCATATTTATCCGCCTCGATGCCCGCGACGATGATCTCTGCGGCTTTGGCAGGCGGGAGCGGTTTGAATTTTTGCTCGCCGCTGGCGCGATCCTGCCCCGGCACGCTTACGCCGGAGTTGGCGGTGATGTTCGTGCCGATGGCGCCGGGGTAAACGACTGTCACCCTGACGCTCGTCCCCATCGTTTCGGCGTACAACCCTTCGGTCATTAATTTCACGGCGGCTTTGCTTGCCCCGTAAACGCTCTGCCCCGGCACGGGTAGGAATCCTCCCATGCTGGAGACGTTGGCGATGTGCGCCTCGGGGCGTTTGAGCAGATGCGGCAGGAAGGCTTTGACCATGTAGAGAACGCCGTAAAAATTGACGTTCATCACGCGCTCGATGGCGGCGTAGTCCAGGTCTTTGATGCGGACGAAGGGCTGGATGATGCCCGCGTTATTGATAATCCCATCCACCGCGCCGTGGCGGGCGACGACCTGTTCGGGCAACGCTTCCACTGCGGCTCGATCTGCCATGTTGACGACATGCGTTGAAAGTTTATCTTTGTTCGCGCCTGCAAGTTCCTCAGTTTCCTTCAAGCCGTTCTCGCTGATGTCCGCCGCCGCGACGCGCGCGCCTTTGGCGAGAAGGTGGAGAATCAACTCGCGCCCGATACCGTTCCCGCCGCCTGTGACGACGATGATTTTGTTTCGGACTTTCATGCGTATCTCCTTGTTGCGTGATGTGTGTCGCGTAATGTCAATGCCGCAAAATGAATTTTGCGGCGCAAGGCGTAACCGCTATGGCAATTTTCCAATCGCCCGGATTTTTCCTCCGGCGATGTGTTTCGCCGCGATGTAGCCGAACGTCATCGAGGGACCGATCGTGCTGCCCGGACCCGGATAAGTGTTGCCCATCACCGAGGCGGAGTTGTTGCCCGTGGCGTACAGTCCCCGAATCGGCGAGCCGTCCTCCCGCAGGACGCGCGCATGTTCGTCAATCACCAGCCCGCCTTTTGTGCCGAGATCGCCCGCCACCATTTGCACGGCGTAGAAGGGCGGCTTTTCGATGGGCGCCAGGCAGGGATTGGGCTTGACGGTCGGGTCGCCATAGTAGCGGTCGTAAGCGCTGTCGCCGCGCTGGAAATCCTCGTCCACGCCGCTGCGGGCGAAGCGGTTGAAGCGTTCAACCGTCTCCGCCAGGGATTTGGGATTCATGCCGCACAGTTTTGCCAATTCCTCGATTGTATCCGCCTTTTTGAAGTAACCGCTGTCGAAATAAATTTTCGGGATGGACTGCATGGGAAAGAGCGTGCCAAAGATGTATTTACTGCGGTAACGCTCGTCCATGATGAACGTCGCGGGGACGTGCGGGTTTTCAGAGGTGTGCTTTTCGTACATGGCATGGACGACTTCCACATAGGACGCCGATTCGTTCGTGAAGCGTTGACCGGCGCCGTTGACCATGATCCCACCGGGGTAGGAGCGCTCGCCGACATGGAACATGACCGGCGCGTTCGGCGGGACGCTCGAGGGTCCCCACCAGGCGTCTTCCATCAAATCAATTTTCGCGCCAAGTTTCATCCCCGCCTGAATCGCGTCGCCGGTGTTGCCGGGGTTGGCGGAACTCCACTCGTGATTGACCGGCGCTTTTTGATATTGCTCGCGCATTTTCTGGTTGTGGGCAAAACCGCCCGCCGCGAGAATCACGCCCTTCATGGCGCGGATGCGCATGGGCTTGCCGTCCCTTTCGACCTCCGCCCCCGCCGCAACCCCGTCTTCAACAATCAGTTCTTTCAGCGGGGTGTTGAGCCAGATGGGAATGTTCTCATCTTTGAGCGAAATTCGCAATCGGGAAATCAAAGCGCGTCCCAGCGTCATATATTTGACGCCGGTCAACATATTGAAGATCGCGCGAACGCCCACTTTGAACGCCGTCCACTTCCCCGCCCAGGTGGAGGTGATCATCCCCAGTTTGTTCACTTCGCTGATCGTAAACGCCAGTCCCGCGGGAATATCTATCCCCATCGGGCGCAGTTTATCGAAGTCCTCCTTCAGTTTGCCGCCGTTAAAAGGGGCGGTTTCGAGAGCGCGTCCATCCGCCATGCCGCCCGGACGTTCAGGGTAATAATCTGCGTAGCCCGGCGAACGCTGGAAGCGCATACGCGTATTGCTCGCCAGATATTTCACCATCTCCGGGGCGTTCTTCAAATAAGCGTCCTGCAACGATTGCGATGTGCGGTTCCCCACCGTATGTTGCAAATACGTGCGCGCCTTTTCGAATGAGTCTTCCAAACCGTCCCGATGCAACAAATAGTTATCGGGTATCCACATTCCGCCGCCGGAAATAGCCGTCGAGCCTCCGTAGTATTCGGTCTTTTCGATGAGTAGTACATCCAACCCTGCCTGCTTCGCAACCAGCGCGGCGGTCATTGCCCCGCCTCCCGTGCCGACGATCAGAACGTCCACAGTATGGTCCCAGTTTGTCATTATTGGTCTCCTTGATGATGTCAGTGAGCGTCTATTACGCGCCAACACGGGATGCAGCGGACATTCTACCTGCTTTTGCGTGAAAAAGAATTGCCTGATAAGGCTGTTGAATACTTCCGCCTGCATTTTCGATCACGGCATACACATCCCTGTCCAGCGACTCGCGCGGGACAGCCTCCATGCCGCGGAAGCCTGAATACGTGCGAAGGAGTTTGACATATTTCTCCGCGCTGAGGGTTTCAGTCCAATCATACATCTTGACGGTTACATCTTCAATGCCGCAATGCTCGCGGAAGTTTTCCATGATGATGTTGCGAATCTGCCCGGCATCCATCGGCTGGTTCGGGCGGTCGTACTGCGGCGCGAGGCGCTGGAAGGTCTCGTCAACGGCGCGCGACCAGTCCGTTTGCGGGTCAACGGAGAGTTGCCAGAAGAAGGCGAAAGAGCCGTCTGCTTTCAACGCGGCTTGCGCTTTGGGATAACCGACTTCGGGGCGAATCCAATGAAAGGCGTCAGCGGAGACTGCCAGGTCGAAGGAACGAGGCGGCAGGTCGTACCTTTCGAACTCCGATTGAACAATGACCGCGTTGGGATACTCCCTGCAATTTTGCCGCGCATATTCCGCCAATCTCTCGCCCAATTCGATTCCCAGCAGGCGATAGCCGCGTTTGGCGAACGAGACAGTCGCGTTGCCCGCGCCACAGCCGATCTCCAGGATATACCCATCCGCTCGCAAGGCGGACAGGCGGATGATGTCTTCGATCAACGCGTCGGGGTAGCGCGCGCGCGTCTCGTTGTAGAGATCGGCGCTCTCTTCAAAAGTAATGCGTCGGGAACGGTCTATGCCCATGGTCGGGCTCCTCGAATATCGACGTACGACAAACTTCAGTTTGTACCGCAGGACAAACTGAAGTTTGTCGTACGGTTGGCGCGGGCTAGCCGAGGAACGTCCGCCCACAGTCCATCGCCGAGGGGAGTAGAATACCACATCACTTTTGCTTGACCTTTTGCCACTTCGCTTTGATCTTTTCCAATTTGGCGCGGTCGGCAACGTAATGTTCGACGTACCCACATTCGGCGCAAACATAGTTATCGAGCGCCGCCTCGATCAAGAGAGCGATGGGAATCACGTTGTAGCGACCCTTCTTGACGTTGACATCCGTGCCAGCGTACACCTCCGTACTGCCGCAGTTGGGACAGGTTCCATTTCTCATACCGCGCTGGGTTTTCGATTCCATTTTGATTCTCCTGATTTCGGTTTGTATTTGTCGGTTAACTACGGATTTACTACAAACAACGCCGCGGGGATTTCAAACGTCGCTAAATTTTCGCCGCTGGTCACGCCCGCCCATTGGAGGGTTTGAACCAGCGTGGATGTGGAGCCGTTGACGATATACACCTCGACGACGGTTTTGCCGATGCTTCCGCGCCCGATGACGACGGTCAGGGGCGAGCCGCCGAGGTCGGTGGGGAAGAGGTCAACAATCATCTCGACGGACTTGCCCGCGTTGGCGCGGTCGAGGGTTTGGGTGAGGACGAGCAGGCTTTCGTTCAGGTCGGCGCTGGTCTGGGTCGCTTCGGCGCTGGCAGAGGCGATCAGCGCGTTCTTGAATTGGATGCCGCCCAACCTGACCGTCGTCCAGTCGGAGGATGTGGCGATCTTGAGTTGAATCCGCGCGGTTTGCCGACACGCGCCCGGATCGGATGGCTCAGGGATGGCGATGGGAATCGTGTCCGTCAGCGGAACTTCGCCGCGCAGCATTTTCGTCGCTTCGCCCGCGAGCCGCAGATACCAATCGCTTGGCAGACATTCGCCGTCTGTGTCCATTGTGATGAGTTCGACTCCTGTTGGAACGTCCGCCGTTGTTTCGGCGAGTTTGTACATGGCGGTCGCTTCGTCCACTTCGTCGAACATGGCGTTGTAGATCATCGGCGCGCCCAGCGAAACCGCGTTGTAGATTTGCCGCCAGTACAGCCGTCCGCCGCGGCGGGGTTGTTGATTGAAGGGCAGGCTGGGATTGGTGTTATGGAACGCGGTGCCGGGATAGACGACGGGCATGAACTCCGCGCCGCATTCTTTCGCGCGCGCCATGTCCGCGCGGACGGTATTTCTGTAGTAGTTGTCCACTTCGGCGTCGGAGGCGGCGACTCCCACCGTCCACGGGCTGATGATGTCGAGGGCGCAGTAGAAATCCTTCCAGGCGGAGTCTTTGCGGGCGGGCGCTTCAAGCGTGCGCCAGAAGATCGGCACGCCGCCCAAAACGATGGCGCGATATTTCGGGTCGGGGTTGTTTTGGAAGAAGTCGAGCAGTTGCATCGCTTCCGCCGCGGTGCCAGGGCGGTCGTCGAAGCCCAAGCCCCAGATGGCGACGACGGGCAATCCGTTGTGGTGGAGGTATTGCGGGCTTTCGAGAATCTTCTGCGAGTCCACGAGATATTTCCAATCCCGTTCCAGCAACGTGACCACGTTGTTGCCTTTTTCGTTCGAGCCAGTCACATCGTACATGACCGCCCAGGCGCGGCCGTAGGTTTCCGAAGCGCCGCGCACTTTGAGCGTCAGTTCGTTTTGAAAGTCGCGCGTTTCGGGGTATGCCAGTTGCGAGCCGAAGCGTTGCAGGAAAACGCCGTCAATGCCGTATTCGCTCATCCATTGAAAGTGGCGCAGGATGGTTTTGTAATTCGCGCTGGTGTAAACGTAGGCGGGACTTCCGTCGGGAAGCGTCAGCGCGGTGGGGCATTTCTCGTCGTCGGTCAGTTCGCGGGTGTCGGGGAACATGTCCACGCGGAAACTTTCGGCGTTCAAGGATGGATAACCGTCGTGGATCCAATGGTAGTAGCCGTTGTACATGTTCGTGCCGTCGCCAGGGCAGGAGAACCAGCCTTGATAGCCCATCATCAATTTGCCCGTCAGCGTGGAGGGATCAATGGTGTTGTGCGGCAGGATGGGCAGGGACGGCGCGGATGTGGCGGTTTGGGTCGGCGCGGCGGATGAGGGTTCAGTCGCTTCAGGCGTGGATGAGGCTGGGGGAACAGTGGCAGGCGCGGGGGAGGTCGAAGCGGGGGTGCATCCACTGGAAAGAATGGCGAGGATGAGAATCAGTTCAAGGGAGCGAATCAGTTTTTTCATGAGGAAATCCTGCGAGCGGCTGCGCGTCGAACCGCCCAGTCGAAGAAGATGACAAAGGGGATGAGCAGGGTGAGCATTGCGAAGATCAGCGAGAGAAGCGCGCAAAGGACCAGCCGCCAAGCGAAGACGTTGTAATCAATCAAGATTAGCGCGACGAACGCAAGCAGGGGAATCGCGCCCATCGCAATTACAGAGGCTGGCGTTATTGTTTGCGGGCCGGGCATATCCGCGGAAAGTTCGCGCCGCGAGCCAGCCAAAAATCTGCCAGAGGATCAACAGGAGATAGGTTGTGACGATGGGAATAGCGCTCAACGCTTCACTCGATAGATTCTCCGCCTGCCCAATTTTGACGAACGTTTCCCGCACTGAGTCTGCAAGAATCGGGAAGACCGCAAAACGCAAACTGAAGTTTGCGGTACAAACTGCGTCAGCCGCACAACTGCGATATATACATGAACCAGGAAACGTAGCCGCAAATTCCCAGCGCGCCGCCGACTGCCAGCGAGCCGACCCAGAATTGCCAGCGTTTGTTCAGCCCGAACAATATCGCGGAAACGATGACGCCGAGGATCATCACGATGGGCGAGCCGAAGAGCAGGGTGTTACTCGCGCCGCCGCCAATCTCACTGCATGAGTCCGAGCCGAACGCCATCGCCAGGACGCCGAAGGAGCCGATCCCGACAATGACGAAGATCAATACGAGCGCGATCACAATGGCAAGAATCCAACGAACGATGGGGGACATATATTTCTCCTGAGGTTGAATTGGCTGTCGCTTTGGCAGTCCCGCTGCGCGGGGAGCCCTGACGGGCGCAAACTTAAGTTTGCGGCACAAGCCGCGCGATCTGCGGCAGGTGTGTCAACTCGTGCGCGGCGAAGTAACTGGCTTGCTGTTTGATGGAGACAATCCCAAACTCCTCATGTTGTCCCGTGCGCCACCAGTCGGCGAAGGGAATGGTTTCGAGTTTGGCGATCATCTCGCGGCGGGATGTTTGATACGCGTCGAAGATTTCGCGCGTGGTGGGTGGGCGTTCATTTTCGTTCCGCGCCCACGTCCAGACGGCTTTCATTTCCAGCACGGGATTTTCCTCCGCGAGGAACAAATCAATGCGGGCGGCGATGACGGTTTGCGCGTCGCGCAAGTGCATGACAGTATTGCGGATCGCCCAGCCGCCGTCGGCAGGCGGGCGCGTCATCTCGTCTTCGGTCAAGCCTTCGATCAGCGCGGCGACTTCGAGCGGGGTCTTTCGCAAGCGCTCCAGCGCTTCGGTGGGGTCGTACGCTTCGAGCCAATAGACAGGCGGGAACCATTGGAACGATCCGCCCCACGCGCCGCAGTCGGGACATTTTTCGGGGGCGGCGCCGAGAGTCAAATGTCCGCACGCGCGGCAGACGTAGGGGTGTGGAATCTCTTGAATGAGCGGAGCCCGTCCCGAGGTCAGGGCGGATGCGCCCGCGCGGAAGGCAGTCGCCAGATCGTCGTCATCCAATGAAGCGGCGAGGCGTTCGATGTCGCGGATGAGAGTCTCTTTATCGCTCGGCAGATTCAATTCCCACGCGGCGCGGCGGCTGATCGAGTCCGCCTGGGCGCGGGCGATCTTGGCAAGGTTGTATTGCCCTTCGCCTTCGAGACGCATGGCAAGGGAGAGGAGATGAACGAGCGATTCTGTCCATTTGGGTTGAGGGTTGGTCATGATCGGATTTCCTGCAAGCCTTTTGAGTCAAATTACGGACATGCCTGGTCGGCGATTCTCGTGTCGCACACGACGACTTCGCGCAGGTAATTCATCCAATAGGTGATATCCTCCTCGGACGGGTCGTATCGAAAGGCGACCTGCACGTCATAAAAACTGTCGTTCCCCTGAATCGCTTTTATGTAGGCGTATTCCACTTTTTGAGTCGAGGGATTCAGAGGACAGTAGAGCATCCAGAGGACAAAGTTGTATCCGTTTTCGGCTCCGTCCGCCACCGGATGCGATTCGCTGTTCGGGCAGGCGCCAAACCATGATTGCGTCAGGTTTTCCTGAAATTGTCCCGGCGTGATATTCTTTTCTCCCTGAAAGATCTGCACGGTGACAAGCGTGGTCCAGTCGTTTACAGACTCGTTTTCAGCCGCCATCTCATTGACGATTATGTTGTTCTGTTCAGCCTCGTAATCAATTTTGAACCCGGGCGGGACGGCAACTAGGAGGTTTTCATTTTCCAATCCGCTGTCCGGCTGGTCGGGCGGGGGAGTGAGCGCGATGGAGAGCGTCGGTACCTGGGGGATGGACGCAAGCGTGGGGGACGGGGTTTGGGTGGAAAGGCTTGGAAACGCCGAGGCTAAACAGGCGGGGAGAAAAAGGCTGGCAAGCGTAATGAATAATAGGGTTGAGTTTGGTTTCATTGTATGACTCTGTTGGATGGATTGAATTTTTTACAAGGCGGGAACAGGATCGTTTTTCTAACCCTTTTTGCCGACCAGCCCGATGAGGATCATGACAACGCTGACGCCAGTGACGATTCCAGTCACCCTGCCTGTTATCTGCATCGCCATGACGGGGTCGGTTGAGTTTGGCGCGATGGTTTGCATGACGAAAAAGAATCCAAACGCTGTGGCGATGAAAAAACAACCCGCAATGACCAACCTCCAATTTTTCTGACGCATGTTATTTATTCTCCTTTTTGAAATATCTATTTTACAAAGGATTCCGCCAAACTCGGCAAGCCCTATGTTCACTCAATTTGTTTCGCTTTTCTTCAACCCATCCCGCAATTGACCTGCAAGACTCGCCAACTCGTCCAACTCGGATTCACTCAGACACGACCACGGCGCGAAGAAATATTTGTCGGTCAACGCTTCTGCTTCTTCGCGAATGCGCTTTCCTTCAGCGGTCACATGATACGCGCCCGCGTTTTCTTCGATCCATCCGCGCGCGACAAGTTCCTGAAAGGCTTGGGCGTACTCGTCGCGGGTAAAGCCGCGAAAGCCAAGTTCATCGAAAATCTTGTCAAGCGTGTTGATCTTCCCTCTCCACACTTCGCTGAATACTTCCCAGCGATTGCCTTCGATGTTGTGAATTCGCCACGCCGCCATGTGTGAATCCATACGGTAGAAATCCAATTCCTTGAAATAGTGGACGAAGAGTCTGATCAGAGGCGCATTATTGTTGAATGTGCTTTTGTAGTTTTTGTAATGGGTCAGGCAGAATTTGGGTGGCGGCTCGGATGCGGCAAACGAGGCGTCGGAAAGTTGGATGAGATAGTCTACGAGCCTTTGGATGTCAGCGGGAGGAAGGGGGCGCAGGTGGGCAATGCCATCGGTCAGCGCCTGCAATGCCTGATGTGAGATGCCTTTTCCTTTCTCGGTGGAATGGAATCCTTCGCCGTCTGCAACCAAATAGCCTCCCTCTGAGGCGGAGGCGAGGCGTTCATTGATCGTCTGCGGGATGCCGTAGGGAAAGATTCTCATCCACTGTGCGGACGAGATGGTTTCGTTTGGGAAAAGGATGATAGCAGGACCCCAAGACCAATATCCAGCCGAAAGATGGTTTTCCTCCGCAAATTTCTCGATGGCTGGGGCGCTGGTGTCAGCGCATACGCCATACGATTCTTCGAGCGCAGACCAGATGGAATTAAGATTCATAATATTTCTCCTTTCGTTGCCAAACCAAAAAGAACTGGAAACAGTTGGTGAATGCCATCCGTTTGTTTGATGGATCGGGTTTTTATCAAAACATCCTCCTTGAATTTCTGCAATCCGTCCCCGCCTGCGGATTGTTCTATTTTCTCCAGCGTCGCCCGCGCTCCGTGCGACCATAACGATGACCAGTGTTCTTCCTCGGTGGCGTAAACGAAATCAGTCGCTTCGAAGACGACCTGAATATCCGCAAAGCCTGCTTCTTTCAAAATTGTCTCCAGTCCCTCTGGCGTATCGAAAACTGGCTGCGGCGCTGAATCGGATTCAGCGCCCTGGCTTGCATCGGGTTCGGGAGGAAGATATTTTTTGGCGAGTTCGTCAAACCAGCCCCAGTGTTCGTCCCACGATTTTTCCCAGGTCGTCACGACAATGCGCCCGTTGGGTTTAAGAACGCGCCGAAATTCAGACATGGCGAGTTCCAGTTGCGGAAAGAAAAAAATGCCGAACGCGCACAGCACAAAATCAAAAGACTCATCGGGAAATTGCAGATGTTCCGCGTCCATCTGACGCGCTTCGACATTCGATGAAAAACCCAAACGCGCAAGTTCTTTGGCGGTCTCCTGCACCATCCCTTCCGATAAATCAATTCCGATGGCACGCCCCTGCGCTCCGACCGATTCCGCCGCGGGAATCAGAGCCGCTCCTCTTCCAGTCGCCACGTCAAGCACATGGGCGTCGTTGGGAATGCGGGCATGTTCAACCAGTCTGCGTCCGAAATGAGAGAAGAATCGCGGACCCACGTTGTCGAATATAGGCGCGGCTCGGTCAAAGAGACCTGATACCTGCTGTTTTCTTTGTGACGTTTCGGAAGATTCGTTGTTACTCATGGAAGCCTCCTATTTTTTCAACCCATCCCGCAATTGACCTGCGAGACTCGACAACTCTTCCAACTCGGATTCATTCAGACTCGACCACGGCGCGAAGAAGAGACGTTCCGTCTCCGCTTCGACCTCCGCCCGCACCTGTTTGCCCACCGATGTGATTTGAATCTTCCCCGAATCATCGTCCACCCACCCGCGCCGCGCGAGTTCCTGCACATCCTCGGCGTGGGCTTCGCGCGTCACGCCGCGGCGGCTGAGTTTATCGTGCAGGGCATCGAAGGTCAGCGCGTCGTTTTGTGAAAGGCAATCAAGAACGTCCCATGCGTGACCGTGAACCCCATGCGCGCTCCATGTGGCGATGTAACAATCATCGCGGTGTCCTTCCAACAGCAGGCAGTGAGCGACAAAACCTTCGAGCAACGCGAATGTTCCCGTCCGCTGGTAGAGGTCTCGCTTGGCTGTAATGAGAACGTGCGCGGGCGGTTCGGGCGTATGGAGCGCCGCGCCGGAAATTCGGGCAAGGAGATCGCCAAGCCTCCGCAACGGCTCTTTGGGCATGAGAGTGAGAGCCGCCATGACCTCATTCCCCGCTTCGATGAGTCGAAGCGCAGCCGTTCTGCCCGATTCAGTTGCGCGATACGCTCCCTGACTGTCCGAAGTCAAAAATCCCTGTTGAACCGCAACGGCAAAACGCTCATCATTTGCCTGCGGCAGTCCGTATGGAAAGTATTTCATGAACTGCGCGACAGTGAACGGTTTTGTATCCGAAAGCCAGATTGCCATCACCCAGTTGTAGAAATTGGGCGGCAATGCAAGTTCCTCCGCGACTTTGTCCGCGGCGGGGTAGGCGTAATTGCCGAACAGGATTTCGGAACATTCTTCGAGAATAGACCAGATGGATGCTGGTTGCATGATGAGTCTCCTTTTTCCGCGAATGATTGCATTGCGGACGATCGGATGGAAAACAGCATGTCGCAACCGCTAAAGGTTTTTTGTTTCCGCCCAAATCAGGTGTGCATTACCCCCATTATAAACCCGGTTACAGCGTCCGGCTTACCAAAAGACGAGCGACCCCAGCGCAAAGTGACTCACCCATCCCAGCGCGGCGAATCCGCGCATGGCGAATTGGAAGCCGAAGAGCATCATGACGAGGGCGGCGAGATTGCGCGACCAGAGGCGGGAGAGAGGTTTTTCTGCCAGCCATTGGACGGCGAGCAGGCTGGGAATGGTGGCGGCGCCGAAGACAAGCATGTTGAGCGCGCCAAGCCAGGCGGATTTGGAGGCCATGGCGGCGACGAGGGCGGTCAGGACCAAGCCGCAGGGTAGGAGTCCCCACAGGAGGCCGAGCAGGTAGGGGCTGAGGGGGGAAGCGGGGTTGTATCCGCGCATGAGTTTGCCCCAGCGTTGCATCCAGCCGGGGAATAAAATTTCGGGCGAGGGAGTCAGCCCGATGAATGCGGCCGCCATGTAGAAGGCGGCGATGGCGAAAAGGATGGAGAAGGCCGCTTGCAGGTTCTTGAACGCCCAGAGTGTCTGCCCGAATGCGCCGAAGATCAGCCCGAGCAGGCTGTAGGATGTGATGCGCCCGGCGTGGGCGAGCGCCCAGGCGGTTTTGTTTCGGAAGGCGGGCTGGCGGTTGAAGAGGATGACGATGGCGCTGCACATCCCCACGCAATGGCCGAGACTGCCGAGCAGGCCGAGAAGAAAAGATGCGAGCATGGCGTTAAAAAATTTTTCCCGCCCGAAGCGGAAAACTTCGGGCGGGAATACAAAGGAGGGTGGAGCCTAGCGAATGAACCAGGTGCGTCCCAGCAGCCACCAGTTTGCCAGGTAGTATACGGCAAACCAGACGAGGAAGATGAATACCAAAACAAACGTGCCTTTGGGCTGATTCTGTTTGCTTTCCATCTGTTCTTCGGTCAGTTGGGTGGATTCGAGCAGCGGGTTGTTCGTGCCGCTGACGAGCAGGAGCCCGGCGGCTTCCTTGCGTTCGCCGGTGAAGATGGAGACCAGCACGACGGTGATGTACATGATGCCGCCGATGACCGAGATGAGCGCGCCGATGCCGAAGATGGCCAGGGTCATGTCAATGGTGCCGGGGACGACGCCCGCGAAGGTGATGTCCCAGTTGCGGCGGGCAACGCCCTGCAAGCCGCTGGTGATCATGCCGAGCGAGACGAGCGCGGTGCCGACGGCGTACACATACGGCTGCCAGCTTGCCCATGTTTTGAGTTTGAGTTCCTTGCGGAAGATGAGCGGGATGACGTAGTAGGTGAACGCCATGAAGGCCAAGGTCGTGCCGCCGACAACGGTGGCGTGGAAGTGGCCCGGCAGGCGCATGGTGTTGTGAACGAGCATGTTGATCTGTTCGGTGCCGATGGTCACGCCGGTCACGCCGCCGATCCAGCCGAAGATGATCATGGAAAGGACGAGGCCCGAGAAGCCGGGTTCGTTCCAGGGCGCGTTGCGGAGCCAGCCGAACAATCCTTTGTTGTGCCCTTTGACGCGCATGGCGATTTCGATGGCGGCCGGGATGGAGAAGGCGTGCATCATCGAGCCAAGCACAGCCAGGTACATGGCGTAGGAGGTGTTGACGGCCTTCCAGGCGAAGGACAAACCGGGGTCCACCAGCAGGTGATGGGCGGAGCCGAGGTTGATGAAGAACAGGTACAGGATGAACGCCAGGCGCGAGAACTTTTCGTTGACCGGGCGGATGCCGACGGTCATCTGCGCGAGCATGTACCAGACCGAGACCATCGCGGCCAGGTTGACCTGCTGGGCGGGATGCCCGAAGCCCCAGAAGAAGTTGCGATAGATGCCTGGGTCGTAGGATTCGAGCGCGCCGAGCGACCAGAAGAACGCCGGCACAATGGCGGCGGCGCCTTCGAGCAGGGTGAAGGTGGCGATGATGGCGGCGCTCATCAGACCGAAGACGACCAGCGGCATGGAGCCTTCAAAGCGTTTTTCGCGTTTGGCCACCACAAGGTTGATGAAGAAGGTGATGACCTGAATCAACGCGCCGACGGCGAAAAGGATGTAACTAAGATAAAACAGGGGAGTCGCCTTGAGCGGCACATAAGCCGTGAACATCACGGTGTTCTTCGGGTCGAGCAGGACGACGATGTTGGCGAGCAATCCGCCGACGGTCATCATGCCCCAACCCACCCAGGCGAGTTTGGGAGCGGCATGGCGGGCGTTCAAAAGCACGGTCGAGCCAAATGCCAGCCCGGCCATTTCAAAGAAGACAACCCAGGCAACGAGCATATCAATGCCGTGCAGGGTCAGCAGGCGATAGAACCAGGCCGCATCGAGCAGGTGAATCGCCTGCCAGCGGGTCAGCGCGATCAGCAGGGCGGCGATCCCGCCGAGCGCAAGGCAGACGACCGCCATCACCGCGTTGGCGATGATCAGGCGTTCGGTGTGCATGTCCACCTTGAGAGTGGTCACGCCGCAGACGCGATAGTCGTCCTTCGCGCCGGAGGTCCAGGAAGTGGTAGGGGCAAGCGCTGCCATCTATATTCTCCTATTTCACGATAATCTTGCCGATCATCGTGTGATGACCGAGCGAACAAAATTCATTGCAAACGATGGTGAACTCGCCGGTCGCAGTCGGGACAATGGTCGCCACGTAATCGTAGTCCGGCACAACCTGCAGGTTGATGTTGACCGGTTGAAGCGAAAAGCCGTGACCCAGATCCATCGAAGAGAGATGCAGGCGGTAGGTCTCTCCCTTGCGGAGTTGAAGAATCGGATACCACTGCCAGGTGCTGGCGCGAATGTACACATCGGAGCCGGCGGGGGCTTCCACCACCGGCAAAGTGATGCCGTTGATGGTGTCTTCGCCGATCTTATATTGCTCGACGAAGGCGGTCACTTTTTCATTAAATTGAGTCGGAGTGGTCCTGTAGGTCTCGGTCGGGACGTTCTGCTTGCCCATGTAATACCAAAGCGGCATCATCACGGTCAGGAAGATGCACCACACGAGCGCAACCGTGAGCCAGGTCTTCTCCATGCGGCCCAGGGGTTTCCACCAGATTTTTTCGGGTGCTAACATTTGCTATTCTCCTTTATTATGGGGCAGGCGGGACGGTCATCAGGTCGAAGATGCCCCAGGCGTTGTAGATGACTCCGCTAATCAACAACGAAAGCAAAAACAACATCCAGATATTATCAAACAGGGCTTGCCACTTGAAGGCTTCCTTCTCGTCTATCTCATCATGACTCATGACATTCTCCTTTTGTAATGTGTCTATTCTTCACAACGATTGTCGGAATATCGGCGCATTATATCCACCGGGGAAATTATCATGCTGTGATTTTCGTCACAATTTTAGATGATTTTACTTACATTTCCCCAATTAAAGCCGGAACTATCGCCTCCCCTTCCCCGCCCAGGCTTGACGCTCCCTAAATAGCTTGATACTTCGCCTTTAGTTTCCATTCGCTAAGTCAACATCGCCGCCAACAAATTTATCAATTTACGAGTATGCTCCTCGGCTGCGCCCTGAGCGCGGATGATAGTCCCGCGCATAGTCGAAGGGCAGGCGCATAAGGCGAGTCAAAAAAGATAAAGCGCCGTGAGGGTATCTCACAACGCTTTCAGGCTGGGGATCAAGGATTTGAACCTCAAATTTCGCGTCCAGAGCGCGACGTGATGCCATTTCACCAATCCCCAAAATTCACCAGCGCCCGCTATTTTATCACGCCCGCATGGGAAGGGCAACCCCTGCAACGCGCGGCAAAGGTTTTCATAGCCTCCGCTCAAACCGGCGACGGTTTTTTTAAGGGAAATCCCACGCCGAGTACAGCGCTGGGAGCGGGTTACCTGACATGTTTTGCGAGCGCCCGACTGCATAAGCGTCTTTTTTTTTGCCAAAACCGATGATGCTATAATCCCGCCCATGTCCGATCTCTTCGACCACGCCATGCGCGAACGGATGAAGACCGAAGCGCCGCTCGCCGCCCGGATGCGCCCGCGCACGTTGCAGGAATACATCGGGCAGGAGCATATCATCGGGGAAGGAAAACTTTTGCGCCGCGCCATCGAAGCGGATCGGCTTTTTTCATCCATCATTCTATGGGGACCGCCCGGCACGGGCAAGACCACGCTCGCGCAGGTCATCGCCAACACCACCCGGAGTCGCTTCGTCACCATCTCGGCCATCCTCGCGGGCAAAGCCGACCTGCGCGTTGCGATTGACGAAGCCCTGGAGCGCCGCAAACTCCACAACGAAAGAACCATCCTCTTTGTGGATGAAGTCCATCGCTGGAATAAGGCGCAACAGGACGCGCTTCTCCCCCACGTCGAAAACGGGACGTTTACCCTGATCGGCGCGACGACCGAAAACCCGTATTTTGAAGTCATCAAAGCGCTGATCTCGCGCTCGCGCGTTTTTCAACTTCGTAATCTTAACCCAACTGAAACAGGGATTTTGCTCGACCGCGCGCTTGCAGATACGGAGCGGGGCTATGGAAACCGCAAGGTTATATTCGATGCAGACGCGCGCGCGCACCTGATCGAAGTCGCTTCGGGCGACGCGCGCAACGCGCTTAACGCGATTGAACTCGCCGTAGAGTCCACGCCCCCCGACGCTGACGGCGCAATTCACATCACGCTGGATGTCGCGCAGGAATCGATTCAACGCCGCGCCGTGCTTTACGACAAGGACGGGGATGCGCATTATGACACCATCTCAGCCTTTATCAAATCCGTGCGCGGCTCGGACCCCGACGCGGCTTTGTACTGGCTGGCAAAAATGCTCTACGCCGGAGAGGACCCAAAATTTATCCTGCGGCGTTTGATCATCCTCGCGGGCGAGGACATCGGTCTCGCCGACCCGCTGGGGCTGGTGGTCGCAAACTCCGCCGCGCAAGCCTTCGACTACATCGGCCTGCCCGAAGGCATCTATCCCATCGTTGAAGCGACCTTATATCTCGCCACCGCGCCCAAATCCAACAGCGCGGGCGCGTACTTCAAGGCGATGAAAAAAATCGAAGAGGAGGGACAGGTCTCCGTGCCGCGTCACCTGATGGACGGCAACCGCGACGCGGCGGCGATGGGACACGGCAAGGATTACGTCTACCCGCACGAGCACGAAGGACATTTCACCCCGCAACAATACCTGCCGAAACGACTGCTCGGAACATATTTTTATTCGCCTTCGCAGGAAGGCTACGAGTCGCAGGTGACGGCGCGCCTGGAAAGGTGGCGCGAGGCGCAAAGAAAAGCGCTGGGCATTACGAAAGTGGAGAACATCCCCGCCATGAGCGAAGAACAGATACAGGAAATGAAGAGAAAGATCAAACAATGACGTTGCTACTCCTCATCCGTCACGGAGAAAACGATTACGTCAAGACCGGGAGAATGGCAGGGAGAATTCCCGGCGTGCATCTCAACGAAAAGGGGAAGAACCAGGCCCGGGCGCTGGCAGAGGCGTTGAAGGACGTCCCGATCAAGGCAGTTTATGCGAGTCCGCTCGACCGCGCGATGGAGACGGCGGCGCCAATCGCTGAATCGCATCAACTAAAAATCGTCGCCGAACCCGCGCTGATGGACACACACGTCGGCAAATGGCAGGGACGGTCATGGAAGGCGCTGCGGTTGACAAAGGCATGGAAGATCGTGCAGAACGCGCCGTCGCGTTTTCGGTTTCCCGAAGGCGAGTCGTTCCCGGAATGTCAATTGCGAATCGTAAACGCGCTGGAACGCATCATGGAGAAACGCGGCAAAGCGCAGGACATTGCGGCGGTTGTCTTTCACGCCGATCCAATCAAACTGGCGGTGGCGCATTTTCTTGGAATGCCGCTCGATCATTTTCAACGACTGGGTTGCGACACGGGTTCGTTGACCGCGTTGTATGTGAATGAAACGGGCGCGAACCTGCTCAAGTTGAACCAGCGTCCGCCCTTCGATTTCCTGTCGAAGGAAAAGAAGAAGTAATGGCAAAACTTAAACTCGACCTGCACGACATTTACAACAAGGGCGGCAAGATCGAAGCCGAACTTAACCGGATTGTGGAAGAAGCCATCGAGCGAAAGATCGAACTCGTCGACATTATCCCCGGCAAAGGCAGCGGGCAACTCAAAAAGAAAGTCCTGCGTTTTTTAAATCAGAGCCACATCAAAAAACTCTACCACCGCGTGGAAAAAGACGACAAGAACTTTGGGCGGATATTCATCCACTTCAGATTTTAAGAAGCTTGTCTCGCCGCCTCGCAGACCGCAACGACATGAGTTACTTCCACAACTTCGCCAGCTCGTTCAACGACTTGTAATACGGCTCGATGCTGGGGATGTAATGCGCTTCGTTCTTCGCGTGCGGGCCGATTCCAGATTGCCCCCACACGACCGCCTGCCCGCCGGGAGCGAATCTTGCGCTGGTGCCGGGCAGCTTCCTCCCGATTCTCGCTTCATTCCCCGCCCCAGCCTGTTTGACCGCTTCGATGAGCGCTTTCAACGCCGGATTGTTCGGGTCGCACGCCACCCCATTTTCCATGACGGAGAATTTCGCTTCGAGTCCGTTCTCGGCGCAATAACTTTCAACTTTCGACCTTAAACCTTCAACATCGTCCTGCGGAATGGCGCGAATCTCCACGCCCAGAATCCCCTCTCCGGCGGTGACGTTATACACGCCCGGCGTTCCGACATTGATAAACGGAAATTTTGCCTGCGACTGCCAGCCATCTGAGGATTTGAGGGTCAGATGTTTGGCAAAGATTTCATTCAAGGCTGAACGGGCGGCGATGAGTCTCTCGCTCAGGTCGCCGGTTCCCGCCACGCCGCTGTGCCCCTTCGCCCCGCGCGCGATCACATCGAAACGCATCACGCCGCGATTTTCCACGCAGATTTCGCCGAAGAGCTCGTCGCCCCTTTCGCCGGTTCTTTCACCCGCAACAAATAGCGACGGTTTCAAATCCAATTCTTTCAAAACGTGAGGCGTGCCCCAGGCTTCGGCTTCTCCGTTTTCCTCGTTGCCGATTAACAGCAGGGCGATATTCGGAAGCGAGCCAGTTTGATTTGATCTGGCTATATGCAGCGTATCTTTCATCCACACAAGATAAGTGGCGACGACGGTTTTCATATCCGCCGCGCCCCTGCCCCACAGGTAATCGCCCTCGATGCGCGGGGTGAATTGGGAGTCGTCTGGGTCGGGTTCGACGACGTCGAAGTGGCCGGTGAGGAGGATTGGTAATTGGTTGTTGGTAATTGGTAATTGTGGGAAGGCGGCGTAGACGGCAGGGTATTTTCCATCAAAAAACTTTGTTTCGAGGCCGGCGTTGCGGAGATAGTCGTCAATGAGCGAGGCGGCGCGATGGACTTCGTCGAGGCGTTCGTTGGGCGAGGCGGTGACGGAGGGGATGCGAATTAACTGTTGGGCAAGATCGAGGATTTCGGAGGTCTTGTCGGGATACGAGACTTCGATGACGGCCTGCGCGCGCGGGCGGAAGCGAATCGGCGCGGACGGCGTCTGGCGCACAACGTCGCGGCTGCGTTGAATAAATTCGGCGATCTTGGAGGCGTCGCTCCCCAGTTTGCCGTAATCCGACGCAATGCGCTCCACATCAGATTTCACCTGCGCTTCGTGTTCGTAGAATAATTCTTTCAACACGGTCATCGGGACTTCGTCGTTTGCGCCGAGTTCAAGTTGTATGCGGGCGCGGATTTTTTCGGAGGTGTTGCGTCCGCCTTCGGACATTTCGACGAGCGGAACCAGGTCGTCCCACAAGTTCAGGGCTTGCGCGAGCGGTTGAATCTCGCCTAGCGTCCATTTGAGGAAGGCGCGAATGGAGGTCGGTTTGCCCGTCAGCGGATTTTCGATCTCGGCCCGCAGACCGTATTTTGCGGCGGCGTTCTCATTGGCGCGGGCGCGGGTGATGTCTTCGCGGTCATAGCGGAAGGAGCGGGCAAAGGTCGGGTCGGAGTAGATGCGAAGCAAAAGCAGATGCTTGAAGGTCAGATTCGCAACGTCCAAATCCAGCGAATGGCCGCCTTCGTCGGTGCGGACTTCGACGCGCCCCATCGGCAGGTTGATGCGCGCCATCAGGTTTTGCTTTTCAACTTGCAGAGCCATCTCCTCGGGTGGAGTCGGCTGACCGGCGGCAAACAAGCCGCGGGCGTAGAGAGAGGCGAGCTGATCGCTCGTGGTGGAGATGATCCGCTCGACGGGTTCGGCAAAACTGCGGGCGCGGATGGGAGTCCAGTTGTTATTCCCAAAACGCACGCCGCGGCGCACGAGGTCGTAGGAGATTTGCAGGTAATCGTTGTACGAACGATAGAGGTCGGGGAGGTCAATGGCGGGCGGATTCGGGAAGGTGAGATTGCGAATCGAATCGAATTCGGTCAGGACGACAACGGCGCGTCCATCGCGGACTTCGGCCCGCATCGGCGTGGAGGCGCTGGCCGCCACGAAGAGCGACGCGAAGGCGCGCAGGAGCCGGGCGGCGGTGATGTAGAACTCGGATTTAAATTCGTCGAGGTGTCGGTCGCCGCGTTCGGTGGGCGCGAGGTGCATGAAGTCCCAGGCGAAGAGCGGGTCGGGCAGGGACATGTTGGTGTGGATGCCGGTCGTCGCCAGGGTGTCGCCGTAGAGGTCAACGCATTTTTCGAGGTAGCGGCGTTTGGCGATGGGCCAATCGCCGGGGATGGAGTGATGGGCGATGTCGGTCAGGAAGAGCAGGTTGCCGTGCCAGTAATGCAGGCGCTCGCCAAAATTGACTCCGGCGCAATGAAGCGCGTTGACGAGCGAGGCTTCGTGAAGACGCGCTTCGTAAATCGCGCCGCGCGGGCTGTAATACGGGCGCGTCGCCCATTCGATCATCCAGTGGAAGACTTCGAGCTGGCTGTATTGCGCCTGCCAGGGCGGGATACATTCGGCGCGGAGATAGTCCACGAAGGATTGCTGGCTGGGTCCCGCGCCGACGGTGAGCAGGGGGCGCAGGTCTTCATCGAGGAGATTCCATTCCTGTTCGAAGCCGTTCAGTCCGCCGTGCGGCTTTTCTTTGGCGGCTTGTTCGAGGGCAAGGAGGTATTTGTCGGCGAATTGTTGGGGCATGAGGGGGTTCCTTGGCGCGAGATGGGTTGAAGGTTGCAGGTTGCAGGGTACAGGTTACAGGGTGCAGGTTGAAGGTTGCAGGTTGCAGGGTACAGGTTGCAGGTTGCAGGGTACAGGTTACAGGTTACAGGTTGCAGGTTGCAGGTTGCAGGGTGCAGGTTGCAGGGTACAGGTTACAGGTTACAGGTTGCAGGTTGCAGGTTGCAGGGTACAGGTTGCAGGGTGCAGGTTACAGGTTACAGGTTACAGGTTACAGGGTGCAGGGTACGAGGAAAGATGAAAGAGGGGGGCTTTCATCTACTTTCCACTCTTGACCCGGATAAGGTCAAAGGGTTCTACTTTTTCAAATTCTCCAATCCCTCCATCAATCTAGCAAACGCTCCTTCGGTGTCGGGGCGACCGTCCACGAAACCACACGAACACCGGCGCTTGCCCTGGCGTGCAAGCGCCAGGTACAAGCGTAAACGAATGAACGCGCGCCATATTCGCGCGTTCGTGACCTTGTTCGTAGGTCGCATTGCAAGTCGAAATCCTTTCGGTAGTTTTGTGTGAAATCCCCAGGTTATGTTGAATTCATAGACAGTACGGGAGGCGTTGATTGACTTGCAATTTGTACCCGCCTACATTTGCGCCAGGCAAGGATCGTCCCGAATGAGCGCAATTTGCTGTCCCAGATAAGGAAGGGATGGAAGGTGATGCCAACGACGCAGGAGGTGGTAAGAGGGGGAAGTCAAGAGGCGGCAGATGTCCACAGCGGGTTTCCAATCTTCCCTGCGGATCTCCGCAATGGTCTCTCTGCTTGGCAATACGCCAAAATCCCAAGCCGCACACAAGCGCGCGAGGAAATCCACGCAGTCGGCGAGGGTGTTCAGCGATTCGGGAACATCCGCATCAGGATATAAGGAACCATCGAGCCAGGGGAGGTTATTCATAGGTCACCGCAGGAAAACGTTGGAATACCAGTCACGCACCTGCTGTGCCTGTTCGCGTTGAGTTTTGTCTTCTATCTGATCAATGGGACGATGCAAGGCGATTCGTTCCAGATGAGTTTCTATCGCAAGGCGGGCGCGCGACATGTTCGCGTCGCTTCCAGCCAGGGATTGCCGTCTTTGCCAAAGTATCCAACATTCACTGACACTTAACGCGTCAGCCTGACAAATTGTGAAAATATCCAAAAAATCGCGCGGCGCGCCCCGTTCCACGAGGGCGACCATTTTGCTTGCCACTAGGTCAGCGAGGCTGTCCAGGGGGACATCAATCCAACCTGCCGATGCGGTCTCCTCCAGGCGGGCTGAACGCGCCGCAATTTGAAAACTGAATACAATTTTCCCATCCTGCAATAATTCCACACTGACTACATCGCCCCATGCGCGGACACGTACATTACCGTGCGCGGCCAAAGCCTGTTCAAGAGTCTGGGTCACTTCATGCCTTTGCGCCTCTGTCAGCGCTTCGGACCACCACGCATCCACATCATGGGTTGGACGGTAATCGAAGTAATGGAATAATCCCAGCGCGCCCCCAAGCGAGATTCGCTTTGCGAGGTTTGCTCTTACCAACGCATCGAGACAAGTTCGCGCATAAGGCGAAAGTTGGGACGGCTGTCGCGGTGAGATATTCTTCATTGAGGAAATTATACCGTTTTCTTCTTCCGCTTTCTACTTTTTCAAATTCTCCAATCCCTCCATCAATCTAGCAAACGCTCCTTCCGTTCTTTCAACCGGGGTCGCATACGAGAAGCGGACCCATTCGCCGCCGAAGGGCGAGAAGAACGCCCCGGGGACGACGGCGATGCCGTGATTTTCGGCGAGATATTGCCCGAGCGGTTCGGTATCCGGCCACTCCCTTGCTTTGATATATTCGCCGACGTTCATGAAGGCGTAGTATCCCTTGCCGATGATGTGTCCCATTCCGCTTTGGGCGAGGAGTTTTTTCAGCGCGACGCGGCTGGCGTTGGTCGGTTCGACGACAGTTTTCGCGGCTTCGGCGAATCCCGTTTCGTAGGCGGCCATGGCGACGGCGAGCGAGAAGAACGAGGGGATGACTCCGTGCGACGCGCGCGCGGCAATGAACTTGACGACGGCTTCATCCGCGATGAGATGGCAGTTGCGGATGTTCGATCCGCCCAGCGATTTGGTGATGCCGTCGAGGAACATAATCCGCTTGCGTTCTTCGGGGGTAAAGAATTTGAGGAAGGAGTTCAAGTCCATGGGCGCTTCGTCGGTGACGTAGTGATACATCCAGTCGAAGAGGACGAAGGCGGCTCCCGCCTCCAACGCGGCTTTGGCGAGCGAGACTTGCTTTTCAACGGCGATGGTCAAGCCGGTGGGATTATCGGGATTGGTAATGACAATGCCTGCAATCTTGCGCCCCTTGGATTCGGCAAACTTCACGCTTGCGCGAATCGCGTCTTCAGAATATGCCCATCCTTCAGCAGGGTCGCCGGGAGTCCACAAGACATTCGCGCCCACGCCGTACGGTCCCCAGTTGTAGGAAATCCACGGGACGCGCGAGACCATGATCAGGTCGCCCTGGCGTCTATGCCCCAAAGCCAGCATCGCGCCGTACGCCTTGACCAGCGCGTCGCGCCCGCCCGCCGTGCCGAGGACGTTGGCGGGTCCCCAACCGGAGGCGGAGTCCAATTTCCAATATTGTTCGATCACCGCTTTGCGATAAGCGTCCGTGCCGAAGGGCATGTCGTAGGCTGTGCCATGCTCCAGTTGCAGTTGAAGCGCGCGCTCCAGAATAAATTTTGGAACGCCGGGCAGGGACGCGCCTCCGTCCCCTTGCGACGCGTCGAAAATCTTCGCGCCGGGGTTTTTCTCCTGAAAGACCTTTAACGATTTATTGATGAGGAACATGCGCGACGGCGGAATGTCCGCCATCTGTTTGAGGTGTTCGCTGACGGGGATGAGATTCTTGTCTTCGAGGGCGAGGACAGGCGCAGCGTTGGAAATGGTCATGAAGGCTTCTCCTTTGCAAAATAAAAAAATGCCCCGAGGTTTCGGGGCATTGGGCGCTACTATCGAACCAGATTCTGTTCGCCTGACAACCGCCAACGCCCCGACACCAAATGCTTGGCGCGAGTGACGAGGGCGTTGCGATTATTCAAAAAGCGCTGACTGGACATCGGGCGCAAGGATACCACCGCGAAAGGCGAGCGTCAAGAAAACGAAAAATCACTCCCTCAACTCTGACGCGCGTCTCAACTTGAAACCAGTTCGACGCGTTGCGGCTTCGTGTTCGGGACGCGGCGGATCTCCCCGCGCGCCTCGAGATCGAGTTTGACGGTTGTGTAATACCACATCATCGAGCCGTCGAACTGTCCGCGTAGTTGATCTTCGATCAGCGCCGCCAGCTCCATGAAAGGCATCGCCCCATCGCGCCTCAGCGTTTCAAGGATGGCGTTTCGCATCGTGTCGTATTTCGCCTTTTCGATCTTCACGCCTTTCTTCGTCGAATCGGGATGCAGGGTCAAAAAGGATTCCATCATGCCCCGCCTTTCATAGCCTGAAACACCCCAAGAACGTTCCCATCCGGGTCTTGAAAAAATCCCCACCAACCCATGCCGGGGATTTCGGTTTTCTCGTGCAAGACCCTGCCGCCAAGCGTTCTCGCCTTCTTGAGGTCCGCCTCCACATCCTCGCTGTCAATGTAAACCGTCACGCGCCCGGCGGGGCTGTCTTCGGAAATCTGCGGGAAGCCGCCGCCAGAGTTATCGCCCGCCTCCCACATGACGTAGTTCATCTCCGGCATTGGGACAATCTTCCATCCAAATAGTTCGCGATAAAACTCCCCAGCCTTGTTTTGGTCTGCGGCTGGGATTTCGACATGGACGACATTTCGGTTGGTCATGTTTTTTTCTCCTGTTGAAAACGGATAAATGTGACCATATTATAGAACATATTTTCTAATTTGGCAACCCCGCCACTGGATGAAATTCCGGCTCGACCCAAGCCGACGCCGGGTCCCCGCTCCCGGGCTTTGACGCCGCGCCGATAAAAAAAACCCGCCCCATCGAGAGGCGGGTCTGTTTCGCGCTTTTCCTACTTATTCAACGGGATGCTGCGAAGCACGCATTTATCCTCGTTTTCGATCCAGCGACAGTTCAGGTTTGCAATACAACGCGCCTCCGAAGGGATCGGTTCGCAAACCTTGTCCACCCATTCGGAACATTTCACCGTATTCACGCGTACCGTGATACACCCCGTGCCATCCAACGCCTCTTCCTTGACAGGCACGCACGCCGCAGAATTCTGGTCGAAGATAAACCCTGAAGCGCAGGTGGGGTTCACGCCCCCCGGCGCGGGCTGGCAGCATTGGAAGCCTTCGTTGTAGGAATAGCCCGCGGCGCATCCGGCATAGGTCTGGCTGGCGAGCGTCGCATTATCAATGCCGAAGGGCGCGTTGGTTTCGCCGTTTGGCGGGGCGCACATTCCGGCAAGGTCGTCGAAATACAAACCGATCGGGCACGAGCCGTCCGCGGCGGGACCGACCGCGCAGGATTGTTGCGATCCGCGCATGACGGTCACGTAGCCGATCGGGCAGCCGCCCGCCGTCGGCTGGGCAAGGATCGGGGTGTACGAACACGCCCCGGTCGCAGGGTCGAGCGTATACCCCGAGTCGCAGAAAGCGTTCAGGGAGGAGACATCCGGCTGGTTGGTACATTCCGGGTTGCAAACCACGATCTCATTCGTAGACTCGATGCTGCGCGGGCCGCGGCAGGTCAGGGTGCGCAGTCCGCCCTCGGTCTTTTCCTCGCATGTGATGCGCGTGCCGCGTTCCTCCCAGGTTGCGCCGAACGAGATTTGCACGACGCCGAAGCCGTCGCCCTGCTGGCAGTATTGGTTGACCTGCACTCCTTCGGGCAGCGCGCAGGAGTTAACTGCTTCCACCTGGCTGGCGGGGACGTGAGCGGTCAATTGACAATACGGCGCAAACGGCTGCGGGGCGGGGACGACGCACCGAAAACCGATGTCGCGCCCGGTGTCTGTTTGTTCGTTGTAGCGCCGGATGGCGGACGCAATTTGCACATCGTCAGTCTCGAACGAACTTCCGCGCACCACGCGATATTTTCCGCTCGCGGGTCCGGTCGGGTTTTCCGCAGGGGATTGGCTATAGTAATTTGCATCGTACAAATCGAAGATCCATTCGAAGACGTTCCCAGCCATATCGTACAAGCCGAACGGGCTCTTGCCGTCGGCATAGGTGTCAACGTGAGTCGTCCGCCCGTAACAATTGGCGAAGTTCAGCAATCCGCAGGTCGGCGCCGCATTTCCCCAGGGATAAGTGTTGCCGTTCGCGCCGCGCGCCGCTTTTTCCCATTGCGCTTCTGTGGGCAGGTTGCCTTGAATCCAGTTGCAATATGCCTGGCTTTGATCCCAATTGACGCCCACAACGGGATGGCTGGCAAATTCCGGATTCGTGAAAACGGGACCGCCGAGTTCCTGCGTCGGCGCGGAACATACGCCCGCCTTGACGCACTGGTCGTACATGCGGTTCGTCACTTTTGTCTGTTGGATCCAATATCCGTCCAGCGATATGGAATGTACGGGCGCGTCGTAACCGCCGTCCCCCATGGAAAAATTCCCGGACGGGATGTAAACGAGAACGCTCCCGTCAATCCATTTGATCGTCTCGCCGTTCTGCGGTCCGCCAAGCGTGACCGGCGCCGGGGGCGCGTCCGAGGTCGCGGTCGCCGCTTCGGTGGGGGCGCTTGTCGCCGTCACCACCACGGTGATCACCTCCGGCGTGGGCGAGCCGCACGAAGAGAGGATGAACACCAGGATAAAGAATGTCCCCGCAATCAGGTTTCGTGCCTTTGTCATTCAATCTCCTTTTCCCGAAGTTACGGGACGGAATGATTATAATGCAGACAATAAACAAGGCTGGCGCTCTATGCCAGCCTTGTTTGTAAATCAAATTCGCAGGTTCAGGGTTGGTTGCAGGAACACACGATCACCACGGCGATCATGGACACATTCTCGCAAACGTAATATTGCGGCGGACAGCCCGCATCCGCCGGGTCTTCGCCGACCATAGCCGGCGCTTGTTGCGGGCAAATGCCCGGCTCGCTCCCCGTAGGTTGAAAACCGACCGCCACGCGGCAGGTGTTGTCCACAGCGGAGAGTTCCTTGATGGGGTAAAAAATTTCAAGTTCAATCAGGGCGGCGCCGGCTTGTTCGTGAGTAAAGTAGTCGCTCAGATCAAAGAGCGCCGGGTCAAGGTCTTCCGTTCCCGACCATAATCCGGCAAGGAAACTTGTTCCGCCATTCAAGACGCTCTTTTTCACCGCCAGATGAACAACATTCGGGTCTTCGGGAGAAATCCGTACCCACGCCAGATCAGGGTCGCCTTCCACAGCGGGACCAAATTCCATTGTCTCATACCCATTCCCCTTTTGGGCGTTATCGTCCGTGATCATCGGCGTCGCCCCGCCGACATCGTCGTTCGTATCGAACCAGGCTTCCACGCCCCCCGTTGTCCATTCGGCGGATACGGGGTTGGAGGCGAGGATCAACCAGTCGCCGCCGCCGTCCAGATCAAGATCGATCTCCAGTCCGTACTTACCCTTCAATTCCCGGCTGGCATTGTCGCCTTTCAAAGCGATGGCGGCATAAATCCACAAATCATCCGCATAAATAAAACCGGACTGAATGTCTATAAAAGAAAAATATTCGTCCATCGTTTGCGAGATAAAGGGACGTTCAAAGCGCGTAAACGTAAAACGGTCGCCTCCCGGCGCGCGATGATCGTCGGCGGTGGCGGAGGAATCCTGGTCGCCGACCGCGCCGCTGGGTTCTTCCGGGAGTTCGCCGGGAACGGTCTTATGCTCCACGGTGGGCGTCGCCGGAATCTCAGTGGCAGTTTCGGTCGCCGGCGGGAGCGTTTCCGCGGCGGGGGTCTCGACAACCGCCGCGGGGCTTCCCCCAAAATTACAAGCGGAAAGCGACAGCATTAAAACAAAGGACAGGACGTTCATTTTCTTTTTCATATAAGAAAATCCTTTCTCCGCGCTCACTATACACGACCGATTGTTCGCAGTGAATAGGAGATTGGTTCGGTTTACGCCTGCCCAATGTCAAAAAGGCGCGGAGCGTCCGTCTTATTTTGCATTTCGTATTTCGTCCACCGCCGCCGGGTTGACCAGCGAGGAAGTGTCGCCCGCATCCAACCCCAAATATGCCGCGCGGATCATGCGCCGCATCACCTTGGCGTTGCGCGTCTTGGGCAGGTCGTCCACAAACAGGATGGCCTTCGGCGCGAGCGCCCTGCCCATTTCCGCCACGACCATCTCATGCAATTCCCGACGAAGCGCTTCGCCTCTTTCCACGCCGGGAGCGGGTACGGCAAAAAGAATCAGTTCGCTCCCCTTGACCTCGTGCGGCGCGCCGATCGCCGCCGCCTCCACAATGGATTCATGCCGGACGAGAATCGACTCCACCTCCGCCGGTCCCAACCTCTTCCCCGCAATCTTGATCGTATCGTCCGAGCGTCCGAGGATGTACCACAAGCCGTCATTGTCAATCGCCGCAAAATCGCCGTGAACCCAGACGTTCTCCCAGCGCGACCAATATGTATCGAGGTAGCGTTGCCTGTCCTTCCAAAATCCGCGCGTCATCCCAATCCACGGCGCTTTGATGATAAGTTCGCCGACCGCGTTGCGAACCGGCCTGCCGTTTTCATCCGCCACATCCGCCGCAATGCCCGGGCACGGCGCGGAGAAGGCGCACGGCTTGAGCGGCATGAGCGGGTTGCCCATCACAATCCCGCCGCTGATCTCCGTCCCGCCGGAGTAATTGACAATCGGAATCTTCGAACCGCCCACTTTTTCAAACAGCCACATCCAGGGGTCGGGGTTCCACGGCTCGCCGGTGGAGGCGAAACATTTCAGCGAACTGAGATCGTGCTTCTTGAAATGTTCGTCCCCATGCGGAATCAACGAGCGGATCAAGGTCGGCGAAACGCCCATCTGGTTGATCTTGTGTTTCTCCGCCAGTTCCCACAACCGATCCGGCGCGGGAAAATCCGGCGCGCCGTCGTAGAGGAACATCGTCGCGCCGAGGATGAGAGAGCCGAAGACCAGCCAGGGACCCATCATCCAGCCCATGTCGGTCATCCAATAAATCACATCCGTGTAGCGCAAGTCCGAGACTTGCGCTGCACGCGAAGCGCCATGCACATCCGTCCCAAAGGCCATATCCTGCGCGGCTTTGACCGGGAATCCGCAATGCGTGTGAAGCGCGCCCTTCGGCTTGCCGGTCGTGCCTGAAGTGTAGATGATCATCAAGGGGTCTTCGGCGTCGGTCTTTTCGGTCTCCGCCGCATCGCTCTGTCCATCAATCAGTTCGCGCCACCACAGATCCCGCCCTTCTTTCATCTTTATCGCCTGCCCCGTTCGCTTCAAAACGATCATATGCTTCAACGTCGGGATTTGCTCCGCCGCCTCGTCCGCAACGGATTTCATCTCGACCGCCTTGCCGCGCCGGAACGCGCCGTCCGCCGCGAAGAGGGCTTTGGCGTCCGCGTCCGCCATGCGCGAGACAATTGCGCCCGCGCCATAGCCGGAGAACAACGGCAGAATGATCCCGCCGATCTTGGCAATCGCCAGCAGGGCGATCACGATCTCCGGCGTCATCGGCATAAAAAGACCGATTGCGTCGCCCTTCCCCAGCCCCAGCGAACGAAGCGCGTTGGCAGTCTTATTCACCTGCTTATAAAGTTCTGCATAAGTCAGGGACTTCGTCGCGCCTTCCTCGCCCTCCCACACCACTGATAACTGCTCACTGATGCCTGATACCCGCCGCTTATCCACGCAATTATGGACGATATTCATTTTTCCGCCCACGCACCATGTGGGGAATTGGATCCCCGCGCTCAAATCCACGACCTGCGAATACGGTTCATAAAATTGGATGTCGAGGAATTTCAAAACGGCGTCGGTGAACCATGCAACGTCTTCCGTTGATCGTTTCATCAACCCGGCAAAATCGGCGACGCCGTGCAGGCGCATGAAAGCCGTCAGGTTTGACTCTGCGATATGCCTGGCGGTCGGGCGCCAGACGATCTCCCCGCCAAAACTGAGCGAAGCATTGCCCTGAGGATGTCGAAGGCTCGAAGCGTTGAATTGTTCAGTCATGGATATGCTCCTCGAATGGATTGGTCGCCCCCGATTCTAATCCCAATACGCGACAATCTGCGGGATTTCCCTACGGAACAGGATGATACGAATGGTTTACCCTCCTCGCAACAACTGGACGTATAATCCCGCAATCGTTCGCGGAGGATGCTGTTATGCCTGAAAACACCATGAACTTAACGTTGATCAAATGCCCCAGTTGCGGCGGACCCAATGACCCGTCCCCGGGCGCAAGCCAAATGCCGTGCGCTTATTGCGGCGCAAACCTGACCATCCCAAAGGAAATGCGGAGAGGCGCAAACCCGGTCGTCGAAAAGAAGCCGTCTGCGGAAAATGCCGCGCATACCTTCGAAAAGAACGCGCCCGACCTTTTACGCAAAGCCCAACCCATCGCTGTCAAAGCATGGAACGCATACGCCTACTGGACTTGGATTCGCCGGCTGTTGCCGACCTGCCTGACCCTGCTCGCGATCGGGTTCATCGCCTGCGTTGCCCTGGGGATCGTATTCGCCCTATTCCAATAACTCCATAACTTGATTCTCGCAAAAAACCTTTCCTTCGCCATCGTTTTTTCCGCCCTCGCGGCGACGAAGTAGATATTAATCCTCTAAAATTCATTCGCTGAATTTTGGTATAATTCCGCTTACACTTATATAAGGAGAAACCCATGCACATTGACTATCAGGAAACCAGCAAGGACCTGCTGACTCGAATTGAGATTCACGAAGAATACGGATCGGCCAACATTGATGTTTGGACGACGGATCTGCTCGACCCCCAGCCTGGCATGAAGATCCTCGACGTGGGATGCGGCGCGGGAAAACTGAGTTTCCTCTTCGACGATTACACAAAGGGAGGGGCGAACATCATCGGCGGCGATTTCTCGGAGGAATTGCTTGAGAAGGCTCGCGCAAGGAACAAGGAACGCGGCTCGCAGGTCGAATTTCAATTTCTCGATTTTAACCAGCCGTTCAACTTTGCGGATAACGCCTTCGACCTTTGCACAAGCGCATTCGCGATCTATTACGCCAGAAATCTGAACTTTACATTTGGCGAGGCGCACCGGGTATTGAAGCCCGGCGGACGGCTCTTCGTCTCCGGTCCCCTGCCTGAGAACAAGCAGATGTTCTACGACATCATCGAGGAAGCGGCGAACGCCGCCATCCCGCCCATGCCCGGCTCCTCGCGCTTCAAGGGCGACATCTTCGGCACGATTGACAGCATCTTCGCCAGGACCGAACTGCGTACATTTGAGAATCACCTCACCTTCCCCGAAGTCGAGCCGTTCATCGAGTATGTCCGCGCCTCGTTGAACGAAGACCGCAAACTGTGGACTTCGATGTTCGACAACAGGGATGAATACGAGGCGCTGATCGTCAAGATCACCGACGCAGCGAGGCGCCGGTTCGAGCGCGACGGCAAATTGGTGATGACCAAGGTTGTCGGCGGGATTTTGGCGACGAAATAGCGCTGACGATGGGACTCGGACGATGGACGATAAGAGCCATGGTCTGCGGCCCATCGTCCATCGTCCTATGAATTTTCACGGTAAACGAACCCTTTTCCTCGGCGCGCATCCCGACGATATCGAGATCGGATGCGGGGCGTTGATTCACCATATCGTTCACAAGACGGACATCCTGTGCGTCACGCTCTCGGACAATCAGAAGAATCCCGACTTGAAGAATGTAAAGGCGGAACATCTCGCCTCGATGAAAGTCCTCGGCGTGCCGGAGGAGAAGATTATCTTCGGCCCGTTCGTCACGCGCGTCTTTCCCGATTCGCGGCAGGACATTCTTGAGTATTTTCTAAAACTGCGCAAAGACTTTCAGCCCGATCTGATCTTCACCCATTCGCGGCAGGACGTCCACCAGGATCACAATACGATGACCGACGAAGCCCTGCGCGCCTTTCGCGGAATCACCGTGCTGGGTTTTGACGTGGTGCGCTCCTCCTACGGGTTCTTTCCCCACTTTCTGGTTGAAGTCACAGAGCAGGATGCGAATAAAAAGATCGAAGCGTTATCGAAATACGACACCTATCGCGACCGTTATTACTTCAACAGCGAACTGACCCGCTCCATCATGGTTCGTCACGGCGCGCTGGCGGAGGTTCCGTTTGCAGAGGGGTTTGATATTTTGAGGATTGTGGGGAGGTTTGGGGAGCAGGGTTGGTAATTGGAGATTGGTAAGCGGTGATTGGTAATTGACGGATGGGATGGAGTTCGAGAATCGCTATCTGGCGCTGCGAATGGCGGAAAATGATTCGGGCGCCGATAAAGGCTCCTGGGGAGGATCAAGCCAAAGTCAGGCCGGGAGCCGGTTCATCCTCAAAGTGAAACCGGGTTATGAAGACCGAATGGACGCAGGCGGGTCGCCGCGCCACATTTCGATGCGGCGGAAGGATTCTACGTAGCCCATCCTGTAAAAAGCGGGCAAGTGCGGATCGTCCGCCTGGATGTTTTCGATGTGCGTGTCGAGGCGCGGATATTGGTGATGTAAATGCGAGAGGAAGGCGTACGCCACCTGCGCCGGGTCGCCTTGTTCTGTTTTATAGATGAAATGCGTCAGGGTGAATTTTTCGCGCTGGTAGGCGATCCAGCCGCAACTGCCGTCGGGAAGCGTGACGCGCATTCCCGAGACGTTTTCAAAATGCGCCATGGATTCGGATTGATTTGTCCAGGGTTGCGTGCCGCGGTCGTAGCCGATTAAATCGAGAGCCTCGTAGCGTTCCAGCCGGCGCGCGTCGGCGACGACCGGTTCGATCAGCGGTTTGGTGTGCGTGGTCGGGGAGCGCCTGAGGATTAACAGTTCGCCGACTTCGTAGAATCCCAGTTTGAGAAAAAGTTGATGCGCGGGCGTGTTATTTTTGATGACCTCCAGCATGATAAAGCGGACGCCCATCGCCTCGGAGTTCTCGATCAACCGGCGGCACAGCGCCTCTCCCACTCCGCCCCGCCGCGTGGAGGGGATGACGCCGAGTCGGGTGATCCATGTGCGCTCCGGGCGCGCGCCCAACATGACGACTCCGCGCGGGACTCCGTCCTCGATGGCGAGCACAGAGCGCTCAACGTCCACGTCGTAAACGCGGATATATTCCTGCAACCGCGCGCTGTTCATGGGCATTGGCACCAGATAATCCACGCGGGTCTGGTTGTAGAGCGCGGTCAATTCTTCAATTGTGAAGCGGCTGGCGGGCATCAATTGAATTGCGGTATTTGTCGGAGAAGGCATTTTCAAGTCCGTACGGCGGCTATTCCTTCGCCAGATATTTTTCCACCTGCTCGAGAAATTCGCCGACCTTGACGATGGGTTTCCCAATAAAGCCGTTGCATCCGTAACTTTCCGCCATTTGCCGCGCGGTTTCGGGGGGCCAGGCGGTAAATGCAACGATGGGCAAATCCTCAAATGACGGGATTTCCCTTAACTGTCCCGCCAGGGTCAAGCCGTCGTAATCGGGCAAGCCCAGGTCAAGCAGGATCAAGTCGGGGCGTTCTTCCAGGGCGCGGGCGTACCCTGTTTCTGCGTCTTCGGCGTGGGCGATTTCATATCCGCGCGAGGCGAGGATTTTTCGGGCAAGTTCGACGTTATCCGGTATGTCTTCGACGATGAGAATTTTGGTCATGAGGTTCACCTGCAAGCCGGAAAATCGCCCTGCGGACGACGAACTGCGGCTGTCAGTCTTTTGGAATCCCGACGAATATCTTTCCGTCGCGCGTCCGCACCGGGTAGGCGGGAACATCCACGACGGCGGGCATTTGCATCACCTTGCCTGTGCGGACGTCGAACTCGGCTCCGTGGCGGGGACAGACGATATTGTATCCTTCGAGGTCGCCATCCCCCAGCGGGCCGTCGTCGTGCGTGCAGACGTCGCCGATGGCGAAAAGTTGACCGGCGATATTGAAAACGACAATGGGCTTGTCGCCCAATTCCACAAACAAACGTTCGCCGTTCGGCAGTTCCGAGGCGGGAGCGATCTCTATAAAATCGGCTTTTGATTCGTCAAGGGCGGTGTAATTGAACATGGGCGGTTATTGTGAAAGTTGAAATTGTACGACGGCGGTGTAGCAGACCGGCGGACAGTCCTCGCCGTTTGGCTGGAATTTTTCATACGTACAAACAAGCTCAGATTCCGGCGGGGATGCGGAGCCGCACGATGCGGCAATGCAGGAAAACGTTACGAGCAGGAGATTATTCCACCAGCGAGTCGCTTGCTTCGCCAAGACCATAGACGCCTGCCTTCAACACTTTCAGGGATAACAACGCGCACTTTAAGCGGACCGGGCCGAGATCAAGCCCGAGCATGTCAAGAATATCCTGCTTGCTCATTTTCTTTATCTCTTCCAGCGGCTTGCCGATGATGGATTCCATTAACAAATCGGCGGAGGCTTGCGAGATGGCGCACCCGTGACCGTCGAAACGCGCGTCCGTGACTACGCCCGCCTCATCCACCCGCAGGTCAATCCGAATATGATCGCCGCACAGCGGGTTATTATCCGCAAACGAAATATTGTGCGGGTCGAGCTTCCCGCGATAAGATGGATTTTTATAATGCTCGATGATGACTTCGCGATAGAGATCGTCCATGGTAGTCCTGTAGTCGGGTTGCCGGGTCGTCGAATAGTCGGGTTGTCGGGTTGTCGAATAGTCGAATAGTCGGGTTGTCGAATAGTCGAGTTGTCGGGTCGTCGAATAGTCGGGTTGTCGGGTCGTCGCGTAGTCGGGTTGTCGTTGTATATCTATCGCGCGATCACGCGACCATCCAACCACATGACCACATGACCACGCGACCACACGACCATCCAACCACATGACCACGCGACCACACGACCATCCAACCACATGACCACGCGACCATCAGACTAAATTACCCAAACATTTCCTTCACTTTATACAATCCCTTCACCAACAAATCCACTTCATCCTTTGTGGAATACAGATAGAACGAAGCGCGGCTGGTGGCAGGGATGCCGAATTT
>WBZO01000846.1_pt1 | contig 55598 bp, 48 predicted proteins | sample 5204261 | NCBI WGS metagenome assembly WBZO01 (sample SAMN12412400, study PRJNA552823) | activated sludge metagenome | isolation source: activated sludge from anammox sidestream of wastewater treatment plant... | place: USA: North Carolina | collected 2017-09
CGGGCTGCCGGAACCGCCGTTCGCCGCCGATCTGGGGGCTCGTGATGCTCGTGATCCGCAACCTGCCGCGCGTCGTGATGCGGAAGATCAAGTTCTAGAACGACAACGGGCGGCGCCCCTCGTCGAGGAGTGCCGCCCGTCCCAGCCGGTTCGTACTTCCAGCTCTGACTTCTGAGTTCTGGCTTCCCCTAAGTCCGTGCTTCGAGCTTCGGGACCGACACCGGCTCGCCGGCGTACTGCTGTACCACCGAGAGCAGGCCCGTGTAGAGGAACCCGATCTGGAAGAGCACGAGGAACGGCACCGTGCCGTAGATGCCGTTTGCCAGGGCATAGAACACGGTCGCCGTGAAGTAGAGCCCCAGTGCGAGCTCGATCAGCGGCTGCACCGCGACGGACTGGCGGTACTTCTTGCCCACCCACTCGTCGTGTCCGTCCTCGATGCGGTACTTGGGCGTACGGGCGAACTCGCTCTGCTTGTTGAAGAGCGCCTCGAGCACCGCCTTCGTGTTGTTGATGCAGAGTCCGATGCCGATGGACATCAGGAACGGCAGGTACTTGATGCGTGCGCGCCAGTCGCTGTGAATTTCGCGCTGGCAGACCAGGTAGAAGTTGCAGACCGAGAAGGTGGCCGCGAAGAACAGCGGCACGTCGATCAGCATCATCTCGTACCAGCCCATGTTGTAGCGGATCACCATGGACGGGAACATGAGGATCGAGAGGACCACCATCAACGGGTAGTTGAAGTTCGCCGTGAGGTGGAAGAACGCCTCGGCCTTGACGGCAAACGGGACGTCGGCGGCGAGGATGTGCGGCAGCAGCTTGCGGCAGGTCTGGATGGAGCCCTTCGCCCAGCGGTGCTGCTGGGACTTGAAGGCATTCATCTCCACCGGCACTTCGGCAGGTGCGACCACGTCGGGCACGAACACGAAGCGCCAGCCGCGGAGCTGCGCCCGGTAGCTGAGGTCGAGGTCTTCCGTCAGCGTGTCGTGCTGCCAGCCACCGGCATCCTCGATCACCGCACGGCGCCACACGCCTGCCGTGCCGTTGAAATTGAAGAAGCAGCCGGCCCTGTTGCGGCCGCCGTGCTCGAGCACGAAGTGACCGTCCAGCAGGATCGACTGGATCTTGGTGAGGAGCGAGTAGTCCTGGTTGATGTGCCCCCAGCGGGCCTGCACCATCCCGACATGCGGATCGGTGAAGTGCGGCATCAGCTTCTGCAGGAAGTCGGCACCCGGCAGGAAGTCCGCGTCGAAGATGGCGACGAACTCGCCGCGGGCCACCTTGAGCCCTGCCTCGAGCGCACCGGCCTTGAAGCCCGTACGATCCGTGCGATGGAAGTACTTGATGTCGAATCCCTGCGCGGCGAAGCGACGGACCGCCGCCTCGGCAATGCCCACCGTCTCGTCGGTCGAGTCGTCGAGGACCTGGATCTCCAGGAGCTCCCTGGGGTAGTCAATCGCGCAGACGGATGCGACCAGCCGGTCGGCCACGTACATTTCGTTGTACAGCGGCAGCTGGATCGTGACGACCGGCAGCGGCGACATCTGCGGGCCCGCCGTGGGCTGCTTGTCGCGATTCCTCATGTACATGTACACGAGGTAGTACCGATGCCATCCGTAGAAAGCGAGAATGATGAGGACGAAGAAGTACGAAGCGAGCGTAAGAGTTTCAGCGGGCGTCATTTAGCAAAAGTCGATTATATTAGCGTCCAGCTCGGAACGGGGCAACAAAACCGAGCACTCCCCCCGCCACGTCACCCATGAACACCTCGCAAATCAAGACCCTGCTCGAGCGGGTGGCGGCTGGCCACCTGGACACCGCCACCGCCGAACGTCAACTGGTGGAGGCGCTGCGCGAGCGCCCGTTCGAGGACCTGGGGTTCGCCCGTGTCGACCATCACCGGGCGCTGCGCCAGGGTTTCCCCGAGGTTGTCCTCGGCTTAGGCAAAACACCTGCCCAAGTGGCGGCGATCTCGCGCGAGATCGTGGCGCGAGGCTCGACCCTCCTGGTCACCCGCGCCGCACCGGACGCCTACGAGGCTGTCAAGACGGTCGTTCCCGGTGCGAGTTACCTGCCGGTTCCGCGTCTGATCACGCTGCAGCAGCAGGATGTCGCGCGCGGTCACGGGCAGCTGCTCGTGGTGGCCGCCGGCACCTCGGACCTCCCGGTGGCCGAGGAAGCGGCGTGCACCGCGGAACTGATGGGTAATGAGGTCGAACGACTGTACGACGTTGGTGTCGCGGGATTGCACCGCCTGCTCACCGAACGCCGTCGGCTCCACGCCGCCAGGGTCATCATCGTGGTGGCCGGGATGGAAGGCGCCCTGCCCAGCGTGGTGTCGGGGCTTGTCTCGGTGCCGGTGATCGCCGTGCCGACGTCGATCGGTTATGGCGCCAGTTTCGGCGGGATTGCCGCCCTGCTGGGCATGCTCAACAGCTGCGCCTCGGGCGTGTCGGTCGTGAACATCGACAACGGCTTCGGCGCGGCCAACATCGCCAGCCTCATCAATCATCTGTAGTCCCGGCCGTCTGCTCATCCATACTGGTGCCGCAGGGCCGGCCGTCCCTGTGGTCCACTTCGACAAGGAGTCATGATGCACATCAGACACGCACTTGCCTGCGCTGCCCTGGCGGCAGCCGCCCTCTGCATACCCACAACCGGGTGGGCGCAGTCACCGGGTCCCCTCAGCCGCACGACGACGATGGCGGCGGAGCCCGCGCAGGGTCAGCAATCGCAGCAGACGGTCAGCTCAACCGCGCCGGGCATCGGGTTCGGTGTGAAGGGCGGCGTGCTGTTCTCGTCGTTCCGCGACGCCCGCACCGACTACAAGAACTCGAACGGCTGGCAGGGGGGCCTGTTCTTCGGCGGGAACCGGGCGGGAGCGCTCGGCCTCCAGACCGAGATCACCTACGCCAAGCGCGGCGCCAAGAGCGGCACCTCACCGACCGACACCTACTACCTCGAGGTACCGCTGCTCATCCGTGAGAACTTCGGCTCGTCGAACCGCAACACCGGAGTGAGCGTCTACCTGTTCGGAGGTCCGGCAGCGGACATCCTGCTCAAGGCGAGCCTCAACGACCGCGACATCAAGGACAACTTCAAGAGCGTCGACTGGAACGTCATTGCCGGTGTCGGCTTCGAGGTGTCGCGGCTGCTGGTGGAAGGACGCTTCAATTGGGGGCTCTCGAATGTCCTGAAGGGACCCGGCAACGAGCTGAAGACCCGGTCGTTCGCCGTCCTCGGCGGCATCCGCTTCAACTGAGTCTGCGTCAGCTGCGCCACCCCGGCCGCTCCGGGGTGGCGCGGTGCCGCGCAGGTTGGGCGGATCGCGCGACGGGACCGTACGGTAGAATCGCGTCTTCCCTCCGCAGCGCGGATCCGTTCCTGACGCGTCTCAGTTATGCATGCAGCCGCCCTCCGGGCGCTTGAATTCGATCGGATCGTGGAGGCCGTGCGGGGCTTTGCTCTCACGCCGATGGGTGACGAGCGCCTGGCCGGACTCGCACCTGCGACCGACCCGGCCACGGTCGCGACCCTCCTGGCCGGTACGTCCCAGACGGCGAAGTACATCAACCGGCACGGCGGGTTCCCCCTGCGCGCCTCGGCCGATCTTCCGGACATCCTCGAGGCCCTCAGCGTCGAAGGCCGCGCGCTCGAGGCGCCCCGGCTGCTCGCCCTGGCATCCTTCCTGGATTCGGTCGACGACACGCGCAGCGCCATTCACCGCGTGTCCGCCGAGTTTCCGCTCGTCGACCGCGCCGGCACGCGTGCCGCCTCCTTCCGGACCGAGATCACCAGGACCCGCGCGACGATCGACCCCTCCGGCGAGGTCGTGGACGATGCGAGCCCTCAGTTGCGCAGCATCCGGGATCGCCTCCGTCGGCAGAAGAGCCGCCTGCGCGGAACCCTCGAGTCGTACCTGCGCGGCAAGGACACGTCGAAGTACCTCCAGGATCAGGTCGTCACCGAACGGAACGGCCGCTACGTGCTCGTCGTGAAGGCCGAGCACCGCACCGGCATCCCCGGCATCGTCCATGGGGCGTCGACCAGCGGCGCGAGCGTGTATCTCGAGCCGCTCAGCACCGTCGAGATCAACAACGACATCGTCTCGCTCGAGGAAGCGGAGGTGGAGGAGGTACGGCGCATCCTCCTCGAGCTGACGGAGGCGTTCCGGGCACGCCCGGAGGACGTCGCCGCGACGGTGGCGGCCGCGACCGAGCTGGACGTGCTGCAGGCGCGTGCCCGCTTTTCGGAGTCGGTGGACGGCGTGGAACCGCGGCTGTCCGTGGACGGCGCCTTCGAACTGCAGGCCGCGCGGCATCCGCTGCTGAAGGCGGCCGTGCCGGTGACCATCAAGATGGTGCCGCCGGCGACCGTGCTGCTGATCACCGGGCCGAACACCGGCGGCAAGACGGTTGCGCTGAAGACCGCGGGGCTGCTGGCGCTGATGGCACAGTCCGGGCTGCGGATCCCGGCGGCTGACGGGTCGCGGCTGCCGGTGTTCCGGACCGTGTTCGCGGACATCGGCGACGAACAGTCCATCGAGGCGAGCCTCAGCACCTTTTCGGCGCATATCACCAACATCGCGTCGATGGATCGAGACATGGCGATCCCGGCCCTCGTGCTGCTGGACGAGATCGGATCGGGGACCGACCCGGTGGAGGGCGGCGCGCTCGGCGTCGCCGTCATCGATCACTTCCGGCGTCGCGGGGCCACCGTGGTGGCCACCAGCCACTACGACGCGCTGAAGTCGTACGCGTCGACCACGGAGGGCGTGCAGTCGGCGGCATTTGGGTTCAACCCGCAGACGTTCGCGCCAACCTACGAGCTGCTCTACGGGTCGCCGGGGCGCAGCCTCGCCCTCGAGATTGCGGCGCGGCTTGGCCTGAGCCCCAGCGTCATCACCGCAGCCCGCAACAACCTGAGTGCGCGCGAGGCGCAGCTGGCCGAGCACCTGGCCCGCATCGACCACGACATGCGCGCGCTGGAGCACGACCGTCGCATTGCCGCGCGCGAGCGTGAGGGGCTGGCGGCGGCTGAGGCGCGGATGCGCGAGCGCGAAGAGGCCCTGCGCCAGCGGGAAGAGGCGTCGAAGAAGCGGCTCGCCGCGGAACTGGACGAGCAGGTCCGCGAGGCCAGGAAGCAGATCGACGGCGTGATCGCCAAGCTGAAGCAGAAGACGCAGCAGCTGGCCGATGACGCGGCTCGCCGGTCGGTGAACACCGGCGCGAGCGGGGCGGCACGGCTGGAAGCGCGCGACGCGGTCGATGCCGTCGTGGCCAGGATTGTGGAGCCGGGCACGGGCGAGGTGGCGCCCCAGGGACCGCCGAAGCCGGTCACCGTGGGCGCGCGGGTCAGTGTGGGTCCGCTCGGGCTCGAAGGGGTCGTCACCGGGCTGCACGGTGAGATGGCCGAGGTCGACGTGCGCGGGAAGCGGATGCGTGCGGCCGTCAAGGACATGAGGGTGCTGGGCACCGCCCCGACGCCGGCGTCACGGGTGAACGTGCATGTGGACCTGATGCCGCGCGAGAGCCATCCGACCGAGCTGAATGTGATCGGATGCACGGTGGACGAGGCGCTGACACGGGCGGAGCGCTTCATGGACGAATCGCTGCTGAACGATCAGCGGGTGCTGCGGTTCGTGCACGGCCACGGGACCGGCCAGCTCAGGAAGGCGATCACGAAGTTCCTGCAGCAGCATCCGCTGGTGGCGCATGTCTCGTCCGCGCCCCCCAACCAGGGTGGGGGCGGTGTCACGGTGGCGGAGTTGAAGGACTGATGGCACTGTTTCCCCAGTCCTTCATCGAGGATCTGAAGCTGCACGCGGGGATCGTGCAGGTGGTGCAGGAGTACGTCTCGCTGAAGCGGGCCGGGCGGGTCTACAAGGGGCTCTGTCCGTTCCATTCGGAGAAGACGCCGTCCTTCCAGGTCGACCCGGACAAGGGCTTCTTCTACTGTTTCGGCTGCCAGAAGGGTGGCGACGTCTTCAAGTTCATCGAGCTGCAGGAGAACGTCGGCTTCGCAGATGCCGTCAAGCTCCTGGCCCAGAAGTCCGGCCTCCCGATGCCGGAACCGAGCGAGGCCGACCCGTCCGCCCGGCAGGATGCCGCCGCGCGGGAGGCCCTGCTGAAGATGCACGAGGTGGCGGCGGCGTACTTCCGCGAGCAGCTGGCCGGACCGGCGGGCGGACGTGCGCGCCAGCAGTTGCGCGACCGCGGGGTGAACGCGCAGACGATCGAGCAGCTCGGCCTTGGCTATGCACCAAATTCCCGCGACGGGTTGAAGGCACGGTTTGCACGGCAGGGCTTCAGTCAGGCCCTGCAGATCCAGAGCGGGCTCGTCCTGCAGCGCGACTCCGGAGAGATCGTCGATCGGTTCCGGAACCGGCTGATGATCCCGATCTGCCGGGACACCGGTTCGATCATTGCGTTCGGGGGCCGGTCGATGGACCCCGACCAGGTGCCGAAATACCTGAACTCGCCCGAAACGCCGATCTACTCCAAGTCCCGGACGCTCTATGGACTGAACCTGTCGAAGCACGCCATCCGGAAGCTGGGCTACGCGGTCCTGGTCGAGGGCTACTTCGACTACGCGCAGGTGCACCAGACGCAGGCGGCCCCCGTGGTGGCCACCTGCGGCACGGCGCTCACGACCACCCAGGCGCAACTGCTCCGGCGCTTCACCACACGTGTCGTGCTGAGCTTCGACCCGGACGCCGCGGGTCAGGGGGCAGCCGAACGGTCGAGTGACCTGCTGGTCGCCGAGGGGTTCGACGTCAACGTCCTGGCCTTGAACAAGGGAGAAGATCCGGACACCTTCATCCGCCGCAATGGTCCCGAGGCATACCGGGACCGCCTGAAGCAGTCGCGACCGTATCTGGAATACCTGCTGGACCGGGCCGCGGCTGGTGTCGATTTCACCCAGGACGAGGCCCGCCGGCAGTTCCTCGGGAAGATGCTGGCGGTCGCCGCCCGGATTCCGGATGCGGCGGCCCGGGATCAGTTTGCAGACCGGATTGCCTTCAAGGCCCGGGTCACCGAGGATGTCGTCCGGACCGAGATCCGGAAGGCGGCGGTGCAGCGCCGGACCGAGGTGACACAGCGGGAAATGCCGGTCTCCGGCGCCCTGAAGCCGGCCGAGAAGGGGCTCCTGTGGGCGCTCGTACATAATAGTAGGCAGGGGCTGAGCGCCCTGGATGAGCTCGAGGACGACGACCTGGCCCAGTTGGCGGCATGCACGATATTCGAAACCGCCAGATCATTGCGGGGCTCCACATCCCCGGACGGCTTACCATCGGCGCTGCTTCAGCGTCTAAGTACGGAGAACGCCAGGATTTTCACGGCCGTGGCGGCCATCGACTCGGCGCCGGTGCTGTCACCGGCCGAGTGCGCCCGGACCATCAAGCGATTGCGGTGGCAGCGCGAGCGCGCTGACATCCAGCGGGAAATCGACCGGCTGCAGGAACGGGGAACGGGCTCGGACAGCCCGGAAATTGACGTCCTGCTGCGGAAGAAGAATGATTTAGGGCTCCGGATCGAGCAACTGACGTAGGACGAGGCTGAATTTCATGTCGATCGAAGAAAAGTACGACGAGGTACGGCAACTCATCAACATCGGAAAGGAGAAGGGATACCTCCTGTACGACGAGGTCAACGAACTCCTGCCCTCCGAGATCACCTCGTCAGACGAGCTCGACGACCTGTTCAACACCTTCGGCAGCGCCGGGATCGAGGTCATCGACTCCGACCAGAAGTACATGCGGGACGACAAGCCGATCGACCGCACGGCTGAAGGCTCGGAGGAACTCGAACTCGATCTCACGCCAGGCGCCCTGGACAAGACGAACGACCCGGTCCGCATGTACCTGCGCGAGATGGGCACCGTGCCGCTGCTCACGCGCGAAGGCGAGGTCGAGATTGCCCGGCGCATCGAGCGCGGCAAGCTCGCCGTCATCAAGTCGATCTCGCGCACGCCGCTCGTGGCCAAGAAGGTCATCCAGCTGGGTGACGCCCTGCACACGGGTGAGCGCACCATCCGCGAGCTGGTCATCTTCAATGACGAGGAGATCACCGACGAGCGCATCGCCGAGCGGTCGCGCCAGGTGCAGAAGCAGATCGAGAACGTCCGCAAGTCCAACCTGAACGCCGAGAAGCTGTTCGAGAAGCTCGCCGAGACCCCGAAGGGCGTCACCACGAGGGACAAGAACAAGTTCCGCCGGGCGCGCTGGGGCGCGATGCGCGCGCGCATCGAGGTGAGCCAGCGGATCCGCGAGATCGAGTTCACCGAATCGGTGAAGCGCCGCCTCATCGACGAGATGAAGGAGGCGGTGGAGGGTGTCAAGGCCATCCAGCGCGAGATCGAGGGCATCGACCGCCTGCTCAACCCGAAGAACAAGAAGCACAAGCTGAAGGAAGAGGACAAGAAGAACCTCACCCGTCAGATGAAGGACCAGAAGCTGCGGCTGAAGGCCACCACTGACGCGCTCGAGCAGGAACCGGCCGCCCTGAAGAACACGCTCGACACGATCCTGCGCGGCGAATACCAGGCCGAGCAGGCGAAGAAGGAGCTGGTCGAGGCCAACCTGCGTCTCGTCGTCTCGATCGCCAAGAAGTACACGAACCGCGGCCTGCAGTTCCTCGACCTGATTCAGGAAGGCAACATCGGCCTCATGAAGGCCGTCGACAAGTTCGAGTACCGGCGCGGCTACAAGTTCTCCACCTACGCCACGTGGTGGATCCGCCAGGCCATCACCCGCGCGATCGCAGACCAGGCCCGCACCATCCGCATCCCGGTCCACATGATCGAGACGATCAACAAGCTCATTCGCACCTCGCGCGCGCTGGTGCAGGAGCTCGGACGCGAGCCCACCTCGGAGGAGATCGCCAAGCGCATGGACATCCCCGTGAGCAAGGTCCGGAAGGTCCTCAAGATTGCGCAGGAACCGATCTCGCTCGAGACCCCGATCGGCGAGGAGGAAGATTCGCACCTCGGCGACTTCATCGAGGATCGCCAGGTGGTGTCACCGGCCGAGGCGGTCATCAACCTGAACCTGAAGGAACAGACCGAGTCGGTCCTGAAGACCCTCACGCCCCGGGAGGAGAAGGTCATCAAGATGCGCTTCGGTGTCGGCGACGGCAGCGAGCACACGCTCGAGGAAGTCGGCCAGAGCTTCGCGGTCACCCGCGAACGCATCCGGCAGATCGAGGCGAAGGCGCTCCGCAAGCTCCGCCATCCCTCGCGCAGCCGCAAGCTGCGGGCGTTCCTCGAGGGGAGAACTTCGTAGGCCATAGGCGCTGGGCGATAGGCCGCGCAGGTCGCGGCGCCAGAGCGGCGCCGCCCTGCACAAGGCCCAGAGCCCACAGCCCAGAGCCGGCATGATTCGCTTTAGGGCCCATAGCTCAACGGTTAGAGCCGCCGGCTCATAACCGGCCTGTTCCAGGTTCGAATCCTGGTGGGCCCACCAACTCGTGACTGGAATTTGCGGATTGCTGATTTCAGAGTGCAGATCTGGGTCTCGTCGGCCCGAACATGGCGGTGACCGGCCGGTCACCCGTGAGCCCCGGTACGCGAGTGCCGGGGCTTTTTTTGTCTCCGCCCGCGCTTCCAGTAGGATGACCCCCTCCGGACCTTACGCATGCATGCAGACATCGAACGCCTGATCGCCCTTCAACGCCTGGACTCCGCGATTCACGAAGCCGAGCTCACCCTCGCCGGCGAGCCGGCCCGCCTCCAGGGCCTGGACACGCTGCTGGCCGAGGCGCGTGCGCGCGTGGGCACTGACAAGGACCGCGTGGCCCAGAACGCATCCGCCCGTCGCGACATCGAGAAGGACGTGGCCCTGCACCAGGGGCGCCTCTCCAAGTTCCGCGACCAGGCCATGAACGTCAAGACGAACCAGGAGTACCACGCCATCCAGCACGAGATCGCGTTCGCACAGAACGAAATCAAGACGCACGAAGACCGCATGCTGGAGCGGATGATGGAATCCGACGAGCTGGCCGGGGTGCTCAAGGCGTCGGAAGCGGCCCTCGCCACGGCGGTCAAGGACGTCGAGAGCCAGAGGAAGGCGATCGCGGCCGAGCACGACACCCTGCGCGCCAGGCTCGAGGCCCTGCAGGGGGAGCGCGCGGCCCTCGTCGCCGGCATCAGCCCCAGCGTGCTCGCCACGTTCGACCTGGTGTCGAAGCGGAGAAACGGTGTGGCCGTGGCCGAAGCCAGGGACGGCATCTGCACGGTCTGCCACGTCCGGCTGCGCCCCCAGGTGTTCAACACGGTGCGCCGGAACGAGGAGGTGCTCCAGTGCGACAGCTGCCAGCGCATCCTCTACTTCGTACCGCCAGCGGCGGCCGCGAACGCCGCAACCTAGGCGCATCGACGCCGGCCCAGGTCAGGGTCGGACGTCCGTGCTGCGCCGCGGCACGATTGCGCCCGCAATCCTGCCCGCATACGTCCGGTCGCGGCGATACGAGCAGAGCACCTCTGGGTGACTCGCCGTACACACGCGGGCACACAACACCTGGTCGGCCGGCACACCCGCATCCGTCAGTTGCTCGCCAGCGCAGGCCCACCCGTCGAAGAAGGCATGGCCTGCCGAAGGCGGGCGCAGGCCCGGCATCGGCGGATTCGCCTCCATGACCACTGGCGCCGGGTGAAACCAGCGCTGCACCTGCCCGCTGCTGAATCCACCCGCCTCGAACGCCTCGCGCACGTCTGGCCCGACTTCATAGCAGCACGCACCGACCGACGGGCCGATAGCCGCCACCAGGTCGTGCGGGTTCGATCCGAACGTGCGGACGAGCGCGGCGACGGTCTCGGATGGCACCCCCTGCGCCAACCCGCGCCAGCCCGCGTGCGCCGCAGCCACGACGCCGAGCCTGATGTCCGCGATGAGCAGCGGCACACAGTCGGCGCCCTGCACCGCAACCGCCGGTCCGTCGACAGCCGCCATCACGATGTCGCCCGGCGCAGGCTCGGCGGGTGCGCAACCGGCGTGGACAACCGTGCGTCCGTGCACCTGGTGCAGCCGGACCAGGGCAGGCACGCCCAGCACACCGGCCAGTTGCTCCCATGGGGCGTCACCGATGCGTGTCTCACCGAGCAGGAAGCCACGGGTCGTGAACAGATGCCGGGCTACCCGCTCCATCGGCACGCAGACCAGCGCCGGCGCAACCGCGGTTTCCCTCCACTCGAAGGCCGCGTCCGCCCGCGGCAGTATCATTTGCACGTGTCCACCATCGTCGGGCTCGGTATCGATCTCGAGATTACACGCCTTGAAGCCATGCTCGACCGTGACGGCGCCCTCGTCACTTCGACACGCTCGGCGCCCGGCACGCACGGCTCTCCATCACTCAACCCGAATCGCTGGCGATCGCCCAGGTGATCCTCACCGCCTGACGTCAACGACCGTTGTCGGATCAGCCCGGCCCGGACACTCCGTGAAGGGAGCCGGCCAGGGCACCTCCCGTCCAAGGTGTGCGGCGTCATGCACTTGCGGCGGCGCTGGTGCGTCCAGCAGGAGCGGGTACCTCCCTTGATTGTCGGCCTACGCGCAGGATTTCGACGGGCGCCCATCGGTGCCTGCGAGGAAGGAGCGTAAGCCGTGATCATCCGAATCACCCCCAACGACAAGGGCAACCCTCCGGGCAAGCTGGCGGATGCGGAACTGCACTTCACCGAGGGCCCGCTCGAGGGGCTCAAGCTGATCGGCTTCGCGGTCTGGGAGCGGCGCGGCGGAGGCGGACGCAATGTCACGTTTCCCGCACGCCAGTACGCCGTGAACGGCGAACGCCGGAGCTTCGCGCTCCTCAGGCCGATTGTCGACGCGACCGCCCAAGGCAGGATCCGCGATCTGGTCCTCGAGGCCTACCAGGAGTACGAGGAACGGGCCGCCATCGCCTCCTAGGCTGGCCAGAGGCACTGACGTGTCACGCCATCGGCAGCAGCCGCGCGTTCTCCTGCGCCCGCTTCGGCGGCAGCGTCCACTCTTCCCGGGTCGACTTCTCGAATTCGGCCCGGAAGAAGGACGCCTTCATCCCGCCGTCGATGATGTCCCAGGGAAGCATGGCATCGCGGCTGCGATCCCGGAAGATGAAGAAGTCCGCGTCCAGCCCCACGTCCTGCACCGCCGCGCGCCAGTTCTGGCCGTTCCGTTCCGCGGCCTCGATGGCCGGCGCCACGCGCCGATCACCCAGCGAAAGCAGCGCCTGGTAGTAGGAGTGCCGCTCCGACTTGATGTTGAAGTACACGTTGTCGATGTCGGCCATCAGCGACCGCAGCCGCTTGATCTTGCGGTCGGTCACGGCCGGGTCTTCCATCGGCAGCCACTGGTACGCCGTTCCGGGCTTCGGGATGAGCGGGTTCACGCTGCCGACGATCTTCCCGATCTGCCCCTTCGGGCGGGCATAGCGCAACATGATGTCCCGCAACTGGAGCGTCAGGTCGCGAATCGCCACCAGGTCATCGTCGGTCTCGGTGGGCAGGCCGATCATGAAGTACAGCTTCAGGTTCTCGATGCCGTTCCGGAAGATGACATCGGCCCGGTCGAGGATTTCGTCCGTGGTCACCGTCTTGTTGATCACCCGGCGGAGGCGGTCCGAGCCAGCCTCGGGCGCGATGGTGATGCTCCGTTCGCCGCTCTGCACCAGCATGCGGACGATCGGGTCGGTCAGGTCGTCGAGCCGCAGCGATGCCGGGCTGATCTGGTAACCCAGGTCGAGGAGGCCGCCGAGAATGCGCTCGATCTCGGGGTGATCGCACAGGGCGATGGACACCAGCCCCGCTCGGGACGCGTGCGGGCGGGCCTCGCGGGCCAGCTCCAGGATCCGGTCGGCTGGGAAGGAGCGAACCGGCAGGTAGTTGTAGCCGGCCCAGCAGAAGCGGCACAGGTTGGCGCAGCCCCGCACCACCTCGACGAGGAAGCGGGAACCGAACTCCGTGTCGGGCGTGAAGATGCTGGTGGCCGGCGGGTCGAGGGCGTCGGTCCCCTTCAGTGCCGCCTTCCGCACCGTGTCAGGCGCACCCGTGCCTGCACGCACCTCGTAGCGCTCGATCGTGCCGTCGGCGGCGTAACGCGGCTCATAGAAGGAGGGCACGTAGAAGCCGCGCTCCTGGGCAAGCTGGTGGAGCATCACGTCCCGTCCTCCAGCACCGCGCAACGCCCGCTCGAGCGGTGGGATGAGCACCTCGGCTTCGCCAGCCGCGATCACGTCCGCAAACGGGGCCAGAGGCTCCGGGTTCACGAACGTCACCGCGCCGCCCACGACAACCAGCGGGTCGTGCTCGGTCCGCTCGGACGCATAGCGCTTCAGGCCGGCCAGCCGCAGCAGCGTGAGCACGTTCACGTAGTCCCATTCGAACGAGACCGAGAATGCGAAGACGTCGAAGTCGCGTACCGGCGTCTGCGACTCGAGCGTCAGCAGGGGTGCTCCACCTGCCAGCTGCTCCGCCAGCTCCTGCTTGGGCGGCAGGAAGACGCGCTCGCACACGATGTCGGGCTGGGCGTTGAAGAGGCGGTAGACCGTCTGGAACCCGAGGTTCGACATGCCTACCCAGTACGTGTTCGGGAACGCGAGCGCAATGCGCAGGCGTCCGCCATGCGGCTTGCGGATGAAGCCGGTCTCCCTGGAAAGGATCTCGAGTGCGCGTTCGCGTTGCTGCCAGGACTTCATGGGTACCGGTCGAACCCGGTACCCTGCAGGACGCGGTCGGCCCGGTCAGCGGGACGCCGTGGTGCGGGATTGCACGGACGCTGGCGCTCCGTCGCCGGCGTTCCCGGGTGCCGTGGATATTTCTACTCTACCACCGGGAACGCCTGCCGTCCGGAGCGGCCGGTCCGTCCGGCTCAGCCTTCCTGGCGCCGCAGGAACGCCGGGACGTCGAACGCGCGGTTCATGTCGAGATCGACGTCCCCAAGGTCGGGCCCATCCGTGGCCTGCCCAGCCGTGGTCAGCGCCGGCAGGTCGACGATGCCCCGGCGGCCACCGACGGCGAGCCTGCCTTGCGCGAACCGCTCGGCTGATGCGGCGGCCGGAACCTCGACGCGCCGCCCCGCGTCGGCATACTGCGACATGTCGATCGGGGTCTGTGCGCCCGACGAGATGGGCCGCACGTACCCGGACGGGCCGAAGCCGGTCGCGATCACGGTGATCTTCACCCTCCCGGTCAACGCCGGATCCACCACCGCACCGAAGATGATGTTGGCGTCCTCGTCGGCCGCTTCCTGGACGATGGTGGAGGCGTCGCTCACCTCGAGCAGCGAGAGGTCCGGTCCGCCGGTCACGTTGATGATGACGCCGCGGGCCCCGTTCACGGAGGCGCCTTCGAGCAAGGGGCTCGAGATCGCCTTCTTGGCCGCCTCTATCGCGCGCCCCTCGCCCTCGGCAACGCCGGTGCCCATCATCGCCAGGCCCATGCCGGACATGATGGTCTTCACGTCCGCGAAGTCCAGGTTGATGAGGCCTGGCACCAGGATCAGGTCGGAAATCCCCTGTATCGCCTGCCGCAGCACATCGTCTGCCGTACAGAAGGCGTCGGTGAGCGGCGTCGATCGGTCGATGATCGTCAGCAGGCGCTCGTTCGGGATCGTGATGATCGTGTCCACGCAGTCGCGGAGCGCCTCGAGCCCGCGTTCGGCCTGGACCTGCCGCTTCCGCCCCTCGAACTTGAACGGTTTGGTCACGACGGCCACCGTCAACGCACCCAGCTCGCTGGCCAGGCTCGCGATGACCGGGGCAGCGCCGGTGCCGGTGCCGCCTCCAAGCCCGGTCGTCACGAAGATCATGTCGGCGCCATCGAGGGCCTGGATGATCTTGTCCGTGTCCTCGAGCGCAGCCGACCGCCCGACGTTCGGGTCGGCGCCAGCGCCGAGCCCCTTCGTGAGCTTCGACCCGATCTGCAGCTTGACCGGTGCAGCGTTGGCCTTCAGCGCCTGCAAATCGGTATTGGCCACGATGAACTCGACCCCGTCGAGTCCGGCCCTGGCCATCCGGTTCACGGCGTTGCCGCCCCCGCCACCGACACCAATCACCTTGATGCGCGCACCGCTGAATGCTTCCTCATCGAGGCGGAGCCTCAGGCGGTCCTCCAGCGAGGCGTCGTTCGGCCCCCCGGACATGTTGTGGAACTCGGCCATTCGTCACTCCCCTCGAAGATTAGAAGAATTCCCGGAACAGGCCGCGGAGTCGGCCGGCGACGCGAACGAGCGCACCCGCACCCACCGGCGTGCGCGCGCTCTCACCAACAGCGTTCCTGAATCCGTACAGGGCCAGGCCGACGCCGGTGGCGAACGTCGGGCTGTTCACGTGGTCGGCAAGTCCGCCAACTCCCGTCGGGCACCCTCGCCGGATCGGCAGGTCGAAGATCTGCTCCGCGATTTCGGGCATGCCGTCGAGGATGGCGCCGCCCCCGGTCAGCACGATGCCGGAGTTGAGGCTCTTCTCGTAGCCCGCACGGCGGATCTCGTCCCACACCATGTGGAAGATCTCCTCGGCCCTGGGCTGGAGGATCTCGGACAGGATGCGGCGCGCCATCACGCGCGGCTTGCGGCCGCCGACGCTCGCCACTTCCATCGTCTCGTCCTCGTCCACCATGCCGGACAGCGCGCAACCGCACTTGCGCTTGATCTTCTCCGCGTCCGGCAGCGGCGTGCGGAGGCCGACGGCGATGTCATTCGTGAAGTGATCGCCGCCGAGGCCGATCACGGCGGTGTGCCACAGGCTGCCGCGCTCGTAGATCGCCACGTCGGTCGTGCCACCGCCGATGTCGACCAGCGCCACGCCCAGTTCCTTCTCGTCGGTGGTCAGGACCGACTCGCTCGCCGCGAGCTGCTCCACCACCATCTCGGCCACGTTCACGCCGGCCCGGTTCACGCAGGCCACGATGTTCTGGGTCGCGCTCTGGTTGCCGGTGACGATGTGGACGTTCACCTCGAGCCGGGCCCCCATCATCCCCACCGGGGCACCGATGCCGTCCTGCTCGTCCACGACGAAGTCCTGCGGCAGCACGTGCAGGATCTCGCGTCCGGTGGGCAGCGACACGGCCTTCGCGGCGTCGATGGCGCGACGGACGTCCTCACGGGTGATCTCGCGGTTCTTGCCGGCCACCGCAATCACGCCCCGGCTGTTGAACCCCTTGATGTGCGGTCCCGACAGGCCCAGGTGCACCTCGTCGATCTCGACACCGGCCATCAGCTCGGCTTCGGCAATGGCCCTCTTGATCGAGTCCACCGCGTCGTCCACGTTGACGACGAGCCCCCGGCGTATGCCGCCCGACTCCGCCACACCGAGCCCGACGACGTCGAGGCTGCCCTCGTCGAGCACTTCGCCAACCACGGCCGTCACCTTGGAGGTGCCGACGTCGAGGCCGACCAGGTATCGTGCTTTGCGCGCCACTCTGCCTCCGGTCTCCTAATGCTGTCCTGCGTCGTTCAGGCGGTTGACCGCGCGGCGCTCGCCGCCGGTCCTTGCCACCTTGCCCAGCGGCCGCACGTACACGCGGCCGTCGAAGCGCAGGTCCACGTAGTCGATCTCCGGCACGCGTTGATGCAGCGCCTCGGAGAGCGTCAGGTACGACTCCACACGTTCCAGGAACCGATCACTGCCGACCCGCAGTTCGGCCGGGTCGTCGTTGAGCAGGATCGTCACGTTGTGCACGTTCGACACGTCGACCTGCGACAGCCGGGCCGCCACCGCCGGCTTCTGCCGAAGCGCCATCACGAGTCGCGCCGCGAGTGTGGCCCGCGCCTCGTCGGTCGTGTCGGCATCGCCTTTCGCGCCGAAGCCGTCGACGATGGGCAGGTCCACGTTGGCGTAGGCCGGCCCGTACTCGGCAATCTCTTTTCCACCCTCGTCGACCAGCAGCAGGCGGTCTCCGCGTCTGGCAATGGCAATGGGCACCCGCTCACTCACCACCACGCCGATGCTGGACGGCAGCGAGCGCCTGAACGACACGTCGCGGATCCATGGCGACTGCACCAGCTGCGTGCGCCAGGCCTCGAGGTCGGCCGACAGGATGTTCTCGCCCCGCAATCCCTCGAGCATGGCCACCAGCTCGCGTTCCGGGACGCGCTGGTTGCCCGACACCTGGATGTCGGCGATCCGCAGCACGGGCGACGTATAGGCGAATTCGCGCGCCTGCACGGCGGCGAACGCCACGAGGCCGAGCAGCACGCCGTACTTCACGGCGCCCACCAGCAGGCTCCGCCACATCGCGCGCCGGCGCGACGGCTTGACGTGCGCGCGGTGGAAGCGCCGATCCGCCGAGACGGCCACAGGGCTCATGCCTGGGCTCCTGCCTGCCGGCCGCGGCGGTCCAGCAACTGGATCAGCTGGTCGGGCACGGCGGCAATGGATCCCGCCCCGAGTGTGATCACCACGTCGCCCGGCTCCGCGATGCGCGCGAGGGCCTGGGCCACGTCGGCAAGCTTCGGGACCACGTCGAGCGGGACATCGATCTGGCCGCGCATCCGCTCCGCCAGTGTCTCGAGCGTGGTACCGGGAATCGGGTCTTCGCCGGCGGCGTAGATGTCCGTGAGCACCACCCTGGCGACACCCGCCAGCGAGGGCCCGAATGCATCGAACAACGCTCGCGTCCTCGAGTACCGATGCGGCTGGAAGGCAACGACGATGCGGCGTCCGAGCGAGCGGGCCGCGGCGATCACTGCCGCGATTTCCGTGGGGTGGTGGCCGTAGTCGTCCACCACGAGGATGCCTCGCGGTTCACCGCGGACCTCGAACCGGCGCTCGGCCCCCTTGAACTCACGCAGCCCGGGGGCGATCCGCTCGAACGGCACGCCAAGCTCCAGCCCCACGGCAACCGCCGCCAGCGCGTTGAGCAGGTTGTGGTGGCCGGGCACCTGCAGTTCCAGCCGGCCGAGCGTGACCAGCGTCTTCCCGTGGTCGTCCGATCGCCGGGGACGACGCTTCACCGTCGCGGAGACCGAGAGCGGTCCCAGGCTCACGTCGCTCGCCGTGATGTCCGCAGCATCCGACAGGCCGTACGTGATGACCCTTCGCGTCATCCGTCCCGCCAGGTCTGACAGCTGCGCGTCGTCCGCACAGCAGACCACCGCCCCGTAGAAGGGCACCTTGTTGGCGAAGTCGACGAAGGCCTGCCGCAGGTCGTCGAAGCCGCCATAGTTCTCGAGGTGCTCGTAGTCGATGTTGGTAATCACCGCAATCGTCGGAAACAGTTTCAGGAACGATCGATCGCTCTCGTCGGCTTCGGCCACCATCAGCTCACCGCGGCCGAGCCTGGCGTTGCTGCCGAAGGCGCTCAGGCGCCCGCCGATTACCGCCGTCGGATCCAGCCCGGCCCGCTCGAGCGACAGGGCAATCATCGACGTGGTGGTCGTCTTGCCATGTGCGCCGGCCACGGCCACCGAGTACCGGAGGCGCATCAGTTCTGCGAGCATCTCGGCCCGCGGGATCACCGGAATCCCTCGGCGGTGGGCTTCCACCACCTCGGGGTTCGTCGGCCGCACCGCCGACGAGATGACCACCACGTCGGCTCCGCCCACGTGCTCTGCGGCGTGGCCGATCTCCACCTTCACCCCCAGCGACGCCAGCCGGTCGGTGACCGACGAGCCCTTCTCGTCCGACCCCGTGACCACGTACTCGAGGTTGGCGAGCAGTTCCGCGATGCCGCTCATCCCGCTGCCACCGACCCCAACGAAGTGGATGCGCCTGGTCCTGCCTAGCACATCCGCTCCGCAGCCGCGGGCAGGCCCGCACGCACGATCGGCTCCCCGGCCGACGCCGTCACGCCACACATGACCGCTACGCCGCCCCCGCCAGTTCGAGCGCCCTGTCCACGATCGCCCTGGCCGCGTCGGGCCTGGCCAGTGTGCGCGCCGCGCCGGCCATCCGGCGCCGGCGGTCTGCACTGCTCACCAGCGCCTCAATCCGTTCTGCGAGCACCGTCCCAGTTGCCTCGTGCTGCAGTACGACCTCCGCCGCGCCAGCTTCGGCCAGCGCCTCGGCGTTGCGACGCTGGTGGTCGTCGGTGGCGGTCGGCAGCGGAATCAGGATCGACGGCTTCCCGGCAGCCGTCAGCTCCGCCAGCGTCGTCGCCCCCGCACGGCACACCACGAGGTCCGCCTCCGCCAGCCTGGCCGCCATGTCGTAGATGAACGGCTCGACGGTGGCCTTGACGCCGGCCGCGGCATAGCCCGCACGTACCATCTCGAGGTCCCGTTCGCCCGTCTGATGCGTCAGTCGCAGGGTCACGCCGCGCGCGGCGAGCCGTGGCGCGGCGTCCACCATCGCGGCGTTGATCGCGTGTGCCCCCTGCGACCCTCCGAACACCAGCACTCCCGCCCCTTCCGATGGCGGGGTCGTGACGGCAGGCTGCGAGGCCAGCGCCAGGAACTCCGCACGCACCGGGTTGCCGCTCACGAAGGCCCGGTTGCCAAAGAACGGGGTCGTCGACGGATAGGTCACGGCAGCGGCCTTCACCACGCGCGCGAGCAACCGGTTGGTCAGGCCCGGGACGGCGTTCTGCTCAAGCAGCATGGTTGGAATACCGCGCAATGCGGCCGACAGGACCACCGGCCCCGAACTGTAGCCGCCGACGCCGATCACCAGGTCGGGCCGACGCCGCGCGAGGATGCGCCACGCGTCCAGCATGCCCAGTGGGATCAGCGAGGCGCCCCTGGCCCGTTCCGCCATCGACTTGCCCTTGAGCCCGCCGCTCCTGATTGTGTCCAGTGCGAACCCTTCGCGGGGAATCACCCTGAACTCGATCCCTTTCACCGTGCCCGCAAAACTCACCGTGCTGCCAGGACGGCGCAGCAGCAGTTCGCGCGCGACCGCGATGCCCGGGTACAGGTGTCCACCCGTGCCTCCCCCGGCGATCACGACACGCAGCGGTGCGCTCATGCCCCCTCATGCTTCGGACGAGGCATGCCGCGACACATTCAGCAGCACGCCCATGCCAAGGAGGTTGATGATGAGCGACGACCCGCCGGCGCTCACGAACGGCAGCGGGATCCCCTTGGTCGGGAGCATCCCGAGCACGACGCTGATGTTCACCAGGGCCTGCACCGAGATCATCGCGGTCAGACCCAGTGCCACGAACGCCCCGAAGGTATCCGGCGCGTGCGAGGCAATGCGAAGGCCGCGCCAGGTGATCACGCAGAAGCAGACCAGGACGGCGGTGGCCCCGATGAGCCCCATCTCTTCCGAGATGACCGCGTAGATGAAGTCCGAGTGCGGCTCGGGCAGGTAGAACAGCTTCTGCACGCCCTGCATCAGGCCCTTGCCGCTGATGCCGCCCGTGCCCACGGCGATGAGCGACTGGATCAACTGGAAGTCCGTACCGCGTGGGTCGTCCCACGGGTTGAGGAATGCCAGGAATCGGCGGCGTCGGTAGTCGGCCCCCGCGATGACCAGCACGACCAGCGGCACCAGCATCAGGGCGGCCCCCGTGACGTACAGGTAGCTGAGTCCCGCCGCGAACACCATCACGCCGGCGATGAGGGCCAGCGACATCGACGTGCCGAAGTCGGGCTCGAGGAGGATCAGCGCCACGAGCAGGCCGACCACCAGCGCGATCGGCAGCAGCGAGTACTTGATCTCGTTGATCCGGTGCATCCGGCGTTCGAGCATGGCCGCGATGAAGAAGATCGCCACGAGCTTCGCGAGCTCCGACGGCTGGATGCCGAGCCCGCCGATGCTGAACCACCGGCGCGCATTGTTCACCGGTGGGCTGAAGAGGACCGCGATCAGGCCCAGGCCGACCAGGCCGAGGCAGGCCCAGATGAACTTCTCTTCCTTGAAGACGTGGTAATCGACGCTCATGGCACCCCAGAGCGCCGTCAGCCCGAGCAGCGACCACATCAGCTGCTTGATCAGGAAGTAGTACGGCTGCTGGAACTTCTCCATGGCGACGACCGCCGAGGCGCTCCACACCATGACGATGCTCAGGCACACGAGGCCCACGGTCGCCAGGAAGAGCACCGGATCCGATTTCAGCGTTCTCGGCATCTGCCTCTAAAGTCCAGCTCGTGAAGTTCCGAGAAACGGTGAGCGGTCAGCAGTCATCAGTCGGCCTTGGACGGAGGCACCAGCTTCGCAGGCCGGGGCAGCCTGCGTTCCCAGCAGCCAATCCTTCGTCGCGGAGACCGACTGACGACAGCTCACCGCTCACCCTCTCCCGTGACGGACGCCACATGCGTCCGTCGTGTCGTGCCCACACCCGGCTCCGGCACTGCCGTGAAGCCGGCTCGAACTAGTTCCGGCTCGCGACGAGCCGATGGACAGCGTCCTTGAAGCGCTGTCCGCGCTCCGCGTAATCGCGGAACATGTCGAAGCTCGCGCACGCCGGCGCGAGGACCACCACTCCGGACGGCCGCGCCAGGCCGAACGCCTTGCCGACCGCCTCGTCCATGGACCCGGCGTCGTGCACCTCGATGACCTCCTCGAGCGCCGCACGCACCAGGGGCGCCGCCTCACCGATGGCCACCACCGCACGGCCGCGTCCGCCAATCGGCGATCGCAGCAGCCGGAGGTCGCCCCCCTTGAACTTCCCGCCCACGATGGCGACAACACCGGACTGGAAGCTCTCGATCGACCGAACCGCGGCTTCCACGTTGGTGGCCTTGGAGTCGTTGACGAACCTGACGCCCTCGATCTCGGCCACGAGTTCCATCGCGTGTTCCAATCCTCCGAACCCTTCGACGGCCCTCGTCATCGCCTCCCGCGATGCACCGGCAATGCGCGCCACGGTTGCCGCAGCCATCACGTCATCCACGAGGTGCGCCCCGAGGAGCCTGATGCTGCCGGTGGGAACCAGCTGCTCCGGCCGGCCACCCACGTCCGACACGATCCAGCCGTCACGGACGACCGTCCCGGCGCCCGCCGACCCGCTGCGCGAAAACAGCACGCGCGCCGCCCTCGCCCCCGACGCCAGCGCCATGGCGGCGGCGTCGTCCGCGTTCAGCACCGCGAAGTCCGATGCCTGCTGGTTCGCGAACACCTTCGCCTTGGCCCGGCCGTAGGCCTCCACCGTGTGGTGGCGATCCAGGTGGTCGGGCGAGAAGTTCAGCAACACCGCGATCCACGGGCGAAACTGCTCGGTCTGCTCCAGCTGAAAGCTGCTCACCTCGATGACGTGCAACGTGTCGACCGTCGAGTCCTCCACCTGCGCGCTGATGGGCGCACCGATGTTCCCTCCCACGGTCACCGCGAGGCCGGCTTCCCGCAGCATCCGACCCGTCAGCGTCGTCGTCGTCGACTTCCCCTTCGTCCCCGTGATCGCGATCACCCGGCCCTTCAGCCAGCGATACGCGAGTTCCACTTCGCCGATCACCGGAATGCCCGCCGACCGTGCGCGAGCCAGTTCGCCGAGTTCCGGCGGCACCCCCGGACTGGCCACGATCAGGTCGGCCCCCTCGAAGGTCGACGCGACGTGCCCACCCAGTTCCAACCGCACCCCAACCTCGGTGAGCCTGCTCCGGTCCGCTTCCGCCAGCGACGGCTTGGCGTCGGACAGCGTCACCCTGGCGCCGCGCCGCGCGAGCAGTTCCGCGGCCGCAATCCCGCTTCGGGCGGCGCCAACCACGGCCACCCGCTGGCCCTCCACCGAAAACACCCCAGGCGTCCCCGTCACCGCAGCTTCAGCGTGGTCAGGCTGAACAGCGCGAAGATGATGCCGACGATCACGAACCGGGCGTACACCTTCGGCTCGCTCCACCCGATCAGCTCGAAGTGGTGATGCAGCGGTGCCATCCTGAACACACGCTTTCCGGTCAGCTTGAATGACGTGACCTGGATGACGACCGACATCGCCTCCATCACGAACACGCCCCCCACCACGACCAGCAGCAGCTCCTGCTTGATCAGCGTGGCGACGGTGCCGATGGCAGCGCCGAGCGCCAGCGACCCGACATCGCCCATGAAGATCTCTGCGGGATAGGCGTTGTACCAGAGGAACCCGAGCGCGGCGCCCACGAGCGCGCCGCAGAACACGGTGAGTTCAGCCGACTGTGGAAACCGCACCAGCAGCAGGTAGTCGGCCAGCACACGGTGACCGGTGACATAGGCCAGCGCCGTGAAGGTGGCGGCTGCGATGGCGAAGGTGCTGATGGCGAGGCCGTCGAGTCCGTCGGTCAGGTTCACCGCGTTCGACCAGGCGACGAGCACGAACACGACGAAGGGCAGGTAGAACCAGCCGAGGTCCGGAATCAGCCGCTTGAAAAAGGGGAAGATCAGCCGCGTGCTGTACGCCCCCTGCTCCTGCAGCTGCAGCAGCACGATGCCGACGACGAGGGCGACGACGATCTGCCAGCCCATCTTGTAGCGCGGCAGCAGCCCGTGATGGTCGCGGCGCACGATCTTGAGGTAGTCGTCCGCGAAGCCGATCGCGCCGAACGCCGCGGTGGTGAGCACCGCGATCCAGACGTAGACATTCGTGAGGTCGGCCCAGAGCAGCGTGGGGATCAGCGCGGCGGCCAGAATCAGCAGGCCGCCCATCGTTGGGGTGCCGGCCTTGGCACGGTGGCTCTGCGGACCTTCCTGCCGGATGACCTGCCCGATCTGGAAGTCCCTGAGGCGACGCACCAGCCACGGCCCCAGCAGCAGGCTGATGGCGAGCGCCGACAGGCTGGCGGCTGCGGTCCTGAACGTGATGTAACGGATCACGTTCAGGGCACCGAACTGCGTGTGGAATGGGTACAGCAGGTGGAGCAGCATCGCTAGCGCACCCCCTGCCCCTGCCGCCGGCGTGCCAGAGCGGCTCTGGCCACCTCGACATCGTCGAACGGCAGTGTCTGGCTGCCGATCACCTGCTGCTTCTCGTGCCCCTTGCCGGCAATCAGGATCAGGTCGCCAGGCGTCGCCGCCTCGATCGCCGCGTCGATCGCCTGTTGACGGTCGACGACCGCGACGATGCGCTGACCGGTCGCGCGACGCGTGTCGGGCGTGATCCCCCGCTGGATCTCTTCGATGATGCGGGCGGGGTCCTCACTGCGCGGATTGTCGGACGTGATGTAGATGACGTCACTGAGCCGGCCGGCGACGGCGCCCATGAGGGGCCGCTTCGTGCGGTCGCGGTCGCCGCCGCATCCGAACACCGTGATGATCCGGCCGGTCGCGAGCGGGCGTGCGGTCTCGAGCAGGTTCTTCAAAGCGTCGTCGGTGTGGGCGTAGTCGACCACCGCCGTGACATCGTCGCCGGGTTGGGAGACCACCTGGAAGCGGCCCGGCACGGCCGAAAGCGATGCGATTCCCTGCTCGATGGCGGGGATCGGCAGGTCGAGCGCGATGCCGGTGGCGACGGCAGCGAGGATGTTGTAGACGTTCGGGCGGCCCACCAGGGACGAGCGGACCGACACGGGCCCCTTGGGCGTGCGGACCTGGAAGGCCAGGCCGGCCAGGGAGAACGAGAGGGGCGCCGGCGAGACGTCGGCGGGCCGGTTGATGCCGTAGGTGATCGAGCGGCCGGCGGCCTCGGCAACCGCGGACGCCTTCGGGTCGTCGGCGTTGATCACCGCGGGGTGCTCGCGGGGCAGCAGCTGGAACAGCCGCAGCTTCGCCTGGAAGTAGTCTTCCATGTCGGCATGGAAGTCCAGGTGATCGCGGGTCAGGTTCGTGAAGACCCCGGCGGCGAACTGCATGCCGTCCACGCGGCGAAGGGCCAGCGCGTGTGAGGACACCTCCATGACGCACGCGCCACATCCCTGCTCGACCATCTCGGCGAGCAGTTCCTGCACGTCCGGTGCTTCCGGTGTCGTGCGCGTGGCCTCGCGCACCACGGTTCCCACGCGGTACTCCACCGTACCAAGCAGGCCGCAGCGGATTCCTGCCGCCTCGAAGATGGAGGCCATGAGGTAGGCCGTCGTGGTCTTCCCGTTGGTGCCCGTGATGCCGACAATGCGCATGCGCGCGCTGGGATGGCCGTGGAAGGCCGAGGCGAGCAGCGCGAGGGCGAGTCGGGCGTCGGACACCTGCGCCCAGGCGACCGGCACGTCAGCGAGCGCCGGCTCCTGCGACACCACGGCGACCGCACCCCGGCTGATGGCCTGCTGGACGAACGCGCTCCCGTCCGCCCGCTGGCCGCGGAGCGCGACAAAGAGATGCCCCGGCTCGACACGGCGGGAGTCGTAGGCGATGCCCGAGACGACGGCAGGCACCGTCCCCGAGGGTCCGGACACCAGCAGGCCGGAGTGGCGGAGCACGCCGTGGAGTTCGGGCCAGGTCATTGCGTCCTCGGCGCCGCAGCGACGCGCGGAGACGTGCGGGCAAGGGTCAGCCGGCACACGGCCCCCTCGTTGGCGGGCGTGCCGGGTTCGGGATCCTGATCGGTGACGAAGCCGTCGCCGTTCATGTGCGCACGCAGGCCGAACTGCGTCAGCTTCCGCATGGCGTCGCGCGCGCTGAGCCCGCGCACGTCGGGTACGGTGCCAGGCTCCTCCGGCTCGACGGGGAGGGGCGCGTCCGGCACGATGACGTGCGTCGGAACCGTGGGAGCGACGTCGGTCCTGGCCACCAGAACCGGCGTCTCGGGATTGATGGACGGAGGCACCCGCAGGTAGCGCAGCGTCTCTTCCGCTATCCGCCTGAAGATCGGGGCCGCCACCGGGCCACCGAAATGGCCGTTGTTCCCGCGCGGCGAATCGACCACCACCAGGATTGCGACGGCAGGTTCATCGGCCGGCAGGAAGCCAACGAACGAGGCGAACGTGTCGCTCGAATAGCGTCCGTTCACGAGCTTGTTGGCCGTCCCGGTCTTGCCCGCAACCCTGTAGCCGGGGATCTGCGCCAGCGTGGCCGTGCCACGCTCGACCACCTGCTCCATGATCGCCGTCATCGCCGAGGCGGTCTCGCCGCTGATGGTCTGGCGCAGTGCCTTCGGCCGCACCACGAGGCGGCGCCCGTCGCGGTAGATGGCGCGCAGCACGCGCGGCTCCACGTAGTGACCCCCGTTGGCAACGGCGCTGACCGCCGTCACCATCTGCAGGGGCGTGACCCCCACCTGGTAGCCCATCGAGACGGACGCGAGCGCACTCTCGCTCCACTTCGTGCGGTCCCACACGATGCCCGGGCTCTCCGACGGGAAGTCCGGCGACACCGGGCGGCCGAAGCCGAACTTCTGCACGTAGTCGCTGAACCGGTCGGTCCCGAGCTTGAAGCCGATCCGGATGGCCCCGACGTTGCTCGACTTCACGATGACGTCGGTGAACGACAGGATCCCGTAGTCGTGCGTGTCGCGCACGACGCGCGACCCGATGTTCATCCGGCCGCCACTGACGTCGATCATCGTGTCGACCGGCATCAGCCGTTCCTCGATCGCCGCCGATGCGGTCACGACCTTGAACGTCGACCCTGGCTCGTACAGATCCTGCACCGCCCGGTTCCGGCGCGCGCGCTCGTCCGCCTGGCGGTAGTCGTTCGGGTCGAACGTCGGCTCGTTCGCCATCGCGAGGATCTCGCCCGTGTGCGGATCCATCACCAGCGCCGTGCCACCCATGGCACGGTTCTCGAGGACGCCTGCCCGCAGCTCCCGTTCGGCAATATGCTGGAGGAACTCGTCGATGGTGAGCTCCACGGTGGCGCCGGCCGTCGGCGGCCGTTCGAACCGGTTGAAGGCGTGACGGCGGGCGTCGGTCTGCACGAGCACCTGCCCGTCCTTGCCACGGATGTCCTTCTCGTAGGCGGACTCGACACCGCTCAGCCCCTTGCTGTCGATGCCCACGAACCCGAGCACGTGCGCGGCCAGTTCGCGCTTCGGGTACTCGCGGTGGCTCTCCTTCACGAACCCGATGCCCTCGAGGTTGAGTGCACGCACGCGCTCCGACACCTCGGCCGGCACCTGCCGGCGCACGTACATGAAGTGCCGTCTCCCGTTGAGGCGCTCGAGCATGTCCGCGCGCTCCCTGGCCGTGCAGTCGCGGAACGCCTTGCACAACTGCCGCACGGTGGCCGCATCGTCGGTGATGGCGGAGGGTACGGCGTAGATCGTTTCGGCGTCGATGCTCGTGGCGAGCACCCGGCCACGCCGGTCGACGATGTCGCCGCGCTTGGCGGCAATGGTGCGGGTCTGCACCTGCTGTCGATCCGCCCGGTCGACCATCTCCTGGTGCCGCAGCACCTGGAGGTTCAGCAGGCGTCCCTGGATCGCCAGCGCCCAGAGGCCGAAGACCACTGCCGCCACGAGGAGCCGTCCGCGCATGACCTGGCGCCAGTCGGGCGTGGCTTCGCCGATCGCGGAGTTCCGCTTGTTGGCCGGGCGCCACTGCAGGCGCCGAAGACGCTCAATCACCGGCGTGCGACCACGGACTTGGCCGGGGGCTCGGCCGGCACGACCCGCTCGATCACGACCGCGTCTTCCCGACCCGGCGTGACCAGCTTGAGGCGACCGCGCGCCAGCGTCTCGATCCGCTTGGGCGATCGCAGGGTTTCGATCTGGAGCTTGAGCTTCCGCGTGAGGCTCTCCTCCTCGGCCTGCGCCTTCTGGAGTTCCTCGAGCCTGTAGCCGTGGCGCAGCAGCTCGAAGTGCTGCCAGGTCCAGAACATCACCGCGAGGACAACGAGCAGGGCCAGCGCGAGCGTCTTCCACATCTCGGCCTGCCGCGCGGCATCCACCTCGCGGACGATCGGGTTGTTCCGGACATCCTTCCGCACCGCGTATTCGAAGGTCTCAGCCATCACGCGACTCCTTCGAGCGCCCGGAGCTTCGCACTCCGCGCGCGCGGGTTCTGCTGCAGTTCCTCGTCGCCGGCCACCTGCGGCTTCTTGGTCAGCACGACGCCCCGCCCCTGCTGGTGCAGGCCACGGAACGTGTGCTTGACGATGCGGTCCTCGAGCGAGTGGAAGCTGATGACCACCAGCCGGGCGCCGGCCCGCAGGCGCGCGGCCAGCGCCGCCAGGAACTGATCGAGCGCTTCGAGTTCACGGTTCACCCAGATGCGGAGCGCCTGGAACGTACGCGTGGCAGGGTCGATGCGCGAGTAGCCGCGCACGGGCACGGCGCGGCGCACAATCGTCGCCAGCCGCCCTGTGGTGGCAATCGACTCGTCGGCGCGGGCGTCGACGATGGCGCGGGCGATGCGGCGGGAGAAGCGCTCTTCGCCGAACTGGAAGATGGCGTCGGCAAGTTCGCGCTCGGACGCCGAGGCCACCAGGTCGGCAGCGGTCTCACCCGACGAGCGATCCATCCGCATGTCGAGCGGCTCGTCGCGCATGAAGCTGAAGCCCCGCCCCTCGCGATCGAGCTGCATCGAGGAGACGCCGAGGTCGGCCAGGGCACCGTCGATGCTGGTGATGCCGCGGACGTCGAGCTCGCGCGTGACGTGACGGTAGTCGGAGTGAATCAGCTCGACCTGTCCGGACCACGGCGCCAGCGTCTGGCGGGCGATCGCCAGCGCGTCGGCATCGCGGTCGAAGCCGATGAGGCGCGACGCGCCGGCCTCGAGCAGCGCGCGCGCGTGGCCGCCCAGGCCGACCGTGCAGTCGACGAACAGGCCGCCCTGTTCCGGGCGCAGGTGCTGCAGCACCTCGGCGGTCAGCACCGGGATGTGCGCGCTCATATCCCGAACTCCGAGAGGGCGCGTGCGTCTTCGTCGGTGAAGGGTTCGCGCTGCAGCTTGGACAGGAACCGATCGTGATTCCACACGTCGAGGTAGCTGAACTGACCGAGCACGTCGACGTCGCCGAACATCGTGGCGGACTCCCGCAGGCGGACCGGAATCAGCACGCGTCCCTGCGTGTCGAGTTCTGCGACCGAACCGAAGTAGTTCACGCGATCGAGAAAACGGGCCTTGGACGGATTGGTGGACGGAACCTGGCTCAGCTTCTCTTCGAGCTCGAGCCAGACGGGCATCGGGTAGATGCGGACGTATTCGCCGGACAGACTCGTGAGGTACAGCTCGCGCCCGTACTTGCTCTCCAGCAAGGACTTGAAGGCCGTCGGGACCTTCAGCCGCCCCTTCTCGTCGATCCGCGCGGGCGCGTTACCCCTGAACACGCCTCACATCTCCACTTCTGGCCACATTTTTCCACGTCGATGTTAGGAGAGGGTCAGGGGTGTGTCAACCGCAAAAGGCACTATCTCAGTAAGTTACGCCAAAGTTTCTCCCTATCATCGCCCCTCGGGTGTACGCCCAGTACGATTGCTGGAAGTCCAGAGAGAAGGCATGCGGTGACGGGATTGGCCACGCCCCCCGATCAGGGTGCCGGTGCGTCGTCCGCGGTGGTCTTGCTGTACGATTTGGGGTTCCGCATGTCCGACTTCGCCAAACACACCTCGGTGCTGGTGCCGGCCTACAACGAGGCCCAGGCGATCGGCGGCCTGATCCGCGACCTGCGGCAGCAGGCGGACTGGCACGAGGTGGTGGTCGTCGATGATGGGTCGACCGACGGCACGGCGGACGCTGCCGAACGCGCCGGGGCACGCGTCGTCCGGCATCCGTACAACAAGGGGAACGGCGCCGCGGTGAAGACCGGGCTGAGGCAGGCCAGCGGCGCCTACGTCCTCATCCTGGACGCCGACGGCCAGCACCGGCCGGCCGATACCCTTCGCCTGGTGAACCAGCTCGATCGGTACGAGCTGGTGGTAGGAGCCCGGTCGGCGGATTCGCAGGCCTCGTGGTCGCGTCGCGCGGGGAACGCACTGCTCAACCACATCGCGGGGTACCTGGCGGGACGGCCCATCCCGGACCTGACGTCGGGGTTCCGCGCCGCACACCGGGACCGGATGCTGGAGTTCGTCCACCTGTTCCCGAATGGATTTTCGACACCGACAACGTCTACGATGTCGTTCATCCGGGCCGGCTACAGTGTCCAATTCGAGCCGGTCGTCGCCGAGCAGCGGCTTGGCACCTCGAAGATCAGGCTCGGTCCGGATGGTGCGCGTTTCGTGCTGATCCTGCTGAAGGTCATCACGATTTTCAGCCCCCTGCGGCTGTTCGTGCCGGTGGCGCTCGCCCTGTTCGCCCTCGGCTCGGGCTACGCCGCCTGGACGGTGGCGACCCAGGCGCACGTCACCAATTCGTCCGTACTGCTGATTCTCTCGAGCATCGTGATCCTGCTGATTGGACTGGTCTCGGAACAGATCGCCTCGCTGCGTCCCGAAGGGCGGCGTTCGTGAGCGTGTCCGCGCTGGTCATCATCCCGACCTACAACGAACGGGCGAACATCCCCACGCTGGTCGGCGGGCTCATGGCGCATGAGGGTGTGCGGGTGCTCGTGGTGGACGACAACTCGCCGGATGGCACGGGGCAGGTTGCCGACGAACTGGGCCGAGCCCACGCTGGACGCGTCTCCGTCCTCCACCGCACGAGCAACCGCGGCTTCGGCCGGTCCTACATCGACGGCATGAAGCTGGCCCTGAAGGAACCGGTCGACCTGATCTGCCAGATGGACGCCGACCTCAGTCACGACCCGGCGCAGCTCCCCTCGCTGCTCGCCGCCGCGGCACACGCCGACCTCGTGATCGGTGCGCGCTACGTGCCGGGCGGCCGGATCGTGAACTGGCCGCTGAAGCGGCACGTCCTGAGCCGCTTCGCCAACATGTACATCCGCGCGGTGACCCGCGTCAGCGCGCACGACTGCACGTCGGGATACCGCTGCTGGACTCGCGCCGCGCTGGCCGCACTGCCCCTCGACTCCTTCTTCTCCGACGGTTACTCCTTCCTCGTCGAGATGCTGTTCGAGGCACATCGCCAGGGCCGGCACATCGCGGAGGTCCCCATCACCTTCGTCGAGCGCCGCGAGGGCGAATCGAAGGTCTCCCGTGCCGTGCTCATCGAGTCGGCCATCACGCCGTGGCGGCTCGCCTACGGCTCGGACAGGCGCCAGCCCCGTCGCACCACGAACGCACCGTGACGGCCGACTACCAGACCTTCTATCGCGGACGCCGGGTCCTGGTCACCGGCGGACTGGGCTTCATCGGCAGCACCGTCGCGCGTCACCTCGTCGCGCTCGGGGCAGACGTGCAGATCGTCGACGCCCTGCTGCCCGCCTGCGGCGGCAACCCGTTCAACATCGCCGACATCGCCGGCCAGGTGCGGGTGAGCCAGGCCGACCTCCGGGACCGCGATGCCCTCGACAGCCTTGTGCGGGGGCAGGACGTGATCCTGAACCTCGCGGGCCAGGTCAGTCACATCGACAGCATGCGGGATCCCCATGCGGATCTCGAAATCAACTGCCTGAGCCACCTGTCGCTGCTCGAGTCGTGCCGGCGCGTGAACACGGCCGTGAAGGTGGTCTATGCGGGCACCCGGCAGATCTACGGCCGTCCCGACAGCCTCCCGGTGAGCGAGTCGCACCTGGTGCGCCCGACCGACGTGAACGGCATCAACAAGGCGGCCGGCGAGCAGTACCACCTGGTCTACAACAACGTCTTCGGCATTCGCGCCTGCTCCCTCCGCCTGACGAACATCTACGGTCCCCGGCAGCTCATTCGCCACAACCGGCAGGGATTCATCGGCTGGTTCGTGCGGCTCGCGCTCGAGGACCGCACGATCCAGGTCTACGGCGACGGCGCACAACTGCGCGACTTCGTGCACGTGGACGACGCGGCCGACGCGTTCCTGCGGGCGGGTGCCACCGATGCGTGCAACGGGCAGGTGTTCAACGTCGGCGGTGCACACGCGGTGAGTCACCGCGACCTCACGTCCATGCTGCTCGAAGCGGCCGGATCGGGAAGGGTGGAGTACATCCCCTGGCCTGCCGAAAAGAAGGCCATCGACATCGGCAGCTTCTACGCAGACTCCACGAAGTTCCGCCGCGCCACGGGCTGGTCGCCCACCGTGGGGCTGCGTGACGGGCTCGCGTCCACGCTCGCGTACTACCGCCGGCACTTCGCCGAGTACGTCGCCGGACCGGCACAGCAGGAGGCCACGTGAGCCGCCCGGTCGTGCCCTTCGGCTCCCCGGCACCGCGCGAGGAGGCCGCAGCCGTGCGCGCCGCCATCGAACGCGTGGTCAGCAGCGGGTGGTACGTGCTGGGACCCGAGGTGGCCGCGTTCGAGGCGGAGTTCGCGGCCGCGTCCGGCGCGCGGCACGCGGTGGGGGTCGGCACCGGCACGGATGCCATCGCGCTGATCCTCAGGGCGCTCGGCATCGGTCCCGGAGACGAGGTGATCACCACGCCGCTCTCGGCCGCCTACACCGCACTGGCGATCATCATGTCTGGCGCACGACCGGTCTTTGCCGACATCGACGCGGAGCGGCACACCCTCTCGCCGGCGGCGGTCGAGCGGGCGATCACCCCGAGGACGCGGGCGATCCTTCCCGTGCACCTGTATGGACAGCCGGCCGACATGCGTGCGCTCGCCGCGATCGCCTCGCGCCACGGGCTCGCCCTCGTGGAGGATGCCTGCCAGGCGCACCTCGCCACGACCGACGGGCGTCCCGTCGGCACGGTCGGCGTCGCGGGCGCCTTCAGCTTCTACCCCACCAAGAACCTCGGGGCGCTCGGCGACGGCGGCGCCGTGGTCACGAACGACCCGTCGCTGGCGGAGCGCGTGAAGCGGCTGCGCAACGGCGGGCAGACCGACCGGTATCATCACCTCGAGGCGGGCATCAACTCGCGGCTCGACGAGATGCAGGCGGCCATCCTTCGCGCGCGGCTCCCGCGGCTGCGGGAATGGACCGACCGTCGTCGCGGCCTGGCGGCGGCGTACCGCGCCGGGCTCACGGGCACAGGCGGCGTCCGGGTGCCTGCGGCCTTCGACGAGGGCCATGTGTACCACCTCTTCGTGGTGCGCACGCAGGCTCGCGCGGCGCTGCAGGCCCATCTGGCCTCGGCCGGTGTCGAAACCCTTGTGCACTATCCCGTGCCGATTCCGCGGCAGCCCGCGCTGGCGGCACACCAGCCTACAGATTGTCCCGAGGCGAACCGGGCGTGCGATGAAGTGCTCTCGCTGCCCCTGCACCCGGGACTCACGGCGACCGAGGTGGAAACGGTCGTCGCGAGCGTTCGCGCATTCCACGAGGAGTAACGCATGCGGGTTCTCATCACGGGCGGCGCCGGCTTCATCGGCTCACATCTTTCCGAGGCGCTGCTCGGCGCGGGTCACCAGGTGCACGTCCTGGACAACCTGTCGACCGGGTCCATCGACAACATCGCGCACCTCAAGGGGCGCACCGGGTTCACCTACGACATCGACTCGGTCGACAACGAGTCGCTGCTGGCCGAGCTCATCGACCAGGCAGACGTGGTCTTCCACTTCGCCGCCGCCGTCGGCGTCAAGCTCATCGTCGAGCAGCCGGTGCACACCATCGAGACCAACGTGCACGGCACGGAAGTGGTGCTGAAGCACGCGAACAAAAAGAAAAAGCTCGTGGTGGTCGCCTCCACGTCGGAGGTCTACGGCAAGAGCATCGACGTGCCCTTCCGCGAAGACTCCGACCTCGTGATGGGACCGACGCCCAAGCACCGCTGGGCCTATGCGTGCAGCAAGGCCATCGACGAGTTCCTGGCGCTCGCGTACTGGAAGGAACGCAAGCTGCCGGTGATCATCGTCCGGTTCTTCAACACGGTAGGGCCGCGGCAGACCGGCCAGTACGGGATGGTGGTGCCGAACTTCGTGCGCCAGGCGCTCGCGGGCGAGCCCATCACCGTGTTCGGCGACGGCACGCAGTGCCGCTCCTTCACGCACGTGGCCGACGTGGTGCGCGCGCTGATGGCGCTGATGGTCGAGCCGAGGGCCATCGGTGAGGTGGTGAACATCGGGAACGTGGAGGAGGTCTCGATCTACGGGCTCGCCGAGCGGATCAAGCAGATGACCGGGTCGCAGTCGCCCATCAAGCTGATCCCCTACGATCAGGCCTACGAGTCGGGTTTCGAGGACATGCCGCGGCGCCTGCCCGACCTGACCAAGATCCGGGGGATGATCGGCTACGAGCCGACGCATACGCTCGAGTCGATCCTGCGCGACGTGATCGAGTTCATCCGGAACCACTAGCCGTATACTGACCCCATGCGGCTGCAGGTCCTGTCAGCGCTGGTCGCCGGGTGCGTGCTGCTGGCCCGGCCGGCGCACGCCGACGTGCACATCACGATCGCCGACGGCCGCGTCACCCTCTCGGCAAAGGACGCCACCATCCGGCAGATCCTGGCCGAGTGGGCCCGCGTCGGCCAGACGCGTATCGTCAACGCCGAGCGGGTGTCCGGAGCGCCGCTGTCGATGGAGCTGACGGACGTGCCGGAGGCGCAGGCCCTCGATACGGTCCTGCGATCCGTCAGCGGCTACCTCGCCGCCCCCCGGCAGCAGCCCGCCCGCAACACCTCCGCCTACGACCGCATCTACCTGCTGCCCACGAGCAGCGGGACGCCGGCGCGGACGGCGTCATCCGGTCCCCAGACGCAGCCCGGCTTCACGCCGCCGGCCTTCCCGCCGCCACAGGTGGACGAGGACCCGGACGAGATGCCGCAGCCGCCGGTCCAGCCGGCGGTCGTGCAGCCGAACGGTCCGCGGGGCCCGCAGTTCCCCACCACACCGCCACCCTTCCAGGGTCGGCAGGCGCCCGTCCCACCGGCGCCCCAGCCTGCAGCGATGCCGATGCCGGCCCAGGGGCCGACCCCGTTCGGGTTCCCGACCGGGGCCAGCGGCGCGGCGGGCGTCGCCACGCCGGGCATGGTGGTACCCGTGCCCCGCGACCAGCAGGATCAGGACGGCGGCGATCGCCGCTAGCACAAGCCCCCGAGAGGACCTTGCGATGCCCCTTGTCGATGACGTGACAGCTGCGATCACGGACGCCATGCGCCAGAAGGACGCCGCGCGCCTGTCGGCCCTGCGTATGCTGAAGGCCGCGTTCATGAACAAGAGCGTGGAGAAGGGGCACGACCTGGACGACGGGGAGGCGCGGCAGGTGGTGAGTGCGCTCGTCAAGCAGCGCCGCGACTCCATCGAGCAGTTCCAGAAGGGCGGCCGGCCGGACCTGGTGGAGAAGGAGTCGGCGGAGGTGGCGATCCTCGAGTCGTACCTGCCTCCCGCGGCCGACCCCGCCCTGGTGGCGCGCGCCGTCGCTGACGCCGTCGCCGAGACCGGCGCCACCTCGCCGAAGGACATGGGCAAGGTGATGAAGGCGGCCATGGCGAAGCTCACCGGGCAGACGGTTGACGGCAAGGTCGTCAACGAACTCGTCCGGAAGGCGCTGGCCGGCGCCTGAGGGATGGCGCAGGACACGGCGGCCGACAGTTCCGCCGACGCCCCCTCATCGGAACGTCTGGCACACGCCGCCGGACTCGCCGGCGTCGCCACCCTCACCAGCCGCATTCTCGGCCTCGTCCGCGAGCAGGTGCTGGCCGCCCTGTTCGGGGCCGGGGACCAGATGGATGCGTACCTCGTTGCGTTCCGCATCCCCAACCTGATCCGTGACCTCTTCGCCGAAGGGGCCATGAGCGCCGCCTTCGTACCGACGTTCACGCGACACCTGACGCTGCACGGGAAGGAGGACGCGTGGCGGCTGGGCAACAACGTCCTGAACGCGCTGCTGCTCATCACGGGCGTGGTGGTCGCGCTGGGCTACGTGTTCGCCCGCCCGATCGTGACGCTCTATGCCGAGAGCTTTGCGGCGGTGCCGGGCAAGCTCGAACTCACCATCCAGCTCGCGCGGGTGATGTTCCCGTTCCTGACGCTGGTGGCCATCGCGGCCGCCGTGATGGGCATGCTGAACTCGCTGCGGCACTACTTCATCCCGGCCGTGTCACCGGCCACGTTCAACGTGGTGGCGATCGTGTTCGCGGTCGGGCTGACGCCGGTGATGCCGCGTATCGGGCTGCCCGGCATCATGTCGATCGCCATTGCGGCGCTGGTGGGTGGACTGACACAGGTGCTGATCCAGCTGCCCTCGCTCCGTCGCGAGGGTTTCCGGTACCGGCCCATCCTCGACGTTCGCGATCCGGGCCTCCGGCAGGTACTGGTGCTGATGGGTCCTGGTACCGTCGGGTTGGCGGCCACGCAGCTCAACCTGTTCGTGACGACACTGCTGGCGACCAGCCAGGGGACCGGGGCGGTGTCGTGGCTGCAGTATGCGTTCCGGGTCATGTACCTGCCGCTGGGGCTGTTCGGCGTGTCCATCGCCACCGCCGTGCTGCCCAGCGCCGCGCGTCACGCCGCGCTGCAGGACCGCACGGCCATCCGCGACACCGTCGCCCGTGGACTGGCGCTGATGCTGGTGGTGAACCTGCCGGCCACCTGCGGCCTGGCGCTGCTGTCGCAGGACATCATCAGGCTGCTGCTCGAGCGCGGGCGCTTCATGGAGTCCGACACCGTGGCCACGGCCTGGGCCCTGCGCCTCTACGCGATCGGGCTGGTCGGCTACTCGACGGCCCGCATCGCGTCACCGGTCTTCTACGCACTGGGGCGCAGTCGGGTGCCGGTCATCCTGAGCACCGTCTCGGTGATGGCGAACCTCGGGCTCAGCCTCCTGCTGGCCCGCGTGATGGGCTACGGCGGGCTCGCGCTGGCCACATCGGCGGCGGCACTGCTGAATGCGGGGCTCTGCCTCGTGCTCCTGAGGCGCGAGCTGGGCGGTGTGGGCGGACGGGCGCTCGGCCGGGTGTTCGCCAAGGTGTGCGTGGCGTCACTCGGCATGTCGGCGGCCGTGCTGGTGGTGCGTCGGCTGCTGGCAGACACCATGTCGGAAACGGGCACGCTGTCGCAGGCTGCTGCACTCAGTGCGTCGATCGTGGCGGGACTGGTCGTGCTGGTCCTGGCCGGGAAGGCCCTGCACATCGGGGAGATGGAGACGCTGCTGGCAGAAGCGCGCAGGCGGGTACGGAAGTTGCTCGCCCGCTGGCAAGTGGTCGGGATCGAGCGTGATACGATCCCGTGACGCGCCCATGCGCCGCCCTTCTTACTCGCCGTACGGCTCACAGATTTCGTTCGGCCCCGGCCCGCCGTCGCCGACGATGCTCGCCCTGATTGGGGCGAATGTCGCGGTCTTCCTCGCACAGGTGCTGTTCCCCTCGATCCTGGGGTGGGACCTCGATGGCGCGCTCGGGCTGCACCCGCGGGAGGTCGTGACCGGCTTCTCCCTCTGGCAGCTGGTCACCTACAACTTCCTGCACGTCGGCGTCTCCCACATCCTGTTCAACATGCTGGCGCTCTGGATGTTCGGCACCGAACTCGAGCGCACGTGGGGCACGAACTACTTCCTGAAGTTCTACTTCGTCACCGGCATCGGCGCCGGCGTGCTCACGGTGCTGTTCTCGCTGCTGCCCTTCGGGTTTGCCGCGAGCGTGTACGGCGCGAACATCATGGGCGCGTCAGGCGCCATCTTCGGACTGCTGCTCGCGTACGGCATGTACTTCCCGCGCCGCCCACTGCTGCTGATGCTGCTGTTCCCGGTCGAGGCGCGCTACGCCGTGATGATCTTCGGCGCGATCGAACTGCTCACGGCGCTCGGTGGCCGCAGCGGCGTGGCGAACGCGACCCACCTGGGCGGCCTGGTGGTCGGGTACCTGTTTCTGAAGAGCGGACGCCTCACGCTCCACCCGTGGGCCGAGGTGAAGTACCGCTACCTGAAGTGGAAGATCAACCGTGCCCGCAGCCGGTTCGACGTCTATCAGGGTGGCCGGTCGGACCAGCCCCGCCGCCAGAACGACTGGGACCGGCGGATCCACTGAGCGCTCCGTTCAAGCGAACCTGGACGTCTCTGACTCCTCGGCTCTCGCGTCAGCGCCTGAGGCTGAACGGCAGCCTGATCCCGCCGATCGCCAGCCCCAGGGTTGGCCCGACCACCGGCAGTCCGTACCCATTCGTCAGGAACGAGTACTTGAAGAGCGCGCCGCTCGCCACGTGGATGTTCATCACCATCACGAACGCAAGCAACGCGGCCAGGGGCGTGTACACGCCGAGGATGAGGGCGACGCCGGCGGCGAGTTCACCGAGCGGCACGAGCCGCGCGAAGACCTGCGTGCCCGGGACGGCGATGTGCTCGAGGTACCACCGGCTCGGGGATCCCACCGCGGCGTCGGCGAGCCAGCCATTGAAGCGGCCCGCGAGAATGGAGGCGTTGGTGAGCCAGGCGAGCTTGCCGATCCCCTCGAACAGGAAGAAGACACCCAGGCTGATGCGGATGACGGTCAGTCCGGTCGCGTGCCGGTCAATGGCCATGTTGGTCCTCGTGTCCACGCGCGAAGGCGGAAGGCCCCGCCGGCGGCTCATCGTGGAAGTTCATCGTCACCCGCCGTCAGCCATTCCTGACGAATCGGACTGAAGACGTCCAGTTCGAACGTGTCGTCGAGCGCCTCGGCCTGGTGCTCGACGCCGGACGGGATGTGAATGACCTCGCCCTCGCGGACCGTGATCTCCTCCCCCGCCACCAGGAACTTGAGCGCGCCCTGCAGCACATAGGTCATCTGCTCGCTCTGGTGCGAGTGGAGGGGCACGAGGCACCCGCGCTTCACGTACACCTGCACGAGCATCTCGCGCTCACCGGTCACGACCTTCCGCGACAGCATTTCCGTCACTTTGTCGAGTGCAATCTCGTCCCACCGGTGCAGTCGCACCCCTGTCTGACCCATGCAGGCTGAGGATATCCCAATCGGGACCGGGTGCTATACTTCAGGGTTGATGAAGAGCGCCGTCGCGAACGGTGATCGGCAGGCCGTGCAGGCCACGCAGTCCCAGTACGACGGTCTCTCCGGCGACCAGGTACTCGACGCCTACCGCACGATCGTCCGGTCGAGACGCATCGACGACAAGGAGATCCAGCTCAAGAACCAGAGCCAGGCGTTCTTCCAGATCAGCGGCGCCGGCCACGAGGCCATCCTCGTCGCCGTCGGCCTGACGCTGCGCCCCGGCTACGACTGGTTCCACGCCTACTACCGCGATCGGGCGCTGTGCCTGCAGCTGGGTGTCACCGCGCTCGACATGCTGCTCGCCGCAGTCGGCGCCGACGCCGACCCGAGCAACGCGGGCCGCCAGATGCCCTCGCACTGGGGCAACACGTCGCTCAACATCGTCGCGGGCTCGAGCGCCACGGCCACGCAGGTCCTGCATGCGGTCGGCATGGCCGAGGCCGGCGTCCTCTACAGCCGCATCGAGCAGATCCCGAACCGCCAGTCGCTGTTCCACGCCGACGAGATCGTCTACACGTCGCTCGGCGAGGGTTCGACGAGCGAAGGCGAGTTCTGGGAATCGGTGAGTGCCGCGTGCACGCGCCACCTCCCGGTCCTCTTCCTCGTCGAGGACAACGGCTACGCGATCTCGACGCCGGTCGAAGTGGAAACGCCGGGCGGCGATATCTCGAAGGTGCTGACCGGCTTCCCGGGTCTCCACATCGAAACGGCTGACGGCACCGACCTGTTCGACAGCCTTCGGGCCGTACGCGCAGCGGCCGACTACGTGCGCGCCCGCAAGGGCCCGGCCCTGGTCCATGCCCACGTCATCCGCCCGTACTCGCACTCGCTCTCCGACGACGAGAAGCTGTACAAGACCGCGGCGGAGCGCGAGGCCGAAGCCCGGCGCGACCCGATCGGCCGGCTCGCGGAGTTCATCAAGGCCAACGGACTGGCGACGGCGGCCGACCTGGCCGCCATCGACGCGGAGGTCGAACGCGAGGTGGCGCTGGCCGCGGAGCAGGCGGTGGCCGCGCCGAAGCCGGCCCGCGACACCGCCCACCTGTACGTCTATTCGCCGAACGTCGACCCGACGTCAGCCGCGTTCGACACGCCTGCGAAGCCGCATGGCAAGCCCGAAACGATGGTGGATGCCATCAACCGGACGCTGAAGGACGAGATGGCGCACAACCCGCGCATCATCGTCTTCGGCGAGGATGTGGCGGATGCCAGCCGCAAGGAGGCCCTGAAGGAAGTGAAGGGCAAGGGCGGCGTGTTCAAGGTGACGCACGGCCTGCAGCGGCACTTCGGCGAGCACCGCGTGTTCAACGCGCCGATCGCCGAGGCGAGCATCATCGGGCGTGCGGTCGGCATGGCGATGCGCGGCCTCAAGCCGGTGGTCGAGATCCAGTTCTTCGACTACATCTGGCCGGCGATGATGCAGATCCGCGACGAGATGTCGATGCTGCGCTACCGGTCGGGCAACCACTGGTCCTGCCCGATGGTGATCCGGGTGCCCATTGGCGGCTACCTGCGCGGCGGTGGCCCGTACCACAGCCAGTCCGGGGAGAGCATCTTCGCGCACTGCCCCGGCATCCGCATCGCGTATCCCTGCAATGCGGTGGATGCCGCCGGACTGCTGCGCACCGCGATCCGCTGCGACGACCCGGTGTTGTTCCTCGAGCACAAGCACCTGTACCGCCAGACGTACAACAAGGGCGAGTACCCGGGTGCCGACTTCATGATCCCGTTCGGCAAGGGCAGCCTCCGCCGCGAGGGCTCGGATGTGCTCGTCATCACATGGGGCGCACTGGTGCAGCGCGCCCTGCTCGCCGCCCAGCAGGCGGCCGAGCGCGACGGCATCCAGGCCGCGGTGCTCGACCTGCGGACGATCATGCCGTTCGACTGGGAGTCGATCGCGCGCCTGGTGAAGCAGACCAACCGCGTGGTGATTGCGCACGAGGATACGCTCACCTGCGGGTTCGGCGCCGAACTGGCCGCGCGGATTGCGGACGAGCTGTTCCCGTTCCTCGACGCGCCGATCCGGCGCGTGGCCGCCCTCGACACGCCGGTTGCCTACTCGCCGGATCTCGAAGAAGCGATCCTGCCGCAGCCTGCCGACGTCCTCGAGGCCATCCGGGCCGTCGCACGCTTTTGAGGGCGGCGCTCGCGACACTCGCAGGCCTCGCGCTCTTCACGTGCGCACTGCCGGCGATCGCGCCGGACACCCTCGATCCGATCCGCTCGGTCCCGCCCGAGATCGCGGGCCGCTTTCGCGAAGCCCGCGGATTCCAGCAGTCGGCCTCCGGCCGGTACTACGTGTTCGACCGGCGTGCCCACGAGATGTGGGGCATCGATCCCGAGCTCGCCGGCCCGTTCCGCATCGTCGAGATCGGCGCCGAGCCGGGGCGGATCATCGACCCCACCTCGTTCGCGGTGGCGCCGGACGGCACGTTCGTGGTGGCGGACGCCCCACGCGGCATGGCGCGCATACAGGCGTTCACGTCCGCGGGCTTCAGGACCGCAGGCTTCTTCATCAGCGGCGGGGCGCGCCCGCGCATCACGATCGACGGGCTGGTGCTGAGCGGCATCGGGTCGATGCAGTTCACCGGCACGTCCGTGCTGCTCTCGCAACCCGAGCATGGCTCGCTCGTCTCGGAGTACCTGCTCAGCGGAGCGCCGGGACGGAGCATCGGCCAGTTGCGGACGACGGGACAGGAAGCCGACCGGGACGTGCATCTGGCGCTGAACAGCGGGATTCCGCTCCTCGGCGCGGACGGGTCGATCGTCTACGTCTTCCAGGCGGGCCTGCCGGTCTTCCGCAAGTATGCCGCCGATGGCACGCTCGTCTTCGAGCGCCAGATCCAGGGCCGGGAGATCGACGACATCGTGCCACGGCTGCCGTCCACCTGGCCGCGCAACCCGCTCGACGGCGAGCTTCCGCTGGTGCGTCCCACCATCCGCGCCGCCGCGCTCGACCGCCTGGGACGCCTCTGGGCCGCATTCGAGGGCGGGTTCACCTACGTGTTCGACGCGGACGGCGACAAGATTCGCGTCGTGCGTTTCCGGGGCGTGGGACCTGTCTCACCCACCACCCTGTTCTTCGGCCGCGACAACCACCTGCTCGTCACACCCGGGCTGCACGAGTACGACGTGGACGCTCGGCCATAGCCATCTGCCATCTGCCATCTGCCATGGCTTGACTCGCCATTCCTCCTGAATGAACATTCATTCAGGACGATGCCCGCCACCTCGAGCGCCAGACGCCGGCCCATCCAGACCTCCGCGGCGCCCGTGGACAGGAGGGAATCGATCCTGCGGGCCGCCATCGACGTCTTCGCCGAGCGGGGCTACTTCAATGCCCAGGTGGCCGACATCGCCAAGGCCGCGGGCATCGCCGCCGGCACGGTCTACCTCTACTTCCGCAGCAAGGACGACCTGCTCGTCACCATCTTCGAGCGCACGGTGAAGCAGCGCCTGTCGGAGGGGCGGGCGGCCGTCGCGGACGTCGGCGACCCGGCCGAACGGCTGCGTCGGTTCGCGCACCTGCACCTCGGCATGCTGGGGCGCGACCGGAACCTGGCCATCGTCTTCCAGGTGGAGCTCCGGCAGTCGGTGAAGTTCATGGAGCGGTTCTCGTCCACGCTCTTGCGCGATTACCTGGGCCAGATCCGGGCCGCGATCGAGGACGGCCAGAGGAAGGGGCTGTTCCGCCGGGACGTCAACGCCACCACGGCCGCCAAGATGTTCTTCGGCGCACTGGACGAGATGGCCACCAACTGGATCCTCAGCCGCCGCCGGCACAACCTCGAGTCGGACGCCGATGCGGTGGTAGACATCTTCCTCGACGGGACACGGGCACGATGAGCACCTCCATTCCGATCCGATCGGCGGCCATCCTCGGCGCCGGCACCATGGGCGCGCAGATCGCCGCACACCTCGCCAATGCGGGCCTCAGGGTGCTGCTGCTCGACGTCACCCCAGAGGCGGCACGCGATGGGCTCAAGCGGGCGTCTGCACTGAAGCCGGACCCGTTCTTCACGAAGCAGGCGGCCGGACTGATCACGACCGGCGGCTTCTTCGACAGCCTGGGGAAGGTGTCCACAGCCGACTGGATCATCGAGGCGGTCGTGGAGCGCCTCGACATCAAGCAGGCGCTCTTCAAGCAGATCGAGCCCCTCCGGGCTCCGCACGCCATCGTGTCGTCGAACACCAGCGGCATCCCCATCGCCGCCCTGGCCGAGGGGCGCGGCGACACCTTCAAGCGGCACTTCATCGGCACCCATTTCTTCAACCCGCCACGCTACCTCCGGCTGGTGGAGATCATCCCGATTCCCGAAACCGACCCTGGCGTCGTCGACCGACTCAGCCGGTTCATCGACCTGTCGCTCGGCAAGGGGGTGGTTGCGACGAAGGACACGCCGAACTTCATCGCCAACCACATCGGCCTCTATGGGGTCGTGCAGCTGATGCGGGCGCTCGCCACGGGGCGCTACACCATCGAGGAGATCGACGCGATCACCGGGCCGGCGCTCGGGCGGCCGAAGAGCGCCACGTTCCGCACGATGGACATTGCCGGTCTCGACGTCTTCGAGCACGTGTTGCGCAACCTCCAGGAGCGCATGCCCGCAGAGACCGCACAGTCGGGCTTCACGCTGCCGCCGCTGGTGTCGACGCTGGTGCGGCGGGGCGCCACGGGCGAGAAGGCGGGCCAGGGGTTCTACAGGCGCGAGGGGAAGGAGATCCTCACGCTCGACCCGGCAACCCTCGAGTACCGCCCGAAGCAGTCGCCGCGAATCGCATCGCTCGATGCCGTGAAGAACGTCGACGACGTCAACGAACGGGTGCGCATGCTGTTCCGGGCCACCGATAAGGCCGGGGAGCTGCTGCGAGACACGCTGCCCCCGCTGCTGGTCTACACCGCGGACGTGGCCCCAGGCATCGCGCACTCGATCGACGACGTGGACCGCGCGATGCAGTGGGGCTTCGGCTGGGAACTCGGCCCGTTCGAGCTGTGGGACGCCATCGGCATCCGCGAAGTGCTCGACGTGGCGAAGCCGGCGACCGTGCCGCCGCTCGTCGCAGAGCAACTGGCCGCCGGGCGCAACCGGTTCCGCGACGGTCGCGTACCGCCGCTCGGCCCGGGGCTGCAGCTGCTGCGAACCGCGAAGGAGCGGTCGGGGGTGGTCCGGAGAAACCCGGGCGGCAGCCTGGTCGACCTCGGCGACGGCGTGCTCTGCGTCGAGCTGCACTCGAAGATGAACGCGATCGGCGCGGACACGGTGCAGATCATCCAGGCCGGGCTGGCCGAGGCGGCGTCGAACTTCCAGGCGCTGGTCATCGGCACCGATGCCGTCAACTTCTCGGCCGGCGCGAACCTGATGCTCGTGCTGGTCGAGGCGCAGTCGGGCAACTGGGACGAAATCGACCTGATGGTGCGCATGTTCCAGAAGGCCACGCTGTCGCTGCGCTACTCGCCGGTGCCGGTCGTCATCGCGCCCGCCGGCCTGGCCCTCGGCGGCGGCTGCGAGTTCGTCCTGCATGCCGACCGCGTACAGGCAGGCGCCGAAACCTACATGGGGCTCGTCGAAGTGGGCGTCGGCCTGATTCCCGCAGGCGGCGGTACCAAGGAGATGGTGCAGCGGGCGGGGCGGACCGCCGCAGCCGCAAAGGCGGACCTGCTGCCCTTCGTCCAGGTGGCGTTCGAGACCATGGCGCTGGCCAAGGTCTCGACCAGCGGCCCCCATGCGCAGCAGCTCGGCTACCTGCGCGATCACGACTCGATCTCGATGAACCGCGAGCGCCTCATTGCCGACGCCAAGGCACTGGCGCTCGATCGCGTGCGCGAGGGCTACCGGCCGCCGCAGCCGGAGCCGATCCCGGTGGGCGGCGAGAACCTCGAGGCGGCGCTCAAGCTCGGCGTGCACCTCGCATGGCGGGCCGGGCGCGCCACCGACTACGACGCGGTCATCGGCCGCACCCTCGCGCACGTGGCCGCCGGTGGCTCGCTGCCGCACGCCACGCTGGTCAGCGAACAGCACCTGCTGGACCTGGAACGCGAGGCCTTCCTGAAGCTGTGCGGCGAGCGCCGGACCCTGGATCGCATCCAGCACACGCTGAAGACCGGCAAGCCTCTGCGCAACTAGGACAGCTGGCGGAGTGGTGATGAGGGACGTGGCGAGTTTCGACATCGTCGAGCGTGGCGCGGGCGAGCCGCTGGTGCTCATCCCCGGCATACAGGGCCGGTGGGAGTACTCGCGTGGCCTTGTCGATGCGCTGGCCCGCTCCTACCGGGTCATCACGTTCTCGCTCGCAGACGAGCGGGCGGTGAGCGGCGACGCGCGCGCGTCGATCGACGCGTTCGCCGAGCAGGTGGAGGCGGCGCTGGACCGTCTGCAGCTGCGCCGTGCCATCGTGGTCGGTGTGTCGTTCGGTGGCCTGGTCGCACTCCGCTTCGCTGCCACCCGGCCCGAGCGGACACGGGTGCTCGTCATGATCTCGGCCCCGGGCCCGCGCTGGCACCTTCGGCCGCGGCACGAAGCCTACGCGCGGATCCCCTGGCTGTTCGGGCCGATCTTCCTGCTCGAAACCCCCTTCCGGCTCCGCCGCGAAGTGGCGGCGGCGCTGCCGACCTGGCCCAATCGCCTGCGGTATCTCCGGGACCAGTTGCTGACGATGCTCGGTGCTCCGGTCTCACTCGCCCGGATGGCGGCTCGGGCGCTCATCATCGGACGCTACGACCGGATCGCCGACTGTGCCCGTGTCACGGCGCCCACGCTCATCGTCCAGGGAGACGATGCGCTGGACCACGTGACCGGGTCTGGCGGTACGGCCGACTACGCCACGCTCATTGCGCATGCCGCACACGCGCGCATGCCCCGCACGGGGCACCTGGGGTCGGTGACCAGGCCCGACGAGTGCGCCGACATCGTTCACCGCTTCGTCGCCGACGCGACAAAGGACACCCAACACAGTGCTGCGTGACATTCAGGGACCGGCCGGACGCCTCGAGGTAATCCTGGACCTGCCGGCAGACAGGGGCGTGACCGGCGAGGGGCTGCTCGCCACCGGCCCGGGCGAGGGTCCGCGCGCTGCCGTGGTGCTCGGGCATCCACACCCGCAGTTCGGCGGGACGATGCACACCAAGGGCATCTATCACACGGCCAAGGGGCTCGCTCGGATCGGCTGCGCCGTGCTCCGCTTCAACTTCCGCGGCGTGGGCCGGAGCGAAGGTACGTATGACGAGGGACGGGGCGAGCGCGACGACTTCCGCGCGGGGCTCGACTTCATGGCCGAGCGCTTTCCTGGCATGCCGCTGTGGGCGGGCGGCATGTCGTTCGGCTCGTGGGTGGGCTGCAATGTTGGGGTCGAAGACCCGCGCGTGTCGCTCGTGCTGGGAATTGCGGCCCCGGTGAACAAGTGGGACTTCAGCGCGGTCGAGGCGAGCACGAAGCCGAAGTTCTTCGTGCACGGCGAGATGGACGAGATCTGCGGGTACCGCGAGATCACGGCGTTCTACGCGCGCTGTGCCGATCCGAAGGAGCTGGTCATCATCGACGCCTCCGATCACCTCTTCAACGGGGTGGTGAACGAGGTGGCCGATGCCGTCGAGGAACTGCTCGGGGACTGGAACGGGTAGGGCTATGAACGACGCTGTGATTGTGTCCGCCGTGCGGACGGCTGCGGGGAAGGCCCCGAACGGCACGCTGCGTGGGTCGCGACCGGATGAACTGGCGGCAGCGGTCATCTCCGCGGCCCTCGAGCGAACCCCGGGCGTGGCACCGGCCGAGATCGAGGACGTGATCCTCGGCTGTGCGATGCCGGAGGGCGAGCAGGGCATGAACGTCGCCCGCATTGCGAGCCTTCGCGCGGGTATTCCGGTGACGGCGTCCGCGGTGACGGTGAACCGCTTCTGCTCGTCCGGCCTGCAGGCGATTGCCTATGCCGCCGAACGCGTGATGCTGGGCGGGGCGCAGGCGATCGTCGCCGGCGGTACCGAGTCGATGAGCATGATCCCGATGGGCGGCTTCAAGGTGTCGCCCAATCCCGGCCTGATGGACAGCTATCCTGACGTGTACCTGAGCACCGGACTGGTGGCCGAGAACCACGTCCGCGACTACGGCATCTCGCGTGAGGAGCAGGACGCGTTCGCGCTGCGCAGCCACCAGCGGGCGCTGGCGGCGATCGACGCGGGCCGGTTCGCCGACGAGATCGTGCCGGTCACGGCGCGGGTGTTCGACGCGGGCACGGGCAGGACCGTCGAGACGCGGTTCGCGGTGGACGAGGGTCCGCGGCGCGACACGTCCGAGGCGGCCCTCGCGAAGCTGAAGCCAGCCTTCCACGTGGCGGGAACCGTCACGGCGGGCAATTCGTCGCAGACCAGTGACGGCGCCTCGGCCGTGGTGGTGACGAGCGCGACCGTCGCGAAGGAGCGCGGCCTGGCACCGCTGGCCCGCTTCGTGGCCTATGCCACGGCCGGCGTGGAACCGGAGAAGTTCGGCATCGGCCCAGTTCCGGCCATCCGCAAGGTCCTGAAGATGGCGGGCCTCTCGCTCGAGCAGATCGACCTCGTGGAGCTGAACGAGGCGTTCGCCGCACAGGCGCTGGCCTGCCTCCGCGAGCTGCCGATCGACCCGGCGAAGCTGAACGTGAACGGCGGCGCGATCGCACTCGGCCATCCGCTCGGTTGCACCGGCGCGAAGCTGACCACGACGCTCCTCCACGAACTGCGGCGCCGCAACGGACGCTACGGCCTGGTGACGATGTGCGTTGGCGGCGGAATGGGTGCCGCCGGCATTTTCGAACGGATGTAAGCACCATGAGCACTGCAACCACGTCCATCCTGCGGGGCGGCGAGTTCCTCCTCGTGGCGTCCGAGCCGTCCGGCGTCTTCACGCCGGAGCGCCTGACCGACGAGCACCGGATGATCGGCGCCACGGTCAGGGACTTCGTGAACGGCGAGGTCCTCCCGGTCCTCGACCGGCTCGAGGAGAAGGACTGGGGCCTGGCGCGCGAACTGGTGCGTCGTGGGGCCGAACTGGGACTGATGGGCGCGGATGTCGCCGAGCAGTACGGCGGACTCGGCCTCGACAAGGTGGCATCGGTCGTCATCAGCGAGCAGATGTCGCTCTCCGCGTCGTTCGCGGCCACCTTCGGCGCGCACGCGAACCTGGTGGTCCTCCCGCTGTCGCTCTTCGGCACGGAGGACCAGAAGCAGCGCTACCTGCCGCGGCTGCTGAGCGGAGAGATGGTGGGGGCGTACTGCCTGAGCGAGCCGGGTTCGGGCTCCGATGCCCTCGGGGCGAAGGCCCGTGCCACACGGCAACCCGACGGCAGCTTCCTGCTCAATGGCGAGAAGATGTGGATCACGAACGGCGGGTTCGCCGACCTCTTCGTGATCTTCGCGAAGGTCGACCCGTCACACGTGACCGGCTCAGGGTCCGAGCCGGCTGGGTTCACGGCCTTCATCGTGGAGCGCGCCTTCGGCGGCCTGACGAGCGGCAAGGAGGAGCACAAGATGGGGCTCCACGGCTCGTCGACGACGCCGATCATCCTGCAGGACGTGCGGGTGCCGGCAGAGAACCTGCTCGGCGAGGTGGGCAAGGGGCACAAGATCGCGTTCAACGTGCTGAACTTCGCCCGCTACAAGCTCGGGGCGATGTGCGGCGGCGGGGCGCAGGGCGCCATCGGCGAGGCGGCGCGCTATGCGGCCACGCGGCGTCAGTTCGGCGCCCCGATCGCATCGTTCGGCGCCATCCGGCACAAGCTGGGTGAGATGGTGGCGCAGGCGTACGCCACGCAGAGCCTGATCTACCGCACCGCGGGGCTGATCGACGCCAGGATCGCGGCGACGCCGCACGAGGCGACCGACCAGTCGGTGGTGCTGGCCGCGGTGGAGGAGTACGCCATCGAGGCGTCGATCGCGAAGGTGTTCGGCAGCGAGATGATGGACTTCGTGCTGGATGAGAACATCCAGGTGCACGGCGGCAACGGCTACGTGCGCGACTACCCTGCCGAACGGCACTATCGCGACTCGCGCGTGAACCGCATCTTCGAGGGGACGAACGAGATCAACCGCCTGCTGATCCCCGGGATGCTCGCGCGCCGCGCCGCGAAGGGCGGGCTCGGGCTGATTGCCGCCGCGAAGGCCCTGCAGGACGAGCTCCTTGGTCCGCCGTCGCTGCCCGACGCAGACGACTCACCGCTCGCCGAAGAGCGGCGCACGGTGGCGAACGGCAAGAAGGCGTCGCTGCTGGCACTGGGCCTCGCCATGCAGACCTACCGCGAGGCGCTCCCCGAGCAGCAGGAAGTGCTCATCCACGTCGCCGACATGGTGATGGAGACCTATGCGGCCGACAGTGCCCTGCTGCGGGCCGGCGCGGCCGCCGGGACGGCCGCCGCCGATCTGCACGCGGCTGCCGCGCGCACGTTCGTGAACGACGCGGCCGTGCGCATCGAGGCTTCCGCGCGCCAGGCCCTCGCGACGATGGTCGAGGGGGACACGCTGCGAACGATGCTGGCCGGCCTGAAGCGCCTGTTCCGGCAGATGCCGATCAACACCGCCACGCTCCGGCGCCAGCTGGCCGATGCCGCCGTCGCCCAGGGCGCCTACCCGTTCTGACGCCGTGTCCATGAACGTCGACGTGGATCCGCAGCCAACTCCCCTGAGCCGGGCTGGCCTCATCGAGGCCATCCTCGCGTTCCTCGCACACCAGCCGCCGGAGGTGCGTGTCCGCATGCGCCGGGCGCTCGAGATCGAGATCGATGCCGCCGGTGCCGATGCGCTCACGGCGCTCACGGCACGGCTGCACGCCGAGCGCGGCTGGGCCTACTACGAGCGCGACCCGCTGGCGCAGCGCCTGCATCACGTGCTGGCCGATCATTTCGTGGCCGACGGATCCGGGGTCGCGAACCTCCACCATCTCGGGTCAGTGAACGGTGGGCCGGTGGTGATGGCGGCCAATCATCTTTCGTACGCGGATGCCAACGTGGTGGAGGTGCTGCTGCAGCGTGCGGGCCACCCCGCGTACGCCAATCGGCTGACAGCCCTGGCGGGGCCGAAGGTGTACAGCACGCGCGTGCGGCGCTTCTCGAGCCTGTGCTTCGGCACCATCCGGGTGCCACAGAGCACCGGCGTCGCATCGGGCGAAGCGGTGCTGAGCGAGCGCGAGGTGGCACGCGCGGCCCGGCAGGCGATCAACGTCGCGCACGACCGCGTCCGCAGCGGCGACATCCTGCTGATGTTCGCTGAGGGCACCCGCAGCCGCACGGGCGAAATGCAGCCGCTCCTGCCGGCTGCCGCGCGCTATCTGGACGTGCCCGGCACCTGGGTCGTCCCCGTGGGCCTCGTGGGTCCCGAAGCCATGTTCCCGATCGAGAGCTCACGCCTGAGCCAGGCGCGTGTCAGCCTCCACATCGGCGCGCCGATGCCGGCCAGCGCCCTGCTGTCGCTGGCCGGGGGCGACCGCAAGCTGGTCGTCGACATGATCGGGCTCGCCATTGCCGACGTGCTCCCGCCGGCGTACCGCGGCGTCTACGGCGACGCCGCGCGCTTCGATGCGGCCAGCCGGCTGCGCGCCTCGGTCGCCACCTAGGCGGGCCTCGCGGCCGGCGCCCGCCCCTGGGTGTGCCTTCCCTGCCCGGGTCTTGCGTCGCACGGGCGTCGGTGGCATCGTGTGCGGCCAGGAGCCGAACGCATGTCGATCCGATTCGAACACCAGGAGCCGATTGCCGCGCTGCCCGACCGGGTCTTCGAGGCCATCGACGATCTGCCCCGCACAGCGCAGTGGCTGCCTCCGTGCGTGAGCCTCGAGAAAGTGGGAACCGGCCCGAATGCGGTGGGCGACGCCCTGCGCTACGTGTACGAGCAGGGCGGGCGGCGCAACGAAATGTCGGGTTCGATTGTGGCGCGGACACCCGGCGCGCGCCTGCATTGCGTGTACGCCGACCGCGCGTTCGAGGTGTCGGTCGACCTGCGCGTGGCGCCAGGCCCGGGCGGTTCGGTCACCACGCACATCATCGAGATGACGCCGAAGACGTTCGCCGGCCGGCTGATGGCTCCGCTCATCCGGATGGGACTGCGGAAACAGACACGCGAGGCCGCCGCGAACCTGAAGGGCCTGCTCGAGAATCCCCGGCCGGCCTGACCACCGGTTCCCGCGTGGCACCCGGCGGTCCAGGTGCGGCCCCCCGGGGCCGCCGTTCCAGCGCACCGGGTAGAATATCGGGGATGTCACGCCGAGGGTCGTTCACACGCCTGCTCCTGCCAGTGCTCCTGGTGGCTGCCGTCGCGGGCGCAGCCTGCAGCAACAAGCCGCATGAGGAGAGCCCCGAGGACTACATCCGGAAGATCACGGCCGGACGCGCCGCCAAGGACGCGGACTTCCAGGCAGGCAAGGACGTCATCCCCGACGCCGTGAAGGCCGAGTTCCTGCCGCTGGCCTACTTCCCGGTCGACCCGGCCTACAACGTGCTCGCCGGGCTCAAGCCGGCCACCGAGGACATCGTGGTCGAGATGCCGACCTCGACCGGCCAGCGCCGGAAGATGCGGCAGGTGGGCACGATGGAGTTCACGCTGAAGGGCGAGCAGATGTCGCTGCTGGCCTTCAACGAGGTGGGCGCACCGGACAACAACCACGTCACGTTGATGTTCAGCGACATGACGAGCGGCACGGAGACGTATGCAGCCGGTCGATACATCGATCTTGCGCTGACCGCGAGCGGCATCTACTCGCTGGACTTCAACCTCGCGTACCACCCGTACTGCTACTACAACCCCACCTACGAATGCCCGTACCCGCCCCCGCAGAACCGGCTGACGGTGCCGATTCACGCGGGCGAGCGGATGAAGAAACCGGCCGAAGCGCAGACCCGATGATCAGAGCCGTCGTGTTCGACTTCGATGGCGTGCTCGCCAACAGCGAGCCGCTCCACTTCCGCGGCTACCGCGACGTCCTGGCACCGCGGGGCATCGCCCTCACCGAGGCGTCGTACTACCAGAACTACCTCGGATACGACGACATCGGGGCGTTCCGGGCGATGGCCGACGACTTCGGTGTGACCTTCACCGAGACCGACATCGCCGACCTGGTGGCGAGGAAGGCCGTGCGGCTGGAGGAGCTCGAGCGGACGGCATCGGTGCTGTTCCCCGGTGCGCGCGAGGCGATTGCGCGCATGGCGGCCGCCGGGCCGATTGCCATCGCCTCAGGGGCGCTGAAGGGGGAGATTCTTCGTGTGCTCGATCACGAAGGGCTGCGGGCACACTTCCCCATCGTGGTGGGTGCGGAAGACACGCCGGCGAGCAAGCCCGACCCAGCCCCCTACCTGCTCGCCGTGGAGCGGCTGGCGTCGATGCACCCGGGATTGACCCCGGCCGCATGCGTGGCTATCGAGGACTCGAAGTGGGGCCTCATGTCGGCGCGGAGCGCCGGCCTGAAGACCGTCGCCATCACCCACACGTACCCCGCAGCCGAGCTTGCCGGCGCAGCCGACGTCGTGATCGATCACCTCGATCGATTCACGCCGGCACTGCTCGGCCAGCTCTGAGCGTGCGCTAGGCCGGCGGCAGGTTTTCGAGCACGGCCAGCTCGCCGTCGGGCGTCATCGCATGGCGCACCCAGGCGTACAGCGGCTGTCCGTCGCGCGTCACCTCCACGTACCCCTGCCGCAGGTTCTGCCCCAGCACCGGGCCCAGCCCGGCCCGCAACTGCACATGCAGCATCAGCATCGCCCACTCGTCGGCTGAGAGGTCTCGTATCGGCGACATCAGGCCGTCGACCCGCCGGAAGGCCACCCGCGTCTCACCGCGCCGTTCGAGGTAGAGCGCCGTGCCGCCCTCGGAGAGCCCGGCCAGAATCAGGTCGTCGAGCAGGGTCGACTCGGCCGCGCGTGCGCGTGGCCAGGGATAGTGCCAGGCGTTCACCGCCCTCAGCGACGCCGCTGTCTCGGGGTCGATCGTGCGGCGGTGCCTGATGCCCAGCGTCCGTGCGGTGCCCGCAGTCCGCAGCGCCATGCCGGCGACCGTGGTGACGAGCACCTTCGCGAGGTCCTCGATGCTGATGTCGGTGGGCTCCGGCTCGGGCGCCGGCGGCATCACGGGGTCCAGGTACTTCGGCCCGAGCGCCACGCTGAACTGCTCGGCGAGCTTCCCGTTCACCTTCCGCATCATGGGAAAGAGCACGCCCGCCACCGGCGGCGTGATCACGTTGGGCTTGCGGCTGAAACGCTGGAGCTGCTTCGACGCCGTGAGCGCAGCCGGCGACACCATCGCGTTGAACCAGGGGGCCTCGATCCCGCTCTCGGCCGCGAAGGCCGCGGCGTGGCGGATCAACTCCAGCGGGAAGGCGCCGGGCGTGATGTTCACGAGCGGGAGCCCACGCTCGGCGAGCGCGGCACGCAGCGCGTCAGGTGCGCCACAGCACTGGAGGAACGCCTCGAGGATCTGCCCCCGCACGTCCTCGTGGCACCGGATAGTGATGGTGCCGAAGGCGGCGGCCCACTTGCGCGCCAGCGCGTGGTAGTCCAGCCGGTCGTCGCCGAGCCGATCCATGAACCACTGGTGGAACGTGGTGGCGGTGAACCATTTCTGCTCCTCGGCGAAGATCGCCTGGAGCCAGTCGACCTGGTTGCGCACGAAGAGGATGACCCGCACGTCGAATGCGGCGAAGTGCTCCTTCAGCCGGGCGATGTGCACCGGCTGGAACACGTCGAGGTCTTCGCTGAGGATGATGTGCTGCAGGTGGGGGCGGGCGGCAATCTCGGCGACCAGGTCGGCCACGGTGCCGAACTCGGGCAGCGTGGCGTGGTTGCCGGCAATCTCCCACGGGATGTTGTTGTGCCCGCCGTTCCAGAAGAAGTTGATGTAGGCCGTCCAGGTCGCCTTCGGCACGTGGAAGCCGAAGCGGGCGAAGGCCTCGCGATGGACGTCCAGCATGAACCGGAGCGCGGTCGTCCCGGTCTTGTGAAGTCCGACGAACAGGTGAACGATCGGTCTCTGGCTGTCTGCCTGCATGCGCTCTTCCTCGTCCGGTCAGCGGTCCACCGGCTCGATCATCACGACCTCGCCATCCACCGCGGGCACCAGGCGCACCCACAGAGGCACGGCGCCCCGTGGGCCGTCGAACCGCAGCAGCCCCTCGCAGAGGTTGTTCCACGAGACGCGGTTCAACCGGGCCGACGCGCGCACGACCCGCACGAGGTCGTCCCACTCCGCCGGCCCCAGCGACCGCAGGGCGGTCAGTGTGCCGTCGTGCTGGCGGTACGCCGCCCCGGCGTTGCCCCTCCGCTCGAGGTACAGGGCGGCCGGGCCTGGCCCGAGCGTGTCGGCCAGGAGCGCGTGCAGCGGTGCCCGTGACGCCGGGTCCCCGACCCGGTCCCATGGATAGTAGCTGTCTGCCAGCGCCTCGAACTCGGCACCTGGATCGTCGACCGCCACCCGCAGGCGCGTGGCCGCCCTGGTGCTCAGGTCGATGCACATTTCCATGAGCAGCTGTGGCGACAGGGCGGGCTCTGGCCGGCTCTCCGGCTCCGCGGGCAGGGCCCAGTACTCCGCCCCCAGCTCGAGGCCGAACGCGCCGGCCACTGCCTGGTTCACGCGCTGCATCAGTACCAGCAGCTCGGTCCGCGCCGCGTCCGACATCGCGATCCGCGCCCTGGTGCGTGGCATGGCGGCCCCGGCGGTGACCAGCGCCGGGGCCATCACCCGGTTGAAGTACGCCGCACCGATGCCCTGCTCACGCGCGTATGACGAGGCTGCCTGCACCAGGGCAATGGTGCGCGCGTCGGGCGACGCATTCACGAGCGGCATCGCACGGGCCGCAAAGGCGTCACGCAAACCGGTTGGTGCGCCGCACGCATCGAGAAATGCCCCGAACACGCCAGTCCTGATGTCTTCATAGCACCGGATCGTGAGGCGGTTGCCGAACGCGCGTGCCCACCGGATGCAGAGGGCGTCGAGGTGGAGGCGCCGGTCGTGGCGCACGCGGTCGAGGAACCAGTCCGCATCCTCGCCCGTGCCGAACCACTTGTGCTCCTCGGTGTAGTGCGACTCAAGCCAGTCCGGCTGGTTGCGCAGGAAGACGATGACCCGCACGTCGAACGCCGACAGTGCCGCAGCCAGCGCCTGCACCTGGGCGCCGTTCGCGTAGTCCAGGTCCTCGCTGAAGACGATGTGCTGGAGATGGGGCCGGGCCGCGATCTCCGAGACGAGATCGGCGAGCGTGCCGAACTGCGGGAGCACCGGATGGTGCCCGCAGATCTCCCAGGGCACGTTGTTGTGGCCGCCGTTCCAGAACCGGTTGATGTAGCGCGTCCAGCAGGCCCTCGGCAGGTGGAAGCCGTGCCGGGCGAGCATCGCACCATGGAAGTCGAGCATCAGCCTGACCGCGCTGGTGCCGGTCTTGTGCAGGCCGATGAACAGGTGCACCACCGGGCGTGCTCCCGTCGGGGCGACGGGCATGTGCGGCTCGTTCATCGGGCACCAGAGTACTTCCGGCGCGGGCCGCTGCGCCAGACACGACGCCATCCCGGATCGCCGCGATACATCCCCGCCGGCTTTTTGGATGTGGGACGAAGCGCGGGGACGAACGTTCGTCCCAGTGACGGACGACAGGAACCGGTCGACATACTCGCCGAATGGAAGACCTTAACCGGAGGACTGTCGACATGCGACTCAAGACTGCGGCACTGGTGATGTCCGTGCTGTTCCTGCTGTGCGGAGGCTTCGCGCACGCCCAGAGCACGACCGGGACGATCCGGGGGCACGTGAGCGACCCCCAGGGGCTCGCCCTCCCCGGCGTGACCGTCACCGTGACGTCACCGAACCTGCAGGGTGTGAGGGCGGCCGTGACGGCCGAGAACGGCGACTACGTCCTGACGCTGCTGCCCTCGGGCACCTACACCGTGACCTTCGAGCTGAGCGGCTTCGAGCGGACCTCGCGGACCGTGGGGCTTGCCCCCACCCAGGACCTGCCCCTCGACGCCGAACTCGGTCCCGCCGCCGTCAGCGAGGAGGTCACCGTCGTCGGGCAGCGGGCCGACGTGCTGACGAAGACGGCCCAGGTGGCCACCAACTTCCGGCAGGAGCTGATTCAG
>WBZO01000848.1_pt1 | contig 55482 bp, 41 predicted proteins | sample 5204261 | NCBI WGS metagenome assembly WBZO01 (sample SAMN12412400, study PRJNA552823) | activated sludge metagenome | isolation source: activated sludge from anammox sidestream of wastewater treatment plant... | place: USA: North Carolina | collected 2017-09
CCCCACGGGAATTCGAATCCCGGTTTTAGCCTCGCGTACCTCGATGGTGTGAGCGGGGATTAAAACAAAGACCGCCTTTGCAGGCGGTCGTGTGCCCCCACGGGAATTCGAATCCCGGTTTAAGCCTCGCGTACCTCGATGGTGTGAGCGGGGATTAAAACAAAGACCGCCTTTGCAGGCGGTCGTGTGCCCCCACGGGAATTCGAATCCCGGTTTAAGCCTTGAGAGGGCTTCGTCCTGGGCCACTAGACGATGGGGGCATGCACGCTGAGCGGAATGAAATGCAGTCGAAGCGTGAGCGGGCGGATTGTATCATCCGGGTTTTGAATCGTCAAACGCACGGCAAAATTAATTTTGGCGCACAAACACGTGAATTTCCTTCGGCCCATGCACGCCGATGGTTAATGTCATCTCAATGTCGGCGGTGCGCGAAGGACCGGTAATGAAGACGGCGTTTTTGCCTTTTACGAGTTCCATTGCATCCGGCAGGGACGGGACGATATTGTTCGAGTCCAGGACCGCGATGTGGATTTCCGGCAACAGCGACCCCAGCAATTCATCGTCCGCCTCCAAAACGGACCCGGTATCCGCCAGCCCGGCCCAGGACTTTGTCACGCCGACGGCGAGGGTCGGGTCGGGCTCGTGGGTGAAATGGATGTTGGTCTGGCGCAACAAGTCTTCGTCGAGGACGTTCTTTTGGAGATAGATTTTATGTACGTTCTTCGATATGAGATATTCGATAATCGAATCGGTTGGATTGTCGGTTTGATATACATGGCCAGAAAGCGCGGTCAGTTCGGAGGCGAATTGGTCTATGAGGTCGGAAGGCGTGAAAGTTGAAATGTTTACAGGTTGTTCTGCAATCACGCTTTGCCGCCGGATTTCCCTATTCACTATTCCCGATTTCCCATACTTTTCCCGAAACGTCTTCTTTGCAAATCTCGGCAAATCCTTGCTGTAGCCCCAGCCGGTGAAGGCGGGCAGGCGCATCCACTCGGAACGAGGCGAGAGGAGATAAGACATCAGCGAGGCGAATTTTTGGGAGAGGGCAAACAGCCGCGGCTGAGTCGCGAGGCGGGCGTACATCCTCAAGAAAAATTTTGTATACCAATTCAATCCCGCGCCTTCAGATGTTGGTAATTGGCGATTGGTTATTGGAGATTGTCCTGCGCGAACCCGCGTCAACAACTTCGGCAGGTCAATATCCACCGGGCAGGCTTCCTTGCACGCGCCGCAGAGGGAGGAGGCTTGCGCGAGTTGAACGTAATTTTCTCCGAACAAACCGGGGGAGACGACGCTTCCGATGGGGCCGGGATATGGGGCGATGGAAAGATCGCGCCCGATGTAGGCGTGGCCGCTGAGTTCGCGGAAGACGGGGCAGGCGTTGAGACACGCGCCGCAGCGGATGCAGTATAGCGATTCTTTGAGCGGCGAATTGCGGATGCGGCTTCGCCCGTTGTCGAGGATGACGAGATGGCGGGTTTGATTCGCAAGCGCTTTGTGAATTAACTGAGTGTAAACCGTGATCTTTTGTCCGGTGGCGGAGCGCGGAAGAAGCGAGAGCATGAGCGCGAGATCGTCGAGGTTGGGAACGAGACGTTCCATGCCCATAAGCGCAATGTGCGTTTTTGGAATGGTCGCCACCATGCGCCCGTTGCCTTCGTTGGTGACGATGCACACGCCGCCGGTCTCCGCCACGCCGAAGTTGACTCCGCTTATGCCGATGTCGGCGGTCAGAAAAACTTCGCGCAGGATTTTTCGAGCCGTGGCGGTGAGCGTGGGAATATCTTCGGTGTAGGGGATGCCGAGTTTTTCATGAAAGAGTTGCGCGACCTGTTCTTTTTTGAGGTGCGCCGCCGGGGTGATGATGTGGCTGGGGCGTTCCTTGCGAAGTTGAACGATGTATTCGCCCAGGTCTGTTTCGACGACGCGGATGCCCTCTTTTTCAAGCGCGCGATTGAGCTCGATCTCTTCGCTGACCATGCTTTTGGATTTGGCGATAAGAGGGATTGGAGATTGGCGATTGGTAATTGGCGATTGGTAATTGGTAGTTGATTTTGTGATATGTAAAATAATTTCAATCGCTTCTGCCGCATCTTTGGCTTTGTGGACGATGATGCCATTTGACTGGGCGTTGGCGCTGAATTGGTCGAGATATTCGTCCAGCCGCCCGATCGCATCCGCGCGGATGTGGCGCGCCCTTTGCCGCCGTTCGCGCCAGTCGGGAATCGACTCGAAGGCGGCGGCTTTGCCTTTGAGTCTGCGCTCGGTGTTGTTATCCAGCGCGGTTTGCAGGGTTGGGTTGTTGATGGATTCGCGGATGCGCGCGCGGAAGGTGGTCATGGGTGTCAGGTTGCAGGTTTTAGGTTGCAGGTTGCAGGTTGCGGGTTTTAGGTTGCAGGTTGCAGGTTGCGGGTTTTAGGTTGCAGGTTTTAGGTTGCAGGTTTTAGGTTGCAGGTTTTAGGTTGCGGGTTTTAGGTTGCAGGTTGCAGGTTTTTTATGAATTGCGCAGTATTTCTGCAATGTGAAGGACTCTTTGACTCTTTCCCTGCCGCTTCAAGCCGCCCAGGATGTGCATGAGACAGCCCGCATCGGTGACGACGAGGGTGGGCGCGTTGGTTGACTGGAGGTTGGAGATTTTACGTTTTAGCCACTCGGCTGAAAGTTCGGGGTGCTCGACCGACATCACGCCGCCGAATCCGCAACATTCATGCGCGTTGGGCAGTTCGACCAGCGTCGCGCCTTTGACGTTTTGAAGCAGGGTTCTCGGCTGTCTGTCCACGTTGATTCCGCGCAGGGTGTGACAGGAGGGGTGATACGTCAGGGAGCCGTCCCACGCCGCGCCAAGATCGGTCACATGCAGTTTATCCACAAGGTATTCGGTGAATTCATAAACCCGCTTCCCAAACGCCTCCGCGCGCGGATACCATTCTGTGTCCCCTTCAAAGAGTTCGACTAGGTTATGCCTGAAATGATGAGCGCATGAGCCGGAGGGGGTGACAATATCCGGCAAGACTTCTGAAGTCTTTAGAGACTGCGGAAGTCTCTCGAACGCTTTTATCGTATGTTTTGCGATCTCTTTCGCGTCTTTTCGCAAACCCGCGTTGAACTGCGGCTGTCCGCAACAAGTCTGGTCGGCGGGAAAGTCCACGTCAATGCCGAGGCGTTGAAGAATCTCCACGACGGCTTCCCCGGTTTCGGGGAAGAAAGAATCGGTCAGGCAGGTGACGAAGAGTTGGACGAGGGGCATAATCAAATTATACGACCAGAAAAAAATCCCCCGAATTGATTACCTTACACTTTGTTTTTAGGACGCGGAAAACGCGGATGAACGCAGATTTTTTTGACAAAACATCCGAAAAGACGCCTTGAATCCGCGTTTTTCGCGCTCGTCCGCGTCCTGATTTTAAGAGTGTAAGGTAATCAGTCCCCCGAAGATTTCTCCTCGAGGGACTCAACTACTCAACTACCCGACTACCCGACTACCCGACTACCCGACTACCCGACTACCCGACTACCCGACTACCCGACTACCCGACTACCCGACCAAACGACTAAACGACTAAACAACCAAACTGACCAATTTACCTTTCGCCACGATCATCTTCTTCGGCTCCCGGCCCTCCAGATATTTTTGGACCGCTTCAGACGCCAGCGCCGCGGCTTTGATCTCCTCCTCGCCCGCTTCCGCCGCGACGGTGATTCGATCCCGCACCTTGCCGTTGACCTGCACGGGGATTTCGATCACATCCTCCTTTGCGGCGGCTTCGTCAACCTGGGGCCACGGCTGTTGATGGACAGAATACGGCTTGCCCATTTGATTTGTCCACAGTTCTTCGGCAATGTGCGGCGCGACGGGGGACATCATCTTCAGGTAGATTTCAGTTGCTTCGTTCCACTCAGGCGCGCCGACCGCGCCCGCTTCGCGCGCTTTGTACATTTCGTTCAGCAATTCCATCAACGAAGAGATGACGGTGTTGAACTCGAAGTTCTCGAAGTCGTGCGTCACGCGCCTTAAGGTCTGGTGGACTTTGCGCCTTAAGACCTTTAGGGTCTCCGAAGACGCCAAAGGTCTATGATCGGGACTATCGGTAAACAGCGTCCAGACTCTTCGCATCCAGCGGGCTGTCCCTTCGATGCCGTGCGAATCCCAGGGCGCGCCCTGCTGCCAGCGCGCGAAGAACATCAAATAAGCGCGCACGGTATCCGCGCCGTATTTTTTCACCAGCACATCGGGCGCGACCACGTTGCCGCGGCTCTTCGACATCTTGCTGTTATCTTCCGCCAGCACCATGCCCTGATTGCGCAACTGTATCATCGGCTCGCCGCCTTCGGTAATGCCCATGTCGCGCAGCGCTTTGTGAAAAAAGCGCGTGTACAGCAAATGCATGGTGGCGTGTTCGCTTCCGCCGGTGTAGGTGTCCACGGGCATCCAGTAGTTATATTCCGCTTCATCGAACGGCGCGTTATCGTTTTTCGGACTCAAATAACGCAAGTGATACCACGACGAGCACATGAACGTATCCATCGTGTCGGTCTCGCGCGTCGCATGTCCGCCGCACACCGGGCAGGTCGCGTTCTTCCATGTCGGATGAAACTTCAACGGCGATTCGCCCGTCGGCTTCCATTCGGTAATATCGTCCGGCAACAACACAGGCAATTGATCGTCCGGCGTGGGATTCCATCCATGCGTCTCGCAATAGACCATCGGAATCGGCGCGCCCCAAAAACGCTGGCGCGAGATCAACCAATCGCGATAACGATAATTCACGTCGCGCCTGCCGATTCCTTTTTGCTCCAGCCATTCGATCACCGCTTTGATGGCGGGGTTCTTCATCCCTTTATCGTTCGTCGCGCGCGTGCCGTTGAACGGACCCGAATTGATCATCACGCCCTCGTGCGGATACGCTTCGGTCATCGTCTCGCCGTTCAACTTAACGCCTTCGGGTTGGATTACTGGAGTCACTTTCAAGCCAAACTTGCGCGCAAATTCAAAGTCGCGCTCGTCATGCGCGGGGACAGCCATAATCGCGCCCGTGCCGTACGACATCAACACGTAATCTGCCACCCAGATCGGGATGCGCTCATCGTTCACTGGATTGACGGCATAGCCGCCGGTGAACACCCCGGTCTTTTCCTTATCCTTCGCCTCGCGCTGGATGTCGGTCTGCTTCGCCGCCTGAGCCTTATACTCGCGGACGGCTTCTCGATTCTCCGCTGTCGTGATCTTCTCCACCAGCGGATGCTCCGGCGACATCACCATAAACGTCGCGCCCCACAGCGTATCGGGACGGGTGGTGAAGATTTCTATGGGGTCGCCAGCCTCCGTGTGGAAAATGACCGACGCGCCTTCACTGCGCCCGATCCAATTTGTCTGCGAGACTTTGATGAACTCGGGCCAGTCAATGCCGTCGAAGCGCAACAACTCATCGGCGTATTTCGTCGCCTTGAAGAACCACTGATCCAACTCTTTCTTGATGACGGGCGTGCCGCAGCGGTCGCACACGCGGTCTTCGCCTTTGACCTGTTCACGCGCCAGCGTCGTATTGCACGACGGACACCAATCCACCGCCTGTTTTTTGCGGTACGCCAGCCCGCGCTTATACAGTTGAATGAAGAACCACTGCGTCCAGCGATAATATTCGGGGTCAGACGAGACCGCCTCGCGTTCCCAATCGAACATCGCGCCCATCGAGCGCATCTGCGTTCGCATCCGTTCGATGTTGGCGTACGTCCACTTCTTCGGGTGGATGTTGTGCTTGATGGCCGCGCCCTCCGCAGGCAGACCGAACGCGTCGAACCCCATCGGGAACATCACGTTGTAGCCGCGCATCCGCATAAACCGCGCCCGCGCATCGGACGGAGTCATCGCGTACCAGTGACCGATGTGCAAGTCGCCGCTTGGGTAGGGCAGCATGGTCAACGCGTAGTGCTTGGGCTTGCTCTCGTCAATCACCGCGCGATACAACTGATCCGCCTCCCATTTCTTCTGCCACTTCGGCTCAAACGCCTGCGGGTTGAAGGACGTGTCTTTTGCCGTAGCGCCGGCTTTAGTCGGCTTCTTCACAGACGCGGGCTTTCTAGCCTTCGAGACAGGCTTCGTCGCCTTCTTTTTCACCGCGACGGCTTTTTTCTTCGTTGAAGCCGCTTGCGATTTCAAAGTCTTCTTCGCCTTCGGCGCGGATTTCTTTTTGGTAGTTGTTTTCTTTTTCTTAGTTGCCATTCTTTCCTCTATTTCAGTTCCAGGGTTCGCATTCCAAGATTCAAGTAATTGTTTCTTTGCGCGCGAGGAGGCGTGGAAGAAGAGGACCTTGCTTCCAGAAAATGAAATTGATTCGTACGTTCATGTCAGCCTCCTTTTCGATGTTGCCGTCATTGCGAGGCGGCGTTCTCCCGCCGAAGCAATCCCCAACGTCGTGCTGGAGATTGCTTCGACCCCTTTGGGGTCTCGCAATGACAGACGGTTAAAAACAAAAAACCCTCATCCACATCAGGGACGAAGGTTCTCCTCCGCGGTACCACCCGGATTTCGCCTGCCAGTCTTATGCTCCTTTGTCTATTAGTCAACCGACCACAAGACTATTTGACTACGCGACTAGCCGACGCTCTTTGATCGCTGTAACGGGCAAACCCGGCGCTGACTACTTGATTCGCCAGCGCAGTCCCTCTTGCAAGATAACAGGCGAGTTCGGTCTTAATGCGCTCCCTTGGGCGCCGCGAAGGGCTTCCACCTTGCTCTCCCTTCTCGCTGACGGGACGACCTACTACTCCTGCTTTGACTTTTGTTGTACGTCAACCTTAAGTTTGACATACTGTTCTGTGTGGACCCAGGGGGATTCGAACCCCCGACCTTCTCAATGCCATTGAGACGCGCTCCCAACTGCGCTATGGGCCCGGTACGGTTTTTCGATTACAGACTTCAGATTTACGATTTGCACGATTTTCAATCAAAAATCGGCAATCGTAATCATAAATCTGTGGACCTGAGGGGATTCGAACCCCTGACCTCCTCAGTGCGATTGAGGCGCGCTCCCAACTGCGCTACAGGCCCATCGTTCAAAAAGCGAACCGTATTCTACCTGAGGGGCTGGGGAATGTCAATGAAAAGCCCGGGTTTCCCAAAATCAAAGCAAATTTTGTTGGATCAAAAAATCGCGACCCTGCTTGGTGGTCATGTACTGAACCGCGCCATCTGCCCGGTTCTTTATGGTAATGAATCTTCTATCCATCAAATGCCTGAGGTAAACATCAAGCGCGTTGGGGTCCATCTTCAAAGCCTTTGCAAGCGCGGGGCAGGTACAGTCATCGTTATTGGATGTGGCGATGTGCCTCAGCGTCGCCCCAACCTTGTCCGGCGGGGGGTTGACGCGGGATGGAGCCGAATGAACGATCTGACGAATTGCAGATGCGACTTCCCGCCTCATTCTCAACCGCGCCTTTTTCCCCAAGCGCGGTCTTCGCCTCAGTTTTGCTCGAAGCACGAGACTCTCGATCAGATTTTCAGGGAAGCGCGGCGTATTTACATCCAGCCCCATGAAGAACAATAACGGCGAAGGCAGACTGCCAGCCGTTTGACCGGAATGGCATAAGGGGATGACCGGGATGCGTTTCATCCATGCGCTCCCGGTTTCAAAGTTGACCCATGGACGGCTGACCGAATACGGGCTGCAAAGGACAATCAGAATCCTCGCGCGCGTCAGCGCATTGTCAATGTTATTTAACCAGATGTCTCCGGCTGCGATGTTGCGGATATCGCTGCTGACAAAAACGCGAATCCTGCCCCGGAATATTTTCTGAATCCATTCCTTCAACACCAGGGCAAGCAACGCCTCGTTCGCGACATGGGAGAGAAAAAGGTTCATATCATCTCCATAACTGGCGGGCGCAAACCGAGAACAGGATCCGTCTTCGCGACGCCAAATTGTCACCAAGTTTATGAATATTACGATTTTGGGTTCCTTTGGCGTGTTGTTATAGTCGGGGAAGCGTCTCGACCACTTTCATGATAACGAACCTTTCCGCAGATTCCATCCTGTTTTTTGTCACGTTATGTTTATGACCCCTGAAAGTGAAATCCAAAAAATGACCTCCCCTGCGGGGGGCTGTTACTGTTATGAAAACAGGGTTGAATTTCACGCCGCGGGCAGCAAGACCTTGAACGTCGCCCCCCGACCCTTTCCTTCCGATTCCGCCCAGATCGTCCCGCCCTGCGCTTCGATGATTCCCCTGGCGATGGTCAGACCGATTCCCAACCCGCCGTATTGACGCGTGTTCGGCGGCTCGATCTGGTAGAACTCTTCGAACACTTTTTGCAGTTTATCCACCGGGATGCCGATGCCGCGGTCCTGCACCCAGATCATCGCTTTATCTCCCTGTTCCACCGCGCCGAGGGTGATCTCGCTTTTTTCCGGCGAGAAGCGGACGGCGTTGTTGAGCAGGTTCACGATTGCAAGTGTGGTCTTTTCAGGGTCAACCGTCACAGGGATGGCTTCCTCTCGAAACGCCAGCACAAGCGACAGGTCCCGGCGAGCCGCGCTGTATTTGATCTCATCCAAAGCCAGGTTGAGGATATCCTGCACGGGGATCGTCGCCTTCTTCAACGTCATGGCGTCCGATTGCAGAAGGGTGAGGTTGCTCATCTCGTCGAGGATGGCGCGCATCTGCGAAGCGGCGGCGAGGACGTGCCCGGCATGATCGCGGGAGTTGCCGGCGGCGCCTTCTTGAAGGAAACCGGCGTACCCGATGATAAGACCGAGCGGCGTGCGAAGTTCATGCGAGGCGATGGAGAGAAAGTTGTTCTTGATTTCGTTCATGACGCGCACTTTTTCCAACGCCTGCTGTCGGGCGCGGAACAGGCGCGCGTTGTTGATGGCGATGGCGGCGTGCGCGGCGATGACGGCAAGCACAGTGGCATCGCTTTCCTTGAAATTTCCGTCGCGCTTGTTAACCGCCTCCAGCACGCCCATGGTTTGATCCTTGATGGGCATCGGCACGCCGAGCAGGCTTTTGGTCTTGAATTTAATATGATCCGAGACGAGAGAATAATGGCGCGGGTCCTGTTCGACGTTGTTGAGGATGAGCGGCTGGTTTGTGCGGAAGATCGTCCCGGCGAGACTGCCGTCAATCGGGACGGGGATTTCGGCAAGTTGCGCGGGGTCCGAGCCGGTGGCGGCGGCGAAGAACAGGCGCGGATTCTTCTCGTCGTAAAGCAGGATGGATGCGGCTTCGCAATCCAGCGCTTCGGCGGCGGTGGCGGTGATGAGTTGCAACAGTTCGTCGAGATCGAGCGTCGAATTCAATTGCACGCTCAAATCCACGAGCCGCAGGAGGAGTTTCTCCTTCCCTTCGAGGTGTTTCAACGCGCCGGTAGTCGCTAAAGATGGCATGGTTACAGTGTACTGGTTTTTGGGATGGAATTCAAGCGGAGGGAAATAGATACAGGAATGGGAAAATGACTCTCATGGACGATAATCAATGTCATTTCTCACTTGACCTTCGTCCTTGACTACCCTACAATTCCTCCAGCCTGACCGCGCGCCGCCTCTCCCCGAATCGAGCGCTGGCGCGGCGCCCGTTTGAATTGTCCACGCCAACAACCGATGCGCGGATTACATAACACAGGAGATTTTTCAATGCCCGACTATCTATTTAGAGGTTCGCTCGAAAAAATGGACAAGGACGTTTTCGACCTGACCCAGTTCGAGATCGAACGGCAATACCGCAAGTTGATCCTCATCCCCAGCGAGTCGACCGCGCCGGTGGCGGTGCGCGACGCGCTTTCCTCCGCGTTTCAGAATATCTATGCCGAGGGCTATCCCAGCGAAGAATCGCGCTGGATGAGCGAAGAGGAAATCCTCGATCACCCCATGCGGCTGGCGGAGTACCGCCGCAACAGCGACCCGCGTTATTACAAGGGAGTCGAGTACGCCGACACCATCGAAGCGCTGGCGCGCCGCCGCGCCGCCGAAGCCTTCGCCACGAACGGCATCACGGCGGACGATATCTACGTCAACGTGCAGGCGCTTTCGGGCGGACCCGCCAACAACGCCGTCTATCAAGCCCTGCTCACCATCGGCGACACCGTGATGGGACTCGACCTGTTGCACGGCGGTCATCTCTCGCACGGCTCGCCCGTCAACCGCAGCGGCAAGTGGTTCAAGGCGGTGCATTACTCGGTGGATGCCAACGAGCGGCTTGACTACGAAGCCATCCGCGAACTGGCGCTGGAGGCGAAACCGAAACTGATCATCGCCGGTTACTCATCCTATTCATGGGTGCCGGATTGGAAAAAGTTCCGCGAGATCGCGGATGAAGTCGGCGCGTACTTCCTCGCGGATATTTCGCACATCGGCGGTCTTGTCGCGGCGCGGGTCATCCCTTCGCCCATCGGCATCGCGGATGTGGTCATGTCCACCACGCACAAATCGCTTCACGGTCCGCGCGGGGCGGTGTTGCTGACAACCAAAGCCGATATCGCCAAGAAGATTGACAAAGCCGTCTTCCCCGGCGAGCAGGGCGGTCCGCATGTCAACGTGTTCGCGGGGCTGGCGCTGACCTTCAAACTGGCGCAAACAAAACAATTCAGGAAGTTGCAGGAACAGGTCATCAAGAACGCCGTCGCCATGGCGGACCAATTCACTAAACGCGGAATGCGCGTCCCCTTCGGCGGGACGAACAGTCACATGCTGAACGTGGATTGTTCCTCGGTTGTCGGCGAGGATGGAACGAAACTGAGCGGCGACCAGGCGGCTCGCATTCTGGACATCGTGGGCGTGGTGGTCAACCGCAACACGATCCCGGGCGACAAAAGCGCGGCGGCGCCTTCGGGCATCCGCCTCGGCACGCAATGGATCACCCAGCGCGGATTCAACGAGAAGCAGTCGCGCCAGCTCGCCGACATCATCGCGGACGTGTTGCAAGCCTGCGCGCCTCATGCGGTGGATACCGTCCGCAAGGGCAAACAGCGCCGCGCGAAAATTGACTTCAACGTCCTGAACGACGCCAAGGTGAAGATCCGCAAGATGGCGATGGGCGCGGGCTTCGACGTCAAGCCGACGAAGTTTGGGTATCCGCATTTCTATTACATTGACGATGTAAGTCGGATTGGCAATCCGACTTACGAATTACGCGGACAACGCGTCCGCCAGGTTTTGGATTACGCCATATCCTCGGATCTCTCCGCGCTGAAAGTTGGTCAGTCGCAAGCGACGACGATTACTACGCCGAGAGGCCTTGTTAAAGGAACGGTGTTCAACGTGGACGGCGCGACCTATCAACTGCAGGTCCCGGCGGCGAAGGCTTCCGTTGTTGCGACGTGGCTGCGCGATCTCTCCGATGGGTATGTGTCGTTCAACCTCGACGGGAGTAAGGACTTTACAGCGAGGCGAATACCGGGTCCGTTCGTGGTGGCGGACAGCAAGCAGAAGGCGGGGAAGCAGAAAGTAGAATCAAGCCAGGGCGTGGACAAGCCTTATTACATCGGAATCAGTTCCGAGGTCAAGAAAGAACCGCTGCCGCCCTTCGAGTGGAATGAAGTCGAAGGGGAGATGAAAAAGACGGCGTTGAACCAAGTCCATAGAGACCTCGGCGGCAGGATGGTTCCCTTTGCCGGCTGGGAAATGCCGGTGGTGTACACGTCCATCTTTGAGGAACATCTTGCGACGCGACAGGCGGCGGGGCTGTTCGACGTTTCGCACATGGGCGTGTATGACGTGCGCGGCGCGGATGCGGCGTCGTTTTTGGACGCGGTCTGCGCGAACGATTGCGGCGGCTTGATGCCGGGCGAAAGTTTGTACACGCATTTCCTCACGCCCGACGCGGATGTGATTGACGATACGCTGGTGTACCGGCGCGATTGGAAAAATTATCTGGTGGTGGTCAACGCCTCGAACGACGACAAGGATCGGGCGTGGCTCGAAAGCGTGCGCGATGGGGCGGTGAAGATTGACAACGTCCGTCCCTGGGCGCGGACGTACGGCTATAACGCGGAGATCCGCAATTTGCGCGACCCGAAGGCGGGGAAGGATATGCGGGTGGATATTGCGTTGCAGGGTCCGAAGTCGCGGGATGTATTGTTTGCCATGGGAGTTGACGACGTAACGAGGGGACGAGTAACGAGGTTAAAGAGAACAGAGTTGTGCGATGCGGTCATCGGTGGTTTCGATCTCATCGTCTCGCGCACGGGATACACAGGCGAGAAGATGGCGTTCGAGTTGTTCGTCCACCCGGAACGCGCGGTCGAGTTTTGGAATGCAGTCTTGAAGGCGGGCGAACCGTTCGGGGTCAAGCCCATCGGTTTGGGCGCGAGGGATTCTTTACGCACCGAAGCGGGACTGCCGTTGTATGGTCACGAAATTGGACTCGGCTCCGGCAAGTTTGATATGCCCGATTTGGGCGTCGCTCATGGCGGATTCGGTTCGTATGTGAAGACTTACAAGCCCTGGTTCATCGGGCGCGACGCCTTTATAGCGCGCGAGAAGGAACGCAAAGGCGTGGTCGCGCGCTTCACCTTCGACGAACAGCGCACGCGCATGGCGCACAACGGCGACCCCGTGGTCAATGCCGATGGTCAACGCATCGGCTTCGTGACCTCCTGCGCCATTGACAGCGCGCGCTTCATCACCGGTCAAGCCTTCGTGGATTTGGAGTACGCGCAGGAAGGCGCGGCGATCGGTATTCACCAGGGCGGGAATGTGGATCGTCCGGCGGGGCTGGCGAAGGTGGTGTCGCGGTTTGCGAAGTTGTAGTTGGCAGGTTGGGAAGTTGGGACGACCCGCGCAGTTTGGCGGGTCGTCTTTTTTTGATCTGTTTGGTATGACAGCGCAATGTCGCTTCCTGCTCCATCCCCGGCGCCTTGAAATGCGCCCAAATAAAAACTATGAAACCTTCTCCACCGCCCAAAAATGGGAGATGCCCAGCGCTCTCAAGGGAGTCGCTTCCAGAAATTGCAAAACCGCCCGCAGGATTTTTCCCATCGCGCCAAACCGCGCGATGATGTTGTCGTACGCGCCGAAGATGATCGTCCGCTCGATGAATGTGACGGGCAAGCCTTCGAATAGTTTTTGCAGATCGCGTTTGGAGTAGACGCGCACATGCGGGGCGAGTTTGTCGCGCCAGACTCGCGGAAGATAATTCACAAAAGGCTTGTTGCCGAAATAATATTTCCCCTTCCAGAAGACGCCGTGAGTCTCTACGGGATAGCCGCGATTGGGACAAAAGAGGATCAAGCGTCCGCCGGGCTTAAGTGCGCGGATCATCTCGCGGACTGCGAGGGCATCGTCCTGGACGTGTTCGATCACTTCATGGCTGAGGATCAGGTCGAACGTCATGGAAGGGAGCGGAAGATATTCCCCGGCGGCGTTGATGATCCGTTCGGAGTTGCGCCGCGCGTCCCGGGCGCGGTCGAAGTCGTATTCCAGTCCGGTCACGTTCGCGCCCAGTTCGGTCATCTTTTCGACGTACATCCCCACCCCACAACCGTTTTCCAGCGCCCTGCCCCGCATCCGCTCCCCCGCAAATTTTTGAATCATCTGCAACCGTCGCCGCTGTCCGTCGCGCCACACATATGAGGGTTCGCCCCGTAACGCAGCTTTCTCCATGTCCCGTTCAGTCATGGCGGCGATTATACCAACAGGAGAAAATCCAACGTCAGGAGGCGTTCGACCCCGATTTGCGGCTCAGCCTTGCGCGGGAAAAACCTTTATGCTAAAATCCCGCGCGTAAGGACAACCCAATAACGAAGTCAACCGGAAGTGGGTCGCCCCCACTTCTTTGTTTTATACATGGCTTGCATGTGCGCAAGCGCGCAGTCAACAAACCAAAGGAGTTTTGGAGCAGTACGATGGCAAAGAATGATTTTGCGCTGGCATTCAACGAAGTGCTGGAGGATAAACAACTCGCCAAGGACGTGGTCGTCTCGGCCATCGAGTCGGCGATGGTCTCGGCGTATCGGCGCGCGGTAGGGGCATCCACCGCCCAGCATGTGGAGGCGAAACTGGACCCCGAAACGGGCATGGTGACCGTCTTCGCCGAAAAGGAAGTGGTCGAAGACAGCGTGGTGGACGAGCGCACCGAAGTGATCCTCGACGAAGCCCGCAAGGTGAACCCCGAAGCCCAGGCGGGGGATATGGTGATCGTCGAGAGCACCCCCGCGGATTTCGGGCGCGTTGCGGCGCAGACGGCGCGGCAGGTCATCCAGCAGAGAATCCGCGAGGCGGAGCGCGCCAACCAGATGGAATACTTCCAGCGGCAGGAGGGCGAGATCGTCTCCGGCTTGGTGCAGGCGATCAACGCGCAGGGCATCACCATCGGCCTGGAAATGAAAGCCGAAGGCACGATGCCGAACAACCAGCGCATCCCCGGTGAAAGGTTGAAATTGCACGACCGCATTCGCGCGGTGGTGATCGAAGTGAAAGACGGCGCGCGCGGGCCGCAGATCATCCTCTCGCGCGCGCATCGCAACTTTTTGCGCCGCCTGATGGAAAACGAAGTGCCGGAGATCTATCACGGCATTGTCGAGATCCGCGCGATTGCCCGCGAACCGGGCGCGCGCGCCAAGGTGGCTGTTTCCGCCACACAGCAGGGTATTGACCCGGTCGGCGCGTGCGTGGGACAGAAAGGCGTGCGCATCCAGGCCATCGTCAAGGAACTGCACGACGAAAAGATAGACATCATCCTGTGGGACGCCGACGCGGTGAACTACATTTCCAAAGCCATCAGCCCGGCGCGCGTCAGCGGCGTGTATCTCTCGGAGGATGAACGCACCGCCACAGTCGTGGTCGGCGAAGACCAGTTGAGTCTCGCCATTGGGCGCGACGGGCAGAACGCGCGTCTCGCCGCCAAACTGACCGGCTGGCGAATTGACATCAAATCGCTGACCGAAGCCGCGGGCGACGCGCTCGCCAAACTCAAGGGCGACCCGGAATTGCAGGATAAATTAAAGACCGCCGTCGAAGCCATGCCGCAGGTGGAGGAAACCCTCGCCAAGAAAGCCGAGAATCGCGCCATCACGCCCGAGGAATTCCACGCCCTCGAAGCCTTCGTGGACCGCGTCGAACGCCGCATGATCCTCGCCCGCGAAGAAGCCTCGCGCGTCGAAGACGAACGGCTGGCCGCCATCCGCGCCGAGATTCCCGCCGCGGCATTTTCGACGCCGCTCACCGCCGCCGGGATCAAGGAACACATCTTCAACATTCTCACCGAAGCCGGTTACGAAACCGTCGGTCAATTGATGTTCGATTTGAAAACCAACCAGGACAAAGTGTTGGGGATGGCTGGGATCGGGCCCAAGGCCATGCAAAACATCGAGGAAAGCCTTGCGGCTCTGACCTTCCCCGAGCCGCCTCCCGCGCCCGAGGCTGTGGAAGAAGCCCCAGCCGCCGAAGCCGTGGCAGAGTCGGCTCCAGCGGAGGAAATGCCTGCGGCGGAGAAACCAGCCGAAAGGAAGAAAGAAGCGAAGCGCGTCGTCGAAGAAGCGGAGGAGGACGGCGAAGTCTCGAAGGATGGGGTCAACCTTGACGAGTTGTTCTCCATCAAGCCCGAGATGTTCCAGTCTCCAGCCGCCCCGGATGAAGATTCCGACGACAAGAAAAAAGGCAAGAAAGGCAAGAAGAAGGGCGTGGCGCTCGAGTTCGACGAAAAATTGGGCGAGGTCGTCTCGCGCAAGAAACACAAGCGCGGCGAAGACGGCGACGACGATTCGGAGTGGTAGAAAAAAAACGGACGTGGCGAAGAAACCTGCGGGACGCGTAAAACATATTCCCCAGCGCACATGCGTTGGATGCCGGGAAACGCTTGCGAAACGCCAGTTGTTACGGATCGTGCGCGCGCCCGACGGGGTGAGGGTGGACCCGACGGGCAAACTGGCGGGGCGCGGCGCCTACCTTCACGATAAAAAATCATGCTGGGCGCGCGGGTTGAAAGGCGCATTGGCGCGCGCGTTGAAAACCGATTTGCGGCAGGAAGACCGCGCCCGGCTGGAAGAATTTATGAACGCTCTGCCTGCGGAGGCAGAGACAGACGGTTCAGCCATGTGATCGAACAAGCCACTCGCTCACAGGCAGCCCGATTAGCGGAATAGACGAGATTTGAGATTGAAGGAGGTGGCTTGTATGAGCAGTAACGGAAACAGAATCGAACTTCCCGCCAGCGTTGTGGTGCGCGATCTGGCTCAAAAGATCGAAAAAAGCCCGATTGACCTGATTAAAAAATTGATGACGAACGGCGTGATGGCGACCATCAACCAGGCGGTGGATTACGACACCGCCGCAATCGTGGTCGCCGAATACGGATTCGAGGCCGTCCCCGAAGCGGTGGAGGAGGAGGCGCAGGAAGAAGCCGGCGAAGTGCCGATGTGGCGTCAGTTGATCGCCGGGGAGGATAAGGCGCAGTTGAAGGCGCGCCCGCCGGTGGTGACGATCCTCGGGCATGTGGATCACGGCAAGACCAGCCTGCTGGACGCGATCCGCTCGACGGATGTGGCGGCGGGCGAAGCGGGCGGGATCACGCAACACATCGGCGCGTATCAAGTCGAAATGAAGGGGCGGCTGATCACCTTCCTCGATACGCCCGGTCACGCGGCGTTCACGCAGATGCGCGCGCGGGGGGCGCAGGGCGCGGATATCGTCATCCTTGTGGTCGCCGCGGACGACGGCGTGATGCCGCAGACGCGCGAAGCCATCGCCCACGCGAAGGCGGCTCGCGTGCCGATCGTGGTCGCCTTGAACAAGGTGGACAAAGCCAACGCCAACCCGGATCGCGTTAAACAACAACTTGCGGAACTGGAACTCGTCCCGGACGATTGGGGCGGGAATACCATGGTCGTGCCGGTCTCCGCCAAACAAAAACAGGGCATAGACGACCTGCTCGAAGGCGTTTTGCTCGTGGCGGACAGCGCCGAGATCAAAGCCAACCCCGGCGGCAAGGTCATCGGCACAGTCATCGAAGCGGAGTTGGATAAATCGAAAGGCGTTCTGGCCACGCTTCTGGTTCAGAACGGCACGCTTGAGTCGGGCGATATTGTTGTGGCCGGCATTGCGCACGGCAAACTGCGCGCCATCAGCGACTATAAGGGCAGGCCGATCAAGAAGGCGGGTCCCTCCACTCCGGTGGCGGTCATGGGTCTGAGCGATGTCCCCTCGGCGGGCGATTTGTTCGAGGTTGTGGAATCGGAAAAGGAAGCGCGAAGCATCGTTGGCGAACGCCAGGAAACCCTGAAGACCCAGGCGCAATCGCGCAAGAAGGTTTCGCTCGAAGACCTGTTCAGCAAGGTGCAGGCCGGCGAGGCGAAGGAATTGAATCTGATCGTCAAAGCCGACGTGCAAGGTTCGCTCGACCCGATCATCACCGAGTTGAATAAACTGGGCGCGGGCGATATCGGTTTGAAGATCCTCCACGCCGAAACGGGCAACATCGGCAACAACGACGTGATGCTGGCGTCGGCGTCGAAGGCGATCCTGATCGGGTTCAACGTGCAAGCCGACGTGGACGCGCGCCGCATGGCTGAAAAAGAGGGCGTGGACATTCGTCTGTACGAGATCATCTACCGCATGACCGAAGACATTGAGAAGGCGCTCAAGGGCATGTTGGAACCCGATTACGTGGAGAAAATTCTCGGCAAGGCGACGGTTTTGCAAGTGTTCACCGCCTCCAAATTTGGGCGCGTGGCGGGTTGCCGCGTGACCGACGGCGAATTAAAACGCGGCGCAAAAGTGCGCCTCTACCGCAGCGCGGACATCGTTTATGAAGGCGACCTCTCCTCCCTGCGCCACGAGAAGGACGACGTAAAGGAGATCCGCCAGGGGTACGAATGCGGCGTGGGCTTCAAGAATTTCTCGGACATTCAACCCGGCGATACGCTGGTGTGTTACGTTTTGGAATAAGAATCTCCAATCTCCAATTACAATTTACTTGCTGGTAATTGGAGATTGGTAATTGGAGATTGGTAATTGGTAATTGGTCATGCCGTCAGGAATTCGAATCAAACGCATCGAAGACCGTATTCAGCAGGAAGTATCGGAACTGCTGATCCACGAAGTCAACGACCCGCGCCTAAAACAGATTTTCATCACCGATGTGAAGGTGGACCGGGAACTTGCCTACGCCGAGGTGTACGTCTCGGCTGTGGAGGGCGTCTCGCGCTCCGCCGAAGTGTTGGCGGGGCTCGAATCGGCTTCCGGCTACCTCAGGCGGATTCTCTCCTCGCGGATGGAGTTGCGTTCGTTTCCGCGGCTGAGATTCCACTGGGACCCCACCCCGGAGAACGCCGACCACATCGAAAAGATACTGGCAGGGTTAAGAGACAAGAAATAGCATCCTCGCATAATTGGCGTTCTCCCCTGGCGCCGCCCGCCAGGGCAGTAAGGCCGCGTCTGCGCTAGAGAGCGCAGGCTACGCAAAGATCATGGAGAAAATATATTGAACAATCAGGTTTCAGGGGAAATAAAGCAAAGGCTGAATGACGCAACAAAAGCGGTCATCGCGTCGCACGTGAGACCGGACGGAGACGCCATCGGTTCGCTGCTCGGTCTGGGGATGGCGTTACAGGACGCGGGCAAGACCGTCGAGATGATCCTCGCGGATGGGGTTCCTTCCTCCTTCAAATTCCTGGAAGGAAGCGGTCTTATCAAGAAGGAACCGACCGGCGGTCACGACATCTTCATCACCGTGGATTGCGCCGATTTCAAACGGACGGGGAAGGTCTTCGAAAATTTCGGTCCGCCCGACATCAATATAGATCATCACAAGACCAACGAAAATTTCGGCAAATTGAATCTGATCGAGGCGGAGGAGGTCGCCACGGCGGCGATCCTCACCAACCGCCTGCCGGAGTGGGGGTTCAAGATCACCAAGCCCATCGCAGCCGCGCTGTTAACCGGCATCATCACCGACACGCTCGGCTTCCGCACCTCGAACATCACGCCGGAGGCGTTAAGACAGGCGGCGACATTGATGGAATCAGGCGTGGACCTGCCCGAAATCTATATGCAATCGCTGGTGAGAAAATCCTTCCCAGCCGCGAAGTATTGGGGCGCGGGACTTTCGAGCCTCGAAAGTAAAAACGGAATCGTCTGGGGAACGCTCACCCTGGATGACCGCAAAGCCGCGGGATACGGAGGAAACGACGACGCAGACTTGATCAATATGATCTCCGCGATAGACGGCAACAAGGTCGGGATGGTTTTCGTCGAACAGTCCAACAACCACGTCAAAATTTCATGGAGGGCGTTACAGCCAAATATTGATGTATCCCCCATCGCAAAGCATTTCAAAGGCGGCGGTCACGCCGCCGCCGCAGGAGCGGATATCGAAGGATCGCTGGATGTCATTCAAAAAGAAGCGCTCGCAAAGACACGCGAAATCCTCGACTTGCAATGAACGCGCAATTCAAATGGTACTATAGAGTCAGCGATTTTTGCCTTGCTTAATTCGACATATATGTCATAATTGAAAAGCGATGGAATTTCAGAATAAAAAAGGTTTACAGTCGTACGTCCCCCGCAAAGAAACCCCAACCCACAGGGCTTAGGTCTGTTCGCAAGCCGGGAAATTTGCGACAAAAAAGAGACTTCCAAGTTTGCATACGCGGTGGAAAAGAAACAAAAGAAGGAAATAATACAAAAGGAAATCCCAGGAGGAGTCCAAATGAACAGTCAGGATGTAAAAAACGCCATATCCGGAGCGCTCGTGATTGACAAACCCGTGGGCATGACCTCCCACGATGTCGTGCAAGCCATAAGAAACGGAACCGGCTTGCGCCGCGCCGGTCATACCGGGACGCTCGACCCGCGCGCTTCGGGCGTGCTGGTGATCCTTGTCGGCCCCGCCGTGCGCCTGAGCGAATACGTGTCGGCGTCGGACAAGCGCTATCAGGCAATCATCCGCCTGGGCGGCACTACGGACACCTACGACGCCGAAGGCAAATTCACGCCCACCAAGGACCCGGCAAAAGTCACCGAGGAGGAATTCGAGGAAGCGTTGAAAACTTTCGTCGGCGAGATCGAACAAACCCCGCCGCCCTATTCCGCGGTCAAGGTTCAGGGACGAAAAGCCTATGAAATGGCGCGCAAGGGCGAAGAGGTCGCGCTCGAACCGCGCACCATCACCGTGCATCATCTTGAAGTCCTCGAATGGACTCCGCCCGAAGTGGTCATTGACGTGCATTGCTCGTCGGGCACTTATGTCCGTTCGCTGGCGAACGACCTCGGCAAGAAGCTCGGTAGCGGGGCGTATCTCGTCGGTCTGCGCCGCACCAAGAGCGGAAAGTTCACCCTGCGCGACGCCGTGCCGTTGCGCAAATTGCAGGAAGCCTTCACCGCGGGCAACTGGTATCAATACCTGATCCCCGCCGCCGAAGCGCTGGGCGACTGGTACGCCGTCGAACTCAGCCCCGACGAAGTGGAAGCCGTGCGTCACGGGCATCGCGTCAAAGTCAAAGCCGCCGATCTCGCGCAGGAGAAAGTGCGCGGCGTCAGCACGCAGGGAGAGTTGGTGGCGCTGATGACGCAAATGGATAACCCCGAAGACGGCTCGAAGGAATGGCAGCCGAAGAAGGTCTTCTTCACGTCGGACTAACTTACATGTCATTGCGAGGGCGCTCTTGTTCTTCGCCCGAAGCAATCTCAATGCCATCGTAGGAGATTGCTTCGTCGGGAAGAGTGACCTCCTCGCAATGACAGAACGCCGCCGTTGAAGGCGGCTTTATTTTTTATGAACCATTACCGCTCTCTCGAAGAAGTCTCGCTTAAAAATTCATTTCTGACCGTCGGCGTGTTCGACGGCGTTCATCGCGGACACCGCGAGATCGTCCACAAACTCGTAAAGGACGCCCATGCAAACGACGCGCCCGCCGTCGTGCTGACCTTCGAACCGCATCCCGCCGCGGTGTTGACCGGCAGGGAGATTCGGCTCCTGACCACTTCGGATGAACGCGCGGATTTGCTCGGCTCGTCCGGCGTGGATGTCGTCATTACCCAACGCTTCACCCCGGACCTGGCGACTCTCTCTGCCCACGAGTATATGTCCGCGCTGAAAACGCATCTCGGACTCCGCCGCCTGCTGATCGGATACGATTTCGCATTGGGCAGGGGACGCGAGGGCAACGCTCCGCGGCTGGCGGAGATCGGCTCGGAGTTGGGATACACCGTCGAGGTAGCGCCCGCCCTGAGCGACGAAAGCGGCGTGATCTCGTCCACCGAGATTCGCAAACTGGTATCCACCGGCAACATGGAAGAGGCGTCCAAACTTCTTGGTTATCCCTATGAGATGGGCGGCGAAGTCATTCACGGCGAGGGACGCGGGAGAAAGATCAACTTTCCCACCGCGAACATCGAGTACCCGAAGCAAAAGGTAACTCCCCCGAACGGAATCTACGCCTGCTGGGCGCGGCTCGGCGGCGAAAGATTCATGGCGGCGACCAATATCGGTTTGAACCCCACATTTACGCCCGAAAGGAAAATCCCCAGCCTCGAAGCGCATTTGCTCGACTTCGACCGCGACATTTACGGAGAGATATTAACTCTCGAATTCGTCGCTCGCTTGAGGGATGAGATTCGTTATACGACCGTCCAGGCGTTGGTCGGGCAGATCCGCAAAGATGTGGAGCAGACGCGCGCGATTTTGGGCGCGACATGAAAAAACGCGCGGGCATCATCCTGATCCACGAGGGGAAACTGGCGCTGATGGAGCGCCACAAACAAGGGCGGCATTACTTCGTGTTCCCCGGCGGCGGCGTGGATGAGGGCGAGAGCGACGAAGAAGCCGCCACGCGCGAGGCGGAGGAGGAATTGGGAATCAAGGTGGAGGTTTTGCAAAAAGCGGCCACCATTCTCCGCGAAGGGAAGCGCGACCAGGTTTATTTCCTTGTGAGATGGGCGAACGGCGAGTTTGGGACGGGAACCGGCGAAGAGTTCGGCGAAGCGGACGACTTCAACGGGACGTACAACCCGGTCTGGATGGCGCTGGATGAAGTTTTGGCGCAGAACGTCGCGCCAAAGGGGTTGGCGGAGTTGACGGTAAAGTCTTACAGTGAGGGGTGGGGGCAGGAAGCGCTGATTTGGGAGGAGTAGAAGGCGCGTTTCTATTTCCAAATATGTCCATAGCCATATTCGCCTTCAAGCAGTTTGCCTTCGGCGAAGCGGCTGAATCGAAACGGCGCGATATCCACAGTCTTCGACGCGCCGTCGAGGATCAGTTCGACCAGGCTCGCGCTCGCCGCCGGAGAAGTCTTAAAGCCAGTGCCGCTCAAACCGCAGGCGAGATAAAAGCCGCTTAGATCCGTGCCGCTATAGATGGCGCGCTGATCCGGGGTGATTCCGTCGCGTCCGACGTGGATGGAGTGCAAGCCTCCCTGTTCGATCTTCGGGATGCGCTGTACCATGATGTCAATCAATTTTTCGAGGAAGGTCGGCGTGGGAGTCTGGTCTTCCTCGTCGGGGGCGTCGCCGCGCAGGGATTCGTCCACACCTGCGGCGAGGATGAGCGCGCTGCCTTCGGGACGGAAGTAACACTCGAGGGCGAAGTCAATACAGGCGGGGATTTTTCCAAGCGCCGGCGGGCGGCGGAGGAAGGCGACATCGTGCGTCCAGGTCTCGAGCGGGACCTGGAGACCCGCAAGGCTTGCGACATGCTTTGCCCACGGTCCAGCCGCGTTGATCGCGATGGGCGCGCTGAAATCTCCCTTGTTCGTGGAAACGCCTGTGACTTTCCCACCCGCCGAATGAATGGCGGTCGCTTCGCAATTTTGAAGCAGCGTTGCGCCGCGACGTTTGGCGGCTTCGATGAACGAGTTGGCGGTCAGCGTCGCATCGGCATAACCGGAATCGGGCTCGAAGGCGGCGTAATCGAAATGATCCACCACAAGATCGGGGAAGAGTTCCTTCACCTCTTTTGCGGAGACGACGGAGGTGTTAATGCCGATCTTCCGCTGGTTGGCGACGTTGCCGCGCAGTTTGTCCTCGTCTTCGCGCTTCGATATCTGCACGAAGCCGGTGTTCTGAAAACCGCACTCCCCGCCCACGCGCTCGCGCCAGTTCTTGAAGTAGAGTTGATAACTCTTGAAAGTCAAATCCGATTCGGCGGCGAGGTCGTAGTGCATCCGGATCAGCCCGCTCGAATGTCCGGTCGCGCCCGAGGCGGTCGTCTTGCGCTCGAGGATGGCAGTCTTCAAGCCGCGTTCAGCGAGGTGAAAGGCGATGCCGGCGCCCATCACGCCCGCGCCGATGACAATGGCGTCGTAAGTTTGAGTCATGGCAACGATCTCCTTGATGTTTTAGGGGGCATTTTTTTATTTTACCCCAATCAGTCCCGCCTCATCCCCGGCGCGGGATTTCCCTCACAAATCGCCGCCGGGCTTGCGCTATACCGATTGAAGCGAGAATTGCCGATTGATGGAGTTTTTGTTTATAATCTTGTTATAGGTGACCCATGCACAACCAGCCCGCACATTCGAACAATCCGCCTCAGGGTGGGAATCTGCCCGGGAAACGCAAACCAACCCAGGTTCCGAAGAAAAAGAAGCGGGGTTTCATCCTGCCCCTCGCGCTGGTAATGATGGGATGCGCCGTCTTCGCCTTTGCGGCGTGGTCGGCGGTCACATCCCCCGCGCTGGCGGCGATCATCAACGGGTCGTCTGAGCCGCAGTTCGAAGCGCGGGCGCCGGGCGAATCGTTTGCGCAGGCGTATATTCCCAAGCCAACAGTTCAAGTCGTCGTCAACGAACCGGTTGCGGAGGTCATTCCGCCGACGGCGACACTCACACAGACGCCGCAGGAGGTTGTCGCCGTCCCCCCAACGGAAACCCCGCCCGCGACCGCCACAGTGGACATCGCCCCGCCGACGGCGACGCTCGAAGCGGTTGTGGTTGTGGAAAGCGGCGTGGCGGAAGCGGTCATCGTCGCCGACACGCCAACATCAGAATACGTCGCGCCGCCGACAGCGGTTGCTTATCTTCCGCCCGTCAGCGCGGGCGGAAGCGGAGGAGTTCACTGGTTCGATGTGGACCTTTCAGACCAGCGCATGTACGCCTACGAAGGCGATACGCTCGCGCGGACGTTCATCGTATCAACAGGCACATGGCAAACGCCGACATTGACCGGCAAATTCAAAGTCTGGATCAAACTGCGCTCCGCGCCGATGTCTGGTCCGGGTTACTATCTGCCCGATGTCCCCTACATCATGTATTACGACGGCGATTACGGAATACACGGCACATACTGGCACAACAACTTCGGCGTGCCGATGAGTCACGGGTGCATCAACCTGAACATTCCCGACGCGGAATGGGCGTATAACTTCGCTTCGGTGGGGACGGTGGTAAACATACACGATTGACGCGGCGGGACGACAATTACGGATTAACCGTCATGGGTTTTGCAATCCGTAATCCGCGACGCGGAATCGCTCTTTGAACGAAATGGCGACTCTTTCACGCCGAGATTTTCTAAAATTGAGCGGGCTTGGGCTTGCCGGGCTGGCGGCGCTCCCGTTCGATTTTAATTCAAGCGACCCGTTCGACCTGCAACAGGGGCGGGTGACGGCGCGCACAATCTGGATGCATGAATCGCCGTTGGCGGATTCCCCAAAAGTCAAACTCCTCCAGCGCGACTCGATCTTCGACATCAGCAACACCGCCGTCGGCGCGGACGCGGAGACGCACAACCGCATCTGGTATCAGGTCGGAGATCAGGGCTACGTTCACTCCGCCAACATACAACCGGTGCGAACGATCCTGAGTCAACCATACGCCGGCGAGATTCCCTTGGAAGGCTTGCTTGCCGAAGTCAGCGTCCCTTTTACAGACGCGTTCGTCGAAGCGTCAACGGATTCAAAGTTGGGCTATCGCATCTATTATGAGACGACGCATTGGGTCGAGGCGATGGTCGCCGGGAAGACCGACGGTCAGCCCTGGTATGCGATCCGCGACGACAAATGGGATAAGACCTATTACGTCCGCGCCGAACACGCGCGCATCCTGCCGCCGGAGGAACTGGCGCCCATTTCGCCGGAGGTTTCGTCCCACGACAAAAAGATCGTTGTGCGGCTCGACCAGCAATTGGTTTTCGCCTACGAATTCAACATCCCGGTCTTCGTTGTGTCAGCCTCCACAGGCGCGCGCCTGCGCAGCGGCACATACACCACGCCCGACGGAAATTTCATCACCTATTACAAGCGTCCCTCGCGTCACATGGCGGCCGGCGACATCGCCGCCAGCGGCTTCGACCTGCCCGGCGTGCCCTGGGTGCAATACATCACAAAGAACGGCATCTCATTCCACGGCACATACTGGCATAACGACTTTGGGCGTCCGCGCTCGCACGGATGCATCAACCTCTCCATCTCCGCGGCGAAATGGCTTTATCGTTGGTCGTCGCCTTCCGTGCCGCTGAACAAGGAATTTTCCTACGGCTATACCGGGACGAAGGTGGAGATCATCGCGTAGTACCAACGGGACATTTCTTATCCCCCGCTCAAACTTTATAGTTACAATTCGATTATGGCGACGCCTCAACTCTCCCGCCGGGATTTTTTAAAGCTGACCGCCTCCGGCGCGCTCGGGCTGGTTCTCTCCGAGTTGGGTTTGGGCTCCGCCTCAGCCGCTCCCCCCGCCTCGAAGGGACTCGCCCTCTTCAGCGGAGTCCCCATCCGGGACGCGCCCTCGGTCAAAGCCAACAAGATCGAGCTGATCGGCAAGGATCAATCCTTCGACCTTTTGGGCGAAGCGCAAGGCGATTATTTCGACAACCCGCACAATACAACCTGGTACGTCGTGGACGGCGGCTATGTCCATTCCGCGCCCGTCCTGCCGGTGGAGACAAATTACCAAAAGCCTGTTTATCAACTCCCCGAAGGCGGGCAGTTGGCGGAAGTCAGCGTGCCGTACAGCCTGACGCGATTTTCCCCGTTTTATCGTTCCAACAACGCCCACCGCATCTATTACGAATCAACGCATTGGGTGAAGAACATCGTGGTCGAGCGCGACGAGAAGGGCGTCTGGTATGAGATCTACGACAAGGAATTGAAGGAATCCTTCTACATCCCATCCTCTAACATGCGCCTGATCCCAAACGAGGAATTGACCCCGCTGTCGCCCGAAGTCCCCAACGAGGAAAAGTTGCTGCACGTGGACCTCAAATCCCAGATCGTGACCGCCTTCGAAGGGGACAAACTTGTGCTTTCAGCCCGCTGTTCCAGCGGACAGCGCGGCACGGATACGCCCATAGGGGAATGGCTCACTTACCACAAAGGACCGTCCATTCACATGACGAATCGCGGCGACGCGGTGGCGAACATCTACAACCTGCCCGGCGTGCCATGGACGTCCTTCTTCACCGGCTCGGGACACGCTTTTCACGGAACCTACTGGCACAACGATTACGGCCGCCAGCGCAGCAACGGATGCGTCAACCTGCCGTCGAAGGTCGCCAAATGGATCTATCGCTGGACGAACCCGGTTGTGCCATACAATGTGGATTATGTGAACCTGCCGGGTCAGGGAACGAAAGTGATCGTGGAGTAAGAGGTTGTTCGAGAAATGAAAAGCGATTCATGGCGCATAATCCGTAATAAGCGATAAGTAATGAGGGATGAGTAAAAAGCGAACATTTATCAGCCGTCAGTTTGTTGGTCGTGGCGGCTGGCTCGATGGATGATGCAATCGCAAATCGAAGTATCGAAAGGATGAGAGATGAACCAGATTTTTCAATTCAACCAGTATTTGCTCAAACGCCAGGTCTTTGCATTGGCTGGCACGTTCCGCGTCTTCGACCCTTCCGGCAGACTGCTCCTGTTCAGTCAGCAGAAGATGTTCAAACTGCGCGAGGATATCCGCGTATTTGCCGACGAAGCGAAGACCCGGGAAGTCCTGGCGATCAAAGCCCGCCAGATCATTGACTTCTCCGCCGCCTTCGACGTGATTGACAGCGCGACAGGTCAAAAGGTCGGCGCCCTTCGCCGCAAAGGATTCGCATCCATGCTCCGCGACGAATGGGAGATACTCGACGTGAACGACAACGCGCGCGGAAAACTATTCGAAGACAGCATGGGGCTCGCCCTCCTGCGGCGCTTTCTGTCCGGGTTGATCCCCCAAAACTACGACCTGTTTTTCGGCGAAACCCGTGTGGCGGATTACAAGCAAAACTTCAACCCCTTCTCCTACCAGCTGAACATTGACTTCAGCATGGACACCGCCGGTCAATTGGATCGCCGGCTCGGAATCGCGGCCGCGATTTTACTCGCGGCGATTGAGGGACGACAGAGTTAATCTTTCCGTCATTGCAAGGGCGGCGTTCGTCCGCCCGAAGCAATCTCATACTTGATTGAGGATTGCTTCGGCGCGAAAAATAAGATCGCGCCTCGCAATGACGAATCATCCCCCATGCCCCAACCCCTATTCTCCGGCTTGATCGTGGACGAGGACGGCAACCCCGTCCAGACCGCCTCCATCGGCAACGAACCCGCTTATGTGGTGGACGATGCCGGATTCAAACGCCACATCCCCTCCGAGCAGGTGGATCGCGCCGTGTTGAACCAGATGGCGGAGATGATGAAGGGCAGCGAAGACCTGCTCTCGAAGGAAGCCGCCAAAATGCTCGGGCAGGACGATCCGTTCTCGAAGGCGATGATCGAAAACCAGTTGAAGAACATCGAAAAGCAATTCGACGCCATTCTGCAAACCGGTTTCCCCGAAGATATGAAGGCGTATCTTGGGATGATGGGTTTCCGGGTCGTGATTAACCATCACGGCGAGGTCTTGCGGGTGGAACAGCCGGGGATCGCGGGGGACGAAGGAGGAGAATAGCGATTTGACAATTTTTCAACCGGATTGAAAAATTGTCAGGGGTCTGTTATACTCCCTTTATGATTACTCGCGCCATTGCGCCCCAAATTCTCAGCGCCGCCAAAAAGTACCCATTTGTCGGGCTGGTCGGTCCGCGCCAATCGGGTAAAACAACCCTGGCAAAGGCGCTCTTTCCAGACTACGCTTACATCTCTCTCGAAAACCTAGATGTTCGCACATACGCCCAGCAGGATCCGCGCGGATTCCTCGCAGACTACCAAAGCCGCTGCATCTTCGACGAGGTCCAGAAGGTCCCAGAGTTGTTCTCCTACCTTCAGGAGGCAGGCGATCAAAAAGAGATGGGACGTTACATCCTGACCGGTTCGCAAAACTTCCTGCTCCATCGTCATATATCTCAATCCCTGTCGGGGCGGATCGCCCTTTTTACAGTTCACCCGTTTTCCAGGGGCGAGTTGAGCGGCGCGTCGCTCGGATACGACCAGCCGGAAGGTTATATGTTCATGGGGATGTACCCGCCGATTCACGATCGCAACATCCCGCCGACGAACTGGTACTCGAATTACATCCAGACCTATATCGAACGCGACCTGCGCGACCTGACTCAGATCACGCAACTTTCCACATTCCAGGTCTTCGTCAAATTGTGCGCCGGACGCATCGGGCAGTTATTGAACTTCTCTTCCCTGGCGCGGGATTGTGGAATCTCCCATAATACGGCAAGGGCATGGCTGTCATTGCTGGAGACGGGGTATCTTGTATTTCTCCTCCGCCCATATTACCGGAATTTCAACAAACGCCTTGTCAAGATGCCGAAACTGTATTTTTACGACACCGGGCTCGCCGCAGCGCTCCTAGGCGTTCAATCTGCGGATCAGTTGAGATCCCATTACCTGCGGGGAGAGTTGTTCGAGAATTTCGTCCTGACCGAATACCTGAAACACAACGCCAACGCGCAAGCCGGCCTCGAATTCTTCTTCTGGAGGGATCAAACCGGGCGCGAAGTGGACCTGCTGGCTGAAGGCGGTTCAGCCCTTTCCGCGGTCGAAATAAAATCGGGGAAGACCATCGCCGACGATTACACCCGCGACCTGGTCTATTTGAAATCCATCCACTCGGATGCGGCGCGGAATTTGAACCCGCTTGTAATCTTTGGGGGGCAGGGCAGACAAACGCGATCCGGCATTCCCATCCGAAGCTGGACTGAAATTCCGGCGTTCAAATAGAAATCAACGTCCCTTTACCCAGCGGGAAGCGGAAGTTAGTTCGCGCTCATAAACCCGAGCAACTTCCACAATCCGCGCATAAATTTATGGCCGCCGTCGGGGTTCAAAAACTGGTTTGGGCAGGAGCCGGGGATGACGGCGATGCCGTTGGCTTTGCACGCCTCCACCGCCGATTGCGAGACGCTGGTCATGCCCGCCGCGAGGCCGGGCTTGATTCCCATCATGCAGTGCATCCAAACCTGTTTGATCCCTAAATCCACACACTGTTGGACGATTTGATCCGTCACTTTGGGGTTGGCGAGGATGAAGACCGCGTCCGGCTTGGAGGGAAGGGAGGCCAGGTCGGGGTAACAGGCGTCGCCGTGGAAAGAAGCGATGCGCGGATTGACGGCGAAGACTTCGTACCCGGCATCCTTGAATTTTTGATACGCCATGTTGCATCCCGTCTCGCGCTTGTCCGAGACGCCCACCACGGCGATCTTTTTTTGGGCAAAAAAATCCTGAACCAAATTATCGAGTTTTGCCATTGGAAATCTCCTTTTGCGCGATTCCCTTGCATTTCATTAAGATTCATTATAGGCGGGTATTCCGCGCTTATAAAGTGACATCCATCCTGTCAGAGCAGTAACTTAATTTAAAGACTGAGCCAGACACGATATAAGTTCGATCTCTCACAGACGGGTCGGAAAATCCTGACAGTTTATCGAATTTGGAGTAATATTGTCCAAATTTCCCTTAAACGTAAAGGAGACCCCATGAAACACAACCTTGATTCGATTCTTGAAAGATGGAACCTGCTCAAGCATCCGTTCTACCAGGCATGGAGCGCGGGCGAACTGCCGGTGGAGGCGCTGCAAGTCTATGCCCGCGAATACGGGAATTTCATCGAAACACTGCCGCTCGGCTGGCAGACCCTGAACGACCCTGAAACCGCCCAGGAAGAACGCGAACACGCGGAACTATGGAAGGACTTCACAGCGGCCGTCGGTGGAAGTAGTGGAGACGCCTCGCTCGATCAGTCCGTGCGCCTGACAAAAGCATCGGAGGAATTGTTTTCATCCCCTGCCTCGGCGCTCGGCGCGCTCTACGCCTTTGAAGCGCAGCAACCCGCCACCGCCAAATCCAAATTGGACGGCTTGCGCGAACGGTATCGCTTCCCGCAGGCTGTGGAGCCTTATTTTGAAGTCCACTCCGCGAACGGGCACGAAGCGGAAAAGGTACTGCGCCGCTTGAACGACCTCCCGGCAGACGAACGGGAAGTTGCCCTTGCCGCCTGCGAGCGCATGGCGGAATCGCTCTGGGATGCGCTGACAGGCATCCATGAAGCAGCCTGCTCGTAACAGGCATCCATCTCCACGAAACCAACCCGCGCGAACTTACCAAGAAGCGGTTTGCCCAACGGCGAGCCGCTTTTTGTGTGCAGCGTCTTTAGCGGCAGCCTTCGGGATGTCTTATCCAATTGTCTCTTATGCAATTTTTACGCAAGCCGGATATAAAATGGGAAACCTTCATCTCCATAAGGCAGGCAACAATGACAGATAACGCCCCCCGGCAATTCAATTTCAAGGCAGAGACCAAACAGTTACTTCACATTCTGATCCATTCGCTCTATAAAGACCGCGAAGTTTTCCTGCGCGAACTGATCTCGAACGCTTCGGACGCGATCAACCGTCTGCGCTTTGAAATGCTGACGACGCCGGACGCGCTCGACCCGCAGGCGGAACTTAAAATTCACATCACGGCGGATAAGGACAACCGCACGCTGACGATCACGGATACGGGCATCGGCATGACCCATGATGAGATCGTGGATCACCTCGGCACCATCGCGCAATCGAGCGCGCGGAAGTTTCTGGAAGCGGCGAAGGAAAAGGGGCAGGACGCTTCAGGCATGATCGGCCAATTCGGGGTGGGGTTCTATTCGGTCTTCATGGTCGCGGAGTGGGTGCGCGTCACGTCGCGTTCCTTCCGCCCGGAGGCGCAGGCGGTGACCTGGTACGCAACCGGCGACGATTCCTATGAAGTCAGCCCCGCCGAAATGAACGAACGCGGCACGCGGGTCGAGATCAAACTCAAGGAAGATGCGGCGGAATTTGCGGAGGAATACCGCATCAAGAACATCGTCCACAAACATTCGGACTACATCGGCTTTCCCATTTATGTCGGAAGCGAGGAAAAGCCGGTCAATAAACAAACTTCGCTTTGGCGCACGGCGCGGAACGAAATCAAAGAGGAAGATTACAAGGACTTCTACCGCCAGACCACGCTGGATTTTGAAGACCCGCTCCTGCGCATCCACATGGTCACGGACGCGCCGGTGCAGTTGTACGCCCTGCTCTATCTGCCCGCCAGGTCCGAGCGGAATATGTTCTCGCTCCGCAAGGACGACGGTTTGAAACTGTACTCGCGCAACATTTTGATTGACGAATACAACAAGGATTTGCTCCCGGAATATTTGCGCTTCGTTCAAGGCGTTGTGGATTCGGAAGACCTGCCGCTCAACGTCTCGCGCGAGACTGTTCAATCCAGCGGGTTGATGCCGAAGTTGAAGAAAGTATTGACCAATCAGGTCGTCAAGGAATTGGAGAATCTGGCGAAGAAGGAGGCGGAAAAATACAACTCCTTCTGGGGGGAATTTGGCGCGTATCTCAAACAGGGGATCGCCGCCAACCCGGCGGAGGCGGATGTCATCGCGCCTCTTTTGCGCTTCAAGACGAATCTGCATCCTGAAACCTGGTCCTCGCTGGAAGAGTACGTCTCGCGCATGAAGGACGGGCAGACGGTCATCCATTATCTTGTGAGCGAAGACTCCAAATCTGCGCTGAGGAGTCCGCATTTGGATTCGTTCCACGCCAAAGGGTTGGAGGTGGTCCTGCTGACCGAGCCGATGGACTCGTTCATGCTGATGGGCTTGCGCAAGTTCAAGGATTACGAGTTGAAAAGCGTCGCCGGGGCGGAGGCGGATGGCGAGGACCCGGCCCGGGCGGAGTCTGAGGCGGAAAAAATTCCCGAAGAGGATTTCAACGCGTTGATCGGGCGCTTCAAGCGGGTGTTGGGCGAGCGGGTGGCGGACGTGCGCGCGAGTAAACGGCTGGTGCAATCTGTGGCGCGGCTGGCGGACGCGGACTCGAATTCCAATCCCGATTTGCAACGGGTGTATAAATATCTCGGCAGGGAATACGAGATTCCAAAGAAGGTTTTGGAGTTGAATCCTTCGCATGAAGTTTTGAAAAACCTGCTCAAACTGCAAGCGGATTCGGAGTTGGGGGACATCGTCATCGAGCAGATCTTCGACAGCGCCCTGCTGGTGGAGGGCATCCACCCCGACCCGTCGTCCATGGCGCCGCGCGTGCAACGGATCATCGAAGCGGCGCTGGCTGGAAAATAAAGGAGTCCAACGACTCCCATCGTTGGATGCAAAAGTCGGGAGGCTTTTGAGACCGGAAATAGAGACAAGGAGACGCATCATGAGTCCTGCGCGTTTATCGAAGGTCGAAGCGGGCGCGCGGATCGCGCTTGAGTTCAACGAGGCGTTCAACCGCCACGACGTCCCCGGCATGATGAAGTTGACGACGGAGGATACCGTCTTCGAGAACACGCATCCCGCGCCGGATGGGACGAGGTACGCGGGCAAAGCCGACGTGACTCAATTTTGGGAGGGCTTCTTCCGCGAGTCGCCAAATGCCCGCATCGAGATCGAGGAAATCTTCGGCGTGGGGAATCATTGTGTGATGCGCTGGAAATATTCGTGGGGAGACGGCCACATTCGCGGCGTGGATATCTTCAAGATTCGAGACGGACTCATCTGCGAGAAATTGTCTTATGTAAAGGGGTAAACGGGCGCGACAATTGTCGCTTTGACATGCGCCGAAAAGACTTTTGTCACTTTCAGTTTGTTGTTCAAACCCATAAAATAGTCGAACCTGTTTGTGAAAACAGAAGAAGCATCCATCTCAGAAAAGGATATTGTCATGAATGAAAAAACACGAATTTCGATCCTCCTCTTGTTGACGCTGTTCCTCTCCGCCTGCAACGCGCCCGCCGCCACGCCCACCGACCCGCCCCCGCCGCCGCCGCCGACGGATACGCCGATCCCGCCCACTTCCACCTCCGAGCCGACTCCCACCGTTGACCCGCTCCTCTTCCGCGACGATTTCGACGGCAATCTCAAAGAAGGCTGGGCGTGGACGAACGAAGACGCCCGGTTCTATAGTTTTACAAACAATCCCGGCTGGCTGGAGATGAGCGCGCGTCCCGGCTACATCGGCGATGGGACTGTAACAAATCTCCTGTTGCGCAACGCGCCGGAGGGAAATTATGAGATCGAAACCCGCATGAATTTCGCGCCGAAGGGCAACTTTCAGATCGGGGCGCTGGTGATCTACGAAAGCGGACCAAACTTTACGCAGTTCGGGCGCGCCTTCTGCGGTCCCTGCCCCGCCAAAGACGGTTACTACTTCGACCTGTTCGTGGACGGCAATTTCGGCGGGGAAAACTTTGCCACCTCCATCGCTTCGGGAGATACTGTCTACCTGAGACTCCGCCGCGAAGGAAATACCTATACCGGTTATGGCAGCGCAGATGGAACGAACTGGCAGGTGATCGGCGTTCATCAATCGCAGATGTCCGCAGGCTTTGTCGGTCTGACCGCCGCGCAGGCAAACGGCTCTCAACCCGGTCCCGCGCAATTCGACTACTTCATCATCACGGCGCTTCCATAAATTAGCAACTCATGTTACGCACTTTTGCCATCCTCACGAACCGTCCACGAATAAAGTCACGAATTCGCGAATGTTGGCGCGCCTATTCGTTTATTCGTGGACGGTCGCCGACTCATCCGCAAGCGTATTTCCTAACCAAATGCCGCCTTGCGTAAGATGAGTTAGTAAGTCGCGGTTGCGCGTCATCCAACAAGGGCGACCCCCGTGTTGAAGATGAGAATCTCTCGCACAAGCGGAGCGGGTCGCCCCTATGCCAACAACAATAAAAGAAGACCTCCGATCAACCCCGGAGGTCTTTCTATTCCCTATTCCCTACCCCCCTACTCTCTATTCTCTACTCTCTATTCTCTACTCTCTACTCCCTACACTTACCCATTCCTCCGCTGAAACTCCTGCATAAACCTGCCCAGTTCCTTCGCGCCCTCGATCGTCATCGCGTTATAGACCGAAGCGCGCATCCCGCCCACAGAGCGATGCCCCTTCAAACCGATCAAGCCCGCGTTCTTCGCCTCCTTCGCAAACGTCTCTTCGAGGGCTTCGTTCGGCAGGCGGAACGGAATATTCATCAACGAACGCGCCTCGGGGACGGTATGCCCGCGATAGAAACCGCCGCTTTCGTCTATGGCTTTATACACAATGCCGGCCTTCTCGCGGTTGATCTTCTCAACCGCCGCCAGCCCGCCAATCTTCTTCGCCCACTTGAACACCAGCCCGACCATATAGATGGAAAACGAGGGCGGCGTGTTGTGCAGGGAGCCGCTTTCCGCCAGAATTTTATAATCGAGCATCACCGGCAAATTCTCCGGCACGCGCGCCAGCATATCCTCGCGGATGATGACCACCGTCACGCCGGAAGGGCCCGCGTTTTTCTGCGCGCCCGCGTACAACAACCCATACTTTGAAACGTCAATCGGGCGGCTGATGAAATCGGACGATGTGTCGCAAAACAACGGCACGCCGTCGGGCGGAGTCGGCTCCTCGAAAAATTCCACGCCGTGAATCGTCTCGTTCGACGTAAAATGCAAATACGCGGCTTTCGGGTCCAGGTCCAGCGACTTGGGCAGGCAATTAAACCCGTCCGCTTCCGTGTTCGCCGCCGCGCGCGCCGCCCCCAGTTTCTGCGCTTCCTTCAACGCAATCTTGCTCCACGCGCCGGTCACCACATAATCCGCCGAAGCGCCCGCCGGGCGCAGGTTCATCGGCTCCATCGTAAATTGCAACGTCGCGCCGCCCTGCAAAAACATCACCTTATAATTTGATGGGATGCCCAACAACTCGCGCAGGTCCGCCTCGGCAGTCTGAATCACCGCCTCGAATTCCTTCGACCGGTGGCTGATCTCCATCACCGACATGCCCGTGCCGTTAAAGTTCAGCAGTTCCGCCTGCGCCTCCTGCAACACCTCCAGCGGCAACACGCCCGGACCGGGATTGAAATTATGGACTCGTTTTAGATCGGACATTGATGTATCGCTCCTGAATTGGATTTGAAGGATGCCGCGCCTCATCCCAGACTTGGGCTTGATTCTGTCTCCCGGTCGTTTCCCTGCGCCGGAAACGATTCCCCGCGCAAGACAACGACCTCCCGCATTATATAATTTGCGGGGTGAATCCACAAGCACGATTATCGCGCGCAATGCATCCATCGAAAGTCAGGAGACTTTCGACTTCGGCTCTTGAGTCGTTGACAAAGGAATACCCCGTTGTTAAAATGACCGGCGTGTCCAGCATCCCCCCAAAACAGAAACTTTTCCGCAACGCGCGGCGGGTTTCTGTTTTTAATTTCCTTGACCGCGCAACCGGCATTGGAGAACGCCGGTTGAACCCGCAATCCATCTGCGCGCGTTGGAGAACGCGCTCTACGCCAACTTTCAGGAGATTCCATGAAGATCATCATCTGCGACAAGACCGAACAGGAATATATCGAACAAATGCGCGCCGCCGGGCTGACGGTGGACGTGCGCGACGACATCACACCCGAACAACTGATGACCGAACTGCCAAATTACGACGGCATGGTCGTGCGCTCGCGCACCAAAGTCCGCAAGGATTTGATTGACAAATGTCCGAATCTAAAAGTCATCGTGCGCGGCGGCGTGGGGCTGGACACGATCGATCACGAATACGCCGAAGAAAAAGGCATCGCCGTCATGAACACTCCGCTCGCCAGTTCGGCCTCCGTGGCGGAACTCACCATTGGGTATCTGCTCATGCTTGCCCGCTCGCTGCACAAGGTTTCCGCCAGCATGAAAGCCAACAAATGGGAAAAGAAATCCTTCACCGGCGATGAAATCGGCGGTAAGACGCTCGGTATCATTGGTTACGGCAACATCGGCAAGGAGGTCGCCAAACGCGCCGCCCTTTTGGGGATGAAAACGCTCATTTACGACACAAAAGCCAAAGCGGGACCGGAAGCCGCCCCGGTAACATTGGATGAATTGCTCGTCCAATCCGACTATATCACCCTGCACGTACCCAGAACAGAAATATCCGCCAACATGATCGGCGCCGCCCAATTTGCCAAGATGAAAGACGGCGTGCGCATCGTCAACTGCGCGCGCGGGGGAATCGTCAACGAGGACGCGCTTTACGAAGCGCTGACCAGCGGCAAAGTGGCGGGAGCCGCGCTGGACGTCTTCAACGAGGAGCCGCCGACGGATTGGAAACTGATCCAGCATGAAAACGTGATCGCCTCCCCCCACATTGGCGCGGCGACCAAGGAAGCCCAGGCGCGCATAGGCGCGGAAGTGGCGGAGCGGTTGATCGCATTTGCGAGGAAATAACATACCATCTCCGTCATTGCGAGCCGCGTTCTTGCTCCTGGCGGCGAAGCAATCCCTTAGCCTGCTCACAAGATTGCTTCGTCGGGGAGAACACCCTCCTCGCAATGATAGATAAGAGGCATCCATGAAAACCATCAGCGACATTGGAATTCAAATCCCGCAAGTCCACCTGCCCAAACCGGGTGTGGACCCGCAGAAGTGGGCGGTCATCGCCTGCGACCAGTTCACCTCCGAGCCGGAATATTGGAACGAGGTGGAAAAAATTGTGGGCGATGCGCCTTCGACGTTGAGATTGACCTTCCCCGAAGTGTATCTCGAAGACGCGGACGGGGAGGCGCGCATTCGCAGCATTCAATCGGCGATGAAGAACTGCATGGACGAAGGCGTCCTCCAGCCGCATGATGGTTTTATCTATGTGGAGCGCGAAACTTTGCGCGGCAAGACCCGCAAGGGATTGATGCTCTGTCTTGATCTGGAGCGTTACGATTACAACAAAGGCTCCTCCAGCCTGATCCGCGCCACCGAAGGGACGATCGTGGAGCGCCTGCCGCCGCGCATCAAGATCCGCGAAGGGGCGTTGCTCGAATTCCCGCACATCCTCGTTCTGATTGACGACCCGGGGAAGACCGTCATTGAGCCGCTGAGCGCGGCAAAGGGGCAATTCACGAAGTTATACGACTTTGACCTGATGCTGGGGAGCGGTCATCTCGCCGGGTTTGCCGTGGATGCGGATCATGAGAACCGCGTCGTCGAAGCCTTGCGCGCGCTCGCCAAACCCGAAACCTTCGCCGCCAAATACGGCGTGGATAGGTCTCTGCCCGTGTTATTGTTCGCGATGGGAGACGGCAATCACTCGCTTGCAACGGCCAAGGCGATCTGGGAAAAGATCAAAGGCGAAGTCGGCATGGATCATCCTGCGCGTTATGCGCTGGTCGAGATCGAAAACGTCCATGATGAAGCGCTGGAGTTCGAGCCGATCCATCGCGTGTTGTTCGGTTTGAGGAAGGATATTTTCGCGGAGATGCGATCCTTTTTCGGCGCGAATTACACGTACAGCGCGGTCGCGGATGGGGAGGAAATGATCCGGCGTGTGGACCAAGCCGATGGTCAGAAACAACTTGTCGGCGCGGTGGGAGGCGGGGGGAAATTCGGGGTGATCGAGATCGCCAATCCATCCACAAACCTGGCGGTTGGGACGCTTCAATCCTTCCTCGATCTTTTTGTGAAGAACGGCGGCGCGGAGAAAATTGATTACGTTCACGGCGCGGATGTGGTCGAGCGGCTGTCATTGCAGGCAGGGAATGTCGGCTTTTACCTGGCGGGAATGCACAAGAACGAGTTGTTCAAGACGGTCATCCTCGACGGGGCGCTGCCGCGCAAGACGTTTTCGATGGGCGAGGCGAAGGAGAAGCGTTTTTATATGGAAGCGAGAAAAATCGCCGGGTGAAGAAGCGTATTTGCCGATGAAAAACTCCCGACGCCGGGGCGGCGTCGGGAGCGCTTTATTAAGTCATGTTACGCACTTTTTCCATCCTCACGAACCGTCCGCGAATAAAGTCACGAATTTGCGAATGTTGGCGCGCCTATTCGTTTATTCGTGAACATTCGTGGACGGTCACAGACTCATCGGCAAGCGCATTTTCTAACCCAACGCCATCTTGCGTAAGGTGAGTTATTAAGTTTACTTTGCGCAACAGGGACAATCTGAAGATTGCGGTACGGCGCGTGATTACCCTACGTAATCGCACCAGTGTTCGTATTTTGCGGTCTTTCCGCGAATCGCTTCGTGGAAGGCTTTTTGAATTTCGCCGGTGATTTTTCCGGAGCGTCCGTCGCCGATCTTGCGATAATCAATTTCGCTCAAGCCGATCACTTCCGCCGCCGTGCCGCAGACGAAGACTTCGTCCGCCATGTATAACTGGTCGCGCGAGACGGGTTGTTCCAACACTTGATAGCCCAAATCGTGGGCGATGACGAAGATCGAGTGGCGGGTGATGCCTTCCAGCACGGGCGCGGTGGAAGGGGTGATGATCTTGCCGCGCCGCACAACAAAAAGATTCTCCCCGGTACATTCGGCGACATAGCCCTGCGGGTCGAGCATGATGGCTTCTTCAAATCCCAGGCGCACCGATTCGGTCTTGGCCAGCACGCTGTTGACGTAGTTGCCCGCGATCTTGGCCTTTGTCATGGAGACGTTGACATGGTGGCGCGTGAAGGATGAGATGTTGGCGCGAATCCCGTTTGCCAGCGCCTCCGCGCCGAGGTAGTTGCCCCATTCCCACACGGCGATTCCGAACGAAGGCTTGCCGCCGTCCACGTTCAGGTTCCAGCCGCCGCCATCGAGGTAAATCAGCGGGCGGATGTAGCAATCGGTGAAGCCGTTGGCGCGCACGGTGTCTTTGGTCGCCTTGATGATGTCGTCCACCGTCCACGGAATATCGCGGAAGCCCAGCACATGCGCCGACGCAAACAACCGCTCCACATGTTCGCGCAAACGGAATATCGCGGGGCCTTTTGGCGTGTTATACGAGCGGATGCCCTCGAAGACTCCCACGCCATAATGCAGGGCGGGGGTCAGGAAGTGAAGCGTGGCTTTTTCGAACGGCACAAGTTCGCCGTTCATCCAGATGAATTTGGATTCCATTCCCATGATATAAGATCTCCTTTTTATTGAGACCTGACAGGTTTCTCAAAACCTGTCAGGTCTATGGTTTTAAACGTGTTTGATGATTTCATCCGCCATTTGACGGGTTGTTAATTTGCCGCCGAGGTCGGCGGTGCGCGCGCCTGCGGAGATGGTTTCATCCACGGCGTTTTCGATCGCCGCCGCTTCGTTCTCCAGTTTAAACGAATGGCGCAGCATCATTGCAGTTGAAAGGATTGTGCCAGTCGGGTTTGCGATTCCCCTGCCTGCAATATCCGGCGCGGAGCCGTGAATCGGTTCATACAAGCCGACGGTTGATTCGCCCAAACTGGCGGAGGGCAGCATCCCCATCGAGCCCGCCAGCACGGAGGCTTCATCCGTGAGAATGTCGCCGAACATGTTTTCGGTGACGATCACGTCCATCGAGGCGGGGTTCGCGATCAGTTTCATCGAGGCGGTGTCCACAAGCATGTGTTCCAGCTGGATGTCCGAGTTCTCGCTTCCGATCTGCGCCGCGACCTGCCGCCACAAGCGCGAGGATTCCAACACGTTGGCTTTATCCACAGACGTGACTTTCTTTTTGCGTCCGCGCGCCAGTTCAAAGGCGAGTTGGACGATGCGCTTCACTTCGTAGTCGTAATATTCGAGCGTGTCCACGGCGTACTCTTTGCCGTCGCGCATCTCGCGCTTTTTGGGTTGACCGAAATACAGCCCGCCGGTCAATTCGCGGATGACGAGAATGTCCACGCCTTCGAGTTTCTCCGCTTTCAGGGGGGACGCGGCGACCAGCGCGGGGTGAATTTTTACCGGGCGCAAATTGGCGAACACGCCGAGTCCTTTTCGCAGGGCGAGCAAGCCGCGCTCGGGGCGGTCTTTGGCGTTGGGGTCGTCCCATTTCGGTCCGCCGACAGCGCCCAGCAGAACGGAGTCGGATGCCTGGCAATCGGCGAGCGTTTCGTCGGTCAGCGACGAGCCGTATTTATCTATCGAGCATCCGCCCATCAGGCGCTCTTGAAAGTTGAAGGAGTGATTATATTTGCTTGAAATTTTTTCCAACACGCGCACGGCTTCGGATACCACTTCGGGTCCGATTCCGTCGCCGGGGAGGAGGGTGAGGGTGAAATTCAAGGTGAGTTCTCCGAGAAGGTTACGAGGTACGAGACACGAGTTACGAGATACGAGATACGAGTTACGAGATACGAGACACGAGTTACGAGATACGAGATACGAGGTAACGTGTATCTCGTAACTCGTAACTTTAGTGAGCCAACATCAATCCATACTCCACCGAATCCGCCAGCGCCCGCCAACTGGCTTCGATGATGTTCGTTCCGGCGCCGACGGTGCTCCAGCGGGAGGCGGTGTTGCGGGTATCAATCAGCACGCGGGTGATGGCTTCGGTGCCGTGATCCGAATCCAGGATGCGGACTTTGTAATCGGAAAGATGAAAGTCTGCGATCTGCGGGTAATAATCCTTCAGCGCCTTCCGCAAAGCCAGGTCGAGCGCGTTGACGGGTCCGTTGCCCTCGGCGGCGGTGTGCAGCACTTCGCCCTGCACGCGCACTTTGACCGTCGCCTCGGCAAAGATGCCGCGCCCCTGACGATGCTCGACATTGACGAAGAAGTCAATGAGTTCAAACGGCGGTTTGTAACCGTATTCCTGCCGCTTGAGCATGATGGCAACGGACGCCTCCGCCGCCTCGAATGAAAAGCCGCGCGCCTCCAGTTCTTTTATTTCGTTGAGGATTGGCACAACTTCCGCGCCTTCCACTTCGACGCCGTGTTCTTCGGCTTTGCTCAATAAATTTCCGCGCCCCGATAAATCCGAGACGACGACGCGCATTTTGTTGCCGACGCTTTCAGGCGCGACATGCTGATATGAGACTGCGCTTCGCCGCATCGCCGCCACGTGGACTCCGCCCTTGTGCGCGAAGGCGGATTTGCCCACAAACGGCAGATGTTCGTCGGGCGTGAGGTTGGCCACCTCGGCGACGAAATGCGAAAGTTCATAAAGCCGTTGAATGTTGCCTTCGGGCAGGCATTGATAGCCCATCTTCAATTCAAGATCCGCCATGATGGAGCAAAGGTTGGCGTTGCCGCAGCGCTCGCCCACGCCGTTGACCGTGCCTTGAACTTGAATCGCCCCTTCGCGCACGGCTACCAGCGAGTTGACGACCGCGCACTCGGAATCGTTGTGCGTGTGAATGCCGAAGGGGTGGCCGAGCGCGGGCTTGATATCCTTCATAAATTGTTTGATTTCCCACGGAAACGTCCCGCCGTTGGTGTCGCACAGCACGACGGTTTCCGCGCCGCCGCGAATCGCCGCCTGCAGGGTTTCGAGCGCGTAGGCTGGATCGGCTTTGTAGCCGTCGAAGAAGTGCTCGGCGTCGTAGATGACGCGCTTGCCGCTGGCTTTGAGATAGGCGACAGACTGTTCGATGATGCGCAGGTTGTCTTCGAGCGTGGTCTGCAACACCTCGGTGACGTGCAATGTCCACGTCTTGCCGAAGATCGTACAGACAGGCGTATGTGAATCGAGCAGGGCTTTGATGTTGGCGTCGTCCTCGGGTCCGCCCTTGACGCGGCAGGTGGAGCCAAACGCGGCGATGAGCGCATTCTTCCATTGCATGTCGCGCGCGCGTTCGAAGAACTCCACATCCTTGGGGTTGGAGCCGGGCCAGCCGCCTTCGATGAAGGCCACGCCGAGTTCGTCCAGTTTTTGCGCGATGCGGACTTTGTCGTTCGCCGACAGGTTGAAGCCTTCGGACTGCGTTCCGTCTCGCAGGGTGGTGTCGTAGATTTGGATTTGCATGTTGGTTATTGGAGATTGTAGATTAGAGACTAGAGATTAGAGATTAGAGATTAGAGATTAGAGACTAGAGATTAGAGATTAGAGATTAGTAACTCACCTACTCTCTAATCACCTAGTTATCTACTCTCTAGTCATCTAGTTATCTACTCTCTAGTCATCTAGTCATCTAGTTATCTACTCTCTAGTCATCTAGTTATCTACTCTCAAATTCCGCTATTTCCTTCTCAAATCCCATAATGTACCCAAGTTCGTCCACGCCGTTGAGCAGGCAGGTTTTGTTGAAGGGGTCAATCGGGAAGGTGAACGAGCCTCCGGGGAAGGAAACGGTCTGGGAGGCAAGATCAACCGTCAGTTCGGCGCGAGGCGTTTCTTCCACAAGGTCAAAGAGCAGTTTGTGAGTCGCTTCATCCACGATGATGGGGATGAGTCCATTCTTCAATGAGTTGTTGCGGAAGATGTCGGCGAAGGATGTGCTGATGACGGCGCGGATGCCCCAACTGGTAAGCGCCCAGGGAGCGTGTTCGCGGCTCGATCCGCAGCCGAAGTTGTCGCCCGCCAGTAGAATTTGCGCGCCCTGCGACCCGGGCTTGTTGATGATGAAATCTTCTTTCGGCGTTTTGTCGTCGTTGTAACGCCAGTTGAAGAAGAGCGCGTCGGCGAGGCCGTGTTTGTCGGTCACTTTGAGAAATTGCGCAGGGATGATCTGGTCCGTGTCTATGTCGTTGACGGGGAGGGGCAGCGCACGGGAGGTGAGGGAGGTGAATTGAGCCATGGTTCTCCAAATGATGAATGAAGAATGATGAATGATGAATGATGAATTTCATTCTGCATTCCGCATTCTTCATTCTGCAGTGATTGTTCTTGGGTCAGTAACAACGCCGTTAATTGCAGTCGCTGCCGCAGTGATGGGGCTGGCGAGGAACGTCCTTCCGCCTTTGCCTTGACGGCCTTCAAAGTTGCGGTTGCTGGTCGAGACGGCATATTGTTCGGGCGATAATTGATCGCCGTTCATGGCGATACACATCGAGCATCCCGCTTCCCTCCATTCGCCGCCTGCTTCCTTGAAAATCTTATCCAGTCCTTCCTGCTCGGCTTGTTTCTTCACATCCTGCGAGCCGGGGACGACCATGAGGCGCACGCCGTCGGCGACCTTTCTGTCTTTCAAGAACGAGGCGGCGAGGCGCAAATCGGATATTCTGGAGTTGGTGCAGGAACCGATGAAGACCACGTCCACTTTTTGACCGAGCAGGGATTGACCGGGTTTCAACCCCATGTAATTCAGCGCTTTTTCGAACGCGGCTTTTTGGGCGGCGTCGCTGAACGATTCAAGCGTGGGAATGGATTCCGTGATTCCCATGCCCATGCCGGGGTTTGTGCCGTAGGTGATCATCGGCTCGATCTCATCGGCGTCGAGCGTGATGGATTTGTCGTAGACCGCGCCTTCGTCGGTGGCGAGAGTCTTCCAGTAGGCGACGGCTTTGTCCCATGCTTCGCCTTTCGGGGCGAACTCGCGTCCTTTGAGGTATTCAAAGGTGGTTTCATCGGGGGCGATCATGCCCGCGCGCGCGCCGCCTTCGATGGACATGTTGCAGACGGTCATGCGCTGTTCCATCGTCAGCGCGCGGATCGCGGAGCCGGTGTATTCAAAGACGTGACCCGTCCCGCCGCCTGTGCCGATTTTGGCAATGAGCGCGAGGATGATGTCTTTTGCCGAAACGCCGGGTTTGAGCGTCCCTTCCACGCGGACTTCATATGTTTTGGGTTTCTTTTGGAGCAGGCATTGAGTCGCAAGCACATGCTCCACTTCGCTGGTGCCAATTCCGAAAGCAAGCGCGCCGAATGCGCCATGCGTGGCGGTGTGACTGTCGCCGCAGACGATGGTCATGCCGGGCTGGGTGCGCCCCAGTTCGGGGCCGATGACGTGGACGATGCCGCGATGCGGGCTGGTCATGCCGTGCAGTTCGATTCCGAATTCCCTGGCGTTGGTTTCCATCTGCTTGATCTGCGCGGCGGCGAGCTGGTCGAGGATGGGAACGTCTACCGGCGTGGTTGGGATGGAGTGATCCATCGTCGCCAGCGTTTTTTCGGGCCGGCGGACTTTGATCCCGCGTTGACGCAGTCCGGTAAAGGCTTGAGGGGAGGTCACTTCGTGGACGAGGTGCAGGTCAATGTAAAGAACCGCAGGCGCGTCGTCCTGTTGCGTTACAACGTGCGATTCCCAGATTTTGTCGAAAAGGGTTTTAGGTGTGGTAGTCATAATTCCTGTTGGGGGGCGTTACAAGTTGCAGGTTGCAGGTTGCAGGTTACAAGTTACGGGTTACAAGTTACGGGTTACAAGTTGCAGGTTGCAGGTTACGGGTTACAAGTTGCAGGTTACAAGTTACGGGTTACAAGTTACAGGTTACGGGTTGAGCATCACGTATTCAGTATCTTGCGCCTTGTATCTTGTATCTTGTACCTTGTATCTTGTATCTTGCACCTTGTATCTTATAACGTGTACCTGTCGCGAGATTCATTTTCAGCGAAGGAAATTGCCCAATGGACAGAATCAACTCTCAGGGCGGAAAGAAGCGCAATCTCCAATCTCCAATCACTATCCTCTATTCACTATTCACTATTCACTATTCACTATTCTCCATTCACTATTCACTATTCTCCATTCACCATCCCCCTACCCCAACATCACGCCAAAATCGTTCTTCGTTTTTTCCGTCCCCTCGGTTTGAGCGATGATGAGTTTGTTCAGGGCGTTGATGTAGGCTTTGGCGCTGGCGACGATGATATCCGAATCCGCGCCGTGGCCGCCGTACACGCGCGGGTAAGGCACTTCGGTCTGAGCGTCCATCGTGGTGCGGCTGTCGCGCCCCTGAATGCGAACGGTCACTTCGCCCAGCGCGTCAATACCGGCGGTGATGGAGTGTACGCTGAACTCCATTAATTTATTGGGGACGTTGACGATTGCGCGGATGGCTTTGTAGGTTGCGTCCACGGGACCCGAGCCGATGGAGGCGTGCGCGTGAACCTTGCCGTCTGGCCCCTTCAGGCGCACTGTCGCGGTGGGCATGCCCATCGTCCCGCATGTGACCTGCAACCCGTCCAGGAAGTACACGTCGCGCGGGCGATAAAACTCGTCGGCGATGACGGCTTCGAGATCCAAATCGGTGATGACTTTTTTGCGATCCGCCAAATCCTTGAATCGCGCAAAGGCTTTATCCAGTTCAACTTCGTCCAGCGAGTGACCCATCTCCGCCAGGCGGTTGCGCAGCGCGGCGCGCCCCGAATGTTTGCCCAGCACAAGGTTGGTCTGATTCACGCCCACATCTTCGGGGCGCATGATCTCGTACGTCGCCTGATTCTTTAACATGCCGTCCTGATGAATGCCCGCTTCGTGCGCGAAGGCGTTTGAACCGACGATGGCTTTGTTGGGCTGAACGAGGATGCCGGTGTAATTGCTGACGAGTTTCGAAATGCGCGAAATTTGCCTGGTGTCAATCCCGGTCTCCAGCCCAAAGACGGGATGCCGCGTCTTCAGCGCCATCACCACTTCCTCGAGCGACGTGTTGCCCGCGCGTTCGCCGATCCCGTTCATCGTTACTTCGGCCTGCCTCGCCCCCGCGCGAATTCCCGCCAGCGTGTTGGCCGTCGCCAGACCCAAATCGTCGTGGCAATGCACAGACACCGTAATCCCGTCGTGCATCCCCGGCGTATTTTTGATGATGCCTTCGATCAATTTATAAAACTCGTCGGGCGTGGTATAGCCGACCGTATCGGGGATGTTCAACGTCGTCGCGCCCGCCTTGATCGCCTCGCCCAGCACGACATATAAAAACTCCGGCTCCGAGCGGCCCGCGTCTTCGGGGGAAAATTCCACATCGTCGCACAACGACTTCGCATACGCCACCATCTCGCTCACGCGCTGAACCACTTCCTCCGGGTCCATCTTCAACTTGTGCTTCATGTGGATCGGCGACGTGGCCAGGAACGTATGAATGCGCGGTTTCTTTGCGCCTTGAACCGCCTCCCACGCCTTATCAATGTCGGATTTATTCGCCCGCGCCAGCCCTGCGATGACGGGAATCTTCGCCTCCGACTCCGCCGATGCCGGGTTGCCCACCTCCAGCGCGATCTTGCGGACGGCTTCCAGATCGTCGGGCGAAGCGGCCGGGAACCCGGCTTCGATCACATCCACGCCGAGTCGCGCCAGTTGATGCGCCACATCCAGCTTTTCAGCGGATGTCATCGTCGCCCCCGGCGATTGCTCGCCGTCGCGCAATGTGGTGTCAAAAATTTTAACGTAATTGCTCATATCGTCTCCTTGTCGAATGGTCGCATATTCTTGTAGTCTATTGCCGCACGAATCGACTATGTGACTAACTCACCTTACGCAAGATGGCATTGGGTTGGGAAATGCGCCTGCCGATGAGTCTGTGACCGTCCACGAATGTTCACGAATAAACGAATAGGCGCGCCAACATTCGCGAATTCGTGACTTTATTCGTGGACGGTTCGTGAGGATGGCAAAAGTGCGTAACATGAGTGACTAATCAACTACGCGACCAACCGACTACCCCTTCTTCCAATTCTCCGGCCGCAACGACCTCACCGCCGCGCCCGCCCGCCACATCTCCGAATCGCGGATGGCGGCGAGTTCCTGATCCAGTTTTTCGCGGTAATCTTCCCTGCTGTTGGCTTCCAGCGTAATGCGCGCCTCGTTGCCGCTCCTGACCGACTCGTACAAATCGCTGAAGACCGGCGCAACCGCGTCGCGGAATTTATCCTTCCAATCCAGCGCGCCGCGTTGAGCGGTGGTGGAGCAGTTGGCGTACATCCAATCCATGCCGTTCTGTCCCACAAGGCGGATCAACGACTGCGTAAGTTCCTCCACCGTTTCGTTGAAAGCCTCGCTGGGGGAATGTCCGTTTTTGCGAAGGACGTTGTATTGCGCCTCCATCACGCCCGCCAGCGCGCCCATCAATACGCCGCGCTCGCCCGTCAAATCGGAATACACTTCATTTTCAAACGTGGTCGGAAAGAGATAGCCCGCGCCGATGGCGATGCCCAGCGCGATGGTTCTTTCTCTGGCTTTGCCCGTCGCATCCTGATGAACGGCAAAACTGGCATTAATGCCGGAGCCGTCCAAAAAGTTGGTTCGCACGCTTCTGCCCGATCCTTTCGGCGCGACCAAAGCCACATCCACATGCGGCGGCGGGACGACTCCGGTGTCATCCTTGAACGTGACCGAGAATCCGTGCGAGAAATAAAGCATATCGCCTTCGTTCAAATTCTCCACAATTTTCGACCACTGCGAGCGCTGGCCCGCGTCCGATAAAAGGTACTGAACGACCGTTCCCCGCTCCGCCGCCTCCTCGACCTCGAAAAGCGTCTCGCCCTCCACCCAGCCGTCCGCCAAAGCCTTATCCCAATTCTTCGTCCCCTTGCGCTGCCCGACAATGACCTTCACGCCGTTATCGCGCATGTTCATCGCCTGCGCCGGGCCCTGCACGCCATAGCCAAGAACCGCCACAACTTCGTCCTTCAAAACCTCGCGGGCCTTCTCCAAAGAAAACTCGTCCCGCGTCACCACTTCCTCTTCCACACCGCCAAAGTTGATTTTTGCCATGATTTCTTCTCCTATGTTTTTTTGATTCACACTCACGCAACCCCGACGCTAGAGAGCGTCTCCTACGCAGGGTTCCAACCTTCAACCTTCAACCTTGATCCTTCATCCTTCATCCTTATCAAGGCGTCATCTCCGCCATCTCGCTCACATCCTCAAAGCGGTTGCCGTTCAAACCCGCCACGCGCCGCACCCCGTCGTTGACTCCGCGCGTCATCGAAACCTGCCCCGTGCGCACCATCTCCACAATGCCGATCGGGCGCAACAACTCGATCATCCCCTCGATTTTGTCCTCCGTGCCGGTGACTTCGACAATGACCGAATCCGTCGCCACATCCACAATGCGCGCGCGGAAAATCTCCGCCAGCCCGTTGACCTCCGCCCGCTTCTCCGGCGCGACCTTCACCTTGATCAAAGCCAGGTCGCGCGTCACCGAAGGCTGATGCGTGACATCCTGCACGTCAATCACGTTGACCAGTTTATACAGATTCGCCTCGATCTTATGCGCATCCATTTCGCCGTTCGGACAGTCCACCACCACCGTCATACGCGAGACTTCAGGATTCTCCGTCCGCCCCACCGCCAGCGACTCAATGTTGAAATTCCGCCGCCGAAACAACGAAGCCACCCGATTCAACACCCCGGGCCTGTTTTCCACCAACGCAATAAATGTATAGTTCATGTTTACTCCTTTGACAGAGAGCAGATAATTAGATAATTAGATAGTTAGATAATTAGATAATTAGATAATTAGATAATTAGATGACTAGTGAGTAGGTGATTCGTGAATGTTTTGCATCCATTGCCCATTTCACTATTCACTATTCACTACTCTCTACTCACTATTCACTACTCACTACTCTCTATTCTCTACTCTCTATTCTCTACTCTCTACTCTCTATTCTCTACTCTCTACTCTCTATTCTCTACTCTCTACTCTCTATTCTCTACTCTCTACTCTCACCTCACCGGCCTCTGAATCATCTGATCCAACGCCGCGCCTGCCGGAACCATCGGATACACCCCGTCTTCGCGCTCAACCTTGAACTCCAGCACAACCGGTCCCTTCGTCTTGCGCGCCCACTCAATGGCTTCGTTCACCTCTTCGGGCTTCGTCACCCGCCGCGCGGGGACTCCGTGCGCGTCCGCCAGTTTGACAAAATCGGGCGTGAGCATATCCACCGCGGAATAGCGCTTCTCGAAGAAAAACTCCTGCCACTGCCGCACCATGCCGAGAAAGTTATTGTTCATAATGGCGATCTTGACGTTGGCGCCTTCCTGAACCGCCGTCGTCAACTCCGGGGCGGTCATCTGAAACCCGCCGTCGCCCGCCACCGCCCAAATCTCCTGATCCTTCGCCGCAAACCACGCGCCGATGGCGGCGGGCAGGCCAAAGCCCATCGTCCCCGCCCCGCCCGAAGACAACCAGCGATTTGGCTTGTCCAGTTGATAATACTGCGCCGTCCACATCTGATGCTGTCCCACGTCCGTCGCCACGATCGCCCCGCCGCCGGTCGCCTTCCAAATATCCGAAATGAGATGCGCCACATACAACTTGCCGTCGTCCTTCCAGTTCATAATACTGCGCTTGTCCGCCTCGGATTTCCAGCCGTTAATCTCCTGCTTCCATTCGTCATGGTCGTACTCGTCCACCATTGGGATCAAATCGGTCAGCACGGTCTTCAAATCGCCCAGCAACGGCACATCCACCGCCACATTCTTATGAACCTCGGACGGGTCAATCTCGATATGAATCTTCTTCGCCCTCGGCGCATACGTCTTCAACGTGCCGGTCACGCGGTCGTCGAAGCGCATCCCAAAGGCAAGAATCAAATCCGAATTTTGAATCGCCAGGTTCGTATGAACTTCGCCGTGCATACCCATCATGCCCAAACTCAATTCATTCGACGCGGGGAACGCCCCCAACCCCAACAGCGTGCTGGCAACGGGAGTCTGCGTCTTGACCGCAAACTGCATCAACGCCTCCTCCGCCTTCGACATAATCACGCCATGCCCGCACAAAATCACCGGCTTGCGCGCCTTCTCGATCAACTTCACCGCTTCTTCCAGCGCGGCCCGCGGCGCGTGATCCACAGGCTGATAGCCCGGCAGTTTCACCTCGTCGGGGTACGCAAACTCGCACGACTCCACCTGCGCGTTCTTGCAGATGTCAATCAACACAGGGCCCGGCCGCCCGCTGCGCGCAATATAAAACGCCTCGCGGATCGTCTCCGCAATATCCTCGGCGCGGGTCACAAGATAATTATGCTTTGTGATCGGCAGCGTGATCCCCGTCACATCCACTTCCTGAAACGCGTCGCCGCCGATGAGATGCGCCGCCACCTGCCCCGTGATAAACACAACCGGGATGGAATCCATCATCGCCGTCGCAATGCCCGTCACAAGATTCGTCGCGCCAGGGCCCGAAGTCGTCATCGCCACGCCGACCTTCCCCGAAGCGCGCGCGTAACCGTCCGCCATGTGCGCCGCCCCCTGCTCGTGCCGCACCAGCACATGATGCACCGGGTAACTCAACATCGCGTCGTAAATCGGCATATTCGCCCCGCCCGGATACCCGAACACCACCTCCACACCTTCGCGGGTCAAACACTCCCAAACAATTTCTGCGCCTGTCTTCTTCATTCTCGCTCCTTATTCATCATTCTGTATTCATCCTTCACCATTCACCATTCACCATTCACCATTCACTATTCATCCATCAAAACCGCCCCCGTATCCGCGCTCGTCACAAAATGCGAATACCGCCTCAACCATTTCGATTTGATTTTGGATTGAAACGGACTCAGCGCCTCCAGCCGACTCTTCAACTCCGCCTCGCTCAATTCGACCTCGAGCCTGCGCGCCGTCAAATCAATCTTGATCTTGTCCCCAGCCTGGATCGCCGCAATCGGCCCCCGAGCCGCCGCCTCCGGCGAAACGTGACCGATGCACGCCCCTCTCGTCCCGCCGCTGAAGCGCCCGTCTGTGATCAACGCCACCTTGTCGCCCAATCCCTGCCCCATGATCGCGGACGTAGGCGAAAGCATCTCCTGCATCCCCGGCCCGCCCTTGGGACCCTCATAACGGACGATGACGCAATCCCCCGCCTTGACTTTGCCCGCCAAAATTCCCGCCATCGCCTCATCCTGCGACTCAAAAATGACAGCGGGTCCCTCGAACTTCATCATCGCCTCGCTCACGCCGCCCGCCTTCACCACCGCCCCCTTCGGCGCCAGGTTGCCGAACAAAATCGCCAGCCCGCCGCGTTTGGAATGAGCGTTTTCGTGCCGATGAATTACATTTTCATCTTTGATCTCGCAGCCTTGAATCGATTCCCCCAGCGTTTTGCCCGTCACTGTCAATCTGTCCAAATGCAACATCCCCGTTCCCCGCTGAACCTCGTTCAAAATCGCCGGAATCCCGCCCGCGCGATGCACGTCCTCCATGTGCCACTTGCCCGCCGGACTCACCTTGCAAATATGCGGAACTTTATCCGCCACCGCATTGATTCGCTCCAGCGGATACTCCACGCCCGCTTCGTTTGCCAGCGCCAGCGTGTGCAACACCGTGTTCGACGAACCGCCCATCGCCATGTCCAACGCGAAGGCGTCGTCAATCGCCTCGGCGGTCACAATATCGCGCGGCTTGATATCGCGCTCGATCAAAGTCATAATTTGCGCGGCGGCTTGTCTGGCCAAGGCTTCGCGTTCGGGAGTCTTCGCCAATGCGGAGCCGTTATACGGCAACGCCAGCCCCAATACTTCCATCAGGCAGTTCATCGAGTTGGCGGTAAACATCCCCGAGCATGAGCCGCACGACGGACAGGCAAATTTTTCCAAAATGGATAAACGCTTCTCGTCAATCTTCCCCGCCGAAAACGCCCCCACACCCTCGAACACCGAGACCAGGTCAATCGCCTCCCCTTCGGGAGTCATGCCCGCTTTCATCGCCCCGCCGGATATAAAAATAGTCGGGATATTGACGCGCATCGCCGCCAGCAACATGCCCGGCACGATCTTGTCGCAGTTGGGGATGCAGACCATCGCGTCGAACTGATGGGCTTCGATCATCGTCTCCACGCAGTCGGCGATCAACTCGCGCGAAGGAAGCGAGTACTTCATCCCCGCGTGACCCATGGCGATCCCGTCGTCCACGCCGATGGTGTTAAACTCGAACGGCGCGCATCCCGCCGCGCGCACCGCGTCCTTCACCAGTTTGCCGAACTCCTGCAAGTGGACATGACCCGGCACAACATCCACATACGAATTGACGATGGCGACGAACGGCTTGTTGAAATCCTCGTCCTTCAAACCGGCGGCGCGAAACAAAGCCCTGTGCGGCGCTTTCTCATATCCCTTTTTGACGGTATCTGACCTCATGCGGCTCCTTGGTATTCCAGGCCTGACAGGTTTTGAAAACCTGTCAGGTCTTGGTAGTAGATACAAAAAAGCCGCCCGTGGTTAGGGCGGCTCTTTTTGTTTACCTTCGAGTTACTTTCTCACTCTCACTGGCGCCATCCTAACCGAAAATTGTCCTTTAATAATAAGGACGATGGTAATGACGACAATAAGGGAGAGGGAGAAAATGGCGTTCATTCGATTGTGATATTTCGCCCGATTATAGGCGGAAACGGAAATCCGTCAAGGGCAAAATTTTCCGCTTCGGCAATTCAAAGCGCTTGCCTCTTTCTGTTTACGACCCACCGCTCAGGGCGGCGGATGATCATCCCGCGCGTAGTCGAAGGGCAGGCGCAACCGATGTCAGGCGGAACCTCCCGAAGGTTCGCGCAAACCGAAATTGTGTTTCACCCCAGCCTTCAGACAGAGCGAAGTCGGGCAAGTTAACAAGATCAACGCTTCTTGCGCCCTGATATTGGCTGGTTTATACTTGCGCCCATGCCACTCCCTAAGAAAATTGGACGTTACGAAGTTGAATCGGAACTCGGACGCGGCGGTATGGCGACTGTCTACCGCGCCCGCGATCCCATTTCCGGGCGCGAAGTAGCCGTCAAAGTTCTGCCGCGTGAGATGTTGCACGATCCACAATTCCGCTCGCGATTTGAACGCGAGATCAAATTGATCGCCGCGCTCGAACACTCCGCCATTGTCCCCATCTACGATGCGGGCGAGATCGACGAACAGCCCTATTTTGTAATGCGCTTCATGAACGGCGGTTCGCTCTCGGACGTGATCAAAAAGGGACCCATTCCCCTCGAAGACACAGCCAAGATCATCGAAAAGGTCGCCCAGGGACTCGCCTACGCACACCGCAAGGGAGTCATACACCGCGACCTGAAACCCGACAACATCCTCTTCGACGAAACCGGCGAACCGTTCATCTCCGACTTCGGCGTCGCCAAAATCGCTGAATCCGCCAGCGCCCTGACCGGCTCCGGCGTGATTGGCACGCCCGCCTACATGAGCCCCGAACAGGCGCAGGGCATCGAGATTGACCGGCGCAGCGACGTATATGGATTGGGCGTCATTGTCTATCAAATGCTGAGCGGGCAACAACCTTACAGCGCCGATACGCCCATGGGCGTGGTGGTCAAACATATCACCGACCCTGTGCCGGAAATTCTTAAAGTCCTGCCCAACCTAAAGCCCGAAGTGGACGCGGTCATCAAGACCGCCATGGCAAAGGACAAGAATCAGCGCTACGAAAACACCATCGAATTGGCGAAAGCCTTGAACATGGCCGCCATTGGAAGCGCCGGAAACCTCTCATTCGCCACAAACAGCGGCATTGCATCGCGGCTCAACGATAACAAGACCGTCGTCGCCTCGCGGGGCAGAACCGCCGGCATGATCGTTGCGGGGGTTGTCCTGGCGGTCGCCATCGTTGGATTTCTCCTGCTCCGCAACCAACTCCTCCCGCTCGAAACTGTCGCCACCGACACGCCCACAAGCGAAACACAACCCAACAACACGCCGACGCTTGTCGCCGTCACCCTTGTTGAACCGACCCCAGCCTTTGCGCCCGCTTGCTCGGCAGATATCGCCTTCCCAACTTCCATGGCCAGGCTGACAGACAGCATCTGCGCGCAAAAGATTCCCTATATCTACGCCGCAATGGAGGAAAACGCAGTCTTCACCGTCTTGAACACCGACGGCGCAAAATGCCGTCAGGAAGCCGTCAAAAACGGAGAGAAAGTCATCTCCTGCACGGGGCCCAGCTTCACCGTCATCCAACTCGAGGTCTGCCTGCCCATCGAACTATCCGAACAGGATTTGGCGCAATGTCCGGCGGATGAAACCTTCAACTCCGCGAACAGTTGCTGCGTCGCCGCGCCGAAGGAAAAGACCGGGTGCAAATTGATCGAGATACCGCTCAAAGGATGCGGCGGATAGCGCGAAATCGGGCGTTCAACGCCCGATTTTTATTTTCATAACCGGATGATAGAATTGCCGCATGGGAATCCTCTACCTCGTCGCCACGCCCATCGGCAACCTCGAAGACATCAGCCCGCGCGCGCTAAAGGTTCTGCGCGAAGCGCTCCTCATCGCCGCCGAAGACACCCGCCGCACGGGGAAACTCCTCGAACGCTTCGGCGTCGAAAACAAACTGACCAGCTACTGGGAACACAACAAACAGAAAAAACTGGATTTCATCCTCGATCATCTTTCGCGGGGCGATGTGGCTCTCGTCTCGGATGCGGGGACTCCCGGAATCAACGACCCCGGCTACGAATTGGTACGCGCCGCCCTCGCCGCCTCTTTCGACGTTTTGCCTGTTCCCGGACCCTCGGCTCCCGTCGCCGCCTTGAGCGTTTCCGGACTCCCCACCGATTCCTTTCTCTACCTCGGTTATCTGCCTCATAAATCCACTGAACGCCGCAATTTCATAGGGCAGGTTGCCAATCTGACCTACACCCTGATCTTCCTCGAAACCCCGCACCGCATCGTGGATGCGCTCGTGGACATCCTTGCCGTATTGGGAGACCGTAACATTTGCGCGGCGCGCGAGATGACCAAACTCCACGAAGAATACTGGCGCGGAACGGTCAGCGGCGCGATCAGGCATTTCAAGTCGAAAGAGCCGCGCGGCGAGTTTACGCTGGTCGTTGAAGGGAGGAAAAAAGTGGAAAGTGAAAAGTGGGATAAGAATGAATTGCTGAAAGCCGCGAAGAAAGGCTTGCAGGCGGGCAAATCCGCAAAGGAACTTTCCGCTGACCTGGCGGAACAGAGCGGCTGGAATAAAAAAGAAGTTTACGCCCTGATCAATTCACAAAAATAACGCGCGACCGGACAAACAAAAAACACGCTCCTTGCAGAACGTGTTTTTAGCGGAGAGGGCGGGATTCGAATATCATCCCCTCCATGGGGGCGCGCGACCGAAAATAAAAACACACTTGAAAACCAAGCGTGTTTTTAGCGGAGAGGGCGGGATTCGAACCCGCGACCGGATTTAAGCCCGGCACTCACTTAGCAGGCGAGCCCATTCAGCCACTCTGGCACCTCCCCATGTCAATGCTTCGATAAACTCAGCGCGAATTGACGATTTCCATTTTAATCGTAAATCGCAAATCGTTCAATCCAAAATCGGCTGGCGGAGGGAGTGGGATTCGAACCCACGTTGGTGTGACCCAAACATGTTTTCAAGACATGCGCCTTCAGCCGCTCGGCCATCCCTCCAAATTTCAACTTTTTTGAAAGCGAAGGCGATTTTACCATACCTGAATCCGCAATCTGCGCCCGTCTTGTACGGCAAGGTTCACCTTGCTCCACAACGCAAAGTAAACTTTGCGGTACTGCGCAAGTCCAGCAACTAAGTCACGGCAGAAAAATAACTTTTCTGTTTCGTGAATCTACTTGTGAGGGATGATCGTGTAATTCCACTGGGGCAAAACGCGATGCGGTTCGAGATTGATAAAAGTCTTTTGCTCACTGGAA
>WBZO01000849.1_pt1 | contig 55437 bp, 52 predicted proteins | sample 5204261 | NCBI WGS metagenome assembly WBZO01 (sample SAMN12412400, study PRJNA552823) | activated sludge metagenome | isolation source: activated sludge from anammox sidestream of wastewater treatment plant... | place: USA: North Carolina | collected 2017-09
GGGGTTATGTACTAGAATATGGGCAAAGCTAGCAGGGTTCACAATCCTACAATTTTTAAATCACTATAACGGCAAACCACTAAATAACATAAAATATGCCCTGCTTTAATCGCACAACGGGTTATATAATATATTTCTGTATTTCTTTTTTCTTATATTCTTTTAAGATTTCAATTACATTTGAATAATCATAAAATGCTTCAAAAAAAGCCTCAAAATCTTGATTAGAAATTGAAGCATGAACAATAAGTCGAACTTGTTGAAAAAGTGAATTGTTGTTTAAATTGTCTAATATTTTTATAAGTTCTACTTCTAATAAGAAAGATTGGAGATAAATTTTTTCAATTTCATTTTTAGAGTTTTCTGCTACAATATGCAAATGCTTTAACCAATCAACTTTTCCTACATTTATATACATTATTCCATCGTAAATATTATGTGGATTAACATTCTTAAGACTATTTTTTAAATTTTCCTTATTGTGAGTATCAATAACTTTATTATTATTAAGTTTACTAATATTAGAATAAATTCTGTCGTGATCTAAAATTAATGAGTTCAATTTTGTGTCAAGTACAGTATAAAACTTTCTTTTTTCATCTTGTCTTTTATAATGTACAATTAAGTAATAGAATATTAATGCAGAAACGTAAGAATAGCAAATTTTTAAAAATATATTGGCTATAATATTTGTTTTAGGAAAAATTTCGTGATAGCTAAAACCAATAAATTCAATAATTAGAATTAGAGTAATTGAGATGTATAAAAGAATTTTTAATTCGGTTCTTAAAAATTTATAGTTTTGAAAATAATGCTTCATTTTCTTTTTGGGCGTTTATGATTCTGACTAAAGTTTTTCATTTCCGTTCGTAATCAAGTTGTTGCAAGTCCTGAATCCTCATTAGTCAGTGCAAATTTAGTGATTTGTTTTCTTATACACTTCACTAGACCAAGTTTTCTTTTTTTTATCAAAAATAAGTAATTTATTGGTCGTTTATAAGGCTTTTTTTACTACGACAATCCGGAGTCTAACGGCAAGTTTTCGAGCAGTAGCACTTACAGCTGAGCGAAGCCGAAGCACACGCTCGGGGCTTTCACTTCTTCAAGACTTTCTTCTATTCGTCATAATGTAAGTGGCTGTGTTGCGTTTATTCATTCGTTTGAGATTTAGTAAATGGATTTTTAATTTTCCCTTGTTGTTTTTGTAATTTGTCTGTATTGAATGGGTCGTATTCATTAACAATCCACTTGTTCTTTTTGTAAATAAACTCGTAAACTAAGTATGTCGTGGTTTTGGGGTTTGTTTTTGAAGTGTAACAAAAATGGAGTTCCAATATGTCTTTGTTGTTTATTGATAAATCTACATCAAAGCAATTTCCCTCGTTGAGTAATGCTTCCAATTTCATTTTATTGTATTTATCATTTTCTTTCCCAATTTCCCACTCTTGAGGCAACATAGGTATTCCCATCGATATAATTTCACTCTGTTGGTATTTGTACAAAATCCAATAATGTTTCAATTTCTCAACATTTTCTGTTTTGCAAGTGCATAATTTTAGTTTATCGGATACAGTACACATAGCTGTAAAATTATTTATTATTTATCAAGTTTATTTATTCGGTTGACAAGTCGTAAAGTACATAAATTAATTGATTGATTTTACTTTCCACTTTTTCTTCTGTTGTCGTCCTTGCACAACATTTGGCAATTTTCAGCACTTGTCTGTCCACCTAGATGCCAAGGTGTAATGTGGTCGGCTTCCATTTCTTCAATTCTGTATTCTTCTGTGCAAACTGGGCAAATTCCTTTTTGTCTTTCGTATGCTTCTCGTTTCTGATTGTCTGTAAATACACGAATATTTAAAAATCTTTCTTTGCGTGTCAAAACGTATTCGTAAATCCCTTTTTTGTTGGTCACGTCTTCATCTTGCATTAGTTTTAAGATATCTTCTTCAAGTTTATTGTGGTCAAATTTTTTGTCCTTAAACTCGTTGTAAAGAAAACCCCATTGTATGCCTTTCATTTCTTTGCGGTACTTTGGAAAAACCACCTTAACCCAATTTATTACGCTTTGGAAATACAACCATAAGTCATTTGCATTTGGCTCGTGTTGTTGCTTTGCCATATAATGTTCAATGTCATCATTGCTTATCCACTTGATTGTTGTTTCTAAATAGTCTTGTCTGATTGGTGTTCCGTTTAAATAGTCGCCACCCAAACCGTAAGCTGCACAACCATTTTTACTGAAATACCTTTTTGCGTCTGAAACCCACGAACCTGAATAAACTGCATTTCTTAATTCTTGGTCGGTTAGTTTTTCTCCTGCAATGTTGATTGTCTTGAACCACTCTAATTTTTCGCTGTCTGCTCCGCTACACAGATAAACCATTATTTTGTAGTTCAAAATTTGCTCTTGTTCGTCTTTCTGTAAGTTGTGAAAGTATCTGCTTTTAAATGCAAAATCTCCTTCAATAAATTGACTTATTGAAATAGTCCGTTGTTGTCCGTCAATTACTTCAAAATTTCCGTCTTCACGAACTGCCCAATACATTACGTTCAAAGGATAATCTTTTGTAATAGTATCTATTACGGCTTCACGTTGTTTGTCTTTGTAAATAAATTCACGCTGGTAGGGTGGACGAATGTCCAATTTGCCACCGTAACCAATTACCCCATTTTCTTGATTGTCTTCGTAACCGTTTGTAAGGTCTCGGACTGTTATTTCTTTAAGTTCAATTTTCATTTCTGCACTTTCTTATTTCTGATTATTATTCGTGAGTATGGAACAGTAACAACTCCGTCAACCATCATATATAAATCTCCGTCAACTGCTCCACGCTTTTGAACTTCTTTTCTGTATTTTTTATGCTCAGGCTTATATGGTTGAACTCCCATTTCAAGTCCTAAGTTTGCTATTCCAACTCCAATAATCTCAAATTGGTCGGGATTGTATTTGTCCATAAAAGTTATTGGAACGCCCATAAAGCCTTCATAGTCCATTGGAATATTCTTTGTTACATCAACATTGATTGCATCAAAATTTTCAAACTTTGGATATTCTTCTGGGGTGTATTTTTTATAAAGGATTAAATCTTCGTGTCGCTTGTTGATTTCAAGATTGGTAAACCAATGAACTCCCGAAACTCTTATCATTCCTTCTTTTCGGTCTGATGCAGTTGCGTAATCTTCGTAGTGTTCGTTGATGAAATGACCAGCACCGCCTTTAAAACCGTAGCCTAACCAAAGGTTGTTATCTCTGATTAAGGGAAATATTTCTTTGTATTTTATTGCGTTCTGATGTCCGACAATTACAAACTTTTTATCGTATTCAATGAGTTGGGATACGTATTCACGGAATAAAGAAAATGGCGGATTGGTAACGACAATATCAGCTTGCGTTAGCAAGTCAATACATTCCTTACTACGAAAGTCCCCATCGCCCTTTAATGGTTTTATTCCGATTTCTTTTGGGTCGGGAACGAAGTTTCCGTTTTTATCTCCATTGTATTCCAAATAAATAGCTTGTTCACTGTCGTTTTGACTAAACAAGTCCATATTTTGGTTTTTGTAGCAAGTTGCAATGAGTTTTTTAAGTCCTAGTTTCTCAAAGTTGTAGGAGAAGTAATGAAAAAAGTTACTTATTCGTGGGTCGTCACAGTTACAGTAAACAACCTTGTCCTTAAAGTGTTTCTTGTAATACTTTAACTCTCTTTCTATGTCTGAAAGCTGTGTATAAAACTCGTCCTTTTTATTGGTCTTAGCCTGATTTAGATTTTTATTTTGTGCTTTCTCTGTCATTTGTTACTTTGTTTCTAATGAGTTTCAAAGTTAATAGTTAGTTGTTTTGTCTGACGGTTTCTTGTCTGCGGTTTCGTCTTTTACGCTTGCACCTAACGACAGTCTGTGAAAAAAACAACCAGGATTATAGGCAAATATACACAAAATATTTATTACATCATGATGCAAAGAAAATATTTAAAAAATGCCGATCCTTCTATGTGTCGACCGTTTCCAAATCACATTTTCCTCACTTGAAGATACTTCGACAGGCTCAGCACATTTACTATTTCAGTAGATAATGAAGTACGATTCATTGATGCCTTTGTAGATAAGTAGGATTTAAAAAAGTTGGAGATTAAATCTCTTTGCTAAACAGCTCATTTATGGGTAAGGGAAGCTATGTGCCTAAATGTAAGCTAAGCCAATAAAACAGAGGCGAGTAGCAAAAAGCTCTGCGTTTGTATGCAGAGCTTGTCGAAGCACACGCTCAGGGCTTTCTCTTCTTCAGGGCTTTTTTCTATTTGTCATAATGTTTGGCTGTAGTTTTTTTTATTCAGTTTTATTTTTCTTGTTTCTTAATAGATAATGATAAACATTTTGGTTTCCAACCGTAATTGCATAAGCATTTACAAATTCGTATCCATTTTTAGACATAAAGTTTAAAGCGTCAATCATTGAATTAAATTCAACTGCCTTTCCGTCGGTGTCTTTAACGATTGTCTCTTTCCCTGATGAAAAGAATTTTGTCCTTTGTCCAAAATCAATTTGGATTGTTAGCTTGGTGCTTAATAATTTTGATGTTCCAACAATTTGCACATATTCAACATCAATGTCCTTGAGGGGAATGTCATTTACAGTTTGAGCCTTTATTGTCAAGCTACTTGCAAGAATTACGGTAGAAAGTAATAATTTTTTCATTTTTTGTTTATTTTTTTAGTTCGTCTATTTTGTTTTTTGCTTCTGTAAATGCGGTTTCAATGGTATCACCATTTTCAATAAATAAGGTATTGTCTGAACCATATTTTTCAAGTTTTATGTACCAACTTGCTTTTGCGCCACTTACAAAGTAACCAACTTGAAAACCGTCAACTGTTACAAATTTATTTTCCATATAGTCGGGATTAGTAGAAATGTCATTTGTTACTTCTGCTTTCAGTGCTTTTAATGCTTTCAAAACCTCAATTAAATCGCTGTACTCAATAGATGCAGTACTGTTACTATATTTTCCCTCTTTTAAAATTTGATAAAAAAAAGCAGACGAGGAACCATTTGTTATTTTTCTAATTCTTGTTTCCGCAGAACCAAATGAAGCCTTTAAATTTGGCAATTTAGTATCAATAAATTTTGTTATGCTTCCTGTTTTGGATGCAAAAACGTCCATTTTTGTTTTAAAAGTTTCAGCTTCTTTTTTTACGTCTTGCCCGTAAGTTACGATTGACATAATTGTCAAAGTTAAAATAAGTAAAAATTTTCTTGTCATTAGTAAAATTATTTATTGGTTACGTGGTTTCTGAAAATTACAGGTAACGTCTAGGCTATGTGATGGATGAAGCGATAGCGAATCTATCATCATAGCCAATGTTACTTGCTGAGTGATTTTAGGATAGATCAAATTGTTCCTTTTCTATTTCAAATATGACCCTTGCTTTAAGAGCTCCAAATATTTTCAATAGTGTTGAGATAGTAACGTTTCCGGTATTATTCTCCATTTTGGAAATTTGTGCTCTTTGCACTCCAACTAATTCACCCAATTGTTCCTGAGTAAGATTTCGCTCAATTCTCAATTGTTTGATTTGTTCTGCAAGTAATTCAACTTTTAACTCTTGTTCATATTTATCACGTATTGGCGTTCCAACTTTGCCAAGTGTTTTATCTTTTAGTTCTGATAATGTTATTGACTTCATCTTTTGATATCTTTATCTTTAAAATATTGTTTTTTGATTCTTATTGCTTTTTCAATTTCGGATTTCGGGGTTTTATTGGTTTTCTTATCAAGTCCATGAGTACATAGAATTAAAGTTTTGGTTTCACCTTCTCCATACCAAAATGCAAAAAGCATATAAAATTTATCTTGGTCTCTTTCCCGAAATTCAAAAATCCCATCTTTAGACTGTATTTTCTCAAACCAAGGTCCTTTTATGCCAGATACGGTTTTGTCAAAAGATCTTAAGAATTTTACCTGGATTTTTTCATTTAAAGCTAAGAAATATTGTTCGGCTTCTTCAAGCAATTCAACTTCTATTACATTCTTTAAATGGTTCATATTGCAAAGATAAAAAATGGTTCCATATTTGGAACTATTTTTATGGATTATTCTCTTTTATCATAGCAAGTAACGACAGTCTGTGAAAAAAACAACCAGGATTATAGGCAAATATACACAAAATATTTATACATCATGATGCAAAGAAAATATTTAAAAAATGCCAATCCTTCTAGGTCTTGACCGTTTCCAAATCACATTTTCCTCACTAGAGTATACCATTTCGTCAGATAATGAAGTGCGATTCATTGATGCCTTTGTAGATAAGTTGGATTTAAAAATAGTTGGAGATTAAATCTCTTTGCTAAACAGCTCATATATGGGTAAGGGAAGCTATGTGCCTAAATATAAGCTAAGCCAATAAAATAGAGGTATTGCACAAAATGAAAACCAAAAAATAAGAAGAAATCGAAACGAAAAAAGCTACAAAACCACCTAGAAAGCCTTTGGAAATCCACACTCAGGTGTCGCTAAATGGGATACTGAGTTTGCCGAAGCACACGCTCGGGACTTTCGCTTCCTCAGGACTTTTTTTTATTCGTCATAATGTTATGCACAGCCAAAATTTAATTCCTATTTATTCATTGAGCCGTGCTTCAATATCCATCCGTTCGTGTAATATTCTAATAACTTTTACCACTTTATTTCTTTTGTCAACCTTATAGAATATGTAATGTGACTTGATTTTTGAACGAAAATATCCTTTTCTTATTTTACCATAATCCTTTCCTGAATTGGGGTTATTTGCTATATGCTGAATATGCTCTACGATTGAGTTTAAGTATCCATCTGCCTGGTTAACCGACCAAGTTTGGAAAGTATAGAGCCAAATATTTTCTAAGTCATTTTCCGCTTCGTTACTTATGATATATTTCAATTCGATGCGGAATATTTTTGGTGCATTTTGTCAAGAAAAGTTTCTGGGTTAAAATCTTTTATAAAACCTGATTTTTCGCCTTTTTTTAGTTCTTTTATTAGCTCATCCTTTTTGGTTTCCTCGTATTCAAATAACCGTAGAGCAGCCCTAACGACTTCGCTTGCCGAAGAAAATTTTCCCGATTTGACTTGTTTTCTTATGAATTCGTCGAAATAATCGCCTAATAATATGGAAGTATTCTTTGCCATAACCTTCAATTTTATTCAAAGATACCAAGTTGTGGTATTTTATGCAAATTTTATTGGATAATTTTGCTCAATTGGTTGTGCATACCGGTTTCGGGCTTTGCGTTCGGGCGGGTTTCGGAGCACAAAACTGTCAACCTGCACTAAACTTGAATAGAAGTACAAAACTCCAAGTTTGCACGTCAGCCCGCCTGACGCAAAACCCGTATTAGTGGCAGTTATTTTTTGTCTTTCCAATTCCACCATTTTAGTTTTTCGCTGTCTTGTCTGTCTGTTGGTGTTTCTGCAAAATACACCGCACACCTAAAAACATAAAGTAAACACCTGTCTTGAACGCAACCTGCAAATTGGTTTGAGTTGTCGTAAAGTTGTTGCGGGTCTTTGCCTTTTAAGTCGTCAATGTTTCTAATGCCGATGTTGTATAAATCTGTCGCAATAGATTTTCCAACGCCTGGAATTATTGTCAATGCTTTTATTGTCTGCGTTGTTGTCATTAAAGTTTTACGTTGTCATTTTCGTCAAGTTCCCAAAACGGATTGTAAGCAACTTCAAATAAATGTCCGTCCAAGTCTTTGAAGTAACCGCTGTAACCGCCCCAATAAACTTTCTGTGCAGGTTTTACGATTGTCGCACCAAGTTTCGCAACCTTTTCTAAAATTTCGTCCACTTCTTTTTCCGATTTTGTGTTGTGCGAAATTGTTAGTCCCGAAAAAGTTGTCGGCTGGTATGTCAATGTCGTGTCGTCCGCAAGTTCATGTCTTGGGTGCAACGCTAAAATAATTCCGCCCAAGTCAAACAAAGCCAAGCCGTCCATACTTTTGTCAGATTTTTTCCAACCAAGTCCGTTTTCGTAAAAGTCTAAAGATTTTTCGAAGTCGTCAGTTCCAAGTGTTATTAAATTCAATTTTTGTCGCATTCTCTATTTTGTTCGGTGTGTCTGTATAATTGCCACTAACGTTTTGCAGCTATACGCAGGCAGGGCTTTTTACCACTAAACTTTCCTACGAAGAACTGAACTTCAAACTTACCGCTTTCCTGTCCTACGAAGCACAAAACCCCTGCTTGCGTATAGGTGATGTTGGGTGCTGGTGTTCTGTCCACTGTGTCTGTAAACCATTGTCCTTGTTGCGTTTCTGTCATTGTTTTTGTCGTGTTGGTCTGTGCGATTGCGTATTTTTTATTCTTAGAAGGGAAGGAGATTTTTTTTAATTCAATTTTTCCTTGCGTTGGCTTTGCAAGCTCTTTGACAAAGCTTTGGTTGTAGCGTTGGCTCGTGGGGCTTTGGCAATGTGCTTGCAAAATGCGTTGGCTTATCGCAAATGGTTTTTTAATGTTTTCCATATTTCAGTATTTACACATTTAATTTCTCCAAGTTGTCCTTCAATATTTTTCTTGTCAACTAGTAGAACTTCTGATTTTTTCTTTAGTTCTTCAATTGGTATCATTTTTAAAAGTCTTGTTGCTAAAACTTTGTCAACCTTTGCTAATGCACATAAACCTGCTTTCAATTGGTAAAAAGTTAGAGAATGAATGTCTTTTTCTAACCTTGGAATGAAAGAATTAAGTAAAGTATTTACTACTTCTTTATTTATCTTACTAAGTCTGTATAGTGCATCTGCAAATTTTGCAAACTGAATTTCTCCATTATTTGCACTTACAAGGCTTTCGGAATATGTAGCAATGATATTTTCTGCTATTTTTTCATTAATGTTGAATGCAATACTGACACTATTTATGAAGTTTTCTATGTCTGCTTCTTTAATTTTATTTTTGAAAACATTGTGTGCAAATAGGTTATTCAATAAATCAACTGTTTTTTCATTGTCAAGATTATATAGGGGTTTGATTGAGTTGAAAATTGGTTGAATTCTGAATTTTCTAACAAGACATTTTTTGATTATGGTAATGTTATCAATTAAGTTGTAAATCCTTTTTGCGTTATCAAAATCAACATTTTTTAAGTACAAGAAAATTGAAGGTAAAGCTGTAATTTCCGTATTGATGTCGTTGATTACTTTTATTAATTTATCGTCTGGAATAAGCTTTACCAACTTTTTACCAAAGGAAGGTTCAATTTCATTTATTGCATTAACTAACTGAACCGAATAGTTAATATTTGAACTTTTCACCCTGCCTTCAATGATGTCAAGATTGACCCTTTTTAATAATTCTTGACCTTCCTTTCTGACATCAAGCTGTGAAAACAAGAGGTAAAAAGTAAATAAATCAACTGTCGTAATTTTTGCAGAGTTGAGTTTATTTATAACAAACTCCTTTTCTAATGTGTGGCGGATTAAATTTTGTGCTTTTGATACTCCAACTTTTTTAAATTCCTTGAGAATATGACCAAATGCAGTTAAAGGTTTATTTTCAAATAGGTTTGATAAAAAGTCAATATCTAAATCCTCAAATATTTCTTTTGAAACGGACTGGTCAATATCATACATACGAGAAAGCCCAATTCCTATTTGCTCTACAGATGCTTTTTTAGATTTTCTTTTAAGGACTTTAATATCAACTGAAGACAATATTCCGGAAGTTGTTGCAAAATCAATCTCTTTTAATTCACTTAATGTTTTGGTGATGTAATCAAACTTTTGATAATGAATTTTTGCGGAAACTTTTTTTACATCAACTGTTTTGAGAATTGTTTTGGCAAGTTCAGGCTTAACTTTTTTAAGTTCTGCAAGTGAATTGCCATAAATGCCAAAATGAATATCAGAATTGAATTTTTGCTTCCATTCTTCAACACTTAAGACATTAATTGCTTTTGTTCTTAATTCGTTGTTTGGAAGTAACCTAATTGTTAGTGTTAGACTGTTTAAGGATGCTTTTCTAAAAACATCTTTTAATTCATCAGGTTTAAAAGGTGCTAAAACACTTTTGTTTTTTAAATCCTTGAAATTATTCTTATGGGTTTCAATGTAGGATATTGCAGAAGCGTTTTTTGTTCCTCTTTTTAAGATTTCTATTAAGTTACGATTACTGAAATAAAGGCTATTGCAATAATCCTCAAAGCTACGCTTGGCAAAAATTCTGATTAACTGAATTAAGTTAACCAATTGGTCTGAATCCATTTGTTTGGAATCATAAACGTATTTGAAAAACTGTTTCTTTACAGTTTCGCTCGACAAAATCTTATTAAATAGGTTAATGTTATCGGAGATTCCGATATTGTAAAGGAAACTATAAATATTCTCAACAAAGCCGTCAGAGTCGCCAATTACACCAATCAAATAATCTTCTATGTTTTTTAAATAAAGGGCGTTTCTATCATTTCTATATCTCGCATTGAGTGTTGCATTAGCTCGAAAGATGGAATCAAGTAACAACCTTGCAAACATTGAATGCATAAAGGAATGAAAATCATTTTCATTCTTAAATAAAATACCATTTTGCTTAGATGATTCGATTTGATGAGGGTCAGCTAAAAATTCTATTTCATAAGCATATAAAGTGGCAAACTGGTGAATTTTATTTAATTCATTTTGATTGAGCCCATCTAAATACTTTCTGTAAATGTGGTCTTCAATAGTTTTTTCGGTAATGTCTGATAGTTGAACATTATTTTCCAACCAATATTGCAACATCCAAGCAAGTTTGTAAAGATTGCCTTTTGCATTTTCGATTGCCTTTTTAATATCTCCAATTTCACGTTGTATACCTTGACTTACAAGATAAGATTTGCAGTTTGAAATAACTCCAACTGATTTATTGTAAATATGTTGAGGGGTATTAAACGATTCTAATTTTAGATTACTTGCTTCAAGTTGCTTGAAAATATCAATGTTGTTTTGAGAATCTCGTCTAACATCTGCACTTAAAAATCGAGAAGTAATAATAAACTTGAAGGTCGGAAATTCTTCTTCTAATGTTAGTATTTCAGCTCCAAAAGTCAGATTCAAGTGTATATCTTCAATAATGAAAACAATATTTTCTTTGTCACTAAGTTTATTCAAGTCGCTTTTGAACTTATCGAAACTCAGATTTTGGGAAATATTTAGATAAAAAACTTCAAATCCGTTTTTGGTTAATTGTTGGTGTATTTTTAATGTAGAGATTGTTTTACCTGTGGATGGATAACCTGTTAATAGAAAATAATTATCAGAATCGGTTTTAATTCTTTCAACGCAATTGTTGATTTGCTCAACTTCTTCTTGCAAGAAAAAGTAATAATCAGCTTCCATTAATTCAAAAGAGGGGAGAACAAACTTATCTGCATTAACTTTAAATTTTGCCTTTACCGATTTTAAAGTTTCTAACTTTTTTAAGCTGTCAAGAACAGAGTCTAGCTTTTTATCAATTACTTGAAGATTCTTTGAGATGTCAAAAATTCTTTCTTTGTAATTATCTTCTACAAATAGTTTTTTTAAGTATTCATTGCTGTTTGCATTTGTTTTGAAAAGTTCGTAAAAGCTTTCTAATTGCTCATTGCTTGGTTCAATGATGTTTGGATTTGTCTTTAATTCATTTTTTAAAACTTCTTTAGGTTGTTTTTCTTCATTAAAAAGAACATACATTGAATAATGCTCCAAAAGAATCTGAGAATGATAAAATGGAAATTTGTTTCCGTCTTTTATTGCAGGGTATTTATTTTCAAATTCTTCAATGGTTTTGTAAATAATTCTTGTGAGTTCGTTAGCATAGCTATCTTTAGGAAAAACCTTTTGAACAATTTTTTCAATGCCCTTTTGAGCAGTAAAATCAATAATTTGATCTACTAAAAATGAAACGGCTGATGATATGGCTAACGAAACAACCATTATTCAATTAATTGACCTACTTTGTTTACTACTTTATATTCTAAGTCGTCAAACTCGTTGAAATGAGCTTTCCCACATTTGATTTTCATTTGTTCGTCTCCACTTAGTTTTGATAAGTCAACTTGTGGCGTTCCTGTGTCTTTGGTTTCAGCTACAAAGTAAATTTTCTTGTCGTCCTCAAATACCAATGCCCAATCAGGGTTGTAATTTCCAATTGGCGTTGGTATTTTAAACCAATTCGGCAATTTGAAATAGAATTTTATTTGCTCGCTTGTTTCACAGTCTTGTGCAAACTTGCTTTCTACACCTGAGTCCAATGGTACAAATTCTTCATAAATGGTTTTTGAAGGGTCTGAAACTTTAAACGAAAAGTCGTTTAGATAAACTTCCAATTCCTGAGCTTCAAATAATGCCATTTCATATTCAGAGCCACCGATTTTTTGATACTTTATTCCATCAATCATTAAATCGTACAAAGTCCTTTTTATAGCTATTGTAGCCAAGTCTAAAAACAATTGCGGATTAATAATTATGTCCTCAATTCTTCCTGACTTACTCAAAATTTCTTCAATCGTGGAACGAGTCAATTCTGTTTTGCTTTGTATGTAGCCCAAAACATCAGGAATTTTCCAAGAATAACCGCCATAAGATTCAACTTTTTCACCTACATAATTTGTTCCTATGCCTTCGTCAGTCATAGTAATTCCAATCTTTGTTGAACGAATGGAGGGAGATTTGATTTCCGGTAAATCTTTTATGGCTTTTGCAGCCAAAGTAATTAGCTCGTCTGTTTTATAATCAACTCGGTAAGTGGTTTTCTTTTTCAGTTTTTCCCAAATCTCCAAGAATTTCGGGTCAGCTTCAAAACCTTTGCGATACTTTATAGCTGTTCTTGTTTGCTTGTTTTTTATTCTGCCTGTAAATGCAACACCGCAATCGTCTTCAATTTCTTTTTGTAGTGCTTTGGCAAAATCGTCATAGGCTTCGTTTGCAATAACCGTTAAACGGTTTATGTTTTGGTCATAGGTTCGTTTTCCTGTTTGGTCAACTGCTAAACGCAAACCTCTACCAATTTCCTGACGTTTTTTTATGTCTGACTTGGTTTCGTTTAAGGTACAAATCTGAAACACATTGGGATTGTCCCAACCCTCACGAAGGGCAGAATGTGAAAAAATGAAACGCAAAGAATTGTCTAAACCCAATAATTTTTCCTTGTCTTTCATTATCAAACTGTAAGTGTCGTCATCTGCTTTGGTTTCTCCTGAAGTGTCTTTTACTTTTCCTTTGCTGTCTTGTGAAAAATAGCCGTTATGAGTTTCCTCAACCGAAAATTTATCTAATTCCTTAAAGGCTGGTTTTGAAACATACTCTTGATATATTTCTTCAAACCATTCAGCAAATTTTCCTTTTACAGGATTACCTGTTGAATCATAGTTTCGGTAATTCGCAACTTTGTCAATGAAAAACAAGGACAAAACTTTTATGCCTAATTTATTAAGCCGTTTTTCTTTCTTTAAATGTTCTTCAATGGTCTTGCGAATTTGAAACTTCATTACTTCATCAGTCAAACCTCCTTGGCTGTCGCCTTTATAAAGTAGATTCCCGTTTGAAAAAGAAATACACTGGTTTACTGCATCAATTTCCTCAATGATATAGCCGTCTGAATAAATTTCTCTCTCGTTGGACAGTTTGTATAAATCATCACCCACTTTTACAGTTATGGTTTTCTTTTTTACACCTCCGTTTTCGTTGCTGTTTATGGATACTTTTGCTGTTACTTTGGTTTTCGTTGCTGTGATTGATTCTACCGAAACAAAGGCATCATTGTAGGCATTTTCTTCAATGATAGAATCTACTTCAATTTGTTTTACCAAACCTAAATCATAGGCTTTTACAGGGTTTAGACTGTAAGTAAGATTATATTGATTTCTATGCGTTGCCGAGTAGCGAAGTGTACAAATTGCTTTCAGGTTTTCAATAGCTGCAATACGCTTTTCGGTTTCCATATTTTGTGGCTCGTCCACAATTACAATAGGGTGGGTAGCCTGAATAAACTCAACTGGTTTTTGTCCGTTCAGTTTATCGTTGGGTTTATTGATAATATTTTCGTCTTTGGCAAATGAATCAATGTTGATTACTAAAACTTCAATGTTATTTGTGGTTGCAAACCCTCTCAATGTGGAAACTTTGGTACTGTCATAGACCTGAAAATTTACAGGCACATTGTCGTAAAGCGTTTGGAAATGCTCGTGTGTAATCTCTAAATTTTTTAGAACTCCTTCACGAATAGCCACCGAAGGCACAACAATTACAAACTTTTTAAAACCATATAATTTATTGAGTTCGTATATAGTTCTCAAGTACACATAAGTTTTTCCTGTGCCTGTTTCCATTTCTACAGAAAAGTGCATACCGTCCAATTTATCCGAAACATTTATTTCGTTATTGGCTTGAATGCTTTGCAGATTCGTAAGGATTTGTTCCTCCGATAAAATAAGGTTGTTGCTTACACCATTTATTAAGTTCAAAGTACCTTCTTCCTTTAGGTTAAATTCCAAAATGGAATCCTCCAAAGGTTGCCCTTCAAATAAATCCGTTATGGATTTTATGGCTTCCTGCTGATAGTTGAGGTTGGATTCGAATGTTAATTTCATTATTCAGGAAGTTCTTTTGAGTTAGCTGAATCTAAATAAATGTCATCAGATGTTTTTTTGAGCGATTTCAAAAAGTCCTGTTTGTCTAGGATTTCCTTTTGGTATTGAGCAATTTTATAGAGTTTTTCAAACCGTTCTTTTTTACCGATTCCTTCCCTTATCATATCTGCATTTGCCGATTCTAAATTAGATAAGATGGCTAATTCGTTTATACTGGCAATATCTCGTAGGTTTTTACCTTCCAATGTTAGCTGTGGATTTGCTTCTCTCCATTGTTTTGCTGTACATTCAAACAGAGCCACATTCAAAATATCAGCTTCTTCGGCATAAGCTAACCATTCCGTGTCTTTTGTATAATTTGATTTGGGTAAAATGTAATCTTTAACAGCATCTGTTTGAATGGTATAATTAACCTTGCTCAATACTCTTTTTACATTCCATTCTAGGTTGTATTGATTGGTTTCAATTTCTTTTAGTCGCTGAAATTCTTTAATAAGCAAGAGTTTGAACATTGGGCTAATCCAAGCACCAAACTCAAAGGCAATGTCTTTATGAGCATACGTGCCACCATATCTGCCACTAACAGAAATTATTCCTATGGCATTGGTGCTTTCTACCCATTTTTTTGGGGTTAAGTTAAAAGAGTTCAAACCTGCTTCTTTTTTAAAGGTGTCGAATTCGACACCTTTAAAATTTGGGTTGTACAATTGCTCCCAAATACCTAAAAACTCAACTGTATTTCTGTTTCGCATCCAATTTCTGATATGGTCGTTTCCTTCTTCTCCTCGAACCATATCAGTAAGGCAGATATAATCATTCTCATTATGGTTTGTAATGGAAATTATTTTCTGTTCTACCTCTATTTTTTTTACTTGTTTGCTCATATTTTTCTATTTTAAAAGCATCGATTTCGAAGCGTTTAAAGTGGTTAAATTCCACCACTTTACTTCTAAACCTGTCAATTTCGACCCCTTTATTCTAAATTAAGGCGATTTCGCCCCATTTAAAGCCATTTTTAAAATCATAATTCATCATTCTCGCAATCATAAATCATTATATCGTTTTAAATTCCACCCCTGCATCTTTCATTTGCAGTACAGTATTAGTTTTCAATTGGTCGTTGCCTTTAAAAAGTTTATCTAAAGCAATAACTTTGATAGGTTTTTCAGCTAAAACCGTATCAATAATTTCTTGCGTTGCTTTCTCCAAAAGTAAAATCAATTCATTACCGTTGATTTTATAGAAACTGCCTTTCTTTTCAATACGGCTGTTTAGGTCTTTTCCGCTTTTTAGTAAAAGCTCGTACACCATATTTTCAATAGTGGCAGTTTCTGAAACAGGGTCAACAAACAGTTTCATTTGCTCGGCAAGTGCTTTAGCATCCTTGCCTTCAATTTGTTGCCATTGTTTGAAGTTGCTTTCGGATAGTTTTAATACTTTGAAACCTAAATCTTGGGATTTTAGATTGAAGATTTTGGATTTTAGATTTTGGATTTCTGCTTTGGTTTCATCTGTTGGGATTTCGCTTTCTAGTTTTTTGATTTTAGCTTTTAAATCATCAATCTGTTGGCTTATTTCTTCTTGTATTTTATTGCCTGCTCTTCTAATACGTTCTTTACTTATTTCTGCGATGGTTTTGTAGCCCGCTTTATATGCTTCACTCTTTTCTTCACATAGTTCAGGTAATTGTACAGAAATACTTTTTCGACTTCCTCCATCTTCCTTATTTAAAGCCATTACTGCATGAGTTGTAGTTCCTGAGCCAGCGAAGAAGTCGAGAATAATGTCGTCTTCGTTTGTATATAGTTCTAAAGTTCTTTTAATTAAACCTAATGGTTTTGGATAATCAAAATAAGCAGCTCCATCAAATAGTTTTTTCAAACTTTGTGCAGCTTCTTGTGAATGTCCTACTTCTGAATATTTCCAAAGTGTCATTGGAGTTACAGATTTTTTAGTTTCAGAAAGAAACCTTTTAGTTGAAGGAATAGCATCTTCATTTGAACCAAACCAAATCCGATTATCTTTTAAAAACTCTTGATACCTTTCTTTATTTAAAACCCAACTTCGTCCTTTAGGAGGTAAAACTTTTCTTCCTGATGGCAAGGTTATTTCGTAGATATTTTTTTCAATTGCTGGTCCAACAGATAAATCACTAGATTTCCATACTCCACGAGGGTCATTGTCTGGATTAGAATACCTAGCATTGGCTTCTTCACTTCTTTTTATACCAAAATTAATTGCAGACTCAATACTTTTTGCGAAACAAATTACATAGTCGTGATTTTCAGAAAAATGCTTTTTAAGGTTTACAGGAGAGTATGCCCTTTCCCAAATTACACTCGCCACAAAATTCTCCTCCCCAAAAATCTCATTCATCAAAAGCCGAAGGTTATGCACTTCGTTATCATCAATAGAAACAAAAATCACCCCATCTTGTCGTAGAAGATTTTTAGCTAAATACAATCTTGGCATCATCATATTGAGCCAATTGCTGTGGTATTGTCCATTTTCTTTGCTGTTTTTTTTGAACATACCATCTTTGGTCATATAACCATCTTCGTCTTTATCGCCTACACGTTTTTCATAATCGGCTTTGCTTTCGCTAAACTTGTCAGGGTAAATAAAAGAGTCGTTTCCTGTGTTGTAAGGTGGGTCTATGTAAATCATTTTCACCTTGCCGAAGTAACTTTTTTGTAGCACTTTCAGCACTTCCAAGTTTTCGCCTTCAATAAAAATGTTTTCAGTCTCGTCAAAGTTTACGCTTTCCTCTTTGGCAGGAATCAAAGTTTTAGTTGTTGGCATTTGCAATACTTTAAAAGCATCACTTTTACCTGCCCAATTCAACACATAGCGTTCGTTGGCAAAGTTTATATCTTCTCCAAGTGTAGCTTTTAGTTTTTCCCAATCAATTTTTCCCTCGCTAAATGCTTCGGGCAAAATCTGTCGTAAAGCGTTAAGTTTTTCTTGTTCTGGCGTCAGACTTCTTCCGTCCATATTTTATTATGCTTTTCTTTCAATTAATAATTCTTTGACTTCAACACCAAGGATTTTAGCAATCTTGTATAAGTCCTCTAAACTTGGTTGTCGTCTGTTTTGGGCGTAAGAGTTTACCATATTGTAACTCTTGCCTAATTGTTCAGCCAACCACTTCTGTTTAATTCCTTTCTGTTCTAAAACGTCTTTTATTCGGTTCATTCTTGAACTTGTTTATAGTCTGCAAAAGTAAGGATAAAAATTAAATATCTCACTAAATGAGTATTTAAATAATCATTCTGTTTGGGTGCGGTGGGTAAGGGCAAGCTCTTTTGGTTTTTCAGCGTTTGGTTGTGTGTCGGCAAAAACCAAATGTGCTTGACCGTGCGGTTGGCAAAAAATTGAATTAAAAAAAAGTGCGGTGGGAAAAATAAAAAATACAGAAGGGTCGGCAATGAGTGTCGGCTTACTCGTTGTCCAATTGTTATATGGTTTCTATGTCCTTGGTCACCTGTCAAAATGGTTTACTCTTTTTCTTGTTTCTGTCCGCTGTTTTCTTTCGGGTCGTTGCTTTTTACACTTGCACCCAACGGTCCAGTGTACACGATGTGCCGACGAATGGAGGCATGTACGTGTACACAGTGTTGTAAGATAGTTGTCATTCATTAATCACCTAATAAATCCCTTTTGAATTATTTACTAAAATCATTTGATTTTTGAAGTCATTCAAAAGGTTAGTTCCATTATTTTTACGTATTGGTAGCAAAGTTCAATAAAAAATTTGACTTTTTCAATTTATTCTTGTACCTTGCCAAAGCTTTTAAGCGATTAGCTTTGAAAACAAGTTTTCAGCAAATCTTTTTTGCAAGCTTTGGACCAAAATTTTCTTTTGGTTGCTAACAATACTCCAATCCTTTTTGGAACTATTTATTTGTGATTTGGATGCGCAATTTCTTACAACATTTGTATATACGCCAAATTTCATATATTTTCCGTATAAATCTAATCTCTTTTTTTCAAATATCCAAACTATCCAAAGGACTTTTTATATTTTTCTCAATTTGTCTGTAATGTGCGTATATATTTCTGTTGTCTTTAGTGCGTTATGCCCCAAAAGTTCTTGTACGATAAGGATATCTGTCCCATCTAGTATTTGTTGGTATTCCTATATTTTCGATGGGCGAGTTATGGGCTTACTTTTTAAAACTCATCCACGTTTATACTGTACCCTAATTGCTTAAAGGCCACTTTTTGGCTATTCTTTTTTTTACCGGACAGCTATAATTTCTAACTAAGGATAGATCATGAAAAATGACTGAACATTATCTTATATGAAAGTGTTTTTATGTATTATTGATCGCCAGCAACAAAAGCGCTAGAACAGTAAAAATCTAAAATATGGATAAATCTAATCTTAGGCCGGCCTCGGACAACCTTGAGGATTATTTAGTTGAGATTCCACCAGTCATACGTTTCAATACGCCACTTGTTCAAAAGGCGCTTCAAGAGATTCGAGCTAAAACAAGCAATAAGAGAGAACAAGCTCGCTTGGCTTTTGAAATGGCTCGGGATGACATCCAGCATTCTTTTGACACAAAAAGCAGTGTTATTACCATCAGCGCAGAAGAAGCACTGGAAAAAAAAGAAGGCATTTGTTTTGCTAAAGCTCACTTATTAGCTACGCTGACTAGGGCACTGGGTATTCCGACCGGATTTTGCTATCAAAGAGTCCTCCGCAAAGGCACTATTGAATCAGGTTATGCATTGCATGGATTGAATGCTATTTACCTGGAAGATACTGGGTGGTTCAGAGTTGATCCACGCGGCAATAAATCGGGTATCAATGCTCAATTTACAACAGACACTGAGCAACTCGCCTATCCCATCCGACCTGAGCTGGGTGAAATAGATTATCCGTATGTATTCACGAGTCCGCTCGATTCGGTTATTGATGCGATGGAGACATCAGAAGATTGTCATGCATTGTTCTACAACAGACCTGAAGCCATATAATTCAATTATCGGCTTGTCCCCTCAGGAAATCCTACTTTATCGGGTGCTGTATTTAACAAAGGAATAGCATATTTTAATATCCGATTGCGACGCCCTGTAGTGTCTGTCGGTTCTACAGGATAAGACACCACCGCTTCCAACCATGCATATGTATTGACCCGAAAATAAACAGCAGGCTGATTTTCTTCTGATACATCGCGAGGATATAAATGTTCAAAATCCCGACTCGCTGCCTCCAGAAGACAAGTTTCTACAAACTTTAGATCACTGGTGTACGAGATCTGAATAGCTGTTTCATTCCAAATAAACTTATCAAACGGGCCAGAATAATTGATGACCTGTGCTTTCAGTATAAGACTATTCGGAAAATATATGACTCGACCACTACGACGGTCATTACCTAGATAGACGCCACTCACCTCTTCCATCACTGTATCTAAGTATCTAATACCTATGACATCACCTTTTAATCCTTCGATATGGATACGATCGCCAACCCTATAAGGCCGTCTGAATACTATATAGAGCCACGCTATAAATGAAGTAATCGGTGCTTGCAATGCAAAACCTAACACAAGCGAAATCAATCCAAAACTTACAGCTACAGCATAGAGATTTTGAAATAAAAAGGATGCAATGACCAGTAGTACAAAAACCACTGTCAGCAACTTAGTAATGCGCATCAGATTGTATCGCACGCCTTCAGTCTCTGTTTGAGTCTGTACAATTTTTTCAATAATCTTACCTATCGCAAGAACAAAGGCAATCAAAGAAATGCTCATCGTCAATTTCTGTGCAATAGACTGATATGCTGCTAAATAAGAAAAATAGGGCAAATCTATTATATAGTGTATAACCATAAAAATCACTCCAAAAACGCCATAAATAATAATCCAGTGATTATTAACTTCCTGTTGATTATCTATTTCATTTCTGTATTCCATATATTACATTTTAAGTTATGAATGCGATTCCATTCACTTACTAATTACGATACCTTTCGGACAACACACTATCTACCTCGAAATACTTTTCTTTGATCAAACCAATCGCAAATGAAGCTCCGGCAGCAAGAAGCACCGAAAAGTCAAGAACTTTCTTCACACCTACAGTAAATGCCATAGATAGCGCAAAAACTAGCAATAAAACGCCACCTACCTTTGCAGCCAGCTCTGTTTTATATCCTACAATCAAGCAAATCGCCACAATCAATTCTATTGAAGTTACTATGGCCGCCACCAGTGGAATGACCGATTCAGGCATCCATGGATTCAATACGCCGGTATATTCAACAAATGAAGGCCAGCTTCCCCATGCCGATAGACTTGCATCCCACATCCCGAATCTGTCAGCACATGCTGATAAAAAGCCTATGGCCACACTATATCGCAAGAACAATTTTAAAAAATATTTTCCCATAATTTTTATTACTCAATGAACGAGATCTTCCTTAATCAATACCTCAACTGATATCAAATCTCAAAATTATTAAAGTTTAGGCAAATATTCAAAATTTACTAACAACAAGTGCATAGACCAAAGCCATAGAATTAGCAGGTCAAAAAATTAGCAATGACCCAAAAAAACAGAATGACCAACAGTCTTAAAATCAGTTTAATCCTAATAATAGTATAGAATTGTATAATTTTGTACAGATTTTTAGAAGAGGACCTTCAAGGTATCTCTTATTCAACAATCAATCACAAGGATGAATGTCAATGCATTAAAACAGGGTATCAAAGATCTCGCGCCAGCGTATTTTGCGCTACCCATGTCCACAGGTATTATCACCATTGCTTCGCATATCCTCGGTTACACAACGATAAGCGAGATTTTATACTATATTAATAATGCAGAACTCATTGTTCTCTCCTTATTGCTGATCGCTAGACTCATATTATTTTTTCCTGACTTTTTATCAGATCTGGGCTCACATGCAGAAGGTGCAGGCTTCTTGACAATTGTTGCCGCCATGTGTATTTTTGGAACAAAGAGTATCATGATGAAGCACAATTTGACCGCAGCAGTTGCAGGCTGGACCTTTGCTTTCGTGGTTTGGGTAGCTTTGATTTACTCTTTCTTTTTATTCATCACATTTAAAAAAGATAAACCAACACTCGAGACCGGCATCAATGGTTCATGGCTTCTCTTTGTGGTATCGGCACAGGCATTGTCAATCTCAGGCAATACGGTAGCAGCTCATTTTAACTTTCCTACGCAGATGGTATTATTTGTTACAGTAACATTTTATCTGCTTGGCGTTTTGTTTTACATCATTATCATTGGACTGATTTTTTATAGAACTACTTTCTTCCCCATGTTGCCTGAAGAGTTTCGGCCGTCCTACTGGATTAATATGGGTGCCGCTGCCATCAGTACGCTGGCGGGAGCAACACTCATCAAGAGTATGGCCGGCGTTGAAGAATTTCAGGACTTAATCCCAATAATCAAACTCTTTACAATGCTCTTCTGGATAAGTGGAACCTGGTGGATTCCCGTCATCGGTTTTATGGAACTTTGGAAGCGCAAGGCGATCAAAATCAATTATGGCGCCGGATACTGGAGCCTGGTGTTTCCGCTCGGAGTTTATACTGTTTGTACCTGGTTGATGGCAGAAGTACTACATTTTGATTTTCTAAAAGTCATTCCTGAGTACTCCATTTATGTGGCCTGGCTAGCATGGTTGATTACTTACTTTAAAATGGGTCATACCATCTTTACATCCTTGCATCCGAGTCATACGGGAGAAAGAGCCACCCATCGGACTTGAACCGACGGCCTGCTACTTACGAGATAGCTGCTCTACCAACTGAGCTAGGGTGGCTTAATAATGCAAATATACGATTTTGATAAAGAACTATTTACTGAAAATTACTGTTTTTTAAGGTAGATTTTTAAAAGAAAAGCCCTCAGGTTGTATTCAAAGTGGTCATAATTATCGTCCACCTCATGTAAATAATTCAGAATAAAAAAAATAATGATAGGTACCGCTTTAATTGTATATGCAAGCCTCACCGGAAATACTAAAGAAATCACCGATGTCCTGGCTGCTGAGTTTGAAAAACTGGGTGTCTATACTGTTGTAAAAGAAGCAGAAGACACCAACCCTCAAGAAATTCTTCACTATGATATATGTGCAGTAGCTTCTTATACTTATGGCAATGAAGGTAACATTCCTGACGAAATGCTTGACTTTTATGATGCATTACCGAGTCTTGACCTTTCCGGGAAAGTATATGGTACATTAGGGTCAGGTGAAGAGTTTTATGGCTATTTTTGTAAATCAGCCGATGATTTCGATGCTCAGTTTCAATTGACTGAGGCTATCCGAGGTAGCGAAGTGGTCAAAATTGAAGGAAATCCGGATGAAAATGATGTACTCTCCATACGATCTTTTGCAGAACAAATGGTCAAAACCATGGAAACACTTAAAAGTGATCATGTAAAAGAATTCAAAGCATGATAAAAATTTCATTCAAATACCACCTAGTCCTTCACCTACAAAATGAATTCAAAATTTTATGATTTTATTTTGTAAATAAATATACATTTAAATCAATATATTAATCGCTATTTACCAATTAAATATAGTTTATTTCAGATATTGCTCAGCCTGATTAATGTAGTCTTTTAAAACATACCGGATTTAGTAATAAAAATTTTCTATAATTTAGCATTCATTTTGCTATAAAAAGGCATCTTTATAAATATTTCTTTAAAAATATGATACACATGAAATTATTGATTCAGAGATTTTTACTCTTCATTTTGCTCTTCAATTTCGTAAATACAGTCAGTGCACAACTGAAGAACACCAATGAACGGCCTAAGTTAATCGTAGGTATTGTTGTGGACCAAATGCGATGGGATTATTTGTATAAATATTACGACCGTTATGGCAATGATGGCTTCAAGCGGATGTTGAATGAAGGCTTTACAGCCGAAAACACTCAAATTCCTTATATACCTACTTATACAGCTATAGGGCACACATGTATTTATACTGGCAGTGTTCCTGCTATACATGGTATAAGTGGCAATAATTTCTATATTAGAGAGACAAAGACCAGGATGTACTGTGCGCAAGATGACAGTGTTAATGGTGTCGGTCTAGACCCTAATAATAAAGATGGTAAAATGTCACCTAGAAATAATCTGGCAACGACGATCACCGACGAACTTAAGCTGGCTACTGATTTCAAATCAAGAGTATTTGGGGTTGCTTTGAAAGACAGAGGTGCCATACTTCCTGCAGGTCACTTTGCCGATGCTGCTTACTGGATGGTGGACGGCAATTGGATAACAAGTACCTTTTATATGAATACATTACCACAATATATTCAAGACTTTAATAAGGCAGATTACACCTCACAATTTCTCAAAAAGGGTTGGTCAACTATGTATCCACTGAACACCTATTCACCCCATGTGCCGGATAATAATCCTTATGAAGGTAGGTACTTTGATGAAGGCAGCATCACCTTTCCTATTAATCTATCAGAAGCAGCCGATAAAAATGGTCGGGATGTAATCAAGGCAACACCTTTTGGCAATACACTGACTCTGGAGTTGTCAAAGTTGATTCTTGATAAAGAAAAATTAGGCCACAATCCTACAGGTGCACCGGATTTTCTTGCCATCAGCTTGTCATCTACTGATTATGTTGGGCATCAGTTTGCTATCAATTCTGCTAAAATTGAGGATACCTACTTAAGGCTTGACAAAGATCTAGGTGATTTTTTTCACTATTTAGACCAAAAAGTAGGAAAAGGACAATATACCGTGTTTTTATCTGCTGATCATGGTGCAGCGCACAACCCGCAATTTATCATTGATGAAAAAGGCAACGGTGGATTTAATGTAAATAAAGACCTACTCAATGACCTCAATAATATGCTTGAAGCAGCCTTCAATGTAAAGAAAATCATCTATGCGCTCACTAATAATCAAGTACACCTAGATTATCAAGTCATTGACTCAGCAAAACTGGATGCAGAGCGCATCAAAAGCATGATTATCAATCATTTAAAAAAGCGTCATGCAGTGGCTTTTGCCGTAGATATGGAGAAAGCCAGTTCCGCTACCATTCCCGAGTGGCTCAAAACCATGACCATCAATGGATATAATTATAAGCGCAGTGGTGACATCCAAATTATCTTCGAACCACAATGGATTGATTTGTACAAAAATCCAACAGGCACTACTCACGGCGCTTGGAATCCCTATGACAGCCACATCCCTCTGGTATTTATGGGATGGGGCATCAAACATGGCAATACTAATGCACCTACCTATATGACAGACATCGCTCCTACACTAGCGGCCTTACTACATATTCAAGCACCTAACGGCAATATCGGCAAGCCTATCATCCAAGTTCTGGAATAAAGGTATTAAGTTAAATTCAAAATAAAAGGTCTCTAAAGTGTTTTTAGAGACCTTTTGTTGTCATAGAAATTACGCATTCTCAATAGTCTGTCCTATTATATTTTTTAAATATGATGCCATTCATGGAACTCAACATAATCATAATATTGTTGATGGGTTAGAAGAAAAATATTTAGCATAAAATATAAATTATACTTCTTTAGAAAAACATATCATTTTACACATATCTATTTATAACATATATTTTCTATTCGAATATAAAAAATTAGTAAATAATTTAACATGAGAACAATTATAGTCGTAATTATAGTGGCATTTATAGCCGTGATTACCAATCCAGGCGCAGCAACACACAAGGAAGAAGTAAAGAACAAGGTGCATCAACTTTTAGAAACAAAAATTGAAAAAGACAAGGGTAATGGCATCGAAAAAGCGGCAAAGTCTGTTGGACTTTTTTTAGGCAAGACCATTTCAAATGAAATAGTAGAGAAAATGATTACTACAGAAAATCATGTTCTTTTTTCCACATCTTATTATACTGAAAATGAAGAAAAGAAAGTGGTAGCAATAGGAGTCTTTGGCAATGTATTTTTTACCAGCAATTTAGAGCAAGTCATAAATGAAGAATTATAATCAGAGGGCTGAACGAAAATTCATTTTTCGAGTCATATAAAAAAGGCTTAACTTTGCTTTAATTAAAAACTTGATAAAGCATTGCTGAGGACAATATAATGAAAAGTTTCCTTGCTGTACTTTCATTATTTGTTATTTTGACAGATGCTATTGTTCTTGTTACACGTAAAATAGGAAGTTCTAGGTAGATTTTGTTAATGAATTCATTAGGCTTTAACAAGTAAAGACATAAAGTGGTATGTTGTCGATATTAAAGCCTTGATTTTTGTCCATTTTTCAAGATAGTATTGGGATTGGAGTGTGCAATTAGGATTGATCTTTGGCTAATTTATCAAATTTGAGTTCATTAAAAATCAAAAACGCATCATTCATGTATGTAGAGATAGAGAGAAAATTTCTGGTACGATCCGAAGCATTCAAAGCGCTGGCAACACACCATTATACCATTGCACAAGGTTATATCAGTCGTGATCCTGGTCGCACTGTTCGAATCAGAATGAAAGATAATCAAGGATACTTGACAATAAAAGCAACATCCTCTGAGAGCGGCCTCACCCGTTTAGAATGGGAAAAAGCTATCAATAAACAAGATTTTGATCTTTTATGGCCATTATGTCTTCCGGGATCGATACTTAAGACTCGATTTGAAATACCTTACCACAACCACACCATTGAAGTAGATGTCTTCCACCATGAAAATACTGGTTTGATTTTGGCAGAAATCGAACTCAAAAATGAAAATGATTTAGTTTATCTTCCTGACTGGCTGGGCGAAGAAGTGACCGGAGATGAACGATATTACAACAGTTATCTTTCTGCTCATCCCTACTCTACTTGGGCTACGCCTATTGAATAATCATATTTTGACGATTTTGCCTTGTTTACGTCCATTAGTTGTTAATATACTATAGAAATAAATCCCTGCAGGCAATCCACTGATATCTATCGTGTGCAGTAAAGCTCTTCCACCTGGTGATTGATCAGCTACAAGAACACCCTTAAAATCATAAATGCTGATTTGTTGGATACCTACATCTTTAGTATCGCTCGTAAAAGTCACATAATCGGTTGTTGGATTGGGAAAGATGTGGATACTGACCTGTTGGTCATGTACAGAAACCGGAATATAGTCCAGAGCTCTTTTTACGGCAGCCAGTGCATTGATGATACCATATCCATACACCGCATTAGGAATTTTGCCTCCGAGTAGATCATTACAGTCTTGACTTGAGGTAAATGGTTCTGCCGTGCTTTCCAGAATATCTTCTATTATATCAACTTGACCCGCCAGATCGGGATTAGCAGAAATCATGAGTGCGACCACACCTGCCACATGTGGACCTGCCATACTCGTCCCTGAAAACGACTTAAATACACCTTTTCGGGCCACCGATCTGATACCTACACCTGGAGCAGTGACATTGGGCTTCATCCTAAAACTGCTGTCAATCACTACTGGCCCTCTACTACTAAACCCTGCGATACTATCCACAAAATCTGATGCAGCTACTGAAAATGAAGCATCAAAAAGTGCTGGTGGGCCGTCAATACTGCCACAACCTCGTCTTCCATCATTACCTGCTGAAACTACTACCACAATGCCTGCTGCCTTTAGATTTTTGACAATGTCCTCCATCAGTGGGATATTAGAAGGATTACAACCTTCTTCTTCAGAGCAATACCATGAATTATTAATTACGTGAGGCGCTTTAGTTGGGTCAGGCGTATTACCTTCGAGGTCAAACGGCGCCAGTAACCACTCAAAACATTCCATATAGGAAGAGGGTCTGCCCCATCCTCTTTCCATATTTCTACAGGCAATCCATTTGGCACCGGGAGCCACTCCTATAACGTTTGCATCGTCCTGACCTACCATTGTACCCATGGTATGCGTGCCATGATCATGATCATCACAGGGTGCCAGTAGGTTATATCCACAAGGGTTAGGGATCGTATCACTTACATCGGGGTTTTGCTTTTCATGAATGGCATCATACCAGTTGTAATTATGATCCACACTGGTCGAATCAATAAAACCCCGATACTTTGACTTGAGCGGGCTGACCCACCAGTCATAACCTGTATCCTGACCACCTATCACCACGCCCTGACCGGTATACCCCAGCGACCACACGCTATCTGCAAGTATTCGAGATATGCCCCATTCAGGGACTGCATTTCTTTGTGTAGGCTGCCTTTCAGCTCTAACCTCATCTAGCATTTTAAAAGGCGCATCATCAATAATTCTATCCACATCTGATCTTTGAGCTAACTCCAGCATTGTCGCATAATCAGATTTTACTTGGATGGCATTAGTCACATAAAATGCTCTAAACACTACATTCTGCTGCTTGAGGATAGACCTGATTTCTTGTTGTGTTTTTTCAGCATGGTTACGAAGCGTTTGATAGACATAAGTACCTTTCTGCTTTTTCGTTTTCAGTGGCAACTGCTTGTCAAAAGCGATACGATCTTTGAGTAAAACAACATAATCACAAACTGGCTGAGTCTTATATCGCTCAAGGAGAGAGACATCTATTTTGGACAATGGATTTGCTAGGCACCATTGGCTAAGAGCCAGGAATATCAATAAAAACAGACGAAACATATTTTTAAAATTAAAGCATAAAATTAATATTTTTAAACAGTAATTTTCAAAAACATATGGCTTTCGTCTTTTAGAAGTCAAAATTTCACTTGAAAACAAATAAAATTTACATAATATTGATTTTTTGATTGGCAAGCCACACCATTTTGTAAAATAAGAGATAAACTACATACATTGAATTGCGACTGTTCACAATCTTCAATCTGAATTTTAAAGATAACTCAAAAATATATTCTATTTTTGCACCTTAAAATTTAGAAAATTGAGCAAAAAAGCGATAGCAATACTAACCATTCTGTTGATTCTGATTATCGATCAGGTCTCTAAAATTTATATTAAGACCCACATTCACTATGGTGATGGTTTTGACATCCTTGGGTTGAGCTGGGCTAAAATCCATTTTGTAGAAAATGAAGGTATGGCTTTCGGAATGAGTTTTGGCGGTCTCACAGGTAAGTATTTGCTTTCGATTTTCAGGATTTTTATGACCGCCTTCTTAATCTATCTTTTATATAAGCTTATTAAAGAAAATGAATCTAACCGATTGATTGTGTTCTTTAGTATGATTATAGCCGGAGCCATAGGCAATTCAATAGATGGGATGTTCTATGGAATGATATTTAGCGAGTCCTATTATCATGGACCACTAGCAGTGATGTTCCCTCCTGAAGGAGGCTATGGAAGTTTCCTCACAGGCAAAGTGGTCGATATGCTCTACTTCCCTATCATCAATACGATATTACCAGAATGGATTCCGATTTGGGGTGGTGAACCATTTGAATTTTTCAGGCCTGTATTTAATATTGCTGACTCAGCCATCACTGTTGGAGTTATTTGTATATTACTTTTTAATCGCAGCTTTTTTATTGGTCAGAAAAAGCATGACACAAAAGAAGCACCAGTCTATGCTCCTGCTGACACTGCTGAAGAAGTTGATCATAATACCTAAGTCAAAAGGCTATAACGGGAAGCATCTTTGTTTTGTAGGCTACTTTATTTATCTAAAATCGAAAATCAATAAAAACAAAGTAATTAAACCGTGTGTTATAAGTCCGAATCATCAATAAAAAACGTATATTCTATCCTGATTTCCAATAGTAAGGAGCATAAAAACATTCAATAGATTATGGCATTTAGACCTACAAAATTATTCAAGCAATTCTTTGAAAGTGAGCAATCCGGAGGCATCATCTTAATTATTTGCACCGTGTTATCTCTACTGTTAGCTAATAGTAGTCTGGCATCAGATTATCATCATTTTTGGAGTCAAAAAATAGGCAAAGAAAGCCTGGAGTTCTGGATTAATGATGGCCTGATGGTGATCTTCTTTTTATTTGTTGGTCTGGAGCTCAAAAGAGAAATTTTGATTGGAGAGCTTTCTGATCTTAAAAAAGCAATGCTTCCTGTTATAGGCGCTTTTGGTGGAATAATTATTCCTGCAGTCATCTTTTCAATATTCAACTATCACACAGATACGCAGTCAGGCGCCGGCATTCCTATGGCTACTGATATTGCCTTTGCACTTGGAGTGCTTTCCTTACTGGGCAATCGGGTACCTTTTGCGCTCAAAGTGTTCTTGACAGCACTGGCAGTAATTGATGACCTCGGAGCCATTCTCGTAATTGCGTTATTCTACAGTAGCGATATGGACTGGATCAGTTTGTCTATTTCTCTGGGTATCTTTGGTGGACTACTTTTACTCAATAAGTTCAATGTAAATAAATTGTGGGTTTATATAATTGGTGGTATCTTTATGTGGTATTTTATGCTCTACTCAGGAGTACATGCCACAATTACCGGTGTTTTACTAGCATTTGCAATTCCATTTGGCAAAGGTGATAACAGTTTATCCCACAGACTTGAAAAAACTTTATCTAACCCTGTTCCATTTTTTATCCTTCCAATGTTTGCACTCGCCAATACGGCTATCACACTAGAAGGGAGTTTGGCAGATGTGATGGCTCATAGCTATAGTATAGGTATTGCAGCGGGTCTGGTCATAGGCAAACCTATTGGGATTTTTCTTTTCAGCTATATAGGCACCTTACTCGGATACACTCAGTTGCCTAAAGGAACTTCTTGGAAAGCACTTTTCAGTGTTGGAATTCTGGGAGGAATCGGTTTTACTATGTCCATTTTTATCAGCTTGCTAGCTTATGATGACATTCACATTATCAATAATTCAAAGCTGTCTATTCTGATCAGTTCCACTATAGCTGCGATTTTGGGCTTATTGGCACTAAAGATGGTATTGCCAAAAAACAACAAAAGTATAGCATAAATCCATATTAAGGAGTATCACTTGCTTATTTTGAACATCATTGCTACCTTTGAACAACACAGGTCTCCTCAATTTCGTTTTTGTTTTAAAAAATAATTGAAAATGGTAAAAATAAAGTGGATGTTGTTGATGGTCGCAATAGGATTGATGATACAATGGATGCAATCTTGTACTAAAGATCCTATAGAAAACCCAGACACTGATTCAGACATTGAACTGAACGAAAGTGCTGATACCATCCTTCTCAATGTTCAATATGGTAGCCATGCCCAGCAAGTTTATGATATCTTTCTGCCTAGACAAAGAAATCAAAATACGCCGATCCTCATCATGATTCATGGTGGGGCATGGAAGGCAGGTCGTAAAGAGGATTTGAATCAATATCGGGACATCATACGTGCCAATTGGGGAAATATTGCTATTGTCAATATGAACTATCGACTAGCTAGCAATTCAGACCATATTCACCACAATGAAATCATGCAAGATATTGACCGTGTAATCCAACACGTATTATCGCACCAAAAAACGTACAATATATCTTCAAAAATGGGGATAATGGGAGGAAGTGCCGGAGGTCAGTTGTCGATGATTTATGCTTATAAATACAATAAAAATATAAAATGTGTAGGTAATTTCTTTGGCCCGAGCATCATTAGTGACTGGGAATGGTATAATAGTACCAATATTTGGCTTGGTGGAAAAGTTGGCAACATTCTAGCAGAATACGTAGGTCAAACATGGGATAAAGAGGTATATGATGCTGTGAGTCCTTACTGGAATGTAAATAGTAGCACCCAACCTACCATTTCATTTCAAGGTGTTTTAGACCCGATAGTGCCTCCAAATCAAAATAAATTACTGCACGAAAAACTGGACATCCAAGGTGTTGAAAATGAATATTATGAATATTTTGCTTTCCACGGATTTGACGCTAATCAATCTCGAGATGCTTTACTGAAGATGATTGGATTTTTTCAAAAACATATAAAGTGACATTTAAGGCTTCATTTTTAATCCTAACTAAGCAGTATAAATTTACTACCTAAAAATGCTAATTCTTAATAATTCGTTACGTGTTTTTCTGTCCGAGACATAAATAAACTATGCCTCCAGAATTAAAATGCCGAGACTCATAGCTGTTAAGTATCCTTTCTATTCACAACCAAAGTCTAATGAGAATTATAGGTTTTATTAGCGCTTAGGTTGAGCCTCCTCAATAGCCATTATTTCATTGAAAATCTTATCTAATTCCTCCGCAGGTATGTCCTTAATCAAAATTGTCTTGTCTTTATCCAAGATGAATATTTTAGGTGTGGACTTGATTTTTACCTGTATATTGTATCGGCTGTATCGATCACCAGTATTAATAAATCCTTCCATTCCTTTTTCCTTGATAGCAGGCCAACAAGTGTCTAATTTATCGCCACCCTTAGTACAAATGGACAGTATTTTTAAGCCTTTATCCTTGTTATTATTGTAAAATGAAACAATATACGGCATAGCCTTAGTACAATGTCCACAATCAGGTGCCCAAAAAAGGACAATAGTATGTGGTGACTGAATATCATAAAGGTTTACAGGTGTACCATCTTCCTTGTAGGTAGTGATATTGGGCATCTTCTTGCCTATAAGTATTGGACGTAAGTCATCTGCATTGGCTTCCATTTTTTCTAAATTCTCCTCTGAGATCCATGGCGCTTTGCCATTGCGATAGTAGTTATCTACCAGGTGCACATACAAAGCGTCATAACCTACCATTTTCATACCTGCATATTTATTCAGAAAGTCAGCTAGGAAATATCGGTAAGCTTCCGGATTATGCTCTAATTTTCCCAGCACCACGTCTAGAGAACGAATTAATGTATCAGGCAATTGACTAGTCAACTTATTGACAAAGTAATCAATCTTTTGAAATGTAAATGGCATTCTAATCAGTGCAGGATGACTCATGTCTATATTATCAAAATAATGTTGCTTATAATAATAATACCTCCTAATCTTAATCGAATCCTCAGGGAGACCTTTAAAATCCGGTACATCAATATCCATATTTCCTTTCAATAAAAGAGCTGTAATGGTTCCGGGATTTTTATTGATAATTTCAAGTTGGTGTTGCTTCACATCGTGATCTAGTTTTTGTAATGCATCTTCTATTGCAGAATCTGATGTACCTGCAGCTTTTGCACGTTCTCTTCTAGCTTTAAGGGTATCTACATAAATCCGCTTTTCTTTAAGGTAGTCCATATAGCTATAGAACAGTTTATTATCATTACTACCCTTAAATTGAACATCAGTAGGGTCGTCAGCATTAGCGGTCAATGCAAAACTCCTTTCGGCACCATCCACCACAAACTGAATAAACGTATTAGAAGGTTTAAGCAAAATCAGATATACACCCTGTGGAGGTATGCTATCCTCTGCCCAAACAAATTCTCCTACACCTTTTTTAAACAAAGTATCTCTTACAATCTGGCGCTCTCCAAAATAATTGCCTACAATCAGCGTGTCATTGTGATAATTCTTTAGATGGAATTGTACATTAAATTTTTGTCCATAGATATATCCCTGAAACAACAAAAATGCCATTACAGTCAATCCAAAAAGCTGAATTTGTTTCATTTATCCTTCTATTTATTATATGAAGAAAAGTAAAAATACGTATCTTATTGCACTTAACAAAATAAGCTTACAATTTGCATTACAAAAAAACGAAATTATAAAACCTCGAGATTCAATTCTGTGGTTTATTAATATTTATTTAACAGCAATTTTGATTAATTGAAGCTATTTTAGGCTGCCTAAAATTCGTTTAAAAGGCAGAAAATTATTATTTTTGTTACTTAACCAAATACAAAAACAAATGCAAAAAATCGCTATTTTTACAGGTGCCGGCATCAGCGCAGAGAGTGGAATCAGTACATTCAGAGATGCTAATGGCTTATGGGAAAACTATGATGTCAATGAAGTAGCTAATCCTAAAGGTTGGGATAAAAACCCTGCATTGGTTCTTGATTTTTACAATCAAAGACGTCGTCAGTTGAAGACAGTTGAACCTAATGCAGCACATATCGCACTCAAGCGACTCGAAGAAAAATACGATGTCACCATCATCACTCAAAATATTGACAACCTGCATGAGCGTGGTGGATCGTCACGTATCATCCACCTTCATGGTGAGTTGAATAAGGTAAGAAGTACTGATTTTCCCGAATTAATATATCACTGGGAAGATGACCTACATCTGGGTGATAAATGTGAAGAAGGATATCAGTTAAGACCTCATGTAGTCTGGTTTGGGGAGCAACCGCTGATGCTCAATTCGGCTATTCTTGCATGTATCGATGCTGACATTATTATCATCATTGGTACTTCTATGAATGTATATCCTGCTGCAGGCATTGTAAGTTATGCTAAAGAAGAAGCACCGATTTACTATATTGATCCAGCTCCAAATATTACTTCTGAACTGAGATTCCTCAAAAATGTCAAAATCATAGAAAAAAAGGCCACTGAGGGTGTACCTCAATTAGTAGATCAATTGATGATGTAGAGCACCGGCTCATCATGTGCGATTATTTTCAAAAATAATTTTATTTTGTATTGGATACTCAGAAATTAACAATCTTTGTTAATTTTAGCACCAAAATCAAAAAATGTCGCCATGATCCATTTGAAACCATTCGTATTACTTTTGTTCATTTTTTGTATTAGTTTAAATGTACTGTATAGTCAACGACCATCGATACCCACTGACAAGGATTATCAAAGAGCTGTAAGTTTTGATTGGGACAGCATTGCTAACCAGGTTTATCACCTTGCTGTTACGCCTATTTGGTTTGATGACAATAATGGTGTGGCATATCATACATTAAGTCGAGATGGTCACCAATATTATAAGATTTCATTTATCGATCATAAGCGAAAACCGGCATTTGATAATAAAAAATTTTCCTCAGCTTTTAAAAAGCATACGGGTATTGACATCCATCCGGCAAATACCGAATTGAAAAATATGAAATGGAAGCATCTAAATGAATTTACATTTGAATTAAATGGTAAACAATACGAAATTAATGTACGGAATTACAAGATTAAGACGCTTCCATCCACCACAGAAATACGAGATAAAGGGCGCTCTTTATCACCTGATGGTAAAAGAGAAGCCTTCATCCGCAACTACAATTTGATACTTCGCGACAAAACTTCTCAAAGTGAAAAGGCTTTGTCTCAAGATGGCAATCCATCTTACATTTATGGTAGTAATTATGGATGGGATCAATTAATGAAAGGAGAAAATACACCGCCAGAACCCAATCTCAACATTATATGGTCACCAGACGGCAACAAATTTCTGACTCAAATCATGGATTCACGCCGAGCACAAAAAATGTATATGCTTAATTATACGATTGATACCTTGTACAGGCCTGAATTGCTGTCCTATTTTAGAGGATCACCGGGTGATACTACGGTGGTTTATTACCACTACCTGATTTATGATGCAACCACCGGACAGGCTACTAAAATTGACTTGCCTCCAGTACCACACTTTATGGATGATTTAGCTGGATATGGTTTAAAATGGACAACTAATGGGCAGTATCTATACGCAACTTACAATCATCGTGGCTATCAGCAAAAGGATGTGATTCGTATCGATGCCACCACTGGTAGAGTTGAAACCCTCTTTACTGACAAAAGCAAAACGAATATCGACTATTTGACGCGCTTCCAGTATGTGGACGATGCAGAACTTGCCTTCATCACTTCAGAAAAAACAGGATGGAAACAACTATATCTGATCAATTTTGAAACAGGACAAACCCATGCTGTCACGCAAGGTGAATATGTAGTAAAAGATATCAAAGCCATTGACACCAAAAATCAGATAGTCTATTTCACCGCATCCGGCAAAGAAATTGATTTTAATCCTTACTATGACTTGCTTTACAAGGTTCATTTTGATGGGAGCAGTCTGCAATTACTCACTCCTGAAAAACTCCACCATGACATCATTTTCTCACCGGATCATCGATATTTTGTAGATATGATGTCAGCAGCCGACTACCCTACTTTTTCAGTATTGCGTCGTGCATCAGATGGAAAACAAGTCACTGTGTTGGGAAAAGCTGATATAGAAAATTTACTCAAAAAAGGCTGGAGATATCCGGAAGTATTCACTGCTACTGCTCAGGATGGAAAGACTACCCTCTACGGTGCTATGTGGAAGCCTACACATTTTGATATGGACAAAAAATATCCCATCATTGATTATACATATACCGGGCCACATATGAATGTATTTCCAAATACCTTCAGACGAGGTCTATATGGATTGTACAACTCAGCACAAGCGCTAGCCGAACTAGGGTTTATCGTCGTCCAAATAGACGGCATGGGTACGGCAGGCCGATCTAAAGCTTTCCACAATGTTTCCTACAAAAACATGGGCAATAACCTACTGGACCACACACTTGCCATTCGTCAGCTGGCAGAGCAACATCCATGGATAGATGGCGATCGCGTCGGTATTTTTGGCCATTCGGCAGGTGGATATGATGCTGCTCATGCCTTGCTAGCTTTCAATGATACCTACAAAGTGGCCGTTTCAGAATCAGCGGACCACGACTGGCGCATGGAGAAAGCTTGGTGGCCTGAAATGTATGTGGGATGGCCAGTGGATGAATATTATCACAATCATTCGAATATAACTATGGCTGATCAACTTAAGGGTAACTTATTACTTATCCACGGTGGTATCGATGAAAATGTCAATCCTTCTGCTACTTTTAAATTTAGTGAGGCACTCATTAAAGCTGGTAAGGATTTTGAGATGTTCATTGTCCCGAGTATGCGCCATCCTGTACCTAAATCTTACTATCCTTACATCAGAAACAAGCGATGGAAATTTTTTGTCCGTCATTTGCTTGAAGAATAAGGAATAAAAATACTCCTTAATACTGTCACATGTGATATAAATCGCTAACACACCGCTAAGAAATGGCTATTTTCTTAGCAAATCCTACAATCTGTAAAGTAAAATGCCTACAATCTGTAAAATGAATTGCCTACAATCTGTAAAGTAAATCGTCTACAATTTGTAAAATAAGTATATATTTGCATGAAATTCATTATGATACACCATGAATTATAAGCCACGAATTAGTGACATAGAACTTGAAAGAAAGCTAAATGCTTCTGGCGGCGTATTGATTCGCGGACCTAAGGCATGCGGCAAAACTGAATCAGCTTGTCAGCAGGCAAAAAGCATTTTGCAAGTGGATCAAGACCCTCAGGTTGCATCACTCATGGAATCAGCACCTGGGCGTCTATTGCAAGGCATAACACCTAGGCTCATCGACGAATGGCAAGAAATGCCTGCACTTTGGAATCTTGTTAGACATGAAATTGACCGAAGAAAAAAGCCTGCACAGTTCATACTAACCGGATCTGCTAATCCAGAGGAAACTATCAAAATGCACTCCGGAGCAGGCAGATTTACTATCGTGGATATGCGCACCATGTCATGGCAAGAGTTGGGTATATCATCGGGTAAAATCCGACTACATGACCTATTTAATGGTCAAAAAGTGGATATTTTTGACGAAGTGACAGAGTTGGAAATGATTGTTGATAGACTTATCATCGGGGGCTTTCCGGCATTAATTAATAAGAAGCGATCCCAAGCCGAAGATCTTAATCGCGCATATATCGAACTTTTAACTGAAGTGGATATGAGCCGAGTTTCAAACACCAATCGTGATCCTATCAAAGTCAGAAGTCTTCTTAGGTCATTAGCACGAAATACAGGTACTACAGTGGATATATCTACACTCAGCAAAGACATTGCCGAAAATGAAAAATCTGATTTAACTCGACCCACAATTTATGATTATATTGATGTATTGGAGCGTTTGATGATTATAGAAGATCAACCAGCATGGAATGCACATATACGCTCAGCTGCTTCTTTAAGAAAGAACCCAAAGCGGCACTTTACCGACGTCTGTCTTGCCATAGCTATCCTGGGAGTAGATTGTGAAGCTTTGTTGAATGATCTGAATTTTACAGGCTTTTTATTTGAATCTCAGGTTATACACGATTTACGTATTTATGCTCAAGCTAATGATGCCCGTGTATTCCACTACCGAGATTCCTACCATGCAGAAGTAGATGCAATAGTTCAAAAACACAATGGTGATTGGCTTGCTTTTGAAATTAAATTAGGCACCGGCCAGATTGATGAAGCTGCAAAAAAACTACTCAAATTTGCGGATAACATTGATACTAATAAGACTAAGCCTCCTAAGTCCTTGAACATTATTACCGGAACGGGTATCAGTTATACCAGAAATGATGGTATTAATGTAATTTCCATAGGTTCTTTAGGATTCTAGTTAATCTAGATATAATCCAACTGACTCTTTTAAATACAGTTGAACTCCATAAAAAAAAACAGTAGTCCGTATCAGCGAACCACTGTTGTTCATGTCAGAGCGAAAAACGGGATTCGAACCCGCGACTTCCACCTTGGGAAGGTGGCGCTCTACCAACTGAGCTATTTTCGCTTGTTATATTTCAATACAAAAGTACTAGGAAAAGATAGTAAAGTCAAGACTGACGTATAGATTTTTTAAATGGAGCATCCGATAATTAACGAATAAGGCTTAACTTAGCCTCATCAAAAACCATCGACCATCTTCATAATCAAAGTACAATGCGTCAGTCCGGCCAACTTTCCGAAAAATTTACCCGAATATTCAAGACATTTTTGCCTAGCCCATTTACAATCGCCATAGTGCTGACGATGTTGACTTTAGTGCTGGCACAAGTACTGACTCAACCTGATAATATATCTGCAGGATCCTATTTTCTCCACCTGGTCGGATCATGGGAAGCCGGACTATGGGACAATTCTGCAGGTGGCCTTTATTTTGCTTTTCAGATGATGTTGATCCTTGTCTTGGGTCATATTCTCGCATTGACACCGGCCGTGGACAAGCTCATCCAGTCCTTGCTGCAATACTGTAACACCACAGCTAGTAGTGCGGCAGTTGTAGCTTTTGGAGCTATCGCACTAGGATTAATCAACTGGGGACTGGGTTTGATTTTTGGAGCTATCATTGCTCGGAAAGTTGGAGAAAAATCTGCTCGAGAACAAAAACCCATCAACTACGGCTTGATAGGTGGTGCGGCATATGCTACAATGATGACCTGGCACGGTGGTTTGTCCGGTAGTGCGACTACAAAGTCAATGGAAGAAGGTTATATTCAGTCAATGATGAAAAACGTCAATATCTCAGGCAATTTCCCTGATAGTGTGCCATTTGAAGCAACTATTGGGTCAACCATGAATGTGACTTTAACATTGTTATGCTTGATATTAATACCTGCTATATTTTATTTTATAGGCAAAAAATTTGTCAATGAAAAAGTTCCATATTTTGACAAGTTGATAGAGGATTTTTCGACACAAGACCCAGGAGCCATTGAAGGTGCAGAACGAATAGACTACAACAAATATTTTGGAACGGTACTAGGGGCAGCTATACTCGTATATGGGATCTATAAGGCTGTAACCTATACCGGCAATAGTAGTTTAGGGTTTATTCAGCTCAATTTCATCAACTTTGTATTTCTCGGTTTATCACTAATGCTACACCGGAGTATTAATAATTTTTCAGAAGCATTGCAGACATCTATCGGAGATGTGTCCGGCATACTGATTCAGTTTCCATTCTATTTTGGTATTTTGTCTATCATGAGTAGTAGTGGATTAATAGTGATTTTCTCAGACTCCATCACCTCCATCGCTACTACCTCTACACTACCCTTTCTTACTTTCTTGAGTGCAGGCCTGGTGAACATCTTCGTACCCAGTGGTGGCGGTCAATGGGCTATTCAAGGTCCGATCATAATTCAAACGGTACAACAATTAGGTGCAGATCTACCAAAATGTATCCTCGCTATGGCCTATGGTGACCAATGGACCAATATGTTGCAACCATTTTGGGCTTTGCCTTTGCTCGGCATTACTAAACTCAAACCACGGGAATTTTTACCATATAGCTTTATTGCATTTCTAATCGGAATGTTTGTTTTCGGCGCAGGTTTACTTATATTTTAACTTTCAAGTGTACATTCTATAAATTTTTAAAGTCATTTTAAATTAATGAAAGCCATAGTATTTAATACCCCAGGAGATGCCGATATCCTTCACATGGAGCATCGAGACATACCGAAGGCGGAAGAAAATGAAGTACTTATACAAGTAGCGGCCGCAGGTATCAACCGACCTGACATCATCCAGCGTATGGGAAAATATCCTGCTCCCAATGGTATTGTCCAGGACATACTAGGGCTAGAAGTTTCTGGTATTGTAGTAAAAACTGGTGGCAAGGTCAATCGATGGAAAATCGGTGATCCGGTCATGGCACTTGTGCCGGGTGGTGGTTATGCTGAATACGTCACAGCAGACGAAGGAAGTTGCCTGCCCATACCAAAAGGAATACCTCTAGAAGATGCGGCGGCACTTCCGGAAGTACTTTTCACAGTTTGGCATAATGTCTTCCAAAGAGGTGGTTTACAACGTGGTGAGGATGTGCTAATTTACGGAGGTTCAGGAGGAATAGGTTCGATGGCTATACAACTAGCACACCTGTATGGATCTACGCCTTATGCTGTTGTAAGTAGTGTAGAAAAGGCAGCATATTGCCTACAATTAGGTGCTCATAAAGTAGTGAATTATCGTAATGAGGATGTACTAGCAACGCTTCATTCCAATTCAATTGACCTGATACTTGATAGTGTCGGTGGCCTTTATTTAGATATCAATCTGAACTTATTGCGTCCTGATGGCCGACTGGTTTATATCAACGCAATGGAAGGTGGCCATCCGCCATTAGATATCAAAAAAATGATGGTCAAACGATTGCATATTACCGGAAGCACACTTCGTGCTAGACGTTATGAATTCAAGAAAGTATTAGCTGAAGCCATATATCAACATGCTTATCCACTCTTAGAACAACCTACATTTCAAAATGTAGTGCGTTACCGATTCAGAGCAGAAGATGCTGCAAAGGCGCATGATTTGATGGATTCCCGCGATTTTTATGGAAAAATAATATTAACTTTCTAGGTAACGCCCAAAGCAACTTTACGATGACTTTACTGGTCTTACCTCTTTCTTAAAAATAGGATCTTAAAGTTACTTTTATTACGTCTCAGGTATCATGGATAAACTAATGCTATATTATCCACCCAAAGCCGACTCTCCGGATGACCAATATAAGGACCTCCATTGCTGGAAGAAAACTGGACAATCAGGTGTGTCACTTCATCGTCAGCTGTTCCCCAGCCTTCTTCGATGATGGGGACTGATTTCCCTTTGCTATTCTTTGTGTAATACGCCTTTTCACCAGTACGCAAGCCCATGTAATCTCGGTACACATTACTGCGACTTATATCTCCGTAATGCACAGGAATGCGATGGTTATTTTGCCATGTAAGCACAGACTTTTCCATCCTTTCCCAGCCTGTTCCTATCCGCAAAGCATGGACATTACCTTCCTTATCTTCCCAACGCTTTTGTAGTAAAATGTGTATCTCAGCCTTGTCTGATTGTCCTGTCAGTTTACCGGTTTTGCTCAGACCATTGATCTTGCTGGATGCACCGCCTGTTTGCACCTTGTAATCAAACTGTAGATGAGAAGGTTTTTTAGTGAATGGAATGCCAGTAATCAATTTACTTTGAGGGGTTTTTGTGTCTTTGATTGGTTCTAGCATCTGACCAAGAAAAATCGTGCCTGAGGCCAGAACATTGATATTGAGAACACCTAAAACGCTTACAGTCTCAATATGCGTTTCCAATCTTGCAACAGTACCTTTATCTCTCTTTTCAGGAAAGACGGTGACACTGCCTTTTGTGATACCATTGACTTTAGCATAAACTGACGAAACTGCCCATGGCGAAAATCGGTTAACGTAAGCTGTGTTGTCAGCCGTTTTCTCCCTTTGATCACCGATTTCGAAAAGTGTCTGAGTATTGCCGCCAATGATACCGGATTCTATCACATTGCGGCTTAGCCAGTGTTCCATATTGCCAAAAGGTAGAAGTTCAACTCTTTCCTGTGCTTTCGCCGAAAGGCAAAATATCAACCAACTTAGGCTTAGTGCTATTTTACTACTAAAATTCATATTCATACAGCTTTTATTTTATAAATGATAGTAAAGTTCATCAGATGTCAAACTCAATTATTAAACTTTGAGTTTAAAATCTATCTATAAAAACCAAAATCCATCTGTTTAGTGCCTGAAGTATGAATATTAATAAATCATTAATACAAAAATAACAGTAACCGGAGTCAATTAGAACTTATCCGGCTCCAGTCTGTTTAAACATTCAAGTATATTTTAGACAAAACATCCATCATCAAAATGTCCAATATCCGACTTATCATCGAAGAAAGAGGAGCCCTCATAGGCAACTTCCTAGTTGGTCGCATCCTACCATTCAGACAAAAACGCATGGTCGGACCATTTATTTTTATCGATCACATGGGTCCTGTACAGCTTCATCAAAGAGCGTACTTTGATGTATTGCCACATCCGCATATTGGGCTTTCCACTCTAACCTTCCTCTTTGAAGGCAGTATCATGCACCGAGATTCTTTGGGCAATGAAATAGAAATTAAACCTGGAGCCGTCAACTGGATGACTGCTGGTAGAGGTATAGTGCACTCTGAGCGTACACCGGATTATCTTCGGGACTCAGCGTTAATGCTACACGGCTTGCAAATATGGGTTGCTTTGCCTAAACAATTTGAAAACATGGCACCTGAATTTTATCATATCAGCAAAGAAAAAATTCCTGCATGGAACAAGGACGGTCTGGAGCTCAAGCTCATTGCTGGAGAAGCATTAGGTCGTCAGTCTTCTGTACCGGTATATAGCAAATTATACATGATAGAAATCAAGAGCTCGACCACTCAACTTGTAGATTTAGGTCATCATCTCTATGGAGAATCCGGACTATACATCCTCGAAGGCAGCATCGAGAGTGAAGGCAATGTTTTTGGACCAAAACAATTACTTGTAGCAAAGGAAAGTACGCTGTGCTCGTTTACCATCCATGCCAATAGTACCATATATATCTTTGGCGGTGAGCCTTTTCCTGAAGAACGCTACATCGACTGGAACTTTGTTTCATCTGATAAGCAGGTCATTAAAGAGGCAAAACAAAAATGGAAAGCTCAAAAGTTTGATAAAATACCCGGCGATGATCAGGAATTTGTTCCTTATCCATCCATCAAATACTAATTTTATGGCAAGCGTATCTGCAAGTATTAAAAAAGAATTGTATAAAGTAGAAATCACTTCTCCTACAGGAAATGTCGTAATTGCTGACGAGCCTACAGAACTAGGAGGCGGAAATAAAGGATTCTCTCCTACAGAACTGCTGGCTTCTGCTCTGGCAGCCTGCACCAGTGCAACATTACGGATGTATGCTGATCGCAAAGGCTGGCAACTTGATGAAGTTAAAATCGATGTTAAATTACACAGAGATAACGATATTAATGAAACACATATCCTTACTCAACTGGAACTGATAGGCAATCTGGATGATCAACAACGAGAGCGATTGATGCAAATTGCCGGTAAATGTCCGGTTAATAAAATATTAAGTAACCCTATTCGAATTGAAGGACAATTGATTAAATAAAAATTTCAAAATGCTAAAAAAATTAATTCAAACCGACAAAAACAACCTCGCCGCATTATTTACCAGAGTGGCTATTGCTATTGCTGTATTCCCGCATGGTGCACAAAAACTATTAGGATGGTATGGTGGCGGTGGATTTGAAAAGACGATGTATTTTATGACTCAAATCAAGAACTTACCTTGGATACTTGGTTTTCTTGTTATCATCATTGAGTTTTTTGGAGTGATCCTACTCGCTGCAGGTTTACATACACGCCTAATGGCACTTTTTTTAGCTTTAAATTTCATAGGTATCATCATAGTAGATACCTGGGGCAATGGTTTTTTTATGAATTGGGCAGGTGTCGAAGGTAAAGGTGAAGGTTATGAATATTTCATCCTACTGTTTGGCTTGCTGATATCCTCTTTCATTATGGGTGGAGGAAAGGCCAGCTTAGACGCCATGATGCAAAAAAACAATAGGAATTAATCTTACGTACGGGCTGCCTGCTTAAACTTTGAGTGGCTGATGCGAGTTTCCTTAGACATGCGGAAAAAGCGTTGGCTCAGTAGGAAGGCTGCAACAGTCAATCCGATGATAAATCCAATCCACACACCGGCTGCTTTCATATCATAATTGAAGGCAAGAAAGCTCCCTATTGGTAAACCGATCACCCAGTACGCTATAAAGATAAAAAGCGTCGGTATTTGTACATCCTTGATACCTCTCAGTAATCCAGCACTGATAGCCTGTGTACTGTCTGATATCTGAAAAAAGGCTGCAAAAATCATAAGTGTGGATGCAATGGCGATCACTTCTGCATCATCATTAAAGAGTTGAGGCAGGTAAGTTCGGAATAGAGTAAAACCTATCGCACACAATACACCATAAAACAATGCCATACCAATGGTCGTCTTACCAATCAGCCTTACGTGAGGCCAGTCTTTTCGTCCGAATGCATTACTAGTACGTATAGATCCTGCCTGTGATAGACCAATCGATACCATAAAAGTCATAGAAGCAACTGTCAATGTTATTTGATGAGCTGCCTGTTCGCGAGCACCTATCATGCCAACCAGAATGCCTGACACCGCAAATGCCCCGGATTCCATAGCCAACTGCAAACTGCTAGGTATGCCAATATAAAGTAGATCTTGCCATGTCTTGCGATTCAGGTACCATTGCCGCTTGCTGACCATGATGTATCTTTTAAATATTGAATGTCTCATTACCACTATAGCCAAAGCAATAAAAACCAGGGATCGGCTGATTAAACTAGCCCATCCAGCACCTACAAGTTCCATCCTCGGCATACCCCAGTTGCCAAAAATCATCATATAGTTGAGGATGAGTTTGACCGGAATCACAAGGACTGACAGTATCATCGCTGTCTTAGTAAATTCAAGCCCATCCGTAAACTGCTTGAGTGACATAAACAAAAGCATGGGAATAACTGACCATCCCATCAGACTCATATATGGAACCGCCAGTTCTGCCACTTCTGCATCCTGCCCTAAGTGAAACAGAATGCCTTTGCCTCCTTCAAGAATAAATGAAATAATAATAGCCGTCAAACCACAAAGCATAAAGCCATTAAAAAGATAGTGACTCACTAATGCTTTATCACGCTGACCACTTGCCATGCTTACCATTTGAGCCACAGAAATCGTAATACCTATACCCAAAATAAAAGGAATGTTAATAACGCTTGCTACCAATGAACCAGCAGCAAGGTGCTTGTAACTAACAGCTCCTACCATCGCCACGTCTATCAAGGAGAAGGACATCTGAGCCAGCTCACCCAATATGACCGGATAAGCCAATTTTAATGTTTTTCTGGTTTCTGTAAACTCCATTTTTCAAAGCAATAGAAAGTCTTCATCACTTTCCATTTATTTAAAATCAAATATCTCTAAACCTAACTCTCATGCATTATGTTCAGTGGTTTGTCCTATTTTTAATGAACATATACAACTTTCTCATTCTTTGGAATAAAACGGCCAATCGGCTCTGTAAATGGAGCATATCCTCCTTCTGCAAGTAAAGCCTGTACTTCCTCTAATCCTTCCGGAGCTACAGCAATCATCAAGCCTCCATTTGTCTGTGGATCCGGCAGTAATTGAAATGCCTGCATAAAATTGACATTTGATCCTAATTGAATTTTGTCGCCATATGACTTCCAGTTTCGATAAGTAGCGTCCGGAATGGTATTCTTTGCAAGGTACATTTCTATTCCTTGTATGCGTGGAATGGCATCGTAATTGAGCTCAGCTGACAACCCCGAACCTTCAGCCATTTCAATCAAATGACCAGCTAGTCCAAAGCCTGTAACATCCGTCATCGCCTGCACGCTAGGTATTTTACCTAGCATTTCACCGATTTGGTTTAATTGGACTAGTTGCCCATGCAATAGCGCTCGTTCTAACTCCTCCAGAACGCCACGTTTTCCTGCTGTGGATAAGATACCTACACCGATCGGTTTAGTCAGCAGGATATGGTTGCCTTCAAGAGCAGTATTATTCTGCCTCAAATGTTTGATATTGGCACGTCCATTGACAGAGAGCCCAAAGACAGGTTCTGTGGTATCAATACTGTGCCCACCTGCAAGTGGTATATTTGCCTCAGCGCAAATACTTCGGGCACCTTCCAGTACCTGCTGGGCGGCAGCAATAGGCAGCTTTTCTACAGGCCATCCGAATATAGCTAATGCCAGTAAGGGTGTTCCTCCCATAGCATATACATCACTGATTGCATTGGCTGCAGCCACCTGACCAAAAAGATAAGGGTCGTCCACGATAGGTGTAAAAAAATCAGTTGTGGCAATCAATGCCTCACTATCATTGAGCTGATATACTGCTGCATCGTCTTTAGTGCCATGACTAATCAGCAGCGATTTAAATTGTCCTGTATCTGTGTTTGTTTTAAGTATTTCATCCAGTACTTGAGGTGCAATTTTACATCCACAACCTGCACCGTGAGAATATTGGGTCAACCTCAAAATCTCTTCACTCATTGTTCTGATTTATCTTTTGTAAAATAATCTTAGCATTCCTTTTCGGATCCGTTTCCGCCAGCTCAATCTCAATAAAAGAAGAGTTGAACATGGTGCTTTTTTTATAAAATCTATCGTAATAAAGAATCAAAATCTCAAATGCATGGTATATATCACCTTGATCTAAAAAATCAAGTACCTGACGCATTTCTTGGTGGCCGAGTCGTTTTTGAATCCTTAGAGTAGCGGCCTTCAATCCTTCTTTATCAAAACCACCATACTCTTCTACTATAAATTTCAGTCGGGCTTCCAGCGGAACTTCTATGTGCACATGCTCAGCGTGCTTCATCTGGTCAAAAAATAGGTGATTGATGTAAATATCACCGATTCTGCTGCTTTCACTCTCAGTCCAGATAGGCCGTTGATCTTCTGATTGAGCAAGCTCATTGAGCCTCAGTGCCAGCTTATTTTCAAACTGCTCAGTACTACCCTGTTTAGGTAGTCCTAGTGCCCCAAATGCAGACCCTCGATGACCGGCAATCCCTTCTAGATCCAGAATGCGCTCTCCTAGTTTCTCCATCTCATGGAGAATTTCTGTTTTGCCACTTCCAGTATAACCACTCAATATACGCAGCTTATACTGCTTTTCAAACTGCTGCAAAACCCAATTTCTGAATGCTTTATATCCACCTTGAAGCGTATAAACTTGAAATCCGTATAAATCCAACAACCAAGCTATCGCTCCGCTGCGCATACCTCCACGCCAACAATGCACCAAAACTGTTTTATCACTACACTGTTCAGTTATATGCTCGACATGCTCAACAATTGATCTCATTTTGCCACCGAAGAATTCCAGACCTATCTTAATAGCTACCTCTCTACTTTTCTGTTTATATGCTGTTCCAACAATCTTACGCTCTTCGTCATCAAAAAGAGGTAAGGAAATTGCTCCTGGAATGTGTGCGTGATGGTACTCTCCTGGGCTGCGTACATCCAACACAGGATGCAACGCTGCCAACCGTAAAAATTCTACTATAGAGATGGGTTGAAAAGCCATACCACAAAGGTAGTATTTTTGAAAAAACGCTGTAAATATAATCTGACAATTAGCTAACAGTTGATCCAAAAAAAGCTGCCTTTCCATAGAAAAGCAGCTCATCAAATATATCCTAACTAATTTTATTATTCAGCTGTATGTACTAATTCTATATTTGAGTTGAATTTCACTTCATCACCAACTACTAGCCCACCAGCTTCCATCACTGGGTTATATTTCAATCCATAATCCAGTCTATTGATTTTTCCTGTCACCTCAAAGCCTGCTCTATGATTGCCGTATGGATCAAGGATGATGCCGTTTGATTCGACCTTCAAAGTTACTGGCTTAGTGGTGCCTCTGATCGTAAGATTACCTTCCATATCAAATTCGTCATCATCTTTCTTAGTGATTTTTGTACTTTCAAATTTCAGTTGTGGATGATTAGCTGCATCAAAGAAATCTTCACTCTTTAGGTGGTTATCTCTTTGTTCTACCTTTGTGTTGATAGAGTCAATATCCGCTGTAAAAACCACTTTTGCAGTCGTGAAATCGTGCCCTTCAGTCTCTGCCTGAACATCAAATTTGTGAAACTGACCAGTTACATTAGAGACCATCATATGTCTTACTTTGAATGTCACTTCTGTGTGCGCAGGATCTACCTGCCAATTAATCTTTGCCATATCTACTTTATGTTTTAATGATTAAAAATATACGTTTAGAATCTTCGTTGTATTCTATTATACAAGTAACACACCATTTAATTATTTGTTGCAACAAATGATTAAAATTTTCTTAAAGTTTGATGGGATAGATAAAAAGGTCATTGGCAGAGGAGAATTTGTCGTTTATATGTCTAAAATTACAATATTATACCTAATCTTGTTCAGGTAAACTGTACATTTGCTTTCATAAGAATATTCCATTTTATTTTACGCATATGAGTATGGACAACAAAAGCATCATCAGAAGATTAGAAGAACTAGATAAAATCAGCATCATTCTAGACCCTGATGAGGCGCAAAGAAAATCAATGACAACCACTGTAATGGACTACGCCAATCAATTTATCGAAGGCTTGCCTACGGTGCGTTCCTTTACTCAAAAGCAGCCTAAAAATATAGCTATCACTGAAGAGCAGCATACTTTGCAGCAATTAATGGACATATATCAGTACAACGTGGCTGAATCCGGCATCAATGCAGCATCTGGCGGTCACTTAGGATATATCCCCGGAGGCGGAATTTATGCATCTGGACTTGCAGACTATCTTGCGGCCATTACTAATCCTTATGCTGGAGTTTACTTTGCTTCTCCGGGAGCGGTTGCTATCGAGAATGAAGTCATCCATTGGCTCAAGGATCTTTTCAACTTTCCGGCCTCAGCTACTGGCAATCTTACTTCAGGAGGTTCTGTTTCAACGCTTATCGCTTTTACAGCTGCTAGAGACCGGTATGGCATCAAAAACGGTCGTGTACAAGGCAGCGTGATATACATGAGTGAGCAAGTGCACCACTCCACTCAAAAAGCACTCCGAATCATCGGCCTTGAAGATGCCATTATCCGATATGTACCCCTCGATGAGCATCATCGCATGAAGACTAGTGCGCTGGAAGAGATGATACAAAAAGATATCTCACTAAGACTCTATCCATTTATGGTGGTGGCAACAGCCGGTACAACTGATACAGGAGCGGTCGATCCACTAGATGCTATTGCGGATATAGCTCATAGTTATAATTTGTGGTTTCATGTGGATGGGGCATATGGAGGTTTCTTTATCATGACTTCAAAAAGCCATTTATTTAAGGGCATCGAAAAAGCTGACTCACTTATAGTCGATCCGCACAAGAGTCTATTTTTACCTTATGGATTAGGTGCAGTTTTAATCAAGGATTATGAAGCTGTCCTTCATTCTAATCAATATGCAGCTTCATATATGCAAGATGCCATGAGTGACGATTTGTTAAAAAATCCTTCTAATGTCAGCCCGGAACTTACTAAGCATTTTAGAGGTCTTAGGATGTGGCTACCATTGCAACTATACGGTCAAGCTCCATTTATCGCATGCCTGGAAGAAAAATTATTGCTCACGACCTATTTTCGTAATAGATTACTCGAAATAGGATTTAATGTTGGTCCTGAACCGGATTTATCAGTAAGCTACTTTTGGTATCCGTTTGAAGCCGACTCAGATACCAAAAACAAACAATTGATGGATGCTATTCATTCAGATGGTGATATATTTTTGAGCTCATCGATCATCGACCATAGATTTGTGATACGCATGGCCATATTAGCATTCAGAACAAAAAGGCACACCATCGATCGAGCAGTATGTATGATAGAACGGAGTCTTAAGGCGATACAATAGTGCTGATAAATTAAAAGTTGTAAAAAAGATTGGTTTGTGATGGTTAAATATAGGAATGATTCAAATCAATAGTTAGTCTATCATCGGGCTACTATCCTTGGCATCAGCACAACAACTCTTGGTTGTACTGCACGAACCACTGGCGCATCCAATGGCAAAAATGGCCATAAATGTAAAAATAGCTCCTATCAATAAAGCAATCCATTCCCGTGTGAATATTCCATCAATAAAGATAATAGCACCTATTAACAAAAAGATAGCGCGATTAAAATTCCATCCTTTTAAGATTTTGTCTTTCATTTGATCATTGGTTAAGGTAAGCAGAATACATCCAAACCGTTTTTTCTTGCTCTCTGATGTAGTCACTCATCAACGCACTGGTGCCTTCATCACCGGTATCCGTAGCGACGGCTAAAATTGCTCGTTGTTTGACTAACAATGTTTGAAATGCATCTAGTACCAATTGTACCGATGCCTCCGGATCAGTTATGTTTTTGCCTACTTTGATAGTACTTGTGCTTAAATAATCTTGATATGTATGTAACGGAGTGTAGCCAAGTGTCAAAACACGCTCTGCTACTTCGTCAATTTTCAAAAATATATTATTGTAGAGTTCTTCAAACTTCACGTGAAGTTCAAAAAATTTATCACCCTTGATATTCCAATGTAGTCCACGGGTATTTTGATAAAAAATCATATAATCAGCCAATAATTCATTCAATTGAGCAGCTAGTTTTCCCGCTTTCTCATCATCTAATCCAATCAAATTCATAATTTTTAATTTTAAAATAACTAAATTTACTTCACTGCTATATTCCTAAATTCTAGCATCATCCTGATTTATATTCACAAATATAGGGCAAAATACTGACAATAAAAAGATGGTATTTAAAAATTGTTTTTTGCACTATCGTATTTACAAAATCACCGATTGACATTCCATGCAAATTCACTCAAAAAATCAAAACAACCTATTGATTATCAATGTATTTAATTAAATAACAATTTAATTTTTCAATTGTTTTGATTATGCTATCATTGATTAATACTGGTTACACAATAAAAATTCATTTATATAGAAATTGCGTTCTTTTGACCTAACTGCTCCCACCTCCGTTATTCTTTTGGGAATAGCTAAATAAGTTAAGTTAATAAAAGTCAGCCTCCCATCAGTTATTGAACATTACCTTTTCTTAATTAATTACAAGCTTACTCACAGACAAAATTTCTTAATATAAACCGTACCTTTGTATTGGTTTTTTAAAATATAATTGCTCATGATCTGCAAAAAATGCCTGTTTATCCTAATTGTTTTAATAACCTGTAATCTAGTGCATGGCCAGATTCAGCTCGATGGCGAAGAGGTCACACGTATCACTTATTTTGTAACTTATAATGGCCAAACGGATAACCACCAAAATCCCATTTACGTCTTATCAGATGGTAAAAAATCATTAATTACTAATCAAAGCCAAATAGAGAATACCGCAAAATATCCTCGTGAAATGACCCTAGTTCTTCCCAACGTGGGACGATATGACCAATATGCTTTTCTAGCCGATGGAACTGCTATACGCATGAGCGATACTTCATCTATCGATAAGCAAGAATGGGTGATGACAGATGAAACGAAAACCATATTAGGATACCGCTGTAAAAAAGCCCAAACCACCATCAACTCCAATACCATCGTGTTGTGGTACACTGACGAATTACCATATCATGCGGCTCCTTCCATCCTAGGTCAACGGCTAGGTGTGGTACTCGAGCAGGTGCGCAATGGTAATTTTGCAATTACTGCCCGAGATATATCCAAAATAAAATTGATACTGCCTGAGTATATTACGGCTACCGCAGCCATTAAAACTGAAAAACTCGACTACACCGACAGGATATGGAGAAGCCGATTTACTACTATTCCGGTTTTTGACCATCAACAAATTCACTGGTCTGAAACCTATGAACCACGTGAAGATGTCCTTCGATTTGCCAATGGAACTATTGTTGTCAAAAAGGTAACATTTCCTAAGATTCTATCATCACAACAAGTATTTGTAGAGCTTACTGAACAATCTACCGGAGATGCCTACGATAGAACGGGTACGGTCTTCCTCATTCCTACAGATAAAAAGCAGTCGTTTATGGACGGCTTACAAAACGGCGCTTCTACTCTACCCATTTACGAAAATGGTAATGGTAAAAAATACCAAGGCGTCATTGCTACTGCCGAGTATAGCCCGGTGGTAGAGCTGATGCGATTCTTCACTCCATTCGGGATCAACCATTTCAATGATCGGGTAACGCTCAAAGGTAAAACATGGCATACTACAGTACCATACCGTCAAGAAATCACCGCCTTGGCAGGCCTAATGAGTGGTCAAGAAGTGTATATCGGTGTATTTATAGGCAATTATGATAAAGGAGGCCATACAATCAGCATGGATATCACCATTCATAATGATGGTGCAGGAAATCAACCACTACCAAAGGCAATACCACTCTTCAATACACTGAATATCATGGAAATGGCTGGTCAGGATTATGGCACCATGTTTGACAATGACAATGGGTTGGTTGTTCAGTTCGCCTTGAAGGAGCCGCTGAAAAATGCTAAGCTACGTTATGTAACAACAGGCCATGGCGGCTGGGAAAATGGTGATGAGTTTGTTCAAAAGAAAAACACCATATTGCTAGATAAAAAGGTAGTATTTGATTTGATACCCTGGCGAGAAGATTGTGGTTCTTACCGGCTGTACAATCCGGTTTCGGGCAACTTTTCCAATGGATTATCTTCATCGGACTATAGTCGTTCCAACTGGTGTCCGGGCACTGTGACTAATCCTTATATCATCAGCCTTGGCGATCTAACAAAAGGCGAGCACACCATTCAAGTTAAAATCCCTCAAGGGCACCCCGAAGGCAACAGCTTTAGTGCGTGGAATGTATCAGGTATCCTTATCGGAGAATAATTAGCTGCATTCCAGTTTTGTCAAAAAAATAAACTAGTTATTAAACAATCGATATAGTTAATTCATTTCATTCATGAAACCCATAAGATAGTGCTGATAATATCGTCTAACTTTTCAATAATAATACTAAAAAAATGAAATTTAAACCTTTATTTTTCTTAAGCGGAATGATATTGATTTTTGTGGTATCTTCCTGTAAAACCAAGCAAATGGCAAAAAATAATAGTAATGTGCTCGAAACAACAGAAGCCGATAAGTCATTCAAATTCATAGACAAAGCCAACATGGACTTGTCAGTAGCACCAGGAGACAATTTCTTTGAATATGTCAATGGCTCATGGCTAAAAAACACAAAGATTCCCGATGATAAGACCCGATGGGGTAGTTTTGATGAATTGCGTGATAAAACCAACATGGCCGTCCAGGACTTACTGAATTACGTCTCCGGAACACCTCATCTGCATCCGGCAGGATCGAAAGAATATAATGTAGGTCATTTTTACAATAGCGGTATGGACGTGGAGCAAATCAACAGCCTAGGTCTTGAAGCGATCCGTCCTCAACTCAATTTAATCAAAAACATCAATAATACTGAACAACTGACGGAGGTCATCGTTGCACTAACGAAAAAGGGTATTTATACAGTTTTAAGTGCCTATATCGGACCCGATGATAAAGATGTCACTAAAGTGATACCTCAATTTAATCAAGGAGGCCTGGGATTGCCAACCAAAGATTATTATACTGATAAAGATGCTAATTCAGAGGCCAACCGAAAAGCTTACCAAAAACTGATTGCAGACTTTCTAATACTTAATGGTCAAAGTCCACAGGAAGCAGTTAAAAACGCAGAAGCCGTCTTTGCCATCGAAGACAAACTGGCAAAAGCAAGCTTATATCCGGCCGAAATGCGTGATCCTCAAAAGATGTACAATAAGTTTTCACTTGCAGATATTTCGACTAAAACACCAGGACTGAACTGGCAGCATCTTTTCCACCTGATGAGCTTCGAAGGAGAAGATTCAGTTATAGTGAGCAATATATCTTACTATACAACACTGGCTCACGAACTAAAATCTACGCCGATTGAAGACTGGAAAAACTATCTAACCTTCCACACACTCAATAATATGTCAGCCTATATAGGTGATAAGGCTGAAGCTTTACATTTCGGATTTTTTGGCGAAACTTTAAGTGGCCAAAAAGCAATGAAACCTAGATGGGAACGTGTGATGTCCGTTATTAATTCAAGCATAGGTGATCAGTTGGGCGAGTTATATGTAGAAAGAAATTTCAATCAGGAAGCCAAAGCAAGAATGAAAGAGTTGGTCCATAATCTTCAGGTTGCATTTGAAGAGCGCATCAACGGCCTGGACTGGATGAGTCCGGCTACCAAGGAGAAAGCACTGTATAAATTACATGGATTTGTTGATAAAATCGGCTTTCCTGATAAGTGGCGCGACTATACCGGATTGGTCATTGTTCCGGACAATTATGCACAAAATGTGATGAATAGCAGGGCGTTTAGATACGACAAACAACTTAAAAAACTGGGCAAGCCTGTAGATCGCAGTGAGTGGTTTATGACACCTAATACTGTCAATGCTTATTACAATCCCGCTTTCAATGAGATTGTATTTCCAGCAGCTATTCTGCAGTTTCCGTTTTTTGATTTCAAAGCTGATGATGCCATCAATTACGGCGGGATCGGCGCAGTCATTGGTCATGAGATGACACACGGATTTGATGATCAAGGTGCTCAGTATGCTGCTGATGGTAATCTAAAAAACTGGTGGACAGCGGAGGATGAAGAGCAATTCAAGGCAAAAACCGCTATATTGGTCGAGCAGTTCAATGATTATACCGTACTTGATTCAGTCCATGTCAATGGCGAATTAACTTTGGGTGAAAACATAGCTGACCTGGGGGGCGTGGCAATCGCTTATCAGGCATTTAAGAAAACGCATCAAGGGCAGCACGGTGAACCCATCGATGGATTTACGCCTGACCAGAGATTCTTTATGAGTTGGGGACAAATTTGGAGAAGCAAAGCACGAGAAAAAACATCGCTTATGCTCATCAAAAGAGATCCACACGCTCCAGGTATATGGCGAGCCAATGGACCTCTTAGTAATTTTGAACCATTCTATAAGGCATTTAACGTAACACCTAAAAACAAGATGTATCGGCCTGAATCAGAAAGAGCTAAAATTTGGTGATAATAAGTCAAATCAAAAAAAAACAGATGCCCTTCAGCATCTGTTTTTTTTGGATCAAATTTACAAATATCTTATGGTCAACTACAGCCATTTAACACTTAAACCTTAATTGCCCCTTAGAAATTGACTACATGAAAATGCTACTTCTTATCTACCTCGATACCCGTTTTTCTGTCCTCGACATAGTAAAACTAGCCTGCGTGACAAAAACTCAGAGCCTCATACCTATTTTGTATCATTTCCCCTCGCCACAAAGTCTAATGATTAATATGGGTCTAAAAACTCGACTTGATGTAATATGCACCGTATAAGCATATCAAGCACTTCGTTAATCTGTTCTCGCACCTAGCTTGATTTTCAGCTCAAACAGTTATAAATTTTTAACGTTTTTACTCCATGATTTCTTAACGGCTGATTCGCTAAGGCCGATTTTAACGATTATTTAAAAAGCGGAGGCGTTCAGGTAGCCGGAGGCAATTAGCTGAACTAGCCTTTTTTGGTTACTTTTTTTGGCAATGAAAAAAAGTAACAAAGGTACTATTGAAATGCTCCTCATTAACTAACAAGAAAAACATCAGAGCAACGAAGGTTTACCAAGTGAGCTTAGCAAAAATGACACAAACCTCCATATCGAACTTACTTTTTTCACAATCAAGGCT
>WBZO01000850.1_pt1 | contig 55422 bp, 57 predicted proteins | sample 5204261 | NCBI WGS metagenome assembly WBZO01 (sample SAMN12412400, study PRJNA552823) | activated sludge metagenome | isolation source: activated sludge from anammox sidestream of wastewater treatment plant... | place: USA: North Carolina | collected 2017-09
CCTCGTCACCATCTGGTCGTGGACGATCTTCTCGAGCATCGATCCGGTGATCCGCTACCTCGTCCCGGCGCTGCACTCGATCCAGTACTTCTATTTCGTCTGGCTCATGAAGCGGAACGAGGCGCGCGCCGAGGAGGGACCGCCGACGTTCGGTCGTCCCGTCGCCGTTCGTCTCGGGCTGCTCGCGCTCTCGGCGCTCGGGCTCGGCTGGCTGCTCTTCCGCGGCGCGCCGACGTTCCTCGACGCGGCGATCGCGGCGCGCTGGAACGGCCGCCCCGACGCGGAGGCGCTCGGCGAGACGCCCTTCTTCGCCGCCTTCTTCGTCGTGGTGAGCATCCACCACTACTTCATGGACCACGTCATCTGGCGCCGCGAGAATCCGGACACGCGCTGGCTCCGCGGCTGAGCCTTCAGCGCGCCCCGCGCACGATGCGCAGCTCGTTCACCACGTCGCGCACGCCCGGGATCCCCGCCGCGAGGTCTTCCGCGTAGTACTTGGACCAGCGGCTGCGCACCGTGCCGCGAAGGATGACGTCGCTCTCGTCGACCGTGACCTCGATGTCCGAGGCATCGATGTCGCCATGGTCCTCGAGCGCCGCACAGACCTCCTCGAAGATGCGCTCGTCGGAGCGGCGGTAGCCCTTCGGTCCCATCGGGCGAGCCTCCGGCGCGCGCAGGTAGCCCGACGCGGCCCGCTCGAGCCACGGGCCGCTCGGCCCGGTGTGATCCTGGCGCCTGCCCCGACCGCGGTAGAACCCGACGGGGAAGTGCTCGTGGTCGTGCTCCAGGTAGCTCGCCATGTCCTCACCTCGAGCCATGAGAATACAAGCCGCGTGCCTGCCACCCGCGCCCTGATGGATCGCCGGCGCGCCAGGCGCGGCCGCCACCACGCGACGAATCCAGCGAAACCCCGGCGACTCTCGCGCGAGCTCGGCCGGCGCGCACGTTGCTGGACGGGAGCCATGCGCTCGATCGGTGCATCCGCGCTCGCCCTCGTGGTCGCCGGCGCGCTCGTCGGGTGCAGCGGCGGCCCGCCCGAGGGCTCGTTCGATCCGAACAACGCGTCCTTCGGCGGCTCGAACGAGAGCGGATCGGGCAACCTCGCGCGCAAGCCTCGGAGCAGCGAGCCGCCGGCGCCCGGTCAGGACGGCGGCTCCGCGGCGGCGGCGAACGTCGATCCCGCGACGGCGACGCATCCCGAGGTGGTCTACGTCCTCATGCAGGGAAAGGACTCCTGGATCTGGTTCTGCACCGGCACGCTCGTCTCGAAGGACGTCGTCGTCACCGCGGCGCACTGCCTGCAGTCGAGCCTCTTCCTCTCCTGGGAGGTGGTCGCGCCGGCCGCCCCCGGGCAGCCGCGCGTGAAGGCGACGAAGGTCGCGATGTACGATCCCGACTGGTCCGACGTCGGTAGCCCGGACATCGGCATCGTGAAGCTGGCCGCCCCCATCCAGCTCTCGCAGTACGCGGTGCTGAGCGACGTCTCGGCGCGCATCGACTCCGGCCAGCAGACGCAGGTCTCCTCGATCGTGCGCACGGCCGAGGACCCGGAGGCTCCGTTCATGAAGACGGGCGCGATGAAGCTCTCGTCGACGGCCTCGTACGGCTATACCCACGGCTACGGCGTCCCGCTCTTCTCGCACGGCGGCGACTCCGGGGCCGGGATGTTCCTCGTCGAGAACGGACAGATGACCCACGCGCTCGTCGGCGTCGAGCGGCAGCCGGAGCCCTCGCGCAAGCTCGATCACCTCTCGCGGATCGAGCCCGCGTTCATCGCCTGGGTCGCAAAGAACAGCGGCCCCTGATCGCGGGGCGTCCAGGTCTCATCGGCTCGAAGGCGTGATAGCGTCGCTCCATGCGACGGACCATCACGACCGCGGACGGACGCTGCGAGGCGTCGGTCTTCCGGCCCGCGTCCGGCGCGGGACCATGGCCCGCCGTGATCGTCTTCATGGACGGCATCGGGATCCGCCCGGCCCTCTTCGAGATCGGAGAGCGCATCGCCGCGCACGGCTACTACGTGCTCTTGCCCGATCTCTTCTACCGCGCGGGTCCGTACGAGGCCGTCGATGCGAAGAAGCTCTTCGGCGATCCCGAGGTCCGCGCGGCCTGGGCCGCGAAGTTCATCTCGGCCGTCTCGCAGGAGAAGGTCCGCGAGGACACGCGCGCCTTCCTCGATTTCCTCGCCGCGCAGCCGGACGTGCTGCAGCCCGCGGTCGGCACCACCGGCTACTGCATGGGCGGCGCCTTCTCCCTCGCGGCGGCGGGCAACTTCCCCGACCGCATCGTCGCCGCGGCCTCGTACCACGGCGGGCGGCTCGCCACCGACGCCCCGGACAGCCCTCACCTCCTCGCGCCGAAGATGAAGGCGCGCGTCTACGTCGCGGGCGCCGTCGAGGACGCGTCGTTCCCGGACGACATGAAGCAGCGCCTCGTCGAGGCGTTGACGAAGGCCAACGTCGACCACACGGTCGAGACCTACGCGGGCGCGCGCCACGGATGGGTGCCGAGCGACACGCCGACGCACGATCCGGCGGCGGCGGAGCGCCATTACACGACGCTCCTGACACTGTTCGACGCTACGCTGCGCCGCTGACCGCCGGACCGGAGCGCGCGTGGAGCCGATCATCACGATCACCGATCTGTCGAAGACCTACGCCTCGGGGTTCAAGGCGCTCGACCGGGTGAGCCTTTCCATCCGTCGCGGCGAGATCTTCGCGCTCCTGGGACCGAACGGCGCGGGGAAGACGACGCTCATCGGGATCATCTGCGGCACCGTCAACGCGACGAGCGGCACGGTCATCGCCGACGGGCACGACATCGTCGCCGACTACCGGGCCGCGCGCGCGGCGATCGGGCTCGTCCCCCAGGAGCTCTCGACCGACGTGTTCGAGACGGTCTGGGACACCGTGACCTTCAGCCGGGGGCTGTTCGGCAGACCGAGGGATCCGGCGTACGTCGAGAAGGTGCTGCGGTCGCTGTCGCTCTGGGAGAAGCGGCACGACAAGATCCTGACGCTCTCGGGCGGGATGAAGCGGCGCGTGCTCATCGCGAAGGCGCTGTCGCACGAGCCTCGCATCCTGTTCCTCGACGAGCCGACGGCCGGGGTCGACGTGGAGCTGCGCCGCGAGATGTGGACGATGGTCCGCGGGCTGCGCGAGACCGGCGTCACGATCATCCTGACGACGCACTACATCGAAGAGGCCGAGCAGATGGCCGACCGGATCGGCGTCATCGACAAGGGGGGGCTCGTGCTCGTCGAGGAGAAGTCGACGCTGATGTCGCAGCTCGGGAAGAAGCAGCTCATCCTCCGCCTTCGCCGGCCGCTCGCGTCGCTCCCCGTGGCGCTCGCGCGGCCCGGCCTCGAGCTCGCCGATGACGGAAGGCGTCTCGTCTACACGTTCCGTGGCGACGACGAGGGATCGAACGTCACGGCGCTCCTCGGCGACCTCGCCGCAGGAGGCGTCGAGATCGGCGATCTGCGGACGCGCGAGAGCACGCTCGAGGAGATCTTCGTCAGCCTGGTGGGGGCCGCGCGATGAACCTCTACGCGATCCGGGCGATCTACCTGTTCGAGATGCACCGCACGTTCCGCACGCTCCTCCAGAGCATCGCGGCGCCGGTGATCTCGACGTCGCTCTACTTCATCGTGTTCGGCTCGGCGATCGGCTCGCGGATGACCGAGATCGAGGGTGTGCGCTACGGGGCGTTCATCATCCCGGGCCTGACGATGCTCTCGCTGTTGACGGAGAGCATCTCGAACGCGTCGTTCGGCATCTACATGCCGCGGTTCTCGGGGACCATCTACGAGGTGCTCTCGGCGCCGATCTCGGCCAGGGAGATCATCGTCGGCTACGTCGGTGCGGCCGCGACCAAGTCGGTGATGCTCGGCACGATCATCCTCGTGACCGCCCGCGTCTTCGTGCCCTACGAGATCGCGCATCCGTTCTGGATGGCCGCGTTCCTCGTGCTGACCGCGGTGTCGTTCAGCATGTTCGGATTCATCGTCGGCCTGTGGGCGGACGGGTTCGAGAAGCTGCAGCTCGTGCCGATGCTGATCGTGACGCCGCTCACGTTCCTCGGCGGGAGCTTCTACTCGATCAAGATGCTCCCCCCGGCCTGGCAGAAGGTGACGCTCTTCAACCCGGTCGTCTATCTCGTGAGCGGCTTCCGCTGGAGCTTCTACGACGTGTCCGACGTGAGCGTCGGGGTCAGCGCGGCGATGACGCTCGGCTTCCTCGTCGTGTGCACGGCGGCCGTCCGGTGGATGCTCCGGACGGGCTATCGGCTGAAGCCCTGAGTCTTTCCGCGGAGTTGGCAATTTCGAACGAGAGCGCGTGGGTCGTGTCGATCCGGGCCCCCGTCGAGTGACGTCCTCGTGAAAGGAGAGAACGAGATGCGATTCATGGTCCTGGTCAAGGCATCGAAGGAGTCGGAGGCCGGCGTGATGCCGGAGGAGAAGCTCCTCGTCGCGATGGGGCGCTTCAACGAGGAGCTGACGAAGGCGGGCGTGATGCTCGACGGGGCGGGCCTCAAGCCGAGCTCGGCGGGCGCGCGCGTACGCTTCGAGGGCGAGAGGCGCTCGGTGATCGACGGTCCGTTCCCGGAGACGAAGGAGCTCGTCGCCGGCTACTGGATCCTCCAGGTGAAGTCGCGGGAGGAGGCGATCGAGTGGGTGAAGCGCGCGCCCTTCGACGGCGGGGCCGAGGTCGAGATCCGACCGTTCTTCGAGGTGGGCGACTTCCAGATGGGCCCGGAGGCGAAGGCCGTTCACGACCGGGTCGCCTCGCAGCTCGCGCAGCAGGCGAAGGGCTGAAAGGAGAAGCAGCCGTGAAATTCCTTATGATGATGAAGGCCGACAAGGACTACGAAGCCGGCAAGCCCCCGCCGCCCGCGCTCATGGAGGCGATGGCGAAGTTCACCGAGAAGAACATCAAGGCCGGCGTCGTGGTGTTCCACGGCGGCCTGGCCCCGAGCGCGATGGGCGCGCGCGTCCACGCCAAGGACGGCAAGCTCACGGCCGTCGACGGCCCGTTCGCCGAGACGAAGGAGCTCGTGGGCGGCTTCGCCGTCGTCGAAGCGCGGTCGCGGGAGCACGCGCTGGAGATGGCGCACGAGTTCATGAAGGTGCAGCAGGACGTCCTCGGCCCCTCGTGGGAAGGGACCTGCGAGATCCGCGCGATGTTCGGCTGACTGGACGAACGCCCGGCCCGTGCTAAGGGCCCGGGGTGATCCGCAGCATCCTCGCCCTCGCCGCCGCCCTCGCGCTCGCCGCGTGCGCCTCGCCGCGCGCGGCGTCCACGACCCTCACCGCCGCCGACGCCCGGGACGCCGAGCCCGCCGCTCGCGAATCCGCGCCGGAGGCGGCGCCCGCCGCAGCGCCGGCGGCGACCGCGGTCGACGCGCCTCCCGGGCAGCTCGTGTGCCGCACGAAGGATGCCTTCGGCGTCACGAGCGAGGTGTACCTCGAGTGGAGCGGCGACGGGGCGCGCGGCGTGATCCGCAGCACCGCGCCGAGCGGGATGGTCAGCGAGCGGCGCGTCCACGGCGAGCGCACGAGGGACAGCATCGTCCTCGACGATCCGGGACAGACGGACCTCGTGACCCACGCCGCCGTCCTCCGCACGCAGGCCGGCAAGCAGCACGTCCGGCTCGCCGACGCAGGCGACGCCTGGTCGACCTGCGACTGAGCCGAGCGCACGCGGCGGTTGCGCCCGCGCCGGGGATGGTCTTGATCGAGGGCCTTGTCCTCCTCCGATACCCACCGCGCGATCAACGCCGTCTACCGCATCGAGTCGCCGAAGCTCATCGCCGGCCTCGCGCGCATCGTCCGTGACGTCGGGGTGGCCGAGGAGCTCGCGCAGGACGCCCTCGTCGCCGCCCTCGAACAATGGCCGACGACGGGCGTGCCGGACAACCCGGGCGCGTGGCTCATGGCCGCGGCCAAGAACCGCGCGATCAACGTCCTCCGCCGCGGCAAGATGCTCGAGCGCAAGCACGAGGAGCTCGGGCACTCGATCGACGCCACGCGCGAGGACGTCGTCGCGAAGCTCGAGGCGGCGATCGACGACGACATCGGCGACGACCTGCTCCGGCTGGTCTTCACCGCGTGCCATCCCGTGCTCTCCCCCGAGGCGCGCGTCGCACTCACGCTCCGTCTCCTCGGGGGCCTCACGACCGAGGAGATCGCCCGGGCGTTCCTCGTCCCCGAGCCGACGATCGCGCAGCGGATCGTCCGCGCGAAGCGCACGCTCGCGGACAATCACGTGCCGTTCGAGGTCCCACGTGGCGAGGAGCTCGCCGCTCGCCTCGCCTCGGTGCTCGCGGTCATCTACCTGATCTTCAACGAGGGCTACGCCGCGACCGCCGGCGACGACTGGATGCGGCCCCAGCTCTGCGAGGAGGCGATCCGCCTCGGGCGCGTCCTCGCGGGGCTCGCGCCGAACGAGCCCGAGGTGCACGGGCTCGTCGCGCTGATGGAGATCACCGCGTCGCGCGCGGCGGCACGAACCGGACCGTCGGGCGAGCCGATCCTCCTGCTCGATCAGGACCGCGCCCGGTGGGACCGGCTCCTCGTCCGCCGGGGCCTCGCCGCGCTCGAGCGTGCCGAGGCCCTCGGGGGAGCGCGCGGGCCCTACGTGCTCCAGGCGGCGATCGCCGCGTGTCACGCGCGGGCGCAGACCGCCGACGAGACCGACTGGAAGCGGATCGCGGCGCTCTACGCGGAGCTCGCGCAGCGGGCGCCCTCGCCGATCGTCGAGCTGAACCGCGCGATGGCGGTCTCCATGGCCGAGGGCCCGGCGGCCGGCCTCACGATCATCGACCGGCTCACGACCGAGCCGCAGCTCGCGAGCTATCCGTACCTCCCGAGCGCACGCGCCGATCTGCTCGCGAAGCTCGGACGCGTCGACGAGGCGCGCGCGGAGCTCGAACGCGCCGCCGCGCTCACGAAGAACGAGCGCGATCGCGCGGTGCTCCTCGAGCGGGCCGCCTCGCTGGGCGTTCGGCGCTGACGCGAGCAGCGCGCCCCTCGCGCCGGAGCGTGCACGTCTTGCGTGGGCCCGCGCGAGAACACCGCGTCGTTTCCGAGGAACGTCGCTGGCGCGTGATTCGCAGACACCCGGGGGCGTCCGAACCCGGAGGAGCCCCGTGCGCAACGAGAGCATCGTCGGTGGTCTAGGGATCGTTGCCGTGCTCGCCTTCACCACGGCGTGCTCGCCTTCGAGCACGGACGGCGGAGGGACGTGCGCGACGGACTGCGGGGGCGCCGCGAGCAGCAGCGACGCGACCCACCCGATCGAAGGCTCGAGCTCCGGCGGCGCGGCCGGCGCCGATCCGGGCGGCGGCCCGAGCGCTCCGCCCGGCAGCTCCGACGACGGCATCCAGAACGGCACGGAGACCGACGTCGACTGCGGCGGCGCGAGCGCCCCCAGGTGCGCGGAGGGCAAGAAGTGCCTGGTCGACGCCGACTGTCATGCGGCGTGCAGCTACGCGAAGCGGTGCGTCGACGTCCCGAGCTGCAAGCCGCGCCTCGGCGGAGACACCTGCGGCGTCGGCGAGGTGGGCCAGACCGGTGCGCAGCACGAGAGCTGCTGCCGGACCCTGGCCGTCCCGGGCTATGCCGACCCGGCGCACCCGGGCAAGACCGTCTACCTCGACAAGTACGAGATCACCACGGGACGCGTGCGTGCCTTCCTCGCGGACATCGCCGGGCGCAACGGCGGCACGCCGAACGTCCGTGCGTGGATCGTCGCGCATACCCCTGCCGTATGGGACCCGTCGTGGAACCAGTTCCTGCCCGCCGACGTCGACGGTGAGACGATCCTCGTCGACCGGAAGCTGCTCGGCGATCCGCGCGGCACCTGGCCGGGCGCACCGCCGGTGCCGCCGACCGACGAGCCACGCAAGACGGGCACCGACTTCCAGTTCAACGGGTCGCTGTTCATGTACCTGCACGGCAACAACTGCAGCACGCATGCGCCGGACTCGTACGGCTTCCCGACCTGGTTCTATCCGGCGGCCGTCCTCACGAAGATGGGCCCCGAGTTCCCCGCGCGCGCGGACGGCGTCGACCTCGACGGCAACACCGTCCCGGCGAGCGAGCACCTCGAGGTCAAGGCGATGAACTGCATCACGAACGCGCTCCTCCAGGCGTTCTGTCACTGGGACGGCGGGCAGCTCGCGACCGACGACGTCCTCGACTTCGTGACCGGCAGCCCCCCGGAGCTCGGGAACGCCCCCGGCTGCGGCACCCAGATCGGCACCGAGGATCCGCCGGTGACCGACGCGGCGATCCGCGGCGGACGCTGCGCCGACCTCTCGAAGATCAACGCGACGTACGACGCCGGCGGCTCGCTCCCCTCGCCGAGCTTCCCGCTCAACACCAACAACTACGAGTTCCCGTACTTCCCCGGCGGCGCGTCGCACGACAAGGCCTGGGAGGTCGCCGCGCCCGGCCGCGGCACGAGCGCGGCCGCCGGACAGGCGCTCGATCAGGTGCGGATCAACCCGGGCGACGAGCCGTGGATGGACCTCGCGGGCAACCTGAGCGAGGCGGTGCTGACCATGGACGGCGCGACCTTCACCGGCCGCTTCGGGCTGAAGTACCGCGGCATCGGGTTCCAGAGCGCGCGGTCGCGGCTCAACTTCGATCCGAAATGGGACCCGAGCGCCGACCTCGCGCGCATCGAGCGCGCGCAGGCCAAGGCCGCCTTCACCGGCGGCCGCTGCATGCGCTTCAGGTGACGTCGTCGGCGCGCGTGCCGTTGGCCGCGAAGTACCGGAGCGGACGGACCTCGTAGCAGCCGTTCGAGCTGCTCGCGAGACCGAGCTCCTTCGCCGTCTCCATCGCCTGCTCGAGCGACGCGCACTCGACGACGAAGAAGCCGAGGAGCTGCTCCTTCGTCTCGGCGAACGGGCCGTCGACGACCATCGTGTCCTTGCCCTTGCGGAGCGTCGTCGCCGTCGTCGTCGGCGCGAGCCGCGCGACCGGACCGAGCCTCCCCTGCCGGGCGAGCTCCTCTTGCACGACCATCAGCTTCGCGATGGCGGCGTCGTCCTGCTCCTGCGTCCAGGAGCCGACCACGTCTTCACGGTCGTAACAGAGGATGGCGTAGAGCATGGTCATCGCGTCCTTTCGAGGACGGACGAGCATGCCCTCGAGCGGCGGCGTCCGGAAGAGAAAACGCCGCCGCCTTCAGCCGTGCATGCCGCGATGCGTCTCGCGCATGGATACGTCGCGCAGCACCCGGCCCGCACGCCACGCGTACTCTGCATCGGCGATGTCCGACAGGCTGATCACCCCGACCGGCCGCATGCGGTCGTCGACGCAGACGATGCGCGCCTTCCGCCACCGACGCATCAGCTCCTCGGCGAACGCCAGGTCGTCGAACGGGCTGCACGTCACCGGATCGACGCTCATCACGCGATGGATCGGCGTACCGTGCGGACGGCGCTCGGCGAGCACGCGCATCGCGAGGTCGCGATCGGTGATCGTGCCGACGATCTCACCGGTGTCGCTGCAGACCGGCATGAACCCGACCCCGGTCATGCGCATGCGACCGGCGACGTCGGCAGCCGCATCCAGCACCCAGCAGGTCTCGACGTCGGTCTTCATGATGTCCTTGCACCGCATGGCCGCACCTCCTGTCGTGCTCCTCGTGCGCTCTTCGAACGCGCGCCGCAGGTGCAACCGGCATTCCGCGCCCGCCGGCGCCTCCGCTTCGGGCCGGAGTGAACCGCCGGTGACGCCGTGCCCGCCTTCATCCCGACGCAGGCACGCCACGCGGCGCAGAGGCGTCACGCGATCGCCTCGCGGGCGTGCGCTCCCCCGAGATGACGCGTGAACCAACGTGCCGCGGACCGTGCCACCTCCTCGAGGGTGCCCGGCTCCTCGAAGAGGTGCGTCGCCCCGGGCACGATCTCGAGCGTCTTCTCGCACGCGAGCTGATCGAGCGCGCCCCGGTTGAGGCGGAGGACCTCGAGATCCAGAGCGCCCACGAGGAGCAGCGTCGGTGCCCGGACGCGCCCGAGCGCCGCCTCCGCGAGATCGGGCCGGCCGCCCCGCGAGACGACCGCACGCACGATGGATGCGCGCCCGGCGGCCGCGACGAGGGCCGCGGCCGCTCCGGTGCTCGCGCCGAAGTAGCCGACGTCGAGCCCTTCGGTCTCGGGCTGCGCGAGGACCCAGTCCGTCGCGAGCACGAGGCGCGTCGCGAGGAGATCGATGTCGAAGCGGAGGTGACGCGTGCGCGCATCGATGCGCTCCTCGTCCTCGGTGAGGAGGTCGAGGAGCAGGGTCGCGATGCGCTCGCGCTGCAGGACACCGGCGACGTACTGGTTCCGCGGGCTGTGCCGGCTGCTCCCGCTGCCGTGCGCGAACAGGACGATGCCGCGAGGCGCCGGCGGGATCACGAGCGTCGCGCCGAGGCGGCCCTCCCCGGCGGGGAGCCAGACGTCGCGCTCGCGCGAGGTGGGCACGACGTCCGAGCGGATCCGCACCGTGGGAGGCTCGCGCTCGAGCTGCTCGGAGCGTGCACGGTCGAGGATGCGCACGACCTCGTCGTCGGTCGTGGTGCCGAAGTCCTCGTACCAGAGCCCCACCGCGAACAGCGGCTCCTCGGCGTGGAGGCACACGATCTCGTCGGCATCGGGCGCGAGCTCGTCGACGCTGCTCGCCGCGCCCACGGGGACCGCGAGCACGATCCGCCCCGCCCCGCGTGCGCGCAGCGTCTGCAACGCAGCGCGAACCGTGCTGCCCGTCGCGATGCCGTCGTCGACGACGATGACGGTGCGTCCGCGCAGGTCCGGTGGAGGAGCCGCCCCGCGGAAGCGCACGACGCGCTCATCGACCTCGGCCCGCTTCGCCGCGACCATCCTCGCGAGCTCGTCCTCGGAGACGCCGACACGCCGCATGAGCCCGCGATCCACGTAGATCGCGCCGCCCTCGCCCACCGCGCCGATCGCCAGCTCCGGCCGGAGGGGCGCGCCGAGCTTGCGTACGACGCACACGTCGAGCGGCGCTCCGAGCGCACGCGCGACCTCGTACGCGACCGGCACTCCGCCCCGCGGCAGACCGAGCACGACGGGCGCTGCATCGCGATACGGCTCGAGGCGCCTCGCGAGCTGTCGGCCGGCCTCGACCCTATCCTGGAAGAGCTTGCGGATATCCATGATCGCACCGCCCACCGCGATCCTCGAAGCGTGCCAGCCGAGCACGAGGCCGCGGCGTGCGACTTGCGTCGTTCGTCGTCCATGAAGCTGCGCGAGATCATGACGACGCCGGTCCTCACCCTGACCCCGACCGAGCCCGCAAGCGATGCGTTCGCGCTCATGCGAGACGCGGGCGTGCGTCACGCCGTCGTGCTCTCCGCGGGCGCCGTCGTCGGCGTCGTATCGGAGCGCGACTTCGGCGGCCCATCCGGCGGCGCGGTGCGGAGGGGAAAGACCGTGGCCGACCTGATGCAGCCCGACCCGGTGCTCGGTCGGCCCGAGCTCACGGTCGGCCGCGCGGCGCTGCTGGTGCGCAAGCACCGCATCGGTTGCGTGCCCGTCGTCGAGGACGGCCAGCTCGTCGGCATCGTGACGCGCAGCGATCTGCTGACGGCGCTCGCGCGACGGCGGAGGCGCGAGCGGGAGGCGCTCCCGCGCGAGCGCGAGACGGTCGAGATCCCGCGACCTCCGCGCGTCGTCTCCCCGAACCGCGACAAGTGGCCGTGACGGGGCTCAGCCCTTGAGGACGCCGATCGGCCGCAGGCGCGCGACCTTCCGCGCGAGGCCCGCGCGATGGACGACCTCGACCACGCGCTCGACGTCCTTGTAGGCGACCGGCGCCTCCTCCGCGAGCTCGGCGTTCGAGGGGCAGCGAACGGCGATGCCCTGGGCGATCAGCTCGCGTCGCAGATCGCTCCCCCGCACCTGGTGCTTGGCCGCCGTCCGGCTCATCGCGCGTCCCGCGCCGTGGCACGCGCTCGCCCACGAGAGGTCGCTCGCCCCGCAGCCCAGGAGCACGAAAGACGCCGTCCCCATGCTCCCGGGAATGAGCACGGGCTGTCCGAGGAACGCTCGCGTCGCGCCCTTTCGATGGACGCACACGCGAAGGCCGTGGTGCTCCTCGATCTTCGCGATGTTGTGCGCGACGTCGTAGACCACGCGGAGCGGAGCGCCTCCGAGCATCGCCCCGAAGACCTCGCGCACGCGATGCGTGAGCACCTCGCGGTTCGCCCAGGCGAAGTTCGCCGCGGCGCACATGGCCGCGAAGTACTCCTGCCCTTCCTTCGACGACAGGGGCACGCAGGCGAGCTGGCGATCCGGCAACGTGATCCCGTAGCGCGCGAGGGCCGAGTCCATCGTGCGCACGTGATCGGTGCAGACCTGGTGACCGAGGCCGCGCGATCCGGTGTGGAGCAGCACCGTGATGCCGTCGAGCGAGAGGCCGAGCGACTTGGCCGCGTCTGCATCGAAGATCGCCTGCACGTACTGGATCTCGAGGAAGTGGTTGCCGCCGCCGAGCGTGCCGAGCTGATCGCGACCGCGCGCCTTGGCTCGGGGAGACACGGCGGACGCGCGCGCGCCCTTCAGGCGGCCGCCCTCCTCGATGCGCTCGATGTCTTCCTCGAGCCCCATCCCGCGACGGCGCACGATCTCGGGGGCGCCTCCCTCGAGCACCGCGTCGAGCTCGTCGGCATCCAGCTCGAGACGACCGGCGTGGCCGTAGCCCGCGGGGACGTTGCGCATGAGCTGGTGGAGCACGGGCTCGACGTCGCGGAGGTCGTGGCGGGTGAGCGAGGAGACGAGCAGGCGCACGCCGCAGTTGATGTCGAAGCCGATCCCGCCGGGCGAGATGACGCCGTCGGGCCAGAGCGTCGCGGCCACTCCGCCGACGGGGAAGCCATAGCCCTCGTGCATGTCCGGCATCCCGACCACCGGCGGGACGATGCCGGGGAGCGTCGCGACGTTGGAGAGCTGCTCGATGCTGCGGTCTCGCGAGATCTGCGAGAGGAGCACGTCGTCGGCGACGATGCGCATTCCCTTCGCTTCGACGAGCACATCGGATACGCGTTGGAACCCCGCGAGCGCCATGGTGCCTCCTACACGTCCAGGACGACGGTCGCCCGGAGCCCTCCGTCTCCACCGGCCTCCGTGATCGACAGTCGGTGCCACGTCGCCGCCTTGACCGCCGTGCGCGGCGCGCGGGGAGTCCGGCCCCGGAGGGTCGCCTCGAGGCGCATGTCGCTCGCGCGGTCGATCTTCACGTCGGCGTACACCCGCTTGTGCACGTCCGCGCGGTACACGAGCTCGTTGAGCCAGTCGACGAGCAGCGACGCCCGGTCCGCGGCCGAGAGCTCGACGTGCTCGACCGGGCCGTCGGGCGTGCCAGCGGCGTCGTCCGCCATGATCTCGGCGAGCGCCCGCGCCGCCTCCTCGAGCACCGCGGTGAGATCCGGCCCCTCGACCACGAGCTCGATCTCCCCGGTGTGCTCGACGAGCCGGTGACGCGGCTTCATGGATGCGGTCCTTGCCCGACGAGGTCGTCGAACCAGGGCGGCATCGACCAGACCTGGTGCTCGCCGTCGAACCTGCCGCCGCGCCTCACGCAGCAGTCGTGGCAGAGGACGATCCCCTCCGCGACGGCGAGACCGCGACCGTCGGACGGCGGGATGATCGCGCCGCACTCGAAGCACCGGGTGCGCTCGTCGAGCTCTTCCCTGTCCGGCGTGTGGGCTCGTCCGGCGTCTCCCATCGCGTGCACCTCGCCCCCCTATTCCTACGCAAGGCTCGTTCCAGGCCAAGCCCGGCACGCGCGATGCCCCTCGGCCATCGAGGAGCAAGCGCCATGAACGTGGAGGATATGGTCGGGCGTGCCGTGTCGGTGCTGCGCGACGGCGAGCAGAGGCTCCGGCGCGCGCTCGAAGCGGCCCCCGCGCTCGTGAGCGGCCGCTCGCACGAGGCGCTCGCGCGGGCGATCGCCTCCGAGATGGGTCGCGCGCTCGAGGCGTGCGCGATCGAGCGCTTCCCCGACGGCGAGATCGGTGTGCTCGTCGACGAGCACATGCGCGGTCGCGACGTCTACGTGATCCAGCCCACCCCCCGGCCGGTCGGCGAGAACGTCCTCGAGCTCGTGCTCGTCGCCGACGCGCTCCACCGTGTCGGCGCGGCGCGCGTCACCGCGCTCGTGCCCTACCTGGGCTTCGCCCGGCAGGAGCGACGGTCTCGCCCGGGCGAGCCGCTCGGCGCCCGCGTGGTCGCCGACCTCGTCTCCTGTGGCCGCTTCGCCCGCATCGTGGCGATCGATCTCCATGCCGCGTCCGTCGAGGGGTTCTTCGGCGTCCCGGTCGAGCACCTCTCCGCGGTTCCGCTCCTCTGCGAGGCGGTCCGGAAGCACGTGCGCCGCGATACCGTCATCGTCTCGCCCGACCTCGGCGGCGCAAAGCTCGCGCGTGCCTACGGGCGCGAGCTCACGCGCCCCGTCGCCATCGTGCACAAGCTGCGGATGAGCGGCCGGGCGGTCGAGGCGCTCGACGTCACCGGCGCGGTCGAGGGCAAGAGCTGCATCGTCGTCGACGACATGATCTCGACCGGCGGCACGATCGAGGCCGCGGTGGCCGCCCTCCGCGACCGAGGCGCGAGCGGCGAGATCACGGTGGTCGCGACGCATGCGGTCCTTGCGGGCAACGCGCTCGAGGTCCTCTCTCGCGCGCGCATCAGCCGGCTGATCACGACGGACACGCTCCCGCCGCGGGACGGCGGCGCGTTCGAGCGCACCACGGTCTCGGTCGCGCCGCTCCTCGCCGGCGCGATCCGCCGCCTGGCCGCGGACCGCCCGGCGGAGCTCGCGGCGCTGCGCTGAGCTCGCGACGCGGCACGTCGCGTGCTCCGACGTGGCCAGGCGATCACCAGGAGGGAGGCCAACGATGCTCTGCGAACAGGTCATGAAGCGAGACGTGAAGTCACTCACGGAGAACCAGACTGCACGGGCGGCCGCGCGCCTCATGCGTGAGGCCGGCGTCGGCTTCCTCCCGGTCTGCGATGCCGACGGCAAGGTCGTCGGGACGGTCACGGATCGCGACATCGTCATCCGCCTCGCCGCGGCGGAGAGCGGCGCGCTCGACACCGCCCTCGACAAAGTCATGACCCACGATGTCGTGGCGTGCAGCCCCAAGGATGACCTCTCGAAGGCCGAGGAGCTGATGGAAAGCTCGCGCAAGTCGCGCATCCTCTGCGTCGACGACGTCGGCCGCGCGATGGGCGTCATCAGCCTCTCGGACATCGCCCGGTACGAGACCGACGAGCGTCTCTCGAAGCTGCTCCGGACGATCACCTCGCGAGAGGCCCGCTGAGCGGCGGCGCGCCCCGATGAAGGCCACGTCGCTCGTCGCGCTCGGCCCGCTCGTCTCCGCCTTGCTGGCCGGGGCGGGATGCGGGCGGACGCACGAGCCCGCGAAGCTGACGTCCGCGCCCGCCGGTGACGAGACCGTGACGAAGGCTCGCATGCGCGACCATGACGTGCATGGGGCCAAGCTCCGCGACGCCGTCGCACGCGCGGACCTCGACGCGGCTCACCGGGAAGCGCGCGCGCTCGCCGAGCTGCGCCCGGAAGGTGACCTCGTGCCCACGTGGCGAGATCGGCTGGATGCGATGAACGCCGCGGCCGCACGCGTCGCCGGGGCGAGGGACGTCGCCGGCGCGAGCAACGGCCTCGCCGCGCTCGCGCGCACGTGCGGCGACTGTCACGCGACCCTCGGCGGCCCGGTCGACACCACGGGAGAGCCGCCGCCGGAGGGTGCGGATGTCGCGCTCCGCATGAAGCGCCACGACTGGGCGGCGACGCGGCTATGGGAGGGGCTCGTCGTCCCGTCGGACCGCGCATGGCGAGCCGGCGCACGCGTGCTCCAGGACGCGCCGCTGAAGCCGGAGACGCTCACGCCCGGCAAGACGCCGGTGATCGCCGTCGACGCGCTCGCAGAGTCCGTGCATGCGCTCGGACGCAAGGCGAGCGTCGTCGCGTCGCCGACGGATCGCGGCGCCGTGTACGGCGAGCTCATGGCCACGTGCGGCTCCTGTCACGAGCTGCTCGCGGGCGGTCCACGCTGAGGTCAATGCAGGAGCTTCAGCATGTTCACGACGTCGCCGACGTCGGGCACGAACCACGTATCCCTCTCCGCCGCGTCACGTTCGAGCTCGCAGCTCACCGTCCCCGCGAGCGTGATCGTCGTGCCGTGCGCGCTCACCACGATCTGCCCGGCGTCGACGATCGGATCCTTCTCGAGGACGATCCGGATGCCCTCGACCAGGTCGAGCTCGTCGAACGCCTCCGGGACGCGTGCCCCGAGGAAGTCCCTCACGTCCCGCGTCCCGGGCACCCACCAGGCGAGAGCCGAGGCGAGGCGTGCATGGTTGCGGCTCGGCACGGTACCGTCGAGCGTGACGACGCCTTCGGAGACCGTGATACGGATGTTGCCCTTGGGCGCACCGATCGCGCGGGCCTCGCGGATGCGCTCGATGCGGCCGTCCTCGAGCACGTCAATCGAGCACTCGTCGAAGGTCGTGTCACCGACGATCATCGGTACGAGGTGATCGCGGATGGCTGCGTCGCCCATCTTCTCCGCCGGGACCACGTGAAGCCGGTCGTCGATGAGCCCCACGCCCCGCGCGGCCGCGAGCCTCTCGAGGGTGAGCTTCTTCGTCCGGACGTCGGCCACGTCGCCCTCGACGGTGAGGACGCGCTCCGCGAGCGCCAGCACCGGAGGACCGCCGACGAACGTGAGCTGCGGATCGCGCGACAGGGATGCGGCGAGCTCTTCGAGCACGCTGCGCTCGTCTGAGCTCGAGACGAGTCTCTCTCGAGGATTCTGCATGAGCACGCATCGTGCAAGGCACGGACCATGAGCGCCGTCAGGGAGACCCTCGATTGGATCGTGCGTGCTGGACGGCTCGTGCCCCCGGACGACCGCACGGTCCTGCTTTCCCCGCCGCGGCTGGTCGCGCGCTTCTCGCAGTTCGCCTGGCGCCGCCGCCATCACACGGAGGTGCGCGATCCGGCGGACGACGTACGCCGGCGCGATCCGGAGCTCGTCACGCTGCTCATGGACTTCTATCGCATGATCGGCAAGTGGTACTTCCGCGTGCGCATCGAGGGGGCGGAGAACGTCCCGGCGGAGGGACCGGTGCTCCTCGTCGGCAACCACAACGGCGCGCTCCTGCCCAGCGACGGCTTCTTCGCCGCGCTCGCCGTCCACGATCGCTACGGCCCCCACCGCGCGGTCTACGCGCTCGCGCACGACTTCCTCTTCGAAGATCCCCTTCTGCGCCAGTACGCGCTGCGCCTCGGCCTGCTGCGCGCGGGGCACGAGAGCGCGAAGCACGTCTTCGCGCAGGGCCACTGCCTGGTCGTGTATCCCGGCTCGGACCTCGAGACGTTCCGCTCGTTCCGCGAGCGGAGCAAGGTGGTCCTCGGCGGCCGCAAGGGATTCGTGAAGCTGGCGCTGGCCTCCAGCGTCCCCATCGTGCCCGTCGTCTCCGCCGGCACACACGAGCAGCTCGTCGTGCTCACGCGCGGCGACTGGCTCGCGCGCCGCCTCCATTCGCATGCCTGGGCGCGCACCGAGGTGCTCCCCATCGTGCTCTCGCTCCCCTGGGGCATCACCTCCGGCTTCGTCCCGTACCTGCCGCTCCCCGCGCAGACGACCATCCGCTTCGGCGAGCCGATCCGGTGGCCCGAGCTCGGCCCCGCCGACGCGGACCGTCCCGAGGTGCTCGAACGCTGCTATCGCGAGGTCGAGCAGCGCATGCAGTCGATGCTCGACGATCTCAGCGCGGGCCGCCGGTTCCTCCTCGGCAAGCCTGGCTCACGCCTCCCGCCCCGCGGGCGCCTCGTCGCGCCAGCCACGGCGCAAGCGGCCGTCCACTAGGACGCTGACGCCTCGATCATCGACGGAACATGCGGACGAACACGTCGCGCGCGCGGTGGAGCTCCTCGATCGGGACCCACTCGTCCGGGCCGTGCGCCTGGGCGATGTCGCCGGGCCCGAAGACGACGGCGTCGATGCCGCTCGCGGCGAGGAGCGCGGCCTCCGTCCAGAACCCGAGATCGATGGGCGCGTGGACGGCGTCGCCGACGAGCGGCTCGAACGAGGCGAGATCCCGTGTCGCGAACGGCGCGTTGTCCCGGGTGAAGCGCATGGTCGCCCCGGGCACCGTCCTGCCGACGATCTCCTCGAGCTCGCGCCGGATGGCGGCGGTGTCGGCGCCGGGCGGCGGCCGGAGCGACACGACGAGCCGCGCGTGCGCGGGGATCACGTTGAACGCGACGCCTCCCTCGAGCTTCGCGAGGTTGAGGCACATGCCCTGGAAGCCCGGCGGCCCCGACGTGCGGTGCGCGCGCGCCCAGTCGTCGAGGGCGACGCCGAGGCGGGAGAGCATCGCGATCGGCGAGGGCAGCGTGTCGGCGAGCGACGAATGCCCGCCCGGGCCGGCGACGTCCACCTCGAAGGAGCCGATGCCGCGATGACGCGTGCCGGCTCGGAGGTTCGTCGGCTCGCACACGATCGCGCGCTCGAGGCCCGCGCGATGCGCGCTCGCGACGAACGCGCGCAGCACCACGCTGCTGTGCTCTTCGTCCCCGGAGAAGAGGACCCCGGTGTCGACGGGCGTCGCCTCGTCGAGGGCGGAGAGGATCGCGGCGGTGGCGCCCTTCGTGTCCGCGGCACCCAGCGCGTACAGCCGCCCGTCCGCGATGCGCGGCACGAACGGGTCCGCGGTCCAGTCCGCGTTCGGCGGCACCGTGTCGAGGTGCGCGTTCACGAGGAGCTTCGGCCGACCGAAGCGCGCGTAGACGTACGAGGCGTCCTTGCCCTGCGCGCGCGGGACGTCGGCGACGGTGACCTCGTCGGCGCCGCGCTCGCGGAGCAGCTCGGCGAGACGATCGGCGAGCGGGCGCTCGTGGCCTTCGGCGACGTCGGTGCGGAAGGCGACGAGCTCGGAGAGGATGGCGACGGGATCGGACTTGGAGGAGTTCACGCGAGCGAGGTCATCGGAGGCGAATCCGCCGTCGTCGTCAACGCCGGCGGTGCGAGGACGGCGAACCCCTCCGGGACGAGCGCGGTCGCGAGCATCACGTCGTCGATGTCCTCGTGCTCGAGCCAGAGCGCCGTCCGGCGGCTGTCCGTCGCGCACCAGACGTCCTCGATCTCGCGGCGCAGCGGCGCGAAGCGCGCGACGGGGGCGAAGCGGGGGTCGCCGTCGAACCCGGCCACCGCCGAGAGGCCGATCGCGAGGCCGAGCTCGCGGAACGCGAGGCGCCGATCGAGCGGCTCATGGAGGTCGCGCCGCATCGCGATCCACCGCAGGCCCTCCTCCGCGGCGTCGATCACCGTCGCGAGGAGCACGTCGTCGCCTCCGATCTGCGCGAGACGGCTCGCGTCGGCGAGCAGGCCTCCGAGCCCGAGGAGATCGTCGGTCTCGAGGGCGCCCGGGTCGAGCATCTGCGCGAAGTCCTCGATCGCGCGCTCGAGGGTGGGCCGTGCGCCGCGGATCCCCAGCGCCGCCGCCGTGGCGTCGAGCTGCCGGCAGGTGACCAGGCCGTCGAGGGGATCGTGCTGGCCCATCGACGGCACGAGCGGACGCGACAGATCGACGCTCGCCTTCCAGACCATGCGCCTCCGCCCCCGCGGGCCGCGGGTGAAGCCGCGGTGGGCGGCGTCGGCGAGCTCGCGCGCCCAGAGGTGGAGCGTCGCACGGCCCGTGGCGCGCGCGGCCTGATCGAGCGCGTGCACCCACTTCGTCAGGTAGTGGAAGTACTGGCCGTCGCGCTCCCATTCGAGATCGGGATCGAACGGCTCGTCGGGGCGGCGTTCGGGCAGCGGCTTGCCGATCCGTAGCCCCCGAGCGGTCGGGTGCGCCCTCCCCTCCTCCTCCGAGAGGCCGCTGATCCATCCGCTGCGCCCCTCGCCCGGACGGTGGCGGCCGAGCTCGAGGTGGACCCGCTCGACGAGATCGAGCGCGAGCGCCTCGTGGGACGCGTCACCGGTCGCGCGCGCGAGCGCGAGGAGGTTCATGACCGCGAACGCGTCCGTCCACAGGTAGCGCCGTGAGGGCCGCGAGCCGGTGAGCCCGGTCCGCTCTGCGAAACTCCGCATCAGGTCGGCGGCGAGCTCGAGCCGCGCTTCACCCATGCCCGTCGGCGTGCAACGCGCGTGCGCGATCCGCCGTCGCGCCCGCTGCGCCCGGCGGAGCTGGCGCGGGGCGTGCTCGGACGAAGCTCACGAGGAGGTGTCCCCATGAACCGTGGCTCTCTCAATCGACGCTTCGAGGATCTCCGCCGCACGGCCGATGTGGGCGGTCAGCTGCTGCTGGGGGTCGCCATGGGTGCGGTGTTCGTCCTTGCGCGGACTTGGGGTCGTCGCGCCTGGGCGCGCGAATGGATCGGCCGCGGGGCCGAAGCCTACCGCTGACGATCCGGCGTGCCCCGGTGCCCCGGCGAACGGAGAGTTCTGCCACAGCGGCGCCGAGTGAAAACGGGTTCACGCATTCGCGTCCCCTCGCTTCGGGCGCGGGTGCGTGGCTCCGATCACGCGACGCGTCTCACCGGTCGAGCACGAAGCTCCGGACGAAGCTCCGCGGGTGGCGCGCGAAGTGCTGCACCCACTGCGCGGCGTCGACGACCGTGGGCAGCCGATCGTCGGGGTCGTGCACCGCGTCGGTGACCCCCGTGCGATGCAGCGCGTACCACCGCCGCCAGCGCTCCACGTCTCCGGGTGACATCCGTCCGGAGAGGCCCTGAAGCGCGAGCACGAGATCGAGCATCGCCTTGTGGCAGTAGACCTCGGAGCCGCGAGGACGCCATCCCCGCGCCCGCGCGAGCTCCTCTTCGAGTCGCGCGTCGTCCCCACGCGCCGCGTGCCAGACGAGGAGCGGCAGGCGTAGACCGCGCGCGATCTCGAAGCCCATCTGGCTGTAGAAGCGCGGGTTGAAGTCGATGAGCAAGCGGCGATCGCCGTCGGCGATCAGCTCCGCCTCGAAGCATCCGTAGTAGCCGACGCGCCGGCAGAGCGCCGCCAGCTTCTCCGCCACCACCGGCTCCATCGGTCGGGACTCGAAGCAGAGGCCGATGCCCACCTTGCGCGGACGCTGCAGTACCTTCATCGAGGCGCGACACACCAGCTCGCCGGCCCTCGTCACGAAGCCGGACACGCTGAAGATGCTCGTCTCCGCGGCGGGCAGATACTCCTGGACCATCGGCAAGACGATGTCGGGGTGCCGCTCCGTGAGGACCGGCGCGAAGCGCAGTTGCTGCCGGAACCGCGCGAGCTCCGTGCCGAGCTCGGTCGCGTCGCGAACGAGCACGCCCTTGATGCCGCCCTCGAGGAACGCCTGCGTCCGCGGCTTGAGGAGGACGGGCCAGCGGAGCTCGCGGGCGATCGCATCCGGCGAGGCGTCGCCCGAAACGCGCGTCGCAGGCACCTCGATCCCGACGTCCGCGCACGCGTCGAGCAGGCGCTTCTTGTCGAGGAGCGAGATGAGCGCCTTCTCGTCCGGGGCGTACGTGAGAAAGACCCGCTCGAGGCGCTCGCGGTGGAGGGCGAAGAGCCACGCGAAGTGGTCGTTCGGCGGGTAGAGCACCGTCCCAGGATGCTTCGTGCCGTAGTCGACGAGCCAGTCGAGCAGCCGATCGGGCTCGGAGATCGGCGGGTGCTCGAGGCGTTCCTTGACGTGGCGGGAGTAGAGCCCGCGCGCGCGGCGGTTCGCGTCGGCCATGGCGACGTCGATCCCGTGCTTGCCGTAGCATCGCGCGGCCGCGAGCGTTCCGTAGTAGTCGGCGCCGAGGAGGAGGACACCCATCTCGTGCACCAACCTAGGTCTCGCCGGCGGCAGCGGAAGTCCTCGCGCCGGTCGCAGCCGTACGTGCCGCGGTGATCCGGCGGCGGAGCGGCGCGGCGAGCTCGCCGAGCTCCGCGCACCCGGCGAGGCGCGCCGCGAGCACGAAGAGCACGAGGAAGACGCCCCCTCCCGCGAGGCCCGGCAGCGCGCGCCCGAGCGCGGAGGACGAGGGCCCCGAGAGCGCCTCCGCCGCGACGCGTCCGCCGATCGCCGCGACCACCGAAGCTCCGAGGACCGCGGCCGATGCGCGCCCGACCTCGCGCGCGCGGATCGTGCCCAGCCGCCACCGGAGCGCGAGGAAGAGCAGCGCCATCTGCACCGCCGTCGAGCCGGCGATCGCCATGCTCACGCCGACGTGACCGAACGGCCCGCGGAGGCCGATCGCCATCCCGACGAACGCGACGCTGTCGATCGCGCTGACGACCACCGGCGTCCGTGTGTCGCCGAGGGCGTACAGCGTCGGCACGAGCTGGCGCACGGCCGCGATGGTGAAGATCGCGCCGCCCTGCCACGCGAGCGCGCGTGCGGTCTCGTGCGCCGCGATCGCGTCGAATTCGCCCCGCTGGAAGAGGAGCACGACGAGCGGCTCGCCGAGCACCACCAGCGCGACGCTCGCCGGGATGGCCACGAACATCGACAGGCGCATCCCGTGCGCATACGTCTTCGCCAGCTCCTCGCGGTCGCCCTTCGCCGCGAGCGCCGAGAGCGACGGCAGCGCCGCGGTCGAGATCGCCATCACGAAGATGCCTTGCGGGAAATCGCAGATCCGCATCGCCCACGAGAACCAGCTCTGCGCGCCGTCGCCGAGCCCCGACAGGAAGCGACGCGAGACCACGAGGTCTACGTAGTAGATGCCGATCCCGAACGTCATCGGCACGATCCGCCGGAGCATGTCCTTGACCCCGGGGTCGCGCAGGTCGAGGACGGGCCGCGCGAGGAACCCGAGGGCGCGCAGCGCGGGCAGCTGCGCCGCGACCTGGAGCGCGCCGCCGGCGAGGGCGCCGACGCCGAGCGCGAGCGCGCCGTCGATCCCGCGCGCCTCGAGGGGCACGCGGAGGACGATCGCGCACGCGACGATCCCGACGTTCAGCAGCCCGGGCGCGAACGCGGCCACGGCGAATCGACGCCTGGCGTTGAGCGCGGCCATGCCCATCGCCGCGGTGCCCATGAAGAACACGTACGGGAACACCACCCGCGTGAGCTCCCGCGTGCGCTCGAACTTCCCAGGCTGCGCGTGGAACCCCGCCGCGAAGGCCTCCGTCAGGGGGCCCGCGAAGGCGACGCCGAGCACGGTCACGATCGCGAGCGCGACGAGCGAGACCGCACGCGCACGCGCGAAGAACGCCTTGCCGGCCTCCTCGCCCTCCGTCGCGAGCTTCCCCGTGAGGATGGGCACGACCGCGCTCGTCACCGCGCCCTCGGCGAGCAGCTGCCGGAGCGCCGTGGGCATCGTGAAGGCGACCCAGAATGCATCCGTCTGCGCGCGGTCGAACAGCGCGGCGATCGTCATGTCACGGCCGAGGCCGAGCACGCGAGAGAGCAGCGTCCCCGCGCCGACGACCCCTGCGCGGGACACGAGGAGGGCGCGCTCGCTCCCCTCGCCTGCGGTCCTCGGACTGTCGCGTGCTCCGTCCGCCATGAGCGCCCGCGTCACATCCGAACGGTGCGGCGATACGCGCGATAGGCCTCGATCGCCGCCCCGAGCGATCCCGTCTCCTCGCGGACGCCGGCGAAGTAATGGATGCCGTAGACCAGGGTCATCGCGCGCAGCATGGCGCGATCGAAGCCGAGCGTGTCGGCGCTCGCGGCTCCCTGCACGACGAGCCGCGCGAGCGCGGTCGCCGCTCCGGGCGCGACGATGGCGGCCGCGAACACCGGACGCGCGAGCGGGCTCGCCGCCGAGAGGAACCGCCAGGGATTCGCGCCGGGGACCGACGGATGCTTCCGTTCGAGGCGCACCCAGTCGCGGCCGTCGCGCATCGATCGAGCGAGCCACTTCTCGAGCGAGGTGTGATCGGACGCGTGCACCGTCGCGACCGCGCGCGAGAAGACGAACTTCGCCCCTGCCTGCTCGAGGCGCACGCCGAGCTCGACGTCCTCGATGTGGAACGCCGGATCGAACCCGCCCGCGCGGAAGAACAGGTCGCGCGGCAAGGAAAGGTTCCCCGTGTAGACGTCACATCCGGCGAACGTCCCCGACTCCGCCCAGCACTCGGCGAAGCGCTGGAGCTGGTACGCGTGGTACTTCTCGAAGAGCGGCATCCGACCGATGTTCCCGTCGGGCAGGAGCTCGCCCATGACCACGCGGTCGTCGTGTCCCTCGTGGAGCGCGAGCTGCTGCTCGACGAAGTCCTCGCCGGCGAGCATGTCGTCGTCGAGGAACACGAGGATCCGCCCGCGCGCATGCTCGACGCCGTGCTGGCGCGCGACGGCGACGCCGCGGTTCTCCTGCCTGAGCACGCGGAGCTGCAGCACGGGCGCGAGCTCCTCGGCGAGCGGCGTCACGTCCACACGCGAGCCGTCGTCCACGACGACGACTTCGTACTCTTCGCGCGGGACGGTCTGGTACGCGAGCGTGGCGAGCAGGCGGAGGAGCGGCTCCCTCCGGTTGTAGGTCGCGACGACGATCGACGCGCGGATCATCGCATCACCTCAGCGACGGATAGGTCGGCGGGCACCAGTGCGGGAGCGCCGTCGGACCGCCGCGGACGTCGGTGCCGAAGACGGGGGACGTCGGTGCGTGCTCCGTCAGCGCCGTCCCGAGCTGCTGGACGTGCTCGAACGGGTCCAGGACGACGAGCTTGTAGCCGTTGTAGCCGGCGGCCTTCGCCGGATCGAGGAAGCGGATGCCGTGCTCCTTGCACGCCGCGATCAGACGGCTCGCGACCTCGACGCGGGCGGTCTTGAAGTGGTCCACGACCGACGGATCGGTCATGAGTCGGTGGATGAGCGCGGCCGTGAGCTCGCCCGCGCGGAGGTTGAGCCCCACCTTCATCTGGTTCTCGAAGCGGTCGTACATGGCGAAGCGGCGGATCCACGTGTGGATCTGGTCACTCGCGGTCACGACGAGGCCGCCCTCGCCGCTCGGAAGGATCTTCGTCGCGTAGAAGGAGTACGCGATGGCGACGTCGGGCTCGGCCAGGAGGCCGTCGAGGTAGTGGCCGTGCGCGGCGTCGACGACGAGCGGCACCCTCGCCCTCCGGCAGACCTCGGCGATGCGGGCGAAGGACGGCGCGAGGTAGCCGCCGATGACCGAGTACACGACCACCGCTTGCTGCCGCGTGACCCCGTCCTCGAGCGTGCGCTCGAGCGCATCGGGGTCCATGGCGAGGAAGTCCTCGTAGCTCGACCGCACGACGAGCGGCGTCATGTCGAGGAGCGAGGGCACGGTGTAGAGCGCCCGCATCGTGTTCGACTGCACGATGGCGACGCGGCGCCCCTCCGCGTACTTGCGGTGGGCGAGCAGCGCGTAGATCGCCGCACCGCCGGACGCGACCGGGATCGACGAGCGGCCCCTCACGTACTCCCGTGCCGCGTCGCGGTAGTAGTGGGCCTCGGCGACGTTGCCGGTCTCCATCAGCCGGCGGACGTCGGCGACGTAGGCATCGACGAGCGAACGGGGGAACGTCACGATCTGCATCTCGACCTCCTCAGGCTGCGCTGCGCTCGTGGTGGATCCCGGCGCTGCGCGCGATGCGCTCGGGTGCGGTGTCGGCGATGTCCATCGCGAGGGTGCCGCGCTCCTCGTTGGTGATGTCGACCTCGAGGCCCGCCTTGACGGCGAACTCGTTCACGAGGAGCGGAAACTGCGAGAACTTGCCCGCGATGGCGAAGAACGCGTTCGAGCCCACCGCGTCGATCGCGTGGTTGTAGTGGCGGGCGAGCCGGCCGGTGAGCTCGGTCTTCGTGCCGTAGTAGCTCCCGACGACCTCGCTCGACGCGACGCCGAGCCGGCGACACACCTTGTCGACGAACGGGCTGATGTCCGGGCGCTGATCGGCCGGGTAGTACTCGTACGAGCCGATCGTGGACAGGTCGCTCCCGCCGACCGCGTACTTCACGTGGTTGATCGTCTCGGGCAGGTTCGGCGTGAAGCGGATGAAGTTCGGCAGCTCGAGCGCGCGCCGGAGCACGACGATCGGGCTGGAGATCGACTTGAAGTTCCGCGCGACCGAGTCCGCGCCGACCTGCGAGAGGAGCGTCGGGATCGACTTGCCCGCGGCGAGGACGCAGAGGTCGGGCGTGTGCAGCTCGCCGTCGATGCGCACCGCGATGCGGTCGCCGCGCCGCTCGAGCTCCGGGCGCACGTTGAGGAGCACCTGCGTCTTCTCGCCGAGGAGCCGGAGCAGCGAGCCGAGCACGCGCTTCGTGTCGATGCGCACGTCGGTCGACGGGATGACGCGGTACTTCGTGTGCCCCGCCTCGTCGCCCTCCCAGAGCTTCATCAGGTCGACGAACCCCGCCGGGAGCTCGCCTGCGGGCTCGGTCGGATACCCGAGCTGCCGGAGCCGGCGGAGCACCACGCGGTCGAGGTAGCTGCTCCACGTGAGCCTGTGGACCGCCGAGAGGTCGTATGTCGCGACGGCGAATGCATAGTGCATCGCTTCCGCGGTGAACCAACCCGTCGGTGACGGCGGATACACGACGCCGCGCTCGTCCGCCTCGACGTTCACCACGTCGCTCGCGAGGACCGGAGCGTACGTCCGGCGGAACAGGCGCAGCGCCGTCGCGCAGCACTGCATCGCAGAGGCAACCGGGAGCCCGGCATAGAGCCAGCCCGTGTGCAGCCAGTTCTGCGTCGAGCGCGAAGCGTCGCCGCCGAGGTCCGGCGCGGCATCGAGCAGCGTGATCCGCCATCCGTTGCGCGAGAGGATCTCTGCGAGCGACAGGCCGGCGATCCCCGAACCGATGACGAAGGCGTGACGGCCGGCACTACTGTTTCCGTGCATACCGGCGCCCAACGCAACCGTCGTTCCGCAACCACGAGGGTTCGACCTCGCGGCGACCGCCAGAAAAAACCGGGATATCGACGAGCGACGCGAGAGTCGCGCGTCGATCGTTGGAGCGCCCATGCGCGATCGCTGCCTTTCGTCCCACGTCGGCGTCCGATCGCGTACGTGCAAACCCGCGAGGCACGCGTGGCTCGCGCCGGAGTAGACTGCGCCCCATGCAATCCCTCCAGGAGCGCTATGCGCCGGCGAACACTTGCTTCGGCTGCGGGCCGGCGAACGCCAAGGGGCTCCGCATCCGCAGCTTCCAGCAAGGTGATCAGCTCGTCTGCGACTTCACCCCGGAGCCGCATCACATCGCGTTTCCCGACGTCGTCAACGGCGGCATCTGCGGTGCGGTCCTCGATTGTCACTCGAACTGGGCGGCCGCGATCCACCTCATGCAGAGAGCGGGCGCCGATACGCCGCCGTGCACGGTGACCGCGGAGTACGCGGTGAAGCTGAAGCGTCCGACGCCGCTCGGACCCATGCACGTCGTGGCACGTGTCGTCGAGTCCACCGACGACCGTGCGGTCGTCGAGGCCGAGATCCAGGCGGGCGGGAAGGTGACCGCGACGTGCCGCGGCGTCTTCGTCGCGGTGAAGGAAGGTCATCCGGCGTTCCACCGGTGGTGAGTCAGATCGTGGAGCGCCCGGCGGAGGCCGGTGGATGCTCGCCGGCGACGACGACATGTCGATCGCGGCCCTGCCCCTTGGCCTCGTACAGCGCCTGGTCGGCCAGGAGCAGGACCTCCGCGGCCGTCCACGCTCCGACGACGCACGCGGCGCCGACGCTCATCGTGACCACGCCACGCTCCTCGTTGCCCTCGTGGGGCATCGCGAGCGCACGAACCGCGTCGCGGACGTGCTCGGCGACGCGCACCGCGCCGTCGAGCGTCGTGCTGGGCAGCACCAGCGCGAGCTCCTCCCCTCCGTAGCGTGCCACGAGATCGCCCGGGCGCCGCGCGAGGCCGGCGAGAGCGCGGGCCACGGCGACGAGGCACGCGTCACCCGCAGGGTGGCCGTAGCGATCGTTGAAGCGCTTGAAGTGATCGACGTCGCAGAGGAGCAGCGTGACGTGCTCGCCGGTACGGGCGGCGCGGGCGAGCTCGGCCGCGAGCGACTCGTCGAAGCGCCGGCGGTTCGCGAGGCCCGTGAGAGGATCGGTCGCGGCGAGGCGCTGGAGCTCGCGCTCGAGCTCGACGCGCTTGGTGACGTCCACGGCGAAGCCGCAGACGCCGAGCGGCTGCCCGTCGCGCCCCGGGATCGGGAAGCGTACGCCGAGGAAGTGTCGCGGCCCGGTCGGAAGGGGCACGGCATAGGAGACGTCCTCGACGCGCTCACCGCGGAGGAGCCGGCGATCGCTCGCCGCGAAGCGCTCGCCGAGCTCGCCGGGGAAGAGCTCCTCCGCGGTGTGCCCGATGGCCTCGCGCGCGGTGACGCCGAGCATCTCGAACGCGTAGCGGCTGCCGTACTCGTATCGCCCCTCGACGTCCTTCACGTAGAGCACGGCGGGGATGTTGGCGAGGATCGCCTCGATGCGCGCCTCGTCGCGCGCCACCCGCTCCTCCAGCTCACGCACGCGCTGGCGAAGCCTCGCCACCTCGTCGTCGTCGGCCATCGACGATCATCGTACACAATCGCTCGCGATGCGCCCGTCGACGATCTCGACGACACGCCCGCACCGATCGGCGATCCGCGTGTCGTGGGTCACGACCAGGAAGGTGGTACCGAGCTCTCGGTTGAAGCGGCGCATGAGGTCGAACACCTCGTTCGACGACTCGGTGTCGAGGTTCCCGGTCGGCTCGTCCGCGAGGACGAGCGCGGGGCGGCGCACGAGCGCGCGCGCGATCGCGACCCGCTGCTGCTGGCCGCCGGAGAGATCGCTCGTCTTGAAGCTCGCGCGGTCCGACAGCCCGACCGCGCGGAGGATCTCGAGGGCCCTCGCCTCCATCTCGTGCGAGGGCATCCCGTCGTCCGCCCATGCCGGGAGCATCACGTTCTCCACCGCGGTGAACGCCGGCAGGAGGTGATGGAACTGGAAGACGAAGCCGAGCATGCGCGCGCGGAGGCCGGTGAGCGCGCGCTCGTCGAGCCGGCTCGTGTCCGTCCCGGCGAGGACGATGCGGCCCTCCGTCGGGCGATCGAGCAGGCCGATGATGTTGAGCAGCGTGCTCTTGCCCGAGCCCGAGGGACCGATGAGCGCCACGAGCTCTCCCCGCCGGAGCACGAGGTCCACACCGGCGAGCGCGCGGGTGCGGACGCGCTCGCCGTATTCGCGCACGACGCCCTCGACGGACAGGATGACGTCAGCCACTTCGGATCGCGGTCGCGGGGTCGAGCCGCGACGCACGCCTCGCAGGGATGAACGCCGCGAGGAGCCCCACGCCGGTCGCGAGGACCGTCGCGCTGACGAAGAGCGAGAGGTCGAGCTGCACGGGGAACTTCGGCGCGCCGTCCGGTCCACGCGCCAGCCCCTCGAAGAGCTTCGCGAAGAGCGCGCCGAGCGCCGAGCCGAAGAACGAGCCGACGAGGCCGAGGACGCCGCCCTGGATCAAGAACACCGCGAGGACGCGCCGGGCCGGCGTGCCGACGGCGCGGAGGATGCCGATCTCGCGCGACTTCTGCACGACGGAGACGATCAGCACGCTCGCGATGCCGAGCGCCACGGCGACGACGACGAAGAACTGGATCATCGTCTTCGAGCTGCTCTGGGCCGACAGGCCGGAGAGGAGCTCCGCGTTCAACGTCATCCAGCTCTCCGCGGTGAGGCCGGTGTCCTCGTGGATCGCCCGGGCGGTGCGCTCCGCCGAGAAGACGTCGGCCACCTTGAGCTCGATGCTCGTCGCCCCTCCCGGGAGCACGAAGAGCGACTGCGCGTGCCGGAGCGACGTGACCAGCCACGTCTTGTCGACGGCCTCGTTGCCGAGCCGGAAGACGCCGGACACGGTGACCACGTCGGTGACGCCCTCGCTCGAGGTGATCCGCAGCTTGTCCCCGACGCCGGCACCGACGTCCGATGCGAGGGTCGCGCCGATCACCACGCTGCCGCCGGCGACGTCGAGCGTCCCGGCGACCATCTTCTTGCGCAGGTCGATGATCGCGACGAACCGTTCGGGCTCGACGCCCCGCACGACGATCGGGACCTTCGCGTCCGCGCGCGACGCGAAGCCGGCGCCGGTGACCGTGGGGCTCGCGGCGACGACGCCGGGGACGCCCTCGACCGCGCCCATCACCGAGGGCCACTGATCGATCGATCGCAGGCGCTGCGACGTCGCCTGCACCACCCGGGCGATCGCCCGCTCTTCGGTGCCCTCGACGGTCGGTCGAGGCTCCTCGCGCGGCACGCGGAGCGTCACGTGCGGCTGCGAGCCGAGCGTCTTGTCGATGAGCGAGGCCTGGAGGCCGTTGATCAGCGCCGACAGGAAGACCACGACGCTGACGCCGATCGACACCGCTGCGAGGATGAGCGCCGTCTGCCCGCGCGCGGCGCGGAGGTAGCGGAGGGCGACGAACCACGCGAACGGCATCAGCGCTCCCCCCTCGCCGCCCGGACGCGCTGCCCGGGCTCGAGCACCCGCTCGGGCGACATGACGACCTCCGCCCCCTCGTCGAGGCCGGACACGATCTCGGTGCTCCCCGCGCCGTGGATGCCGAGCTTCACGTCGCGCTTCGCGATCCGACCGTCCGCCACCACGAGCACCGACGGCGTGGGCGTCGCCGCGCCTCGGACCGCCTCGCTCGGGACGACGAGCGCCTGCTTCTTCGCGGCGACGGTCAGATCGACGGAGACGGTCATGTCTGGCTTCAGGAACGCAGGCGCGTGGGGGACGCGCAGGCGGACCTCGATGCTCCCGCGCGCCGGATCGATCGACGGCGCGACGTAGCTGACCTCCGCGTCGAACGGGTCCTGCGGGTACGCGTCCGCGGAAGCGCGCGCCTTCTGACCGAGCTGGATCCACGCGAGGTTGCGCTCGTCCGGCTCGATCACGAGCTGCGTGTCGGCGTCCGCGGCCATCACGAGGAGCGTCCGCGCGGGTTGGACGACGTCGCCCGGCTCGACGTCGCGGCTCAGGATGACGCCGTCCTGGCGAGCGACGACGCGGGTCTGCTCGAGCCGCACGGTCGCCGCCGTCAGCTGCGCCTGCGCCTGGACGAGCGCGCCGAGCGCGACGCGCGAGTCGGCGCCCATCGGGGCCGACGCGACCTGCTGCACCGCCGCGGCGTTCCTCTGCGCGCGCGCGACCTCGGCGGCGCGCCGAGCGTCGTCGAGCTCCGCCTTCGAGACGGCGCCGGATGCCGCGAGCTTCTCGACGCGCCCGAGCTCCGTCTCGGCGCGTGCGAGGTTCGTCTCCGCCTGCCGCAGCGTCTCGCTCGCGACGATGCTGCCCACCTTGCGGAGCTGATCGACGCGCGCCGCCGACTGGTCGACCGCGGCCTTGGCCTGCGCCACGGCCGCGCGCGCCTCGGCGTCGTCGAGCTGGACGAGGACGTCCCCCGCGCGCACCCGCTGGCCTTCGACCGCTCCGACGGCGACGACGAGCCCCGACGTCTGCGCCGAGATCTGGACGCGCGTCGGCACCCAAACACGCCCGCTCGCGACGACGTGCTGCTCGAGGTCCTGCCTCGCTGCGATCGCCGTTCTCACCCGCGGCCCGCGCGTGGAGACGATCGCGGCGACGGCGGCCGCGATCAGCACGAAGGCGGCGATCCAGAGGCCGGGACGTCGGAGGAGCTGGTGCATGCCGCGCTCATCCTGGACGCACATCCCGGTCCAGCCACGGCATCGAGGATTCCGCGGTCGCGCTCGCGCGAGAGCGCAGCCCGTTCGTCACCGTGCAGCCAGTGCACGCCAGGGCGCCCGCCGTCACGGCCGATCGTGGCGGCACGAGCGTTGCGTAGGTCGGGTGCGCGCCTATGGATGGACCGGACGACCCGATGACTCGCGCCGCCCCGAGCCGCTCGCGCGCACGCGCGGTCGACCCCGAGATCCAGCAGTACCGCGCCGTCTTCGAGCACTCGCCGGCCGGCATGCTGCTGACGAGGCCCGACGGCAGCATCCTCGCGGCGAATCCGGCCGCGTGCGCGATGCTCGGCCGAACCGAGGAGGAGATACGCGTCGAAGGCCGCGCGGGCGTCGTGGTGCAGGGCCCGATCCTCGAGGCGTTCCTGGTGGAGCGCCGCCGCAACGGGCACGCGCGCGGCGTCATCACGCTGAGGCGCAAGGACGGGACGACGTTCCTCGCGGACGTGGCATCGACCATGTTCGGCAGCGCGCCCGACGACCTCTGGACGAGCATGATGTTCCAGGACGTCACCGAGGTGGAACGCGGACGTCGCGCGCTCGAGATCCTCGCGGACGCCGGCCGAGTGCTGTCGCGCTCGCTCGACCCTCACGTCACGCTCGAGAGCCTGACCGGCCTGGTCGTCCCCGCGCTCGCGGACGTCTGCACCGTCGACATGCTCGAGCCCGACGGCGTCGTGCGCGTCGCCGTCGCCCACCGCGATCCGTCGCGGCTCCCGGCCTTCGCGCAGGTCCGCCGGAGGAAGATGAAGCAGGACGCGACGGGCGGCACCGACTACGTGCTGAGGACCGGCCGCCCGAGCTGCGTCTTCCAGCTCACCGACGAGTGGCTCGCGAGGGCGACGCTCGACCGGGCACACTTCGAGACGGCGCGTACGCTCGGCGTCCGCTCCTTCGTGGCCGTCCCGCTCGTCGCGCGCTCCGAGACGATCGGCGCGCTCACGCTCATGTCCGACGGCGGCGTGCCGGCGTTCGGCGAGGCCGACCTCCCCCTCGTACAGGCGCTCGCGGAGCGCGCCGCGACGGCGATCGACAACGCCCGGCGCCACGCCGAGGCCCTCGAGGCGCGACGGATGCGCGACGAGGTGCTCGCCGTGGTCGCCCACGACGTCCGGGGTCCGCTGAACGTCATCATGCTCGCGGCGGCCTCGCTCGCCCGCAAGGGCCACGAAGGCAGCCCCGACGTCGCGGCGATCCTGCGCGCCGTCAAGCGCGCGGACGCGCTCATCCACGACCTCCTGCTCGCCACGAAGATGGACACCGGCGCGATCCCCCTCGACCAGCACCCGCAGAGCATCGGCGGCATCCTCGACGAGGTCTCCGCGTTGCACGCCCATGCGGCCGCGGCCAAATCGATCGACTTCATCGTCGCGGTCGACGGCGAGCTCCCACGCGCGAACATCGATCGGCATCGGGTCCTGCAGATGCTCAGCAACCTGGTCACGAACGCGATCAAGTTCACGCCCCCGGGAGGCCGCGTCGAGCTGCGTGCACGGACGGGCCGCGAGGGGATCGTCTTCTCCGTCGCGGACACCGGCACGGGCATCGTGCCGGCCGATCTCCCCTACGTCTTCGATCGCTACTGGCAGGCTGCGCACTCCCGTCATCTCGGCGCGGGCCTCGGCCTCGCGATCTCGCGCGGCGTCGCGAACGCGCACGGCGGAGACATCGCCGTGGCGAGCGAGGTCGGCCGCGGCACGACCTTCACGGTCACGCTACCGCACGACGGCGAGCGCGCCGACGAGACCGGAGGTTGACCGTCATGTCCCTCGCGACACGACTGCAGCGTGCCCGTGCTCGCGGCGAAGAGCTCCTCTTCCGCGAGCGGCTCGATCCCGCTCCGGCACGCATCGCGCGCGTCGCGCGAGTGGCGACGAAGATCGGCCTCCTCCGCGAGATGCATCCCTTCGCCGGACCGGCGATCGCGCGCCTCGCGCTGCGCGCGGGGATGTCGGTCCGGACCGTGCACGCCATCCACGCGCTCCACACGCCCGATCGCCCGGCGCTCGTCGACGCCAAGGGCACGCGCACCTATTCCGAGGTCGACCGCGCGATCAACCTGACCGCGCACGCGCTCCACGACGAGCTCGGCGTCGGTCCCGGTGACGCCGTCGCGCTCGCCGCCGAGAACGGAGCCGAGTACGTGATCACGTGGTTCGCGCTGATGCGGCTCGGGGCACGCGCGGTCCACGCGAGCTACCGCTCGCAGCCCGCGGAGCTCGAATACCTGGCGGGGCATTCGCGCGCCCGCGCGGTGCTCGTCTCCGATGCCTCGATCGACGCCGCGCTCGAGGTCGCCCGCGGCCGGCCCGGTCTGGCGGTCGTGACGACCGGGGAGCAGGCCCGCGGCGCGACGACGTGGGACGGGCTCGTCGCCCGCGCGCGTTCGGCGAGGCTGCCGGACGTCCCCGCGCGGCACGCCGGGGGCGAGAGCATCGTGTACACCTCCGGCACGACCGGGAAGCCGAAGGGCGCGGTGCGCGACTTCGCTCGGTTCGGCGTGGTCGAGGGGGCGCGGCTGCTCGAGCGCCTCCCGTTCCGGATCGGCGACCGACATCTCGTCGTCGCGCCGCTGTATCACTCGGGCGCCCAGGCGTTCACCCTCATCCACTCGGCGCTCGGCGCGACCATTCACCTCCGCGGGCACTTCGACGCGAAGGAGGTGCTCGGCACGCTCTCGCGAGCCCGGATCCACAGCGTGTTCCCGCAGGCCCAACGGCTCGCCGCGATCGACGCGTTCGGCGCACCGGTGGTCCACGACTTCTATGGCGCGACCGAGCTCGGCTGGGTCACGTTGATCGATGGGACCGAGATGCTCGCGCGCCCCGGCAGCGTCGGCAGGCCCTTGCCCGGTCAGGCGGTCGCGATCTTCGATCGAGCGGGCCGCGAGCTGCCGGTCGGCGAGACCGGCCTGGTCTACGTACGGAACGAGCAGACCATGAGCGGCTACCTGGGCGACCCTGCGGCGACGGACGAGACGCGGCGCGGTCCGTGGATCACCGTCGAGGATCTCGGCCGGCTCGACGCGGACGGCTACCTCTACATCTCGGGCCGCGAGCGCGACATGGTGAAGTCGGGCGGCGTGAACCTCTATCCGGTGGAGATCGAGGAGGTGATCGCGCGCCATCCCGCCGTTCGCGAAGTCGCCGTCGTCGGCCTGCCCGATCCCGAATGGGGAGAGCGCCTCGCGGCCGTCGTCGTGCCGCGCGGCGAGCTCGACCCCGCGGACGTCGAGCGCTTCGCGCGGACGAAGCTCGCCTCCGTGAAGGTGCCGAAGGAGTGGCACGTCACGGGCGACCTCCCGCGCAATCCGACGGGGAAGGTGCTCAAGCGCGAGCTGCGCGCGCGCTACGCGAGGTGAGCGTTCCCTCGCCTCAGCACTTCGGCCGCGGTGCGCACGTCCGCCGGACCTCGCGCCCGGCGAGCGCCAGGTGCGACGTGAACCTCGGCGACTCCGAGCGGGCCATCCACGTCTTCGGCATGGTGAACGTCTTCATGTCCGCGCCGAACACCCACGGGCTGAAGCGCGTGTCGTGCGGCGCGATGTGGAGGGGCGACGTACCGGCCGGCGGAGCGCCGAAGCTCCCGCAGAGCGAGCCGTCGCACGTCGTGGTGCCGTCGGTCCTCGCGCCCTTCACGTCGGTGGTCCACGTGAGCGTCCTCCCGGAGAGCGCGCCCGATGCGCTGACGCCGCACGCGTCGTGCGCGACGGTCGTCTTCGAGTCGTTGAGCACGTGCGTCTTCCAGAAGAGCGTGCGCGAGTCGATCCGGAAGCGCTCGGTCATCTCGTAGCCGACGAGCTTGGCCGCGCCGGCCGGGACGCCGCCGCGCTGCTCGAAGCGGACGACCGCGACGCCCGGCCCGATGGCGTAGATGCCGTCGCCCTGCCCCATCGGCGTGTCCGAGAGCTGGAGGTTCGCCGAGAGCGCATACTCCACCTCGATCGCCTCGCACGGAGGCGCCTCCTCGGCGCGCGCGACGCCGGCGTGCGCCAGCGGCGCGACGGCCGCTACGAGCAGGGCCAGGACCCCTCGCGACCGGGCGATCATTGCCACCCCACCTTCGCGCGGATCTCGGCGGCGATCTCGTCGGCGACCCGCTGGTGCCAAGCCGGCGTACCGTGCCCGTTGCACGCGGTCATCTCCTCCCAGGTGTACGGCTTCGCCAGGAACAGGTGCATCCGGTCGTCGCCGACGGCCGCGCGCTCGGCGATGATCTCGGAGGCGACCTGCGAGACCTCGCCGCGAGCGCCCGCGCCGACGACGCCCATGAAGATGTGCGTCTGCGGTCCGCGAGCGCGCAGCGTGTCGATGACGAACGCGCGGTACGCCGTCCGGAACTCCTCGTAGCTCACGCCGCCGTCGAAGTCGCACGACCCCTGCGTCAGGACGATCACGTCGGGGATCCACGACTTCAGGTCGAACAGCGGCGGGTTGCTGTTCGCGATCTCCGGATCGGGGTCGGCGCGCGGGTAGTAGTCGCGCAGCGGGTCGTCGTCGGTGGGCCAGATGTTCTTGAGCAGCCCCTTGCCCGAATAGACGATGCCGTGCACCTCGGCGTCGAACTTCACGCCCAGGATCGCGCCCCACGACTTGCGGAAGTTCTCCCACTGGCCGGACCAGTCGGCGCCCGGACAGTCGGTGCCCGGCGCGTCGATGTTCTCGTCGCCGAAGCCGGTGGCGAACGAGTCGCCCATCACCTCGATCTTCCGCTTCTGGTGCTCGGGCGAAGGGAGCGATCTTCCGCCGTGGAAGTCGAACCCGAGAAACTGCGTGATCCCGGTCTGCGTCTCGCTCCGCTTGTAGATCTCGACCTCGTGCGGTCCGTTCGGCAGACCGGTCGCGAGCTCGAAGTCGTGCGGCTGGTCGTCGGGGATCATGCGGAGCGCGGTCCAGGGACCGTGATCGATCGACACCTCCCAGTAGCTCGGCGCTCCATCCATCCAGGTCTCGGCGAACTCGCGGAGCTTCACCGCGACCGCCGTGCCCTCGAAGCGCGCGAGCACGCGGGTGCCCGGCCACGACGCCCTGGGCCCCGCCGGATCGCGGGTATCGAAGCGCCCGACGAACGTGGGTGCGTACGTCGGGGCAGGACCGTCGCCGCCTCCCGTCGCCGGCGCTGCTGCGGGCGGAGCCGTGCCGGGCGCGGACGGATGAGCCGTGTCCCCGGGGTCGGCCGGCGTCACGGCCGTGCTCTGCCCGCCGTCGCCGCTCGAGCTCGAGCACGAGGCGGCGGCGCCGACGACGAGGCACGTGCAGGCGATGAATCCCACCGACGGACGCATGCCGCGGACGCACGCAACTCGGAGGCCACCCCCGCCTCGATCGGACGACGGCGGCCGACGCCCCGGGGAGCGACGCGCGCCGCGGCGCGATGTGGAGGCGACCCGCGACGCGTGCGGAGGCGCACGCGCGCACCGTCGCGCGGTAGATTGCAAGGATGCCGCCGCGCTCGCGATCGTCGCCGCCGCCTCCCCCGCCGTCGTCGAGGCCGCCCCACGGACACCGTCGTCCGGCGAAGGGCGACAGACCGATGGACTCGGCGGCGATCGACGCGGCGCTCGTGGACATCGTCCCGGACGCTCGCGATCGCGCGTTCGTCCTGCGCTGCATCCTCGACGAGGGCCCGCGGCATCATCGCGTCGCCAGTTGGGCGCTCCTCCGAATGCTCGCGGCCGTGCTCGCGGAGGTGGGCGGCGCCGAGCGCGACACGCGCGAGGGCCCGAGCGAGCCGATCGCGATGCGCCTGCCACCGCTCGTCGCAGCGTCGTCCGCCGACGCGGAGTTCCCCATCGGCGTACCCTCGAGCCTCCTCCGCGAGCTCATGCCGTCGAGGGACGCCGAGCTCGCCCTGGAGTGCCTGCGCGAAGGCCCCCCGCATCACGCGCTCGCGAATGCCGCGATGGCATGGCTCCTCCAGGCCATCCACGACCGTCTGCGCCGCACGAGGCGAGGATGAGCCAGCGCGAGCCGCCGCTGTCGAGCCCCCGGATCCCGCTGCTCGGAGCGCCTGCGCCGACGCCTCCGCCAGCCGCGCCCAGCACGCTCACCCTCGAGGAGCGCGCCATCGCGTCGATGGGGCTCGGCGGCGCGTTCGAGCTCGCGTCCGCGGAGCTCGGCTTCGCTGCGGCGTCGTGGCTCTTCGTCGAGCAGGTCGCCGCGCTCTCCGGGCGCGAGGGCATCGAGGCCCTGCGTGGCGAGCTCGGCACGTCGTTCTCGGTGCTCGACTTCGTCGCCGCGTGCTGGCTCGCGGGTGAGCGAGCGCCCGCGATCGACGTCTCCGGCGTGAAGCGCGCGCTCGCGGGCGCGCGCCGCGTCCTGGTCGTCGGGCTCGAGGCACGGCACCTCGACGCGCTCGTGCACGAGCTCGAGCCCTCCGTACGGCTCGGGCTGCTCACCTATCGCATGCAGCGCGTCGAGTGGGAGCGCGTACTCGGTAACTACGGCGGGCGGATCGAGCCGGTCGACCTCGCCGAGTTCCAGGGTTGGGCCGGAGCGCGCTCGGCGATCCTCACGTTCATCTACGGCATGCGCGGGGATCTGGTGAACGTGCTCTCCGCCTTCCTTCGCGTGCTCGGCCCGGACGTGCGGACGCAGTTCCGCGACATCGTCGGCTGGGACGTTCTCGGCGACGCCCCGGAGGTGTACCCTCGGTATCTGGTCGAGGCCCTCGCCTCCGAGCTGACCACGATCGTCCGCCTCGCCGGCCACGACGACGACGGCTGATGGCGGCGCTCCTCCTCACCGGCATCCTCGTCGTGACGCTGATCGTGCAGGCGCGCTTCGCGTCGGTGCGCATGCTCGTCGTTCTCGCCGGCGCGGCGGTCGCCTCGCTCGCCTCGGCGTTGCTCGGACACGGCGGGACCCACGAGCTGCTCGCCGATGTCCCGTGGGACGTGCTCGTACTCCTCGTCGCGCTCGGGCTCCTGTCGGAGGCGTTCGTCGAGGCGCGCCTGTTCGCGGTCGTCGCGGTGCGCGCCGCCGAGCTGAGCCGCGCCTCGCCCGCGGGCATCGTCCTCGTGTTCGGCACCGCGATGTACCTCGTGAGCGCGTTGATGAACAACCTCACGGCGCTCGTCCTCGTGCTGCCGGTGGTGCTCATCATCCTGCGCGTCGCCGGCGCCGGCCAGCGGCAGGTGAGCTGGACGCTCGGCACGCTGCTCGTCACCTGCAACCTCGGAGGCGCGGCGACGCCGATCGGCGACTTCCCGGCGATCCTCCTGCTCGGCCGCGGCTCGATGTCGTTCACCTCCTATCTCGTTCGTGCCGCGCCGGCGACCTTCGTGGGTCTCGTGCTCGTGCTCGCGGTCGCGACGCTCACGCTCCGCCGCGCGCACGGACGCGTCGACGCCGAGCTCCGCGCGGCGATCTCCCGCTCGCTGCTGCGGTCGCTGTATCGCGGCGCGCGCCTCGACCGGAAGCTCCTCGCATGGCTCTCGTTCGTGTTCTTCGCCATGCTCCTCGCGTGGACGCTCTTGCCGCCTTCCGGGCCGGTGAGCGCGGACCTCGTCGGCTGGGTCGGCGTGCTCGTCGCCCTCGCCGCACGACCGTCGTTCGGCGAGCGCATCGTGCGCTCGCGCGTCGACGTCGAGGCCGTCCTGTTCCTCCTCGCCCTCTTCGTGATGGTCGCCGCCGTGCGGAGGACGGGCGTCTTCGCCCTCGCGGCATCGAGGCTGACGAGCCTGCCGGTCTCGCCCGCCGTCCAGCTCGTGCTCTTCCTCGTCCTCGTGGGCCTCGTCACGGGCCTGTTCTCTGCCGGCCCGTCGATGGCGGCGCTCCTCGAGGTCGCCGCCGTCCTCGCCACGCGCCTGCCGCCGCACGTCGTCTACGTCGGTCTCGCGCTGTCGGTCTGCGCGGGGAGCTCCCTGTTCTTGACCGCGGCGACGTCCGGCCCGCTCGCGCAGTCGCTCACCGAGCGTGCCCAGCTCGCGGGCGAAGAGGGCAAGCGTCTGCGGTTCGGGTTCGCGGAGTTCCTCCCCGTCGGCATCGTCAGCTTCGTGCTCATCGAGGCGGTCGCGATCGCCTACGCGCTCGTCGGTCTCCTCGCGAGCTGACCCTCGTACTACTTGCGCGGACCGCGCTTCGGCCACGTCCGCTTCTCGCGCGGCGCAGGCGGGGCCGCGTGCGCGGTGTGCGCGGGGGCGGCGGCCTGTGCTTGCGCCATCGACGCGGTCGGCGGCGGCGGTGGGGGCGGCAGCGCGTTCGGATCGAGGGTCACCTGGAGGCCGCGCGCGCCCGGATCGGCCGTGGCCGTCGCGACGCCGCCGTCGGTGCCGGTCACGACGACGCGGAGCGCCGCGCCGCGCTCGGGCGCGAGCGCGCTCCCGGATGCCGTGGCGCCCGCGCCGCTAGCCTCGCTCCGGCCTCCGCGGAGCGCGAACAGGAGCACCAGGGCGAGGACGCCCGCACCCGCCGCCGCGCCTGCGACCACCTTCCTCCGCCTCCAGAACGGCACGGGCGGCGCGACGGGCGAACGATAGACCGCGGGCTCTTCCTCCACCGCGCTCGCCGGCTGCTCGCTCGACGCCCCGAGGATCGTCTCGCTCGCGCGATCCGCGGCGCCGTCGCCGAGCTCGACCTTCAGCGCGAGGAACGTGAGCGGCGCATCGGGCACCGCGACGGGCGCCGGCGGCACCTCGGGGAGCGAGGGCAGCTTCTCTCGTGACGGCGGCGGTGGAGCGGCCATGCCGATGATCGTGCGGACCTCGGATGCCGTCCCGCCCTCGCCCGCCTCCTGCGACCGCGCGAGGCGCGCGCGACGCTTCGCGAGCTCCGGTCCGACGAGGCGGCCCACGAGCTCGGCGACGCCTTCGGGCTCGGCGAGGATCCCGGCGGCGCGCGCGGCGGCGGCGAGCTCCTTGGCGAACGCCGCGGCGGTCTTCGTGCGCTGCTCGGGATCGACACGCAGCGCGCCGGCGACCGCCTCGTCGAGATCGGCGGTGACCTTCGTGCGCGGAGGATCGCCCTCCCACACGCGGGCCTCCTCGCCCGTGAGGATCTCCCAGGCGACGACGCCGGCCGCCCAGACGTCGCTACGGCGATCGCCCGGCTCGCCCCGCCGCTGCTCGGGCGCGAGATACGGGTCGTCGGCCTCCTCCCCTGCACCGCCGACCGCACCGAAGTCCGTGACCCGCGCGATGCCGTCGGTCCCCACGAGGACGCTCCGCGGCGAGAACGCGCGATGGACGACCTCGAGCGGCTCACCCGTGTCGCTCTCGTGCTCGTGCGCGGCATGCAGTCCGCCGAGCGCATCGACGAGGATCCGCAGCTCGACGGGCTTGGCGAGCGGCTCACCCTTCTCGCGCGCCAGCCGGCGCAGCCCCGCCAGCGAGTCGCCGGGGACGTACTCCGTCACGAGGAAGACGCCCTGCTCCTCGTCCTCGCCGACGTCGTAGACGGGCACGACGTGGTTGCTCCGCAGGTTGGCGATGCGCTTGGCGTCCTCGACGAGCGCGCGGGCATAGGCCTCGTCGGTCCGCAGGCTCGGGGTCGCGAGCTTCAGGGCGACGTAGCGATCGAAGCCGCCGAGCCCGGTGGCGCGCGCGAGCACCACGACCGAACGACGGCCGCCGCCGATCGGCAGCACGACCTCGTAGCGGCCCACGCGTTCGGGGAGCGCCGCGCCGTCCAGGTCCATCCGCGCGATGGTACGGCAAAGCCGCGATCCGGCCCAGATCGGTCAGTCCTTCGGCATGGAGCGGATCCACTGCTCGATGAGGGCCGCGCCCTCCTGATCGACCACGTTCCGTGCCAGCGGCGGCATGCGCAGGTCCGGATTGTTCGTCTTGATCCGCCCGAGGAGGACCGAGGTCTCGGGGCTCCCGGGGTCGATCAGCGGCGCGTTCGTCATCCCGAGCGCCATGGCCATCGGCGTGTTGTGGTGCGGAGCGCCGACCAGCCCGCGGTCGCCGAGCGGCACGTCCGGCGACGCGTTCCACGTCGGACCTCCGCCGAGGTAGCTCGCGCCCGCGTGATGACAGCCCGAGCAGTTCGCCGCGAGATACGCGGTGGCACGCGCCTCGAGCGACGCGCTCGTGTCCGAGGGGCGCGCGAGCGCGGGCGGGAACTTGCTGATCGCCGCCGGATCGAAGACGCCGCGCGCTGCGAGCACCTCGAGCTGCGGCTTGCCGTCGGCGGTGGTCAACGCGAGCTGCCGCGCCGCGAACCCGAGCACGCGGTTCTCCGATCTGTGGCACGACCAGCACTGGCCGAAGCCGGGGTAGTGCCAGTTGCGGGTCTGCCCCGTCGTGACGTCCCGGATCGCCTCGTCGGCGTCCTCGAGCACGAGGTCGGCGTCGGTGCCCTGGGCGTTCCAGCGGTACGTGAGGCCGTATGTCGTCTCGGTGCCCACGACGAGGATGCGCGTCTCGAGGCGCCGTCCCCGTCCCTGCGGCGTGATCGACGGCGGGAGGTCGAACTGCTTCACCAGCATCGATGAGGCCGGGAGCTCGAGCGAGCCGTCGTCGGCCAGCGCGGCGGTCTTGCCCGGCGGGACGTAGATCCACCGCTTCTTCACCGCGCCGTCCGACCAGAGCGGCGAGGCGATCTCGTAGGGCACGAGCTTCGGATCGGGCACCAGCCCGGCGACGTCCGAGAAGAGCGTCGTCTCGCTCAGCCGCCGCGGCACGTCGGGCCTGTTCGCGTCGCGCACGAGCCTCGAGATCCCCCCGAGGTGGAGGAGGTAGATCTCCCCGTCGTCGTCCTCCGCGAGCGCGAGCGGCTGGAGCTTCCACTGGTTGTCGATCAGCGTCGTGCGCGTCTTCTTGGTCTTCGCGACGTCGAGCGCCCAGATCCTGGACGAGGGCCAGTCCGAATAGATGTACTTTCCAACCAGCTCGGGGAGCTCCTTTCCCCGGTACACGAACCCGCCGAGGATGGCGGTGAGGTCGCCCATCGAAGCGTGACTGTAGGCATACGTCGACCCGTGCGCGGCGCCGATGGTCGGGGCCACCGTGCCGCGCAGCAGCTCGCCCTCGCGGTAGGGCCACTCGTAGTTCCCGCCCTTCACGACGAGGTCGACCTCCTCGCGCCACGTGTCGCCGACGTCGCCGACCCAGAGCGCGCCCGTCTGGCGGTCGAAGGAGAAGCCGAACGGATTGCGGAAGCCGAGCGCGTAGAACTCCTCGAGCGCGCCCGCGACGCCGACGAACGGATTGTCGTTCGGGATGAAGTAGCCCGCGGTGTATCCACCCTCCGGCTGCCGCGGGGGCGGGTGGCTCACCGTCCCTCCCTTCGAATCGACGTCGATGCGGAAGATGCCCGCGAACAGGGCACGGTCGATCCGCTGGTGGTTCGCGGTGTTCAGGTCGTCGCCGTTGCCGAAGTAGAGGAACCCGTCCGGCCCGAAGGCGACGCGTCCCGCGTTGTGCTCGTACGCTTGCTCCGTCTCCTCGACGAGGACGAGCTCGGATCCGGCATCGAACGCGCCGTTCGCCGCCCTCCACGTGAACCGCGAGAGCCGCTGCTTGCTGCCGTTCGCGTTGTACCAGACGTACGCATACGGGTGCCCGCCCGAGCCGTCTCCGAAGTTCGGGTGGAGCGCCATCCCGAGCGCGCCGGCCTCGCTGACCATCGACACGTTGCCCGAGAAGTCGAGCACCGTGCGCGCGTTGCCGCCGGCGATCTGCACGACCGTCCCCTGGCGCAGGAGGACGAGCGGCGCCGCGCCGGGCGCCTTCGGCCAGACGAGCGCGCTCGGCACGGGGATGTCGACGTCCGGAAACGCATCGACGAGCGTGAAGCCGCCGAGCGACGGGATCGCGAGCGGGAGCTCCCTCCGCTGCGGCGAGACCGTGGAGCCCGGGGGCGACTCGGAGCCTCCGGGCCCCGGCGGCGTGTCCGTCGGAGCGCCGCCTCCGCCATCGTCACCGGCGTGTCGATCGCCGCCGTCGTGATCCGCCGCGCATGCGAGGAGGGCCGCACCGCCGAGCACGACGACCGACGCGAGACCTGCAAACGTCCGCCGCATTCTTCTTCCTTTGCCGAGGGTGGCGCCATCCCGTCCCGGGTGTGGAGCTTCGCGACGGGCACGCGTCGCGACCGCTCCGGATCAGCCAGAGAGAGGATGGCGCAACGGCGCCACTGCAATGGAGGAGCCACCTCGGGTGTCACCGCTCACTCGGGGCAGATCAGGTGCATCACCACCCAGAGCCTTCGCGCTTCGGCCGACTGCCGCGACCGCGACTGCGGCACGCGTTGCCCGCACACCACGCATTCGATGAACAGCCCGCCAACGCGGAAGCGGACCGCGCCGTCCGCCGCGCGGACCTCGTGCGTGGTCCGCGGGGCCGGTCCGCCGTTCGCATGGAGGGCCTCGACGGAAGCGACGACTGCGTCGACGTCCCTCGGATCTCGGATCGGACGAGCGTTCACGGCCGAGCACCATAGCCGACGCACGCGTTTGCGCCGCCCGCGCAGGAGCCCTATGCATCGGGGGGTGTTCGTCCCGAGCGTCTCGCCCACGCACCAGCACGACCGGCGCACGTGGCTCGTCGTCCATCCGAAGGGGCTCGTCGCGCGCCGTGACGGAGAGCGCGTGATCTTCCCGAGCGACGAGGACGTCGCCGCGCTCGGCCTCCGCCGCGAGGACGCGCATCGCCTCGGCACGCTCGACGAGACCGATGCCCTCGCCGTGCCCATCGAGGGACGCATCGAGGCGCCGTTCGAGCTCTTCGGCCTGCGCATGCTCGCCGGCCTGCTCGACGCCGGGCTCTTCGGGGTCGTGGGCCGCGCGATGCACACGTGCGACTGGCTCACGACCAGCCGCTTCTGCGGGCGGTGCGGGACGGCGACCGTGCGGGTGCCGACGGAGCGCTCGATGTCCTGCCCGAAGTGCGGGCTGCACGTGTATCCCCGGATCTCTCCGGCCATCATCACCCTCGTGCGCAAGGGAGACCTCGCCCTGCTCGCGAGCAACGCGAAGTTCCCCGGCGCGTTCTACAGCACGCTCGCCGGCTTCGCCGAGATCGGCGAGTCGCTCGAGGAGACGCTCGTGCGCGAGGTGCAGGAAGAGGTCGGCGTGACGGTCACGAACGTCCGCTACTTCGGCAGCCAGCCCTGGCCGTTCCCGAACTCGCTGATGATCGCGTTCACCGCCGAGTGGGCCTCCGGCGACATCGCCGTAGACCGCGCCGAGATCGAAGACGCCAAGTGGTTCGAGGCGGACGCGCTGCCGATGATCCCGCCTCCCCTCAGCATCGCGCGGCGGCTCATCGACGCGTGGGTCGAAGAGGTCACCGCGACGAAGCGCTGAGTCACCTCTTCTTCGTCGCCGCGGTCTTCTTCTTCGGCGTCGACGTCTTCTTGGTCGAAGCGGCCGCCTTCTTCTTCGGTGCGGCCGCAGCCTTCTTCTTCGTCGTCGCCGTCTTCTTCTTCGTAGACGCCGTGGACGCCGCGGCCGGCTTCTTCGCCGCTGCACGCTTCTTCTTGGGCGGCGGGGCCGCCTCCACCTCGGGCTCCGGGGCCGCCGGGCGCCCGAGCTCGAGCTCGAGCTGCTGCGGTGCGACCGGGGCCGCGAGCGCCTCCTCGATGGCGACGCGGGCCCGGCGATCGGTCATCTCCACGCGACCGTCGGCGATGAGGCCGATGGGATCGGCGGTCCCGGCGCGGAAGACGACGCCGTCGCCCTCGTGGTACCGGATGATGTCGAAGAGCGCAGCGCCGTTCGGCGCCTCGGCGTCCGCGAGGACGCGGCGCTCGAGGGTGCCCGCGAAGTTGCCCTCTACCTCCTCGTCCAGCCGCTCCTCGGGCTCGCGGTCGACGCCGTCCCAGCTCTTGCCCGCCAGCCGGAGCTGCTGCTCGGCGACCGGCCCGAGATCGAGCACGTCGGCGTCCTTCGCCACGGACGCGGTCCGGAGCCGCAGCGGCCGCGGCGGCAGCCCGTGGACCCGCCGCGTCACGTCGTCGAGCCGATCGATGTCCGGCGCGGGGCCGACCCAGGGCTCGAGCGCCTCGCGGACGACGTCGGCGGGGAGCGCATCGAGCTCCGCGAAGGCAGTGAAGACTTCATCCGAGCTCGCCGAGCCCGCACTGAGCCGAGCGACGATGGCGCGAGCTCGCGCTCGATCCCGAGACATGGGGCGCACCCTAGCTCGCTCGCGGGCTCGACGAAACGCCGTTCGTGTGTCATGCCTCAGCCCGCATGATGATGGGCTACGGCCTCACCCCTCCCGTGATGATCGATTTCTCCGGCGAGCGCTGCGCCCGCAGCGTCTACGGCCTCGAGGCGATGACCCGCACCGAGCTCGAGAATCACCTCGAATCGACGGCCCGGGCGTCGGCCTCCGTCGTCCTCGTGCGTCCGCGCCGCCCCAAGCCCGAGAAGACGCCGCGCTGGCAGCGCCGCCGCGATCGCTGGCGCTGAGGCGGCCCGACCCGGAGCATGGGCACGTCACGCTGGATCGCGCGGCCCCTCCGCGCCGCGGGCTGGGAGTTCGAAGGCCCGGTCCCCTCCGAGAAGAAGTACGTCGTCCTGGCGGCGCCCCACACGAGCAACTGGGACGGCGCCCTCTTGCTGGCGCTCGCCCGGAGCATCGGCCTCAGGATGACGTGGATGATCAAGAGCGAGTGGCTGCGCGGCCCGATGGGCGTGGTCCTCCGTCGCCTCGGCGCCCTCGGCATCGACCGGAGCGCGTCGCACCACGTCGTCGATCGCATGATCGATGCGTTCCGGACGGAGGACGAGCTCGTCCTCGTGATCCCCCCTGAGGGCACCCGCAAGCGCACCGATTACTGGAAGTCCGGCTTCTACCGCATCGCGCTCGGCGCAGGCGTGCCGATCGTCCCCGGATACCTCGACTACGCGCGCAAGCGCGCCGGCCTCGGTCCGCCGATCCGCCTGACCGGTGACGTCCGCGCGGACATGGACGCGATCCGCGCCTTCTACGCGAAGGTCCACCCGCAGGGCCTCGTGCCCGAGCAGTTCGGCCCGATCCGCCTCCGCGACGAGGACGAGCCCGCGGACGCCTGACCGCCGGGATGTCGAGAACCCGCTCGCGGCTCCGACGTCTCCTCGAAAGGAGCCTCGATCATGAAGTTCATGCTGATGATGAACGTCCCCGGCGGGCCCGTCGACTACCAGATCTCGAGCTGGTCCCCGGAGGACTTCAAGGCGCACATGGCGTTCATGGCGCGCCTCAACAAGGATCTGAAGGAGGAAGGCGTGTTCGTCGGCGTGGAAGGCCTCGCGCCGCCGTCGAAGGCACGCGTGGTCCGCGCCGGCGCCAACGGCAAGCCCGAGGTCACGGACGGTCCCTTCGCCGAGTCGAAGGAGTTCCTCGCCGGCTTCTGGATCGTCGACGTCGAGACGCCGGAGCAGGCCTACGCGATCGCGGCCCGTGCGTCCTCCGCGCCGGGCCCGGGCGGCAAGCCGCTCGGCATGCCGATCGAGGTGCGTCAGGTGATGAGCGGTCTCCCCGTCGACTCGTGACCGAGCGACTGCTGCGCGAGCTGTCACCGCAGGTGCTGGGCGCCATCACCCGGCGCTACGGTGACTTCTCCGCGGCGGAGGACGCGGTGCAGGAGGCGCTCACGGCGGCCGCGATGCAATGGCCCGAGGCGGGCGTGCCCGACAACCCGCGCGCCTGGCTCGTCCAGGTCGCGGCCCGGCGCATGGCCGATCACCTGCGCGCGGAGATCGCGCGCAGACGCCGCGAGACCGCCGTCGTGATGCGGGCACCGCCCGACGAGCAGGTGGTGCCTCCACCGGACGCCGATCTCGAGCCGGAGCGCGACGACACGCTCCTCCTCCTGTTCATGTGCTGTCATCCCGCGCTCACCCGTCCTTCGGCGATCGCCCTCACGCTGCGCGCGGTGGGCGGGCTCACGACCGCCGAGATCGCGAGCGCGTTCTTCGTCCCGGAGCCGACGATGGGCCAGCGAATCAGCCGCGCAAAGCAGCTGATCAAGAACGCGGGCGCGCGCTTCCACATGCCGGGCGAACGGGAGCGCGACGAGCGCATCGGCGCGGTGCTCCACGTCCTCTACCTGATCTTCAACGAGGGCTATGCGAGCAGCGCGGGGCCGAGCCTCCAGCGCGTCGACCTGTCGAGCGAGGCCATCCGCCTCGCGCGCGCGGTTCATCACCAGCTCCCCGAAGACGCAGAGACCGCCGGCCTCCTGGCGCTCATGCTGCTCACCGATGCGCGCCGCGCGGCGCGTTCGACCGCCGAAGGAGAGCTGATCCCGCTCGACGAGCAGGATCGAACGCTGTGGGACCGCGCGGAGATCGCCGAAGGCGTCGCGTTGATCACGCAAGCGCTGTCGCGCGGGGCCGTCGGGCCTTATCAGCTCCAGGCCGCGATCGCCGCCGTCCACGACGAGGCCGCGCGGCACGAGGACACCGACTGGCCGCAGATCCTCGCCCTCTACGGACTGCTCGAGCGCATGTCCGACAACCCGATGGTGACGCTCAACCGCGCCGTCGCGGCGTCGATGGTGCACGGGCCCGAGACGGGCCTCGCGCTGCTCGAGCCGCTCGATGCCGATCCGCGCCTGGCGCAGCACCACCGCCTCGCCGCGGTCCGCGCGCACCTCCTGGAGAAGGCCGGCGATCGCGAGGGAGCGGTCGCGGGCTACCGCAGGGCGGCGGCCCTGACGGCGAGCATCCCCGAGCGGAGCTACCTCCTGATGAAGGCGGCGCGCCTCGGCACGTAGCTCACCACGCGACGCTGAAGTGCGAAGTGAAGCCGGACGGCGGGATCCCCGGACCACCGACGTTCGACGCCGTCTCCGGCAGCGGCACCGGCGAGAGCGCCTCCACGTTGCACTCCGGCGCGGTCGGATCGAGCGAGGGGCCGGTCGCCGCCGACAGCGCGCGCTTCCCCTTCTCGGTCGTCACGAGCACGTTGATCTTGCCGGTGGTGCCGGCCGGCTTGCACCGCTTCCTTCGCTCCACCTCCGGCGCCGCGCGGAACGGGGCGCGATCGCGCGCCGGCGCAGCTTCGGTCTCCTCGACCTCGACCGCACTGGTCGGAGGCGCGGGCGAAACGTCGAGCTCGGCAGCCGTCACCGTCGTCGTCGACACCGCCGGCCGCACGACGGGCGCCGGCGGGGCGCACGCGGTCAGCGCGACGATGGCGACGATACCCTCGAGACAAGGAACTCGCATGTGCTGCCATCGAGCAGCAGACGTGCCACGCTGCGACACGCGGGATCCGCGCGCGGCGATCGCGTCGTGAGGGGCACGAGGCGCTGACGTTGCGCGAGAGCGCGCAACCGCGTGCATGCGCGATCAACGCGCCGGGCGCGCGTCCGCCGCTTCGCCGATCCAACGCACGAGGTCTTCGATGGCGAAGGGCTTCGGAAGGACGCTCGCGCCGAAACGCGCGCCGCTGCTCTTCGGTCCGTCTTGATCGCTGTCGCGGTCGTAGCCGGACATGAAGAGGACGACCACATCCGGAAGGATCGCGCGGACCCGCTCGGCGAGCTGTCTCCCGCCGAGCTCGGGCATCGAGAGGTCGGTGAGCAGGACGTCGACCGCGAGACCGCCGCGCTCGACGAGGGCGAGCGCCTGCATCGGATCGGCCGTGGCCACCACCAGATGGCCCGCAGCGACGAGGCCCTGCTCGATCGCGGCCCGGAGCTCGGGCTTGTCCTCGACGACGAGGATGCGCGTCGCGGTCGCGCCAGGGCGCTCGCGAACGACGGCCGCGGGCTCGCGCGCGGGCTCGTCCTGCTCCATCGGCGCGTCCGAGAGCGGGAGATAGACGGTGAACGTCGACCCCTCGCCGATCCGCGAGGCGACGTCGATGCCGCCGCCCGCGTCGTGGACGATGCGGTAGACCGTCGACAGGCCGAGGCCCGTGCCGCGCCCAGGGTCCTTGGTCGAGAAGAACGGATCGAAGATCCGCGCGCGCGTCTCGGCATCCATCCCGATGCCCGTGTCACGGACGACCAGCGTCGCGTACGCGGCGTCGGGGAGCGCCGCGGTCGTGACGGCGAGCCCCCGCGCGTCGACGCGAGCGGTCCTGATCGAGAGCTGCCCCCCGGACCGCATCGCGTCGCGCGCGTTGACCACCAGATTGATGAGGACCTGCTCGAGCTGCGCATGATCGGCGACGACGCGGGTGGGCTCCCTCGTGAGGTCGACGGAGATTGCCACGTCCTCGCCGACGAGCGGCTGCACGTCCTCGACGAACGACCTCACGACGTCGCTCAGATCGAGCACGCGGACGTCGGCGGTCCTGCCGCGGCTGAACGCGATCATGTGCCGGGTCAACGAGGCGCCCTGGCGGCAGGCCACGCGGATCGCCTCCATGTCCTCCCAGAGCGGGTCGCCCCGATCGACCCGTTTCTGCACCATGCTCGCGCGCATCAGGACGACCGCGAGCAGGTTGTTGAAGTCGTGCGCGATGCCGCCGGCGAGCCGGCCGACCGCCTCGAGCTTCTGCGCCTGCGCGAGCCTGGCGTTCGCCGCCTCGAGCTCGGCGGTGCGAAGGCGGACCCGCTCGTCGAGCTCCTCGTTCGTCCGCCGCAGCTCGTCCTCGGTGCGCTTGCGTGCGAACAGATCGGGGATCGGTCCATGCCATGTGCGCGTCGCGACGGCCGGCCCGAGCTTCGCGCGATGGCGCTCGATCGCCGCCTCGATGCGGGTCGGCGGCGCCATCACGAAGCGACAGGCCTCGTCTCCCCTCGCCCGGCACATGAGCTCCACCGCGACGAGATCGACCCCGAAGCTCTCGCCGCACCACCCCGAGGAGTAGCCGGCGTTCATCACGCACGCCGGTGACGACGGCGTCACGCCCCTCGCGAGCCACGCGCCCGCCTCGAACGAGTAGGGATGGTCGTACAGGAGCTGGTAGCTCTCGTCGGGGCTCGCCGTCGAGTCCGGATCGATGTCGACGGACGCCCATCCCGCGTGCGCGAAGTGCACGGGCCCGGCCGACAGCCGCGCGATCGGATCCTCGAGCCCCATGCGCGCGTGGAAGTCCTTGGCGTCCGACCGTCCGATGGCGTGCGCGAGGTCGAAGAGGATGTTGAACGCGAAGGCGTCGGCCTCGTGCTCGCGCCCGGGGCCGTACAGCTTGCGTACGACGCCGAAGAACTCGACGGACAGCGACGCGGCGCGCACGAGCACATAGCGTTCGCCCGAGATGTCGATCGTGCCGCGCTCCGGCGAGAACGCTCGATTCGCGAAGTACTGCGCGACGACGGCCTCGGCGGACGCGAAGACGTCCGCCATCTCGGCAGGCACGCGGACCGTCTCCAGAGTTCGCCGGCCCGTGGCCCCCCCGGTGCTCACTCCCGTACTCTACGCCGATTCTCGACGGTCGTCGCCTAGCATGGCGCGTGCGCACGGCAGCACGATCCCGCGGATCGCCCGCGCGCGGATCGAGGCGACCGCCCCCTCGCCGAGGATCCCGAGCCGCGCCTCGTCGCCGGCGATGCCGGAGGCGACGTCGTCGCGGGCCTCGCGCTCCGTGCACGCGAGCATCTCCTCGATCCGGTCGCGCACCGGCGCGCCACCGGTGCGGAGCGCCCACGCGAGGATCCGGAATGCGAGCGTCGCGTGCGCGGCCTCGTCTCGGGCGATGGTCTCGAGCACGCGCTCGATCGCATCGTCCACCGCGAGCCGGCGCGCCTCCTCGGCCTCGAGCGCCGCGACGGTCTCCCCGATGCAGCCGTCCTCGAACGTCTCGGCCGCGAGCGCGACCAGCGAGATCGCCCGGGCGCCGCTCTCGAGCGCGAGCGGACCGGGACCGAGCGGCTCGCCGGCGAACCTCGAGGCGACGCCGTACGACAGTCGTGCGTGCTCTACCTCCTCGATGGCCGCGACGTGACACGCGGAGATCAGCTCCGCGGGAGCACCGAGCGCGAGCAGCTCGAGCGAGAGCCGCGCGAACGCGGCGACCGACGCGTGCTCCGCCGCGGCGTTGCGTGACCACGCGGCGGCGACGGAGGCACGGACTTCGGGCCCGAGGTCCTCGCTGCCGGTCGCAGCGTCCCGGTCCGCCCATCCCTCGCTCCTGCGGGTCGGTGCCGAGAGGGGTCGGCCGGCCTCGCGGAACGGCCGTCCCCGGTTGTGGTGATGGCATTCGCCGTCGTCCGTGCGGAACGAGCCGGGCGGGCACGCAGGCCTCGTGGTCGCGTAGCAACAGCGCTCGTCGTTGCCGCTCTGGAACCGCACCGCGCGCCCGCGGAGACGGATGGCTGCCGGGCACCGGCTGCTGCCTTCGGCAGGCGCGCTCGTGCCGCTCTTCGGCGCGGGGACGCAGGTCTGGGCGATCTCGTGGCCCACCGGGACCGGGTCGACGGTGCGCGTGACCTCGAGCCGGGTGCAGCTCGTGAAGCAGCACATCGACGTCCCGTACTTCGCGTTCGCGAGCGACTCCGGCGGGACGTGCAGCGACGCGACGAGCGCTTCGCGTGTCTCGTCCGGATCGAACGTGAAGGACGCGATGTCGCGGCGATCGCGGACGAAGCGGTGCGGATCGATCAGCCGCCGTCCCCCTTCGCGTTCGAACGACTCGAACGACACCTCCGCCTCGGCGCAGCGCGCGAAGGGATACCGCTGGAGCACGGCTGGCTTCATCACACCGCAGACGCTCTCGAGCACCTCGTCGACCGCGCACGTCCGACCTCGTGCCACGGGTTGGTCCGCGGACGCGGCTGCCTGCGCGGCACCGGCGTCCGTATCGACCGCGGCGGCGACGACGGGCGCCTCCGCTGCCGGAGCCTTGCAGCCGGCGGTGCCCACGAGCGCGGTCGTGGGCACGCCGACGGCGACGAGGATGCGCGCACGGAGCTCGGCGGGGGTCACGCTCCGATTGGTATCAGATCGAGAGGTGATCGAGCCCGAGCCTGACGACCCAGTAGTAGATGACGGCGAAGGCGACGTTGCTCACGGCGATGGGGAGCACGAGCCGGCGCAGATCGATGCCGAGCCAGCGGAGCGCGAGGAGGATCGGCTCCTGGCCCAGGGCCGCGACGCCCAGGGTCATCCCGCCCCAGGGTCCCCAGGCGTTCGCGAGCGCGACCGCCCTCGGCTTTCGCATCCGCTCGCACCAGCGCTGGACGAACGCGATGCGCGTGGTCGTGCCGCCGAGCCACGCGACGATCATCCCCTCGACGAACCCGGAGACCGCCATCACCGGCACGAGGACCCACGGGTCGAGATGCCACGCGATGCCCGCCGCGGCCGCGGCCGACTGACCGAGCAAGAGCGCCGGCGTCATGGACAGTCCCGCGACCGTCGCCCACTTCCCGACCATCGTGCCGACCGCCATCGTGGTCCTCCGAGCACGAGTGGACGCCGAAAGCTCACCCGATTTCAAGCTGGCACCGGGCATGCTCGCCATCCGGGCCATGCGTCTCGACGCGCGTGTCGTGGTGCTCGGGGCCGTCGCCGCGATCGCCTGCTCGTCCGGGTGCGGCCGCCCCGCCCCCGTGCCCCCACCGCCGCAACCGCCGGCGCCCGCCAAGGCGACGACCGAGCTCACCTCGGCCGCCTCGCCTCGCGAGCCGACGACCGGGCTCTTCCGCTACGACCCCGACGCCGAGACCGCGACGTTCCAGGACTGCACCAGCGGTCGAACCTTCCCCGTCCTGACGACCGAGGACTACCTCAGCACGCAGACCGCGTATACGAGCGCGACCGCGGGGGCGCGGGGCGTCCCGATGCGGATCAAGGCGTACGTGCGCGTCGTGCAGGTGCCGTTCGTCGGCGGTCAGGAGCGTCACGACATGATCGTGATCGACCGGCTCGTCGAGACGAGCACCGACACCTCGACCTGCAGGGCGGCGGCCGAGCAGGCGGCCCCACCGCTCGCGGTCACGCGCTGGCGGCTGGTGGAGCTCGACGGGCGGCAGGTCGCACCGGCGAGCGCCGAGCCGTGGCCCACGCCGAGCCTCGTGCTCGACGAGCAGCACGGCCTCGCGGGCTTCGCGGGCTGCAACGACATCCGCGGGCGCTGGGGCGGCGCGACCGAGCAGGGGCAGCTCTCGTTCCAGGACGTCGTCGCGACCCGGAAGACGTGCTCTGCCTCGGCCGCCGAGGCCGCCTTCCTCCGCGCGCTCGCAGAGACGCGCCGCTTCGAGGTCTCGGACCGGACGCTCGTCCTTTTCGACGACTCCGGCCCGCGCGCGCGCTTCGAGGCGCAGCGCGAGTGACGAAAGTCTCCCGCTCCGTCCCCCGTTGCGCTATCCGCGGGTGTCATGGGCGCACAGTGGAAGCAGAAGGGGCGCGAGGCGTCGGCGGCAGCAAAGGGACGCGTCTTCACCAAGCTCGCGAAGGAGATCATGGTGGCGGCACGGAACGGCGCCGATCCGGCCATGAACCCGCGGCTTCGCATGGCCGTCGAGGCCGCGAAGAAGGCGTCGATGACGAAGGACACCCTGGAGCGCGCGATCAAGAAGGGCGCCGGCCTGCTCGACGAGGCGGTCCAGTACGAGGTCGTCACGTACGAGGGCTTCGCGCCCCACCAGGTGCCGGTCATCGTCGAGTGCCTGACGGACAACCGCAACCGCACCTCGGCGAACGTGCGCGTCCTCTTCCGCAAGGGACAGCTCGGCGCGTCGGGCGCGGTCTCGTGGGACTTCAGTCGCGTCGGCCAGGTCGAGGCCACGCCGCCGGCGCCCGGGACCGACGCAGAGGAGGCCGCCATCGAGTGCGGTGCCCAGGACCTCGAGGCCGGCGACGAGGGCGGGACGCGCTTCTTCACCGAGCCCACCGATCTGGACGTCGTCAGCAAGGCGCTCGCCGATCGGAAGTGGAACGTCACGTCGGCGCAGCTGGTGTGGAAGCCGAAGAACCCCGTCACGCTCGAGGACGCGAAGCGCGCCGAGGTCGAGGCGTTCCTCGAGGCGCTCGACGAGGACGACGACGTGCAGAACATCTACGTCGGTCTCGCTTGACCATCCCACGCGGGCACGGCCGTGCGGCCTGGCCCGCGGGATGCACCAGACGCAGCGGGGGCGGCAGGAGCACGCGCGATGATTCGAATCAAGCGAGCATACGAGCCGCCGGCGCGCGGCGACGGGCGTCGGTTCCTCGTCGAGCGGCTGTGGCCGCGAGGCGTGAAGAAGGAAGCGCTCGCCGAGGACGCGTGGCTCAAGGACGTCGCGCCGTCGACCGAGCTCCGCCAGTGGTTCGGGCACGAGCCCGAGCGCTGGGAGGAGTTCCGGCGGCGCTATCGTGACGAGCTCGCGGCGAACCGCGCCGCGTGGGAGCCCATCCTCGAGGCGAGCAAGGGCCGCACGGTGACGCTCCTCTACGGCGCGCACGACACCGAGCACAACAGCGCCGTCGTCCTGCGCGAGTTCCTCCTCGAGAAGGCGAGCCGCCGTCGTACCGCCGCTCGGGCTTCCCGCTAGTGGACGTAGAGGCCCGAGCCGACGATGTAGACGCCGTCGCCCGCCCGGACCCTTCGTACGAAGGTGCGCTTGGGCGCGAGCGTGTTCTGCCCCGGCACGTACCAGGTGTACTCGACCCACCCGCGACCATCCCTCATCGCCTTCGCGATGTACTCCTGAGCCACGTGCTTGCCCTTCGCGTCTTCGAGCGGCAGGACGTCCTTCCCCTCGAGGCTCGGCTGGCCCGCGTTCACGAGCTCGACGCCCTCGGGCGTGTCGACGAACACGTACGTGTCCATGAAGACGAACGGGCCCGTCTCGTCCCGGAGGGCGTCGAAGGCCGACTTGCCTCGCTCCGCGACGAGCGCCGCCGCGCGATGGACCACGTCCTCGATCAGCGTCTCGTCCATCTTCATGTCGTAGACGCCACACCCGACGATCCGCCGCTCACCCGACGGGAACGTCAC